>WBZO01004752.1_pt1 | contig 14402 bp, 7 predicted proteins | sample 5204261 | NCBI WGS metagenome assembly WBZO01 (sample SAMN12412400, study PRJNA552823) | activated sludge metagenome | isolation source: activated sludge from anammox sidestream of wastewater treatment plant... | place: USA: North Carolina | collected 2017-09
GCACCGGCTTCTGGCAGGGGCGTCCGATCAAGACCCGCCTGACCGAGCTCGCGGCAGCGCTCGGCAGCCTCGGGGTGTGGGTGCGGCTGCATTACGTGTATCCGTACCCGCACGTCGACGACGTGCTCCCGCTCATGGCCGAGGGGCGGATCCTGCCGTACCTCGACGTGCCCTTCCAGCACGCGAGCCCCCGCATCCTCAAGCTCATGAAGCGCCCGGCCAACGCGGAGAACACGCTCGCGCGCATCGCAGCGTGGCGCGCGATCTGTCCCGAGCTCACGCTGCGCTCGACCTTCATCGTCGGCTTTCCGGGCGAGACCGAAGCCGAATTCGAGGAACTCCTCGCCTTCCTCGAAGCGGCACAGCTCGACCGCGTGGGCTGCTTCGCGTACTCGCCGGTGGCGGGCGCCACCGCCAACGCGCTGCCCGACCCGGTGCCCGAGGCGCTGCGCGAGGAACGGCGCGCGCGCTTCATGGCGGTGCAGGCGAGGATCAGCGCCGCACGGCTCGCCCGCAAGGTCGGCGCCACGCTCGACGTCCTCGTCGACGAAGTGACGGGAGCGCGTGCCCGCGCCCGGTCGAAGGCGGACGCGCCGGAGATCGACGGCGTGGTCCACGTCACGCGCGCGAAAGGCCTGCGCGTAGGCGAGCTCGCGCGCGTGACGGTGACGCACGCCGACACGCACGACTTGACCGGCCAGCGCGTCGCCACCGCGACCGACGCGTAACGGCGTCGGTGACAGTGACGGGCGCCGACACGCACGAGTTGACCGGCGCGCGCGTCGCCGGCGCCAGCGACTCGTGCGATCATTGGCGCGCGCCGCGCCACGACGCGCCATCGACCGCATCGACATCCCGGTGCGCGGCGCGATGCGCCGTTGGCCGCACCCTTTCCGTCGTCGCCTGTCGTCACCCGCGCCCATGAGCCCTCGCCGTTCGCGCCTCGCCCACGTCGTACCCTTCCTTGCCGCGGCTGCGCTTGCCGCCGCCTGCAGCAAGGAAGCGCCGCCGCCGCCCCGACCGGCGCCCGAGGTCGCCGTCGTCACCATCGAGCCGCGGACGATCCCCTACACGCCGACCTTCGTCGCGCAGACCGAGAGCTCGCGTCAGGTGAACATCGTCGCCCGCGTGTCGGGGTTTCTCGACAGCATCGCGTATTCGGAAGGCGACCTCGTCAAGCAGGGCCAGCTCATGTTCAAGCTGGATACCAAGCCGTTCCTCGCGCAGCTCAATGCCGCCAAGGGCGAGCTGCAGGCGCAGCAGGCGCGCCTCGACACCGCGCAGGTGACCTACCAGCGCGTGAAGCCGCTCGCCGACCAGGATGCGTTGCCGCAGATGGACCTCGACCGGGCCAAGGGTGAGCTCGACGCCGCGCGCGCCGCCGTGTTCTCAGCGCAGGCCAAGGTGGAGGAAGCCACGCTGAACCTGGGTTACGCGACGATCACCTCGCCCGTCACCGGCGTGGCGAGCCGCTCGCTGCAGCGCCAGGGCGCGTACGTGAATGCGCTCGCCGACAGCGCCAACCTCACCTACGTGGCTGCCCTCGATCCCATCTGGGTGAATTTCAGCATCTCGCAAAACCAGATGGCGCACTTCCAGGAGCTCGCCGCGAAAAAGCTCGTCGTCGCACCCAAGGACGACAACTTCGACGTCGAGATCATCCTCCCCAACGGCACGCCGTACGCGAAGCGCGGCCAGATCGGCTTTGCCGATCCCTCGTTCAGTCCCGACACCGGCGCGTTCCTGGTCCGCGCGGTGATCCCCAATCCCAGGCACGAGCTGCGCCCCGGCATGTTCGTCACCGCGCGCCTTTTGGGCGCCGTGCGCCCCAAGGCGATCGTGGTCCCGCAGCTCGCGGTGCAACAGGGCAGCAACGGGCATGCGGTATTCGTGGTCGGCGCCAGCGACGTGGCCGAAGTGCGCCCGGTCATCGTCGGAGACTACGTCGGCGACAAGGACATCGTGATCCAGACCGGACTCAACCCCGGCGATCGGGTGATCGTCGACGGGATGATGCGCGTCGTTCCGGGACAACCCGTGCGCATCGCGGCGCCGAGCACTGCCCCGGCAGCGGCGGCGCCTGCGGGTGGCGCCGCGCCGACGGCCGGCGGGGCCACCGCAGGCAAGGCGGTGGACGCGAGCAAGGCCCCGGACGCCAAGAAGAAGTAGCCGATGTTCACGCATTTCTTCATCGACCGGCCGATCCTGTCGTCGGTCATCTCGATCCTGTTCGTGCTCGCGGGGTTGGTCGCGATGTCGGTGGCCCCGATCGAGCAGTACCCGGAACTCGCGCCGCCGTCGGTGTCGATCTCGGCCTCGTATCCCGGCGCCACGGCGGAGGTGATCGCCAATCAGGTGGCCGCGCCGATCGAGGCGCAGATCAACGGCGTGGACAACCTCCTGTACTTCTCGTCGACTTCGTCGTCGTCGGGGAGCGTTTCGATCCAGGCGGTGTTCGCGCCGGGGAGCGACCCCGACATCAACCAGGTGAACGTGCAAAACCGCGTGAACCAGGCGCTCGCGCAGTTGCCGCAGACGGTCACGCAGCAGGGGGTGACCGTCGAGAAGGTGTCGTCGGCGATCATGATGGTCCTGTCGATCTATTCCAACGACGACCGCTACACGTCGACCTACGTCGACAACTACACGAACCTCTACGTCCTCGACGAGCTGAAGCGCGTGCCCGGCGCCAATCGCGCCTCGGTCCTGGGCATGCCCGACATCGCGATGCGGGTGTGGCTGCAGCCGGATCGCATGGCGCAGCTCGGGATCACCGTTCGCGAGGTGGCCGACGCGCTGCAAAGCCAGAATCAGACCTTCGGCATCGGCCAGATCGGCGGCCAGCCCGCGGTCCCGGGAACGCAGCAGACGTTCGTGATCACCGCGCAGGGCCTGCTCACCCGCCCCGAGGAGTTCGAAGACGTGATCATCCGCGCCGACAAGACCGGCGCCGCCACGGTGCGGCTGCGCGACATCGGCCGGGTCCAGCTCGACAAGCGCGACTACTCGGTGGTGAGCCGCATGAACGGCAAGATCTCCACCACGATCGCGATCTACCAGCAGCCGGGGGCGAATGCGGTGGCCACCGCCAAGGCGGTGCGCGCGCGCCTCGCCGAATTGAAGCCGTCGTTTCCCACCGGCCTCGACTACCGCATCGCGCTCGACACCAGCCTCTTCACGCTGAACTCGATCGACAAGGTCGTGCATACGTTCTTCGAGGCGGTGGTGCTCGTCGTGCTCGTCGTGTTCGTGTTCCTGCAGTCGCTGCGCGCGACGGTGATTCCGATCCTCGCGGTGCCGGTGTCGATCATCGGCACCTTCGTCGGGATGCACCTGCTCGGCTTCTCGATCAACATGCTGACGCTCTTCGGCATGATCCTCGCCATCGGGCTTGTCGTCGACGATGCGATCGTCGTGGTCGAGAGCGTCGAGGCCAACATGGCCGAGCGCGGGATCGGTCCGCTCGCCGCGGCCAAGCTCACGATGACGCAGATCGCAAGCGCGCTCATCTCGATCGTCCTCGTGCTGGTCGCGGTGTTCCTGCCGGTCGCGTTCCTCGGCGGCGTGACCGGCAAGCTCTACCAGCAGTTCGCGGTGACCATCGCGATCTCGATGGTGATCTCGGGGATCATGGCGCTCACGCTCTCGCCGGCGCTCGCCGCGCTCATCCTGAAGGCGCAGCACGGAACGAAGAACCGTTTCTTTCGCGCTTTCGAGCGCGGCTTCGAAGTGATCCGCGACGGCTACCTCGGCGTGATCGCCCGCGCGCTGCGCGGCTGGCCGCTCGCGCTCATCGCCTTCGCCGTGATCCTCGCCGGCATCGGCTACATGTTCCGCACGCTCCCCTCGAGCTTCGTGCCCGAGGAGGACCAGGGCTACTTCTTCACCGCGATCGTCGCCCCCGATACGGCGAGCCTCGAGGTGACCGCCGCGATCACGCAGCGCGTGCAGGAAGCGGTGTCCGCGGACCCTGCGGTGCAGGACGTCGCGTCGGTCGCGGGCTACAGCCTCCTCGACGGCCAGCTCGCCAACAACGGCGCGATCCTCTTCGCCTCGATGAAGCCCTTCGAGGAGCGGACCGATCCCTCGCTCCTTTCGTTTGCCGTGCTGCCGCGCCTGAACGCCAAGCTCGCGCAGATCCGCGAAGCCTTCACCCTCGCGATCAATCCGCCGTCGATCCCCGGCATGGGCTCGATCGGCGGCTTCGAGTTCTACCTGCAAAGCCGTGGCAGCGCCGATCCTCGCGCGCTGGGGGCGGCGGTGAACGCCTTCATCGCCAAGGCCCGCGAGCGGCCCGAGCTGCAAGGCGTGTCGACGACGTATCGACCGGCGACGCAGCAACTCTTCGTCGATCTCGATCGCAGCAAGGCCGAGGTCCTGGGCGTCACCGTCGCCGAGGCGTTTGCGACCATGCAGGCGTTCTTCGGCTCGCAGGTCGTCGGCCAGTTCGCGCAGTTCTCACGGGTGTGGTGGGTGATCCTGCAGGCGGACGCCGACTATCGCATGCGGCCTTCCGACTTCGACAAGATCTTCGTGCGTTCGCGCTCGGGCGCCAACGTTCCGCTCTCCTCGCTCATCACGACGAGGTACGTCGCCTCCCCGAAGCTCGTGACACGCTTCAACGGCTTCACGGCGGTGAAGATCACGGGCTCGCAGGCGCCGGGCTTCAGCTCGGGCCAGGCGCTGGCCGCGATGGAAGCGGTCGCGCGCGAGCTTCCCGGCGACTTCTCGTACGCGTGGGCGGGGCAGGCGCTGCAGGAGAAGCAGTCGGGCAGCACGTCGAGCTCGGCGTTCGTCTTCGGATTGATCCTCGTCTTCCTGCTGCTCGCGGCGCAGTTCGAGAAATGGACGCTGCCGATCGCGGTCGTGCTCACCATTCCGGTCGCGGTGCTCGGGGCCTTGCTCCTCACCTGGGCGGTGGGGCTCGAAAACGACGTCTACTTCCAGGTCGGTCTCGTCACGCTCGTGGGGCTGTCCGCCAAGAACGCGATCCTCATCTGCGAGGTGGCCATCGAGCACGTGCGCGACGGCATGCCGCCCCGCGAGGCGGCGCTCGTCGCCGCCAGGGCGCGGCTGCGCGCGATCGTCATGACCTCGCTCGCCTTCGGTTTCGGCTGCGTGCCGCTCGCGCTCGCCACCGGCGCCGGCGCCAACAGCCTGCGTGCGATCGGCACCGGCGTCATCGGCGGCATCGCGGCGTCGATGCTGGTTGCCGTGATCTTCGCGCCGCTCTTCTTCTTCCTGCTCGAATCGCTGTCGCAGCGCGTCGCCGGCAAGGGCCGCGGCGGCACCAGCGACACCGCGGCTGCTACGACGCAAACCCAAGCCAGCGCGCCGGCGGCGGGAACACCGACGACCGATGCGCACTGACATGCGCCCGCTCGCCTCGAATCCGACCTGGCATCGGCGCGCCGCTCGCGGCGCAGCCGCCCTCGCCTGGTGCGCGCTCGCTGCGTGCACCGTGGGCCCCGACTACGTGCAGCCTGCGGTGGATACGCCGCCTGCCTGGCGCGTCACCTACGAAGCCGCCGCCGACGTTGCCAACACTCGCTGGTGGGAGCACTTCGGCGACCCGGTGCTCACCGGCCTCGTCGAATCCGCTCTGCGCGAGAACCGCGACCTCGTGATCGCTGCGGCACGGGTCGACGCCTTCATCGGACAACTCCAGAGCACGCGTGCGCAGTACTACCCGCAGATCAACTACAGCCTCGATGCGAGCCGCAACCGCACGACGCGCGTCGGCGCGTCCCCGCTGCCCGAAGGTGCCGACCCCTACTACTCGCTCTACCAGGGCGCGCTCGGCGCAGCGTGGCAAGTGGACCTCTTCGGTCGCGTGCGACGCCAGTCGGAGGCGGTGCAGGCGCGCGTCTACGCCACCGAGCAGGGTCGGCGCGGCGTCGTGCTGTCGGTGGTGACGAGCATGGCGGCGAGCTACATCGCGCTGCGCGCGCTCGACAAGCAACTCGAGATCTCGCAGCGGACGGCACAGAACAACGCCAATACGCTGCGCATCTTCGATCTGCGGCACAAGGGTGGCGTCGTCTCGCGCCTCGAACTCGAGCAGGTGCAATCGCAGTACCAGCAGGCGCTCGCCGCCATTCCCGCGATCGAGCAGCGGATCGCGGCGCAGGAGAACCTCATCGCCGCACTGCAGGGCCGTAACCCGTACCCGATCCCCCGCGGCAAGCCGATCGATGCGCTCGTGCTGCCGCCGATCCCTGCCAACCTGCCGGCCTCGCTCCTCACCCGCCGGCCCGACCTCCTGCAAGCCGAGCAGGACATGATCGCCGCCAACGCCGACGTCGGTGCGGCCGAGGCCCTGTACTACCCGCAGATCAACCTCACCGCCTCGCTCGGCTCGATCAGCGCCGCGCTCGGCAACTTCCTCACCGGCCCGGCGAGCGCGTGGACGCTCGCCGCCGGACTCGCCGGCCCGCTCTTCACCGCCGGCGCCATCGAGGGCCAGGTCGCGACCGCGAAGGCCACCTCCGCGGCGGCGGTCGCCGCGTACCAACAGGCCATTTTCGTCGCCTTTCGCGAGACCAACGACGCGCTCGCCGGTACCGTGAAAAAGCGCGTCGAGGCCGCGGCGCAGGCAAAGCGCGTCACCTCGCTGCGTGAGTACGCGCGCCTGTCACGCGTGCGCTTCAACAACGGCTACGCGAGCTACCTCGAGGTGCTCTACGCCGAAAACGAGCTCTTCGCCGCCGAGTTGACCGCGGTGCAGACGTACGCCGATGGCTACACGCAACTCGTCGCGGTGTACCGGGCGATGGGCGGTGGCTGGATCGACCTCGCCGATGCGGGAACCGCCGCAGGCGCAAGTGTCCCGGCGCGCGAGCGCGCGGCGCGCCAGCCGCTCTTCTGAGCGACCTGCGCCGCATCCATTACCCGCGACGAAGCCGCTGCGCTGGCGTCGCGAAGGTCGCGATCGGCCGCGTCCGCCTGTCGCGATAGGCGATATCTTCGGGCGGAGATCGCTCCTATAATGCTCCGCCTTCTCGCGACCTCGCCCATGCGCGCCCTGCTTCGTTGCGGCTCCGCGGCTGCCGCCGCACTCTTCGCCCCGCTCGCTCGGGCGTCGTTCCTCTCTGGCGATGCTCTCGACACCATGGCCGACTGGATCGCGATCGTGGTGCTGGTGGTGGTTCCCCTCGGCGTGCTCGTCGTCTTCTGGATGATCCACGTCCTGCCCGAGAAGATCGCCGAGAAGCGCCACCATCCACAAAAAGACGCCATCAACACGCTGTGCCTCCTCTCGCTCGTGTTCGGGGGCTTGCTATGGCCCATTGCGTGGATCTGGGCGTACACCAAGCCCGTGGCTTACCGCGCCGCCTACGGCACCGATAAGCACGACGACTACTTCCTCGACATGGGCGAGCGCGCGCGGTCGGGCGAGCTGACCGACACGGGCATCGCGCACCTGCGGCACGAACTCGACGCGATGGCGCGACGCGGTGCCGGACTCTCCCCGGCGCTCGTTGCGCTCCGCTCCGAGCTCGACGCGCTGCCGGCCCGCGCGAAGGCCGACGCTGTCGCGAGCGCAGAGGGCTGAGGCATGGAAGCGCTCCTCCTCGGTATCTATGCGTTCTTCGTCTGGCTCATCTTCATCAAGCTGAAATGGTTGCCGTGGAACATCACGACGCAGGTCATCGTGGTGATCATTCCCATCGTTGCGCTGACGGTGATGGTGCTCACGCTCAACGTCGTCGCGCCGACGTCGGGTAACCTGCGTGTCTACAAATACACGATCCCCATCGTGTCGCAGGTGAAGGGCCGCGTGCTGGAGGTCCCGGTGGAGGAAGGCAACCGTCTCGTGCACAAGGGTGACGTGTTGTTTCGCGTGGACCCCACGCCGTACCAGCTCGACGTATCGAACCTCGAGGCGCAGCTCGCGCTGGCCGAAGGTGGACAACGCGAGACGCAGGAGTCGCTCGCCGGCGCTACCGCGAAGGTCACCGAGGCGCGCGCGACGATCGCGCAGGCCGCCGCGCGTCTTGCAGAAGTGGACGCCCGCCTCGCGCTTGCGCGCAAGCGCGTCGACCAGCACCGCGAGCTCGTGGCCTCGGGTGCCGGCAACCGCTTCGACCTCGAGCAGGCCGAGACCACGGTGGCCGAGCTCACCGGCGAGCGCGAGTCCGTACGCAGCGCCGAGGCGCAGGCGCGTGCCGCCGAGGCGCAGGCGCAGGCATCGGTGGCGCAGATCCGCCAGAAGCTCGGCACCAAGGTGGATGGCACGTACGCGCAAGTGGCGCAGATCCGCGCACAGCTCGACAACGCGCGCTGGCTCCTCGAGCAGACCACCACGGTCTCACCGTGCGAATGCCATGTGATCAACCTGCAGTTGCGCGCGGGAGCCTTCGTCGCCGGCGTCCCCTTGAATCCGGTGATGACGCTCGTCGAGGCCGACGGCCAGATCGTGGCGTTCTACGCGCAAAACGAGCTCACCCGAGTGCAGGCCGGTGACGAGGCAGAGTTCGCACTCGACACCTACCCGGGCCGCATTGTAAAGGGCAAGGTCGACTCGATCGTATGGGCGATCGGCCAAGGCTCGCTGCCGCCGTCCGGCACCATTCCGCTATCCACGCTCGCGACGCAGCCCCCCGGACAATTCGCCGTGAAGTTCGACCTCGCGCCGCGCGACAAGGACGTCTTCCTCGCCGCTGGCGCGGTCGGTCAAGCCGCGATCTACACGCAGTACGGGGTGATGCTGCATGTCGTGCGCAAGGTCATCCTGCGCGTGGGTTCGTACCTCAACTACCTCATCCTCAAGCTGCACTGAGCCGATGCGAGGACAGCTCGCAAGCTTGGCGGTCGCGCTACTCGTCGCCGGCTGCGCGCTGGCGCCGCCGCCTCCGATCGCCGAGACGCGGCAGGCGGCGCTGCCGCAGATGGTGATTCCGTCGGGCTACGCCGCGCAGGCGACGCCGGAGGCGACGGCGACACGCGCGGCGAGCGCGACGACGCGTGCCAGCGCCGTCGCCGACGGCTGGATCGCCGCCTTCCACGACTCCGCGCTAACCGCGCTCGTGACCGAGGCCGTCGCGTACAACAGCGACCTGCGGATCGCCCAGGCGCGCGTCGAGCAAGCCAAGGCGTACCTCAGAATCGCCGGCGCCACCCTCTATCCCCAGGTGAGCGTGCTGGGCCGCGGCGGCGGCAAGATGTCCGATAGCAGCGGACTGTCAGGTGTGGGCCTGTTCATGAACTGGGAGCTCGACCTGTGGGGTCGCGTACGCTCGGGTCAGGCGTTCGCGCAGGCGCAGTACGACGCCGCGCAACTCGATGCCGAGTACGCGCGCCAATCCGTCGCAGCCCTCGTCGCCAAGGGCTGGTTCCTCGCCACCGAGGCGCGGCTGCAGCGGGCGCAGGCAACAGCCATGCGTGAAACCGCCACGAAGCTTGCCGCCCTTGCGCAAGAGCGCGCTCGCGTCGGCCGCGGTGACGAACTCGACGTCGCGCTCGCGCAGGCGGAAGTCGCATCGCTGCGCGATACCGAGCGCAGTCTCGATGCGGCGTATCTGCAAGCGGTGCGCGCGATCGAGTCGCTCGTGGGACGCTACCCTGCCGCCGCGCTCGAGGTTCCCGCGACGCTCACCCCGTGGCCCGGCGACGTCCCGGTGGGGCTGCCGTCGGAATTGCTCGAGAGACGCCCCGACGTGGTCGCGGCCGAACGACGCGTCGCCGGAGCCTTTCACCGCACCGAAGAGGCCAAGGCGGCGCAGCTGCCGCGCATCACGCTCACTGCCAGCATCACGACGATCTCGAGCGAGCTCTTCTTTCTCAAGAGTCATGACAATCCGGTGTGGAGCCTCGGTGCGGGGCTCCTGCAACCGATCTTCCTCGGCGGGCAGCTCCAAGGCCAGGTGGAGGTCCGCACCGCCGAGCAGCAGCAAGCGGTGGCAGAGTACGGGCGCATCGGTGCCCGCGCATTTGCCGAGGTCGAAGAGTCACTCTCCACGGGCTATGCGCTGGCCGACCGCGAGACGCTCCTTGCCGCCGCGGTCCGCGAGAACGCGCGGGCGCTCGAACTCACCGGCGTGCGCTATCGCGTGGGCGTGGGTGACCTGCGCGCCGTGCAGCAGCAGCAACTCGCCGTCTACGCGACGAAGGTGCAACTCCTGCGCGTGCAGGCGGAACGACGCGTGCAGCGCGTGAATCTCCACCTCGCGCTCGGTGGCAGCTTCGACACTTCGTCGCGGGTCAGTCGCGGCGCCGACGCCCCTCCGCACGGCGAAGCCAAAGCCGCCGCCGGCGCCGCCCCCAGGGTCAGCGGCCGCTAAGCGCACGGCGAAGCCGAATCCGCCGCCGGCGCCACCCCCGGGTCAGCGGCCGCCGGGCGTGTGGCGCGGCGTCGTCTCCCGATCGGTCGGGTTCGACAAGACGGGGCAGGCTGATGTAAAACGTCAGTCCGCCATGCCGCCCCGCTGCCTCGCGCAGCCTCTCGCCGTGCCCGCCGTTCGCCGCTCGATCCACCTCGCATGATCGTCTCATCCTCCGTGCCGCGCCGGACCGCGGCGCATGTCGGTCTCGCCGCGCTCGCCCTCGCCGCATTCATTGCCGGCTGCGGCCGCGAGCCTCCCAAGGCGCCGGAGAAGGGTCCGGTCGAGGTCACGACGCAAACGATCCAGCGTCAGGACGTCGCCGTCACCGCGATCTACGTCGCGCAGACGCAAAGCTCGCAGGCGGTGAATATCCAGGCGCGCGTGGCGGGCTGGCTCGACAAGCGGCTCTACGTCGAAGGTGCCGTCGTGCGCCGCGGGCAGGTCCTGTTCCAGATGGACGCCAAGCCCTTCCAGGCGCAGCTCGACGCCGCGCAAGCCGCGCTCCAGCGCAACGAGGCGGCGTTGCAGGTGGCAACCGCGAACCTCAATCGCACCAAGCCGCTCGCGCAACTGAACGCGCTGTCGCAAAAGGACCTGGACGACGCCCAGGGTCAGTACGAGCAGGCCGCCGCCGCCGTCGCGCAGGCACGCGCGCAGGTGACGCAGGCCGAGCTCAACCTCTCGTACACGACAATCCGCTCGCCGGTCGACGGCGTGTCGAGCTTCGCGGTGGTCGCCGACGGCACGTACCTGTCGCCCACCAACTCGCAGCTCACGACCGTATCGGTGCTCACGCCGATGTGGGTCAATTTCAGCGTCTCCGAAAACGAGATGGAGCGGATCCGCAACGAGGTGCGCGCGGGGCAACTGCGGCTGCCCGAAGGCGGTCGCTTCGTCGTCGAGATCGAGATGGTCGACGGCAACCTCTTTCCGTATTCGGGTGCCATCACGTTCGCGGATCCGTCGTACAACGCGACCACGGGCACGTTCATGCTCCGCGCCACGGTGAACAATCCCGCCGGCGTGCTGCGCCCGAACCAGTACGTGCGCGTGCGCCTCCAGGGCGCGGTACGGCCCAATGCGATCGTCGTGCCGCAGCGCGCCGTGCAGCAAAGCGCCAAGGGCCACTTCGTGTGGGTGGTGGACAAGAGCGCGCACGCGGAGCTGCGCCCGGTCGTCGTCGGCGACTGGAAGGGGGAAGGCTGGATCATCGCCGACGGCCTGAACGACGGCGACCAGGTCGTGATCGACGGTGGCATCCGTCTCACCGAGGGCGCTGCCGTGAAAGCCACGGCGTACGTGCCGCCGGCGCGTCCGGCGCCGGCCACGGCCGGAGGCTCGTCGCCCGGGGGACCCGCCGCGGCAAGCTCCACCGGTGCCGCGACCGCGCTGCCGGCGCCGTATCCCTCCGCCACGCCATCGAGCGTCGCGGTGTACTTCCCGAAAGGGCTCGCGAGCCTCGATGCGGCGGCGTTGCGCACACTGCGGCTCGCGGCCGCGGCGTACGTGGGCATCGGCACGAAGATCGAGGTGACGGGATACGCCGACCGCAGCGGCAACGCCGGTGCCAACGTCGAGCTTGCGAAAAAGCGCGCCCAGGCGGTGCGCGACGAGCTCGTGCACCTCGGCGTCAAGGCGCAGCGCATCGCCCTCGTCGCGCCGGTGGCGGTGACCGGATCGGGCACCGACGACGAGGCGCGCCGCGTCGATCTGCGCGTGCGGCAGTAGCCGGCGGCCCGCATGCTGTCGCGCTTTTTCATCGAGCGGCCGGTCTTCGCGGCCGTCGTCGCGCTCCTCATCGGCCTCACCGGCCTCGTGGCGATGCTGCAGCTTCCCGTCGCCCAGTACCCGACCATCACGCCGGTGCAGGTCACGGTCTCGGCGACGTATCCGGGCGCGGACTCGCGCACGCTCGCCGAGTCGGTCGCCTCGCCGCTCGAGCAGCAGATCAACGGCGTGGACAAGATGCTCTACATGTCATCGACGTCGAGCTCCACCGGGCAGCTCACGATGACGATCTATTTCTCGCTCGACACCGACCCGGACATCGCGCAGGTCCAGGTGCAAAACCGGGTGAACCTCGCGCTGCCACAGCTGCCGTCGGCGGTGGTGCAGCAAGGCGTCAACGTCCAGAAGAAGTCCTCGTCGATCATGATGCTCGTGGGCATCTACGCCAAGGACAACCGCTACGGCGCGAACTACATCGCCAACTACGCGAACGTGTACGTGCTCGAAGCGCTGAAGCGCGTCAACGGCGCCGGGCAGGCGCAGATCATGGGCGTGCCCAACCAGGCGATGCGCATCTGGATGAATCCGGACCGCATGGCCTCGCTCGGTATCACGACCACCGACATCGCCAACGCAATCAACCAGCAGAATCAGCTCTTCGGCGCCGGCCAGATCGGCCAGCAGCCCAATGCCGGGCCGGTCGAGCTCACCTTCCCCGTCATCACGCAGCCGCAGTACACCGACCCGCGCCAGTACGAGAACATCATCCTGCGCGCGTCGCAGGATGGCACCGCGATCGTGCGCGTCGGCGACGTCGCGCGCGCCGAGATCGGCCTGCAGCAGTACATCGTCAACAGCGAGCTCAACGGCACGCCAGCGACGATCATCGCGGTCTACCAGCAGCCGGGCGCCAACGGCCTCGCGGTATCGACGGCGGTGCGCGACACGCTGGCGCAGATGAAGTCCAAGTTTCCCGACGGGATGGACTACGTCGTCGCGCTCGACACCAACGACTTCGTGCGGCTGTCGATCAAGGAAGTCATCAAGACGCTGTTCGAGGCGATCGTGCTGGTCGTGCTCGTCGTGTATCTCTTCCTGCAGAGCTTCCGGACCACGATCATCTGCTCGGTCGCGATCGTGATCGCGCTGATCGCGACCTTCGCCGGGATGCTGGCGCTCGGCTTTTCGATCAATCTCCTGACGCTCTTCGGGCTGGTGCTCGCGATCGGCATGGTGGTCGACGATGCGATCGTCGTCGTCGAGAACGTCGAGCGCAACATGGCGCAACATCATCTCGCGCCGAAGCCTGCCACGATCCAGGCGATGGATGAGATTGCGAGCTCGCTCGTCGCGGTGGTGCTCGTGATGTGCTCGGTGTTCATCCCCGCCGCCTTCCTGCCGGGGACCACCGGCCAGCTCTACAAGCAGTTCGCGATCACGATCGTGATCTCGGTTTCGGTGTCGGGCTTCGTCGCGCTCACCGTGACGCCGGCGATGTGCGCGGCGCTGCTCAAGCACAACCCGCCGCCGACCCGGGGTCCCTTCGCCTGGTTCAATCGCCAGGTCGATCGCGTCACCGCGGCCTTCGGCACCGCCGTCGCGTACGTCATCAAGTACGCGGCGGTGGCGCTCATCCTGCTCGCGGTGTTCCTCTATTCGATCTATCACCTCTTCACGGTGCTGCCGACGAGCTTCGTCCCCAACGAGGACCAGGGCTACGCGTTCGCGGCAATCATCATGCCGCAGGCAGCGAGCCTCGCCCGCACGCAGGAGATCGCCGACCGCGCCGATGCGATCTTCAAGGAGATCCCCGGCGTGCGCACGCGCACCGTCGTGACGGGTTACAGCCTCCTCGACAGCGGCTTCAAGACCAACGCCGGCACGATCTTCGTCACCTTCGACGACTTCGAGAAGCGCTACGCGGATCTTGCCACCACGAAGGCGCAGAACGCGCGCGCGATCCTGCAGGCGTTCTACGCGAAGGCGAGCCAGATCGAGGGCGCGATCGTGGTGCCGATCGCGCCGCCGGCCATCCCCGGCATCGGTACGACGGGCGGTTTCGAGTTCTGGATCCAGGACACGGGCACCGGCGACCCCGTCGCCCTCGGCAACGTCCTGCAAGACTTCCTCAAGGCGGCGCGCGCGCGACCCGAGCTCACCGGACTCGCCTCGACGTACTCGGCGGCGACGCAGCAGCTCAAGGCCGACGTCGACCGCGAGAAAGCGCAGCTCCTGGGCGTCCCCATCCAGGACGTGTACAGCGCGATCCAGACGCAGTTCGGCTCGCTCGCCGTGAGTCAGTACAACCTCTTCTCGAACGTGTGGTGGGTGATCCTGCAATCCGACGCA
>WBZO01004753.1_pt1 | contig 14401 bp, 14 predicted proteins | sample 5204261 | NCBI WGS metagenome assembly WBZO01 (sample SAMN12412400, study PRJNA552823) | activated sludge metagenome | isolation source: activated sludge from anammox sidestream of wastewater treatment plant... | place: USA: North Carolina | collected 2017-09
GAGCCAGAGCGCCCGGCGTCGATGTCGCGGCGACAGGGTTGATCAGGTGGCGATCCATCTGGGCGGCCAGCGGCAGGCTGCCGACGCCGGGGATGTTGCGGAAGCCCCCCATCAGGTTGCCGATCAAAAAAAGGATGGCGCAGTTAAGCAGAGCGATGCTGATGACGGTCACCCCGGCCCACAGCAGTTTACGGCTGCTCAGACAGCCCCGTTTTTGTGACGCACGTGGGATGGAAGGACGGGCAGACAGGGGATTGTTTGACGCGGGTGGCGGGGCAGGTGGGATTGCCGCTTCCAGGCGTTCCAGAGCGGCGCGGGCGTCCGCGCGATCTGGCTGGAGCTTGAGCACAACGCGCAGGGCGACGCGCGCTTCCTCCTGGCTGGGGGCGGCCCGCGCCGCCAGCCACCAGGCGTCCACGTTGCGGCGATCGGCCGCCAGCACGGATTTGACCAGGCGGAGCGCTTCGACCTTTTGCCCGGCCCGGAACAGCCGTTCGGCTTCTTGAAGTGGCGAGTCGTGCGGGATCATTTTATCACCCGTGTGAAACAACAAGCGGGGCCTGTGCGTATTTATTGTATTGGGGAATCACAATCGGCGATAACGGATCGGCCCGGATAGCGCCTCAGGGGGATTGTTACGCACGCCTCCTGCCGGGACGATACCCCCCTCAGGTGGCTGGTCAGCGCAGCGTCTCTGATTGAGGAGGATGACCATGTCTGTTCGCGTGCGAGGCGTGGTGTGGCTTGGCCTGATGTTTTTCATGGGCCTCATTGCCATATCTATTTGGACGGTTTCCTGGCTGGAAATCCATCCGTTTTTGATGCTAATGCTCCTGCCTTTCGCCGCCGGCATCCTGACGATGTGGGTCTGGAGCAATTTGCGCGTGGGAATTCAGATGGGTGGGGCTGATCGGGCAAAACGGGAAGGGACGGATAAATACAAGCGGCCCGACTTCAGCCGCCTGACGCGGCTGGTCGAGGACCTGGACGAAGATGAGGCTATCGAGCTGGAGACACTGCTGTTGAGTCGCCGTCAGGGCGAATAAGAAATCCTGGCTTGCCGGCAGGGGAGGAGAAGTCGATGCGGAATATGACACGCAGGCTGACCGTCGGGCTGGTCTGGGCCGTGCTCATGATGGCCGGAATGGTGGGGCTGGCGAGCCTGGCAGCTGCGGACGGCATGCTGGCGCTTATGTTCATGACGCTCCTGGCGATTGTGGCGGCGGTCATCACCGCGGGCATCGCCTCGTTCGTGGGGCGTGCAAGGGATGGCCCGGGTGACCTTCATCAATGATCATATGTTTCTGGCGATCAGCACAACGGCGGCGCTCATGCTCTCGGCGGAGATGGCCTCGACTCTGGTATGGACAGCGGCCGGGTGGGGGACACACAGGCCGCTGGCCGACGCAGAAAGCCGGGCCGGGAAGGCCAAGCGCAACCGCGAGGAGCAGCTTGAACGGCTGCTGGAACAACTTGACGAGGAGGATATCGTCGAGCTGGAAATGCTCCTTTCTGACCGCGAACAGACGTCATTCAGCCGGGATTAGCGATAGAATTAGGGGCGGCGGAAGGCGCGTCTTCCGCCCGGGACCGGCGGGGGGATTTCCGCGCCCCGGATCGCGCTGCCGGGGGGAGAAATAGCGATGAGGGATTCGCGGATATTCTGGGCAGCCGCCATCACCGCGGTGATCTGGGTTGCGCTGACGGCTGTCTCGATTATATTCATGACACTCGGCGATGTGACTGCTCCGGGAGCAGCCGTTTTTATAGTGATCATGATGGGCCTGGGGATTGGGGCTACCATCCCGATCTGGGGCTTCGCAACCAGCGCCGATCGCGCTTCTGCGCCGGAGGAGAGGACCGCTTCACGGACTGACTCGTATAAGTTCAAACGCGGCAGCCGGGAGCGCCTGGCGCGGCTGCTGGAGCAGATGGATGATGACGATATCGTTGAGCTGGAGTCGCTCTTGAGCCGGCCGCCTGAGAGCGATTTCGATGACGAAGATGTGCCGAGGCGTTGATAGAACAGGAGAGATGATTTGACCAGAACGCTCCTTGAACAAGAGATTTATGAACAACCCGCCGTGCTGGATGGCCTGCTGGCCCGGGAAACCGGGGCGGTGTCCCGCCTTGCGGCGGCTGTTCGCGCGGCGAATCCATCGTTTGTGCTGTTCGTGGCGCGCGGCTCGTCCAATAATGCGGCCGTGTATGGCAAGTACGTGCTGGAAGCCTTCACCGGACTGCCAGTCGCGCTGGCTGCGCCGTCGGTGGCGACGTACTACGGCCGGCTGCCGCGCGTTGGTGGGGCGCTCGTGATCGGCGTCTCGCAAAGCGGGCGGGGGGAGGATGTGCGCGTCGTGGTGGAACAGGCGCGGGCACAGGGCGCGATTACGCTGGCCGTGACCAACGATCCGGCCTCGCCGCTGGCCGCCGCTGCGGAGCACTGCATCCCCCTCCACGCCGGTGAGGAGCGCAGCCTGGCCGCCACCAAGACCTTCACCGCTCAGCTTGGCGTTATGGCGATGCTGGCCGCCCACCTGAGCGACGACTCCCGCCTTCAGGACGAGCTGAGCCGCCTGCCCGATCTGGTGAACGACGCGCTGACGCTCAGCGCCGACGTGCCCGGGCGGGCGGAGCGCTATCGCTATATGACTCAGTGCGTCACGCTGGGGCGCGGCTTCAACTTCGCGACGGCGTTTGAGCTGGCCCTCAAGCTCAAAGAGCTGACCTATATCGGGACAACGCCGTACAGTTCCGCCGACTTTCGGCATGGCCCGATCGCTCAGATAGAGGAGGGCTTCCCGGCAGTGGTCGCCGCGCCGTCCGGGGCCGTGTTCGAGGATATGGACGGTCTGCTGCGCGAGCTGGAGCGGCGCCGGGCGGAGCTGATCGTGATCAGCAACGTCGAAGAAGCTCTGGCTATGGCGCAGACGCCGCTGCCGATTCCCGAAGCGCCGGAATGGTTGTCGCCGATCGCGGCTGTCGTGCCGGGGCAGCTTCTGGCGCTGGGGCTGGCGGTGGCGAAAGGGTACGATGTCGATCACCCGCGCTCCCTGCAAAAGGTCACCAGCACGCGCTGAGAGCGTATCAACCGCGCCCGTGACTGCCGGGCCGGGATAGATGCGCGATCTGGCCGGGGGAGCGCTCCCCCCGGCCGACTCTGTTTTCACCTGCTCACAGCGCGGACCACCGCCGCAATGTCGCGGGCTGTCGCGCCAATCTCAGCCAGCGAACGGCTCCCGCTCCCGGCCAGCCCATCCCCGGCGACGCCGCAGGCCGCCGCCCCGGCCCGCAGAAAGTCGCCGATGTTCCCGACATGGATAGCCCCGTTGCATATAAAATCCAGATGATCGAGCGGGCCGCGCATCGCTTTGAAGTAATCGATGCCGAGCGCCCCGGCGGGGAAGAACTTGATCAGCCGGCAGCCGTGCGCGGCGGCCATCACGGCCTCGGTAGGTGTCGCTACGCCGGGCGCCATCAAGACGCCTGCTGCGTGGGCCGTGGAGACCGAGGCGGGATCGAAGCTGGGAGCCACCAGGAACTGCGCGCCGCCCGCCAACGCCTCTTGCACCTGGGCGGGGTTGAGGACCGTGCCCATACCGACGAGCAGATCGTCCGGGAAGGCGCGGCGCAGGGCGGGCAGGGCTTCCCGCCAGTCGGGTGAATTATAGGTCAGCTCGATGACGCTCAGGTTGTGCTCCAGCAGGACCCGGGCGACGGCGATGGCTTTTTCCGGTGGGAAGTCGCCGCGCAGCACGGCGACGATCCGGCAGGCGCGAATCTTCTGCAAAGCGAGATCAGGGTTCATCAGCGCACTCTCCTCGTGACAGTAACCCCGATTATAGGCGCTCCGGAGAGGGCGGGGTAAAGCCAGCCGGCTTCTGCTCGCTGCTGTTTTGCCTGCACTGGCAGGCCGGGTGTTATCTGGCCTATAATGCGAAATGTCCGGCGTGACCCGGCGGAGGAAGGTAACACCATGGCCCGACCTGCCCTGTTGCTGTGCCTGCTGTTGGGGGTTGTCCTGCTGGCGGCCTGCGCCCAGCCGACCGCGATCGTGATCCCGACTGTGATTGCGCTGCCGAGCATCCCGCCGGCGCTGGCGGCGACCGGCACTGCCGCCGCCGTCCAGACGGCCGTCGCGCCGCCCACGCTGCCGCCGACCTGGACACCTGCCGCCCTTGCTTCACTGACTCCCTTGCCATCGCCTACCGCGCCAGTCGCCGATACGACCACCGGCGACCGGCTGTTGTTCGTGGCCGATGGCGCAATTTACATAGTCGGAGTCGATGGCGCGGGGTTCAGAGGGCTGACCGGCAGCGCCCAGGCGCGCGATCTGGCGCTTTCGCCGGATGGGACGCAGATCGTATTTGTCGGGGCCGGATCCGGGAGCGCCAGCGAGGTTTATTTGCTGACGATCGACAGCGGCGAGGTGCGCCCCCTGACTGCGCTCGGGTACGCTGATGTGGTGGGCCCTTCCTGGCATCCGGACGGGCAGTCGATTGTCTTCGCAGCGGGCCAGGGGGGCGGCGACGCGCGCGACCTGTTTACCGTCCGGTCGGATGGGGGTGACCTGGAGCGGCGCACGGTGTTCGGCCAGCCTCCGCCAGCGGACGGCACAGGTGACGGATTCGTGGCAGTGGGCGTCTCTGACCCGCTGTTCGTGCCTGACGGATCGGGGATCGTATTCGCCGGGCCGGGGCTGGCCCTGCTGGACCTCGATACACAGCAGGTTCACGCGCTCACGATTCCCGGCGGATGGGGGAACGACACCAACCCGCGCTGGCGGCCGGGCACTTTTGAGCTGGCCTATATCTCGTCGGAACAGGGCGACAGGGGCTATGCCGGCGGGCCGATCCGCAGCTTCGATCTGCTCACCTGGCAGGAAGAGGATGTTCCGCCGCCGCTGGCCAGCGTGTTCGCCCAGTCATTTCAAAACTCCGAAGACGGCCGGGCAATGATTATCGCCAGCAACTTCGGAGTCGTGCTGCTGGACTATGCCAGCCGGTCGGCGCGCTCAATTGCGGATACCGGCAGCCTGCTGCCGCGCGTCACGATCAGCCCGGACGGTTCCCGAATCGCCTACATGACGGCGAGCATAACCGGCGGAGCAATGCCGCAGCTCGTGCTCAATGACCGGACCGGGCGCAGCCCCCGGGTGTTGATGGACGTGGATGCCCAGGTACTCGGCGATCTGCTCTGGATTCCGGCGCGTTGAATGTTTTTTGCGGCGTTTCCTTTCGCCGCTAGCTGGCATGCTTGCCGTTGATGACCAGGCGGTGCAGCGCCTGTACCGCCCGCTGGGCGTCCCCGGAATTCACGACCAGGGACATGCTCACATCAGAAGACCCCTGGGCGATGACGATGACGTTGATCCGCTCTTCGGCCAGGGTGGTGAAGATGCGTGCGGCGACGCCGGGAACCTCCCGCATACCGGCCCCGACGATGGTGATGATCTCGACTTCTTCCAGCGCCCACACCCGATCCACGTTCTGCAGCTTGATTTCCTCAGCCAGCTCTCTCTGAATGGCGCGGACAGCCCGTGTCGAATCCGAGGCGCGCACGACGAAGCAGAAGCTCTGCTCTGAGGAAGATTGAGAGATTACCAGCAGGTTCACATTCTCGCGGGCGACCGCGCTGAAGGTGCGCCCGGCGATGCCGGGCACGCCCACCATACCGCGCCCGGCGACGGTGATCAGATGCACGTCGGGGATGATCGTGATGGCTTTGGCAACCGTGCCCAGTACCTCCGGCTCCGGCTGGATGCGCGTGCCGGGATGGGTCGGATTGAACGTGTTGCGCACCTGAATCGTCATGCCCTGTTCCATGACCGGGAGGATAGTCTTGGGATGCAGCACTTTGGCGCCAAAGAAAGCCAGCTCGCCGACTTCCCGGTAGGAGAGCACAGGGATGACCTGCGCGCTGGGGTCGAGCCGGGGATCGGTGGTCATGACGCCGTCTACATCCGTCCAGATCCACAGCTCATCGGAATCGATACAGGCGGCCAGGATGCCGGCGCTGTAGTCGCTGCCGCCCCGGCCCAGCGTGGTGGTGATGCCATCTTCGGTTGCGCCGATGAAGCCGGTGACTATCGGGAGGATGCCCGCCTTCAGCTTGGGCACGAGTATCTCCTGCACGCGGGCGCGTGTTTTGTCCATCAGGGGCATCGCGCTCTGGAAGTGGCCGGTGGTCACAATCAGGTTGGTGGCGTCGATGGGCAGCGAAGCCGCGCCGAGTTCCTGCAAATGGGCGGCCAGCAGTCGGGCGCTCAGGCGCTCACCGATGGAGACGATGGCATCGGAGCCGCGCGGCGTCAGCTCGCCCAGGATGGCCACGCTGCGGCAGAAGTTCTGAAAGCCGTCGATCAGCCGGTGCAGCTCAGCCAGGAGCGCCTCCTGGGCTGCCGGGTTGTGGACAAGCTCGCGAGCGGCTTCGTGGTGGCGATCGCGCAGGGTAGCCGTGGCTTTGATATAAGCGTCGGTGTTGCCTTTCGCGGCGGCCCGGGCGGTGTTGATCAGAGTATCGGTGACCCCGGTCATGGCAGAGACAACAGTCAGGACTTCGTTTCCGTTCGCCGCCGAATCCTGCACAATCTGCGCTACACCCCGAATAAGCCGGGCGTCACCCATGGACGATCCGCCGAATTTGAAGGTCAGGACTGACATGACATGCTGCTCCTCTTGCTGGAACGGAACACTCCGGAGCCGGCGTCTGTAACAAAAAAGCGCGCTCTTACTTCAGGGAGAGAGCGCGCCAGATTTACGGCAGGTATTTTGTCACCAGACATGCTCTCATCTTCCAGAATGATACTCTGCCGGACTTGGCACCTTCTCTCAACTGGCCATACCGGGGCCAGCTTGAGAGGGTTGCCGCGGTTTCATAGGGCCGTTCCCTCCACCGCTCTGGATAAGAGTGTTCGTATAGGGTTGGTAAAGTGGCCGGGATACTAGCACGGCGGCCGGGGGCTGTCAAGGTATATCTCGCCCTTGTTCCCGGCCGGAGATGCGCGTATAACGGGAGGATGGATTCTGGCGAAGGAGGACATACCTGTGCGTATCCTGGTTGCGCCGAACGCTTTTAAGGGCGCGCTTACAGCAACAGAGGCGGCGGAGTGCATCCGGTGCGGCCTGGCGCGCTCAGGTCTCGATTGCGCTGTGGACGTGATGCCGATTGCTGACGGCGGCGACGATACCCTGGAAGTGCTGACGGCCGGCGGCGGCGAAGTCCGGATGCTGGAAGTTGAGGGGCCGCTGGGGCAGCCGGTTCGGGCGGCCTGGGGCCTGCTGAGCGGGGGAGAAACGGCGATCGTTGAGATGGCGCGGGCTTCCGGGCTGAAGCTGCTCGCGCCAGAGGAGCGCGATCCGCTGCGCGCTTCGACTTATGGCACAGGCCAGATTATTGCGGCGGCGGTTGCGGCCGGCGCCAGGCGGATCATCGTCGGCGTCGGCGGCAGTGCGACTGTGGACGGTGGCGGCGGATGCTTGCAGGCGCTCGGCATCCGCCTGTTGGACGCGGGCGGGCGAGATGTGCCGCGCGGCGGCGGCTCGCTGGAGCAGGTGGCCCGGATTGAGACGGACGGGTTGCTCGCCCCGCTGCGCGAGCGGCAGGTGCAGATTCTGGTGGCCTGCGATGTGACTAACCCGACGCTGGGTCCAACCGGCGCGGCGGCGATCTTTGGGCCGCAGAAGGGCGCTTCGCCGGAGCAGGTGCAGATTCTAGAAACGGCCCTGGCCCACTTTTTCACGCTCACTGCCGAACAGGTCGGGCCGGATGTGCGCCAGATGCCTGGCGGGGGAGCGGCAGGCGCGCTTTCCGCCGGACTCGCAGCTTTTCTGGGGGCCGAGCTGCGCAGCGGGATCGCCCTGGTGCTGGAGGCGCTGCGCTTTACGGAACGGCTGATCGGCGTCGATCTGGTGATCACGGGGGAGGGGCGGATGGATGCGCAGACGCTGGGCGGCAAGGGCCCGCTCGGCCTGGCGCAGGCAGCTCGCGCACGCGGCGTGCCCACCGTGGCGCTGGTCGGCGCAATCGACGACAGTGAAGATGCGCTGCTGGCAGCGGGGTTGGCCGCCGTGATCCCGATTGCGCGCGGGCCGATGGCGCTGCCGGACGCTATGGCGGAGGCGGCAACCCTGCTGGAGGCGGCAGCGGCGCGGGTGGGGCGGCTGCTGTACCTTGGCAGTTCTCATTCGGCAGCGACAGATAGTGGGGGTGATCGATGACGGACAGCGTGTCTTTTGAGCGCAGTCGTTCCCGGCGGAGGCGCTTTCTTCGCCAGCTGGTGAGGATGCTTCAACCCCTGGTCTCGCGCGTTGAGGTGCGCGGGGTTGAGCGTATCCCGGAGCGCGGCCCGCTACTGCTGCTCTTCAGCCACCTCTCCACGCTGGATGGCGTGCTGGTCGTGGCGAACGTGCCGCATGAAATTGAGCTGGTCGGGCCGGGTGACTTCCCCGCGACGGCGCTGGAGAACCGGGTGATGGACAGCTACGGGCTGATCCGGGTCAACCGGGGGCGGCCTGATCGGGCCAGTTTGCGCCGTATGGTGGATATCCTGCGGGCGGGGAAGATGCTGGCTATTGCGCCCGGAGGAGGGACCTGGGAGAAAGGCCCTCTGGAAGCCAAGCCCGGGCCGTTCTACCTCTCCCAGGTCACCGGCGCACCGATGATGCCGGTGGCGATCGGCGGCATGTACGAAGCGCCGACGCCGGGCCTGCGCGTCTTCCTGCGCCGCCCGCGCGTGACGATCGCCTTTGGCGACGTGATTCCGCCGGTGCCGCGCGGCGCAGATACCGCGGAACGCGAGGCGCAGATTCAAGAAGCCTCCGACCGGGTGATGGGCCAACTGTTCGCTTTGCTGCCGGAAGAAGATCAATGCCTCTACCAGCGATGGGCGCGGGCGCGCTACGATCTGCGTGTGACATTCGCCACGCTGGAGGACGATTCGCCTCTGGCCTATGACGGCCCGCCGCTGCCGGATTTGAGCGCCGTGGGGGAGTTTGCCGGCAAGCCCAACCTGTTCCGCCCTGTGCATGTGAATGCCCGCCTGAATGTGGAGCCTTTCCTCCAGGCGCGTTTCTTCGCGCCGCTGGAAGTGCAGATCGCGGCGCGGGAGCTGGCCGATCTGCTGACTCACCCCCCGTACGAGGTCTACCTGCCTTACCGCCTGGGTGAGGAGAAGGCGCGGCTGGCGCTTGAGGGGCTGCGGGCGCTGCACGATACGGCCTGCCCCTGGGCGATTGCGCACCACGCCCGTATCAGACTTGAGCCATTGATGAAGGACACATGAAAGTCCACTTAAGTTTTGATGCAGAGCAGCATCTTTTATAGAGTTTTGTGTTCTAACCTGTTGAGTGGTATATACCCTGCTGCGGCAGTCGGACAGGCTATTACTGGAGTTTCAGGGTGACAGATACGATACAGACGGTGGCGACCAATACCATCTGGTTGCAAACCGATGTGATCAAGCTCGGCTCGCTGGGGTCGCTGCGCGTCAGGCGGCTGATGATCAACCCGCTGCGGCTGCGGCGCCGCTTTCTGCATGGCCTTGCCCATACCTTTCATAACGTGATGACCCGGTCCACCGTGCTGGGGCTGGAAAATATCCCGCCGCACGGCCCGCTGCTGATCCTGCCCAACCATATCTCGAATCTGGATGGGATCATGGTGCTGGCCTACTACCCGCGCCAGATTGAGATGGTCGGGCCGGGGGACTTCAAAATGATCACGCTCAAGGACTGGATGCTGCGGTCCTACGGTGTCACGCCAATCAACCGGGGACGGGCGGATACTGCCGCGCTCCGGGCGATCACCACCCACCTGCGCGACGGCAAAGACCTGTTGATGTTCCCCTCCGGCGGGATGTGGGAGACGCGCCGCTTCGAGGCCAAGGAAGGCGCGGCGTACCTGTCGCAGATCACCCAGACGCCGATCCTGCCGGTCGGCATCAGCGGGACTTATCTGAAGTCCAACGATGCCTTTTTCGGCAGACAGCCTTCGCTGACCATCCATTACGGCCCGTTGATACCGCCGGTCCCGCCCAGCCGGGATCGCCGCCGCCGTGAAGCCGATCTGGACGCCGCCTCGCGCGATATTATGGCGTGCATCTGGGACCTGCTGGAGCCAGCGCAGCAGGAACAGTACCGGCGCTGGGCGCGCGAGGAATACAGCCTGCGGGTCGAGTTCCGCCGCGAAGATGATGATACCCCGCTGGTTTATGATGGGCCGGCGCTCCCGGATATGGCTGCGCTGGCCGAATTCATCGCCAAGCCAAACCTGTTCCGCCCGATGTGGCAGAATGCCGGGCTGCATCTCGAGCCTTTTCGCGAAGCGCGTTACTTCGCCCCGCTGGAGGTCCAGATGGCGGCTGGCGATCTCCATGCTCTGCTGCACGGCGCGTTTGATCGCTATGTGCCGTACCGGATGGGCGACGAAGCCGCCGCGCAGGTGAGCGACGCCCTGCTCGCCCTGCGCCATGTGATTGCACCCTGGGCGATCGCCCGGAACGCCCGCATCCGGCTGACGCCGCTGTGCGTCGATCCGGCGCAGTAGCGCGCTAGAATCCCCCGTTACGGGCCACCTCTCCCAGCCAGCGCGCGCTCGGCTTGACGATGCGCTCCTGGGTGTCGCGGTTGACGGCGATAATGCCGAATACCGGGCGGTAACCCAGTGACCATTCGTAGTTGTCGAAGGCCGACCAGGCGTAGAAGCCGCGCACATCCAGACCGTCCTGCAGGCAGCGGGCGACGCCTTCCAGCGCGCGCCGGTAGTAGGCGGCGCGACGGGTATCGTCGGTAGTGGCGATGCCGTTCTCGGTGACGATTGTGGGCACGCCGGCGATCTGATGGGCGTAGCGGAGGGTAGCTTCCAGCGCCTCCGGCCAGAACTCGTAGTACATCTGCGTCAGCTCCACGCCTTCTTCCGGGGGCAGTTTGCCATCCGGCCCGAAGCGTTCGCGGCTGTAAGTTTGCACGCCGACGAAGTCATCTCCTCGCGCGGCCTCCAGAAAGACGTCCTGAATGCGATGCCGGATTGTGTCGCGGACAGCTTCGCCGCCGGATACGGCCTGCAGGTCCTGCAGGGCGATGGTCATACCGACCGGCAGAGCGGGGCGCTCCGCCTTGATAGCGGCGACGGCGTTCTGGTGCGCCAGCAGGATCACATCGCGGACCCGGTCCGTGGCTGCGTACAGGAAGCAGTGAAAGTCGCCCGGCCCGATTCCCAGCGCACGGGCGGCGTGGATGACAAATGCCGGCGGCTCTCCGCGGCTGGCGATGCCGGAGGGTAGCAGACCAAGCTCGGAGAGCAGAAAGGCGATGTTGACCTCATTTATGGTGCAGATGGAGTCGATCAGATCGCCCAGATCGCGGGCAATGCGCCCGCAGTAGCGCGCGAAGCTCGCGGCTGTCGCCGGGTCGGCCCACCCTCCCCGGGCGATCACCCAGCGTGGCGAGCTGAAGTGATGCAGGGTGACCATCGGCCTGAGGCCGTGGGCGCGGCAGGCCAGCAGCATCTGCCGGTAGTGGTTGATAGCGGCGGGCGAGAAGAAACCGTCCTCCGGCTCCACCCGCGCCCACTCAATCGAGAAGCGATAGCTGTTGAAGCCGAGGTCGGCCAGCAGGGCGATATCCTCCGGGTAGCGGTGGTAGTGATCCACGGCGTCGCCGGAAGGCTCGACGAACGGCGTCCCCGGCACATGCTCCAGCAGCCAGATGTCGCTGTTGATATTGTTGCCTTCCACCTGATGGGCGGCGGTGGCAGTCCCCCAGAGGAAATTGGGCGGGAAGCGGGTATCCATCTGAGGCGACCTCCTTAATCAGAGATGGGCTTTGATGACATCCGCCAGTTCCTGCCCGATGCCGGGCACGGCGGCAATCTCTTCCGCGCTGGCGGCGCGAATCTTCTCGATCGATTTATCGAACGCATCCAGCAGGATTTTGCGCCGTTTGGGGCCGATTCCGGGGATAGCTTCCAACCGGGAGGCCAGCCCCTGTTTATCCCGGCGCTGGCGATGGCCGGTGATGGCGAAGCGGTGCGCCTCGTCGCGGATGCGCTGGACCAGGAACAGCCCGGCTGACCGGCGCGGCAACAAGATGGAATCGCCCCGGCCCGGCACGAATAGCTCTTCCATTTGTTTGGCCAGGCTGGCAACTGGAACCTGATCGAGCAGGCCAAATTCAGCCAGCACCTCCACCGCCACATTGAGCTGGCCTTTGCCGCCATCCACAAGCAGCAGATCGGGCAGGAGCCGCCAGGTCTCGTCGGCGTCCTTATGGCCCGGCTGGCCTCCGGATGGATTGTCGCGCGATTCGATGTAACGCTTGAAGCGGCGGGTCAGCGCCTCCCGCATGGACTGGTAGTCATCTGAGCCTTCGTGAGCGATGGAGTTGATATTGAAGCGGCGGTACTCAGCTTTGCGCGGCACCCCCTTGACGAAGACGACGCGGCTGGCGACGATGGCCGTGCCCTGGGTCGTGCTGATGTCGTAACATTCGATGCGGTTGGGGATGGCAGACAGTGAGAGCGCCTCCTGCAGTTCGCGGAGGGAGCCTTCCTGGCGCACGGTATCGGCCTGCCACTGCACTTGCAGGATACTCAACGCCTCAGCAGCGTTATCCTCAACCATCTTGACCAGTTCGCGCTTCTGGCCGCGCCGGGGTACGTGCAGCGAGACCTTCCTGCCGCCGCGCTTGTCGCGCAGCCAGCGCTCCAGCACCTCCTGACTCTCCACCCGGACCGGCATCATGATTTCCGGCGGGATATGGGCGGCGCGGTCGTAGAACTGCTGCATGAAGCTCTCGATCACGGCGGCGGCATCTTCTTCCAGCACGTTCTCCATGGCGAAGCTCTCCCGGCCGATTAGCTTGCCCTGCCGGATGAAAAAGACCTGCACAACGGCGTCGCCATTGGCGGAGGCGAACCCGATCACGTCCTGATCAGGCCCGCCGACGTTGATCACCTTGCGGCTTTCGATCAGGCTGGTGATGGCGCGGATGCGATCGCGGTGGCGGGCCGCCTGTTCGAAGTGGAGCGCCTCAGCGGCGGCCTCCATGCGCCGGGTCAGGTCGCGCAGCACCTCGTCGGTGTGCCCCTCCAGAAAACGCATCAGGTCCTTGATCATGGCCCGGTACTCTTCCTGAGTGACGGCGCCGATGCATGGCCCGGAGCACAGCTTGATATCGTAGTACAGGCAGGCGCGCGCATCGCGGCCGGTGATTTCCCGGTCGCAGGTCAGGTAGGGGAAAATGCGGCGCAGCACGTCCAGCGTCTCGCGGATGCTGCGGGCGTGGAACGGCCCGAAATAGCGGGAACCGTCCTGCACCATCTGGCGGGTGAACTCGACGGTCGGGAACGACGCGGCCCAGGTGACCTTGATGTAAGGGTACTGTTTGTCGTCCTTGAGGGCGATATTGTAGTGCGGCCTGTGGCGCTTGATCAGCGTATTTTCCAGCCGCAGCGCTTCCAGCTCACCTTCTTCATCATCGGGGCCTGCCCCGGTGACTATGAATTCAATATCGACGATGTGGGTCCGCAGGCGGCGCGTTTTTTCGTCGGTGACGCCCCGGTGAAAATAGCTGCGCACCCGGTTGAACAGGTCTTTGGATTTGCCGACGTAAATGATCGTGCCGGCGGTGTCCTTCATGATATACACGCCGGGCTTGTGCGGGAGGTTGTCCAGGATTTGTTGCAGGTACGATGTTGTTTCCATGGTCGCGTGTGAGGAGGCTATCGGTAATCCGGACGGGTGAGAGCGGCAAGCCATCTATCTGTCTCGCGCGGCGAGCGCAGGCGGATCATGGTCAGGTGCGGGTATGGCGACCCCTCGAACAGGGCGCGGTACTCACGCTGGCGGCGGCGGTAAGTCCTGAGCACCCACAGCAGTATGGAGTCCCGCCTGAACAGCGCCCCCAGGTGCTCCTGGTTGGTTCCCCAGAGCATTTCGCGAGTGAAGATGCGGCTGACCGTGCGCCGGAAGACCCGGCAGAGCACTACGGTCAGCGGGTAGTCCAGCCAGAGCAGCGTATCCGCCCGTGGCCAGATCAGGTCGCGCACCTTTTGATAATTGCCATCCACCACCCAGGCGTCGCCCGCCAGAGCTGCGATCAGGCGCTCCCGGAACACATCTGGCGGCGCCTCCTGCCAGCCCGGCTCCCAGTGCAGCGCGTCCAGCTCGACGTGTGGGCAACCGCAGCGTTCGGCCAGCTTTCGGGCCAGCGTCGTCTTGCCGCTGCCGCTCGTTCCCACCACGACAATGCGCTTCATAGAGTCTCGCGGGCCGTCTGGATGCGCGTTTGACAGGCGCTATTCTAACTCAGCCGGGCGGATCGCCCAAATGTTCGGCGTGTTATCGGGGCGTCAGATCGTAGATAGTCAGCCGGGGCCGCCCGGATTCGTGTTCGATGACGGC
>WBZO01004755.1_pt1 | contig 14395 bp, 13 predicted proteins | sample 5204261 | NCBI WGS metagenome assembly WBZO01 (sample SAMN12412400, study PRJNA552823) | activated sludge metagenome | isolation source: activated sludge from anammox sidestream of wastewater treatment plant... | place: USA: North Carolina | collected 2017-09
TCGATCCTGTGATCGAATGCGCTAAAATGATAAAGAATCACTGGAATGGCGTGACTAATTATATTAAAACAAAAATCGATAATGGTATCCTGGAAGGAACAAATAGTCTGATTCAGGCTGCAAAGGATAGCGCCAGAGGTTTCAGATCAACAAAAAATTTCATTACTATTATTTATATCAGGACAGGGAAACTCAAATTCAATTTACCCACATGAAACAGCGAGGAGCCAAATTCCAGAAGGCCTTATGAAAAAGATGGGGAATACAATGGGCCATGCGAGCCCACTCTCACTTATGGCAAGCTTTCTTCTTTTTGTACATTTAGATAGCCTTCGATGCGATCGAATCTCCGATCCAGATGACACTTCATGTCAGACCTCAATTTTTGTATTTCTCCAATAGTGGAGTCCTGCTTGTCTAGCATTTGGTCTTGCTTGTCTAGCATTTGGTCTTGCTTGTCTAGCATTTGGTCCATCTTTCCATTCAACTCGGCAAAGCCGTTGCCTGTTATCGAAAGAAGCTTTTCCGTGTTTGATGCGATTACTCTGACCCCTACGACGAGCTCTTTCAGAATCTCTATACCATCATCAAGGCGTTCACCCACCTCATCCGGCCCAGTCATTTTTCGGAAGGTTGGATAAGCACCCGAAGCTTCTGAGAACTCAGATTCAATTTCATGCACATCTATGAGGAGATCCTTTATCTTTATAGCTGATGCGAGCTTCTCCAGGTTTTCCCTGCTGCCCTCGGCAATCAGCAGGACGTGACCATCCGGACGGTTCTGGACAAAACCTGTCAGCCCCAGGTTTTGAGCGGCAGATACTACCTTTGCGCGATAGCCAACCCGCTGCACCTTGCCCGAGATCATGGCAGTCAATCGCATCATTAAATCGCATATTATGTGCCTTTGAATATAAATCTTTCCAGGGAGGATTGCCACAAATCTGAATTTTGCAGAAAAGCTATCTTTAACGATAACGGATTTAGCCACTTGTGCAGGAAATCCGGAGTTTTAGAAATCATAAGGAATCATTCGATCACATGGATTCTTATACCAGCAATGCTCTGCCAATTTCAGGCCTCATCCTGAAATTGAGAATGATCTATCGTCCATGCGAACGATGCAAAAGCTCAATCTTCGGCTTCCCACCCAGAGAATTCCAGCAGCCGAGACATTCGAACTTTTTCTCCAACTCATCTGAGACCCAAGAAGGTACATTGGATTTGCGAACCTCGGCCATGATGATGTGCTTCATCATAATGCAATCTCTCTGATCTTCAGCACCGCAGGTATGCTCAAAGAATTCGCTTTGGCCATTCTTCGAATCGGATTTCCCTTTTTCTGCAAATTCAATCATGTCCTTCTACTCCTCTAGCCATATTTCGGAACCGGAGATTGGTTTTTGCCGTTAAAGCCGCAGCCTAACGATCCATATCAGGGAACATGCCGGTGCCGCATATGTCATCACAATATACATCAGGTGCATTACAGGCGCATTGAGATGATGTATATAACTATTAAGAATTATAGACTATATAACTCTTCCCTCCTGCGATATGTATTTAAAATATTGAAAAAAATGGAGAAAATGTGAGGAAGGCGATTTAGAGCTATACTTTCAGCTCTTTCCCTTTGCCCTCTCATCCTTGGCGTAGACGTCTCGCAGGTCCACGACCTTCTTTGACTTACCAGCCGTTCTTGGAATCGACCCTTTCTCCACCAGTTCTATCCTGCTCCGCACATTCAAGACCGATTTCAGCTTATCCTCAGTGATCTTCCGGATCCGGGCCAAGTCAGCCAACTCACCGGTAAATGCCTCGTCCTTCAGCTCAACCTGAATGCTGATCTCATCCAGACCGTGCTTCTTTCTGTCCACGACCACCTGGAAGTAGTTTCCAATCTCTGGAATGCTCACTAAGACATCCTCGATCTGGCTGGGGAAGACATTGATGCCCCGCACAATGAGCATATCATCGGCTCTTCCCAGGAATCTATGCAGCTTTCTGCTGGTGCGACCACAGGAGCATTTCTCTTCCATAATATAGGTCACATCGCCAGTATGGTATCTTATCAGAGGCATAGCCTCCTTGGTCAGGGAGGTAACCACCAGCTCGCCGGGCTCACCAGGCGCACATGGCTGCTCGTTATTATCCAGGATCTCAATCAAGAAATGGTCCTCCCAGATATGCAGACCGTTCTGCTCCTGACACTCGAAAGCTACGCCCGGACCCATCATCTCAGAGAGACCGTAAGAGTCGTAGGCTTTGATGTTCAGGGCCTCCTCCAGTTCTTTGCGTGCCTCGTCCGACCAGGGTTCAGCTCCAAAGCAGCCGATCCTCAGCTTGAGTTTATCCACCACTCCATTGGCCTTGGCGGTCTCTGCCAGGTAGAGGGCATAAGAGGGCGTGCAGTGCAGGACGGTCACCCCGAAATCCATCATGATCTCCAGCTGGCGATTAGTATTTCCCACACCGGAAGGAACAGCCATGGCACCCATCCGCTCGATGCCATAGTGAACTCCAAGCCCTCCGGTGAAGAATCCGTAATTCACCGCATTCTGGAATATGTCTCCCTTTCTTACCCCCGCCATCACAAAGTCTCTGGCCATGAGGTCTGACCAGGTCTCAATGTCTCTGGCGGTGTAGCCGACCACGGTGGGCTTTCCCGTCGTTCCGGAAGAGGCATGAACCCGCACAACCTCGTCCAGAGGAACAGCGAAAAGGCCAAAGGGGTAGTTCTCCCTGAGATTTTGCTTGCGAGTGGTTGGAAGCTTTGACAGGTCATTGAGGCTTTTTATATCATCTGGAGAAACACCTGCCTCCTTGAATTTATTGCGGTAAAATGGAACGCTATTGTAGACCTTCTCTGCGATGCTCTTGAGCCGCTTGAGCTGCAGCTCTTCCAGCTCACTTCTTTCCATTAACTCCAATTTCGGTTGCCAGTAATTCATTTTCATACCCTGGTGAATTTGATCTTGCTCGTATGATGCTGCTAATGCTACACGGTGTCATGAGAGAAAACGTCAGGGTATATCAATTCTTCCGCTGCAAGGAGTTAAAAAGCATACCCAAGGTATCTTATCAACCCGAATTCGGGACCGATTACGCCTTAAGAATGGGAGATGGATCCAAATAGTGGAACAATAGCTAAATTCTTTGTCGCAAAATCTGAACTCAGCATGCATTAAGCAATTATCTATAACACGAATAAACGCTAAGGATAGATGATAAGGATTTTAATTGCAGCTAATTCAGTACAGTTTTTTTTTCTGATTAGACATAATCGTCTATAATACAGGCAAGAGATTAGGACCAGAGTGGAGGAAGATGATGAAACGAAATAGAAATGAGATCATCTCAGAGATTCTTAGAATTTGCATAAAAGGAGCACGCAAGACAAAAGTGGTATATCAGGCAAACCTTAACTTCAGAACGGCTGATCCCTATTTGCAGCTTCTCATTAAGAACGACCTGATAGTCTCCAGCCAAGGACCACACGTGGTCTATAAGACGACTGAGAAGGGAATGAACCTGATGAAAGCGATAGATCAGGTCCATAGCACTCTGGCCGAATATCAGGATTCGCTCCCCACTCCGACATCGGCCTAAATTCTCATTTTGGGATAACAATCATACGGTAATCATCATATAAGTACTGCCATCTTTGCAGTATTGCCTATCCCAATGCTTTTATCCTTTTTCTACCATCTCCCACTATGCCATCGCTTTCTGTCCATGCTGGCGGCCTCGACCTGAAAAATCCGGTCCTTCTCGCCGCAGGCATCCTGGGCACTACAGGCGCATCCCTCTGCCGCGCATCACGAGCGGGTGCAGGAGGGGTCGTCACCAAATCCATTGGCTCTGTGCCAAGAGCGGGCCATCCAGGTCCCTGCATCGTTCATGTGGATTGTGGTCTCATCAATGCCATGGGCCTTCCCAATCCCTCTTATAAGGATTTTCAGGCCGAGATCGATGCTGCCAGAAAAGGGGGGGTACCTGTCATCGCCAGTATCTTCGCATCCAGCGCAGAGGAGTTTGCTCAGATCTCTCGAAACCTAGATGCTGATGCTTTGGAGCTTAATTTATCCTGCCCTCATGCCGAGAAGTACGGCAGCGAGCTGGGACGTTATCCCGATCTGGTAGAATCGGTGACCGGGGCAGTGAAGGCAGCCTCAAGCGTTCCAGTCTGGGTGAAGCTAACCCCCAACACCGCCGACATCCTAGAGCTGGGGCTCGCCGCCCAAAGGGGAGGAGCTGATGCCGTGGTGGCCATCAACACTCTGAAGGCCATGGCTATAGATATTGAGACCGGCTATCCCATTCTGGGCAACCGCTTCGGAGGCCTATCCGGACGGGCTATAAAGCCGGTGGCCGTTCGTGCGGTGTACGATCTTGCCTACCGTCTGGAGATCCCGGTGATCGGGGTGGGCGGAATATCCTCCTGGGAGGATGCGGTGGAGATGATCATGGCAGGAGCCTCTGCTATTCAGGTGGGGACCGCCCTTTTGCAGGGCTATGGCATATTCGAGGAGATCGCATCCGGCCTGTCAGCATACCTGGAGAGGAAATCAATAACACTAGATGAGCTGTGCGGCATGGCTGGGAGGTGCTCATGAGACCTATCGATACAGTTATAATGGAAGTCCAATCCGAAACCCCTCTGATCAAGACTCTCCGGCTGGACAGGAGCCTGGATCCTCATCCCGGGCAGTATGCCATGGTCTGGATTCGCGGACTGGATGAGGTTCCCATGAGCTTCTCTGGACCTGATACCATCACCGTGCAGTCGGTGGGTGAGGCCTCCGAGGCCCTCAATTCCCTGGGCGAGGGAAGGAGCATTGGGCTGCGTGGACCTCTTGGCAAGGGTTTTACTCTTCTGGGAGAAAGGATTCTGATCATCGGAGGCGGGGTGGGAACTGCGCCTTTGGCCTTCCTGGGCGAGCAGGCTATGAATGCGGGCATGGAGGTCACATCGCTGATCGGCTATCGCTGCTGTAGCGATATGATATTCCTGAAGAGGTTCCAGAGGCTGGGCAGAACGATCGTCACCACTGACGATGGTTCAAGCGGGATCCGGGGCCGGGTGGCCGCGGGCCTTGAGGCTCTGGACCTTGATGATTACGACCAGATCTATCTATGCGGCCCGGAGCTGATGATGTGGGATGTAATCTCCCGGTCACGAGAGCATGCCAAAAAAACTCAGGCCTGCATCAATCGCTACTTCAAATGCGCTGTGGGCATATGCGGATCATGCTGCCTGGATCCGGATGGGCTGAGAGTCTGCGTGGAAGGGCCGGTGATCAGGGCTGATCGCCTTCTAGAGAGCGAGTTTGGCCGGTACCGCCGCGGACCGACAGGTGTCAAGGGGCCCTGCAGGGGATGAAAGGCGATGAAGAAAGGGGATGAAAGAGGATGATTGTCAGATTCAAGAAGGACGGCCTCGTCCGGGGCGGCTCGTACAGCATTGAGCATGGAATAGTATCGGGAGGAGAGATAATTCCTCTGGAGGATGCAGAGCTGCTCATACCCTGCCAGCCATCGAAGATAATCTGCGTGGGCCTGAACTATGTGGAGCACGCCCGTGAATTGAAGATGACGCTGCCCGAGGAGCCCATCATCTTTCTCAAGCCCCCTACTGCCGCCCTGAGCCCCGGGGGCGAGATCATATATCCTCCCTCCAGCCGGCAGGTGGACTATGAAGGGGAGCTAGCGGTGGTGATAGGAAAGAGAGGCAGGAATATCCCGGCAGATGAGGCGGAAGGTCATATCCTGGGATACACCTGCTTTAACGATGTTACTGCTCGCGATCTGCAGCAAAGAGATACTCAATGGACCCGGGCCAAGAGCTTTGATACCTTTGCTCCCTTCGGCCCATGGATTGCGTCGATTGATCCCTCTGGCGTTGACATCGAGACCCGGGTGAACGGCGAGACCGTGCAAAAGTCCAATACCTCGGACCTGATATTCGGCGTTCCCAGGCTCATCGAGTTCATAAGCGGCATCATGACTCTGCAGCCGGGAGATGTGATAGCCACTGGAACGCCGCCGGGAGTGGGACAGCTGCATCGGGGCGATCTGGTGGAGGTCGAGATCGAGGGGATAGGCGTTCTCAAGAACTCTGTGGTGGCTGCCGACAGGAGCTGAAGGGATCGTTTAACTGCCAGCATTGTCCAATTTTTTATCCTTCCCGGCGCAAACGCTCATGCCGTCGAGTCTAGAACCGCCAGCCAGTCGAAGTCGGTGAAGCTCTCTGGCCCCAGGGGAAAGTAGGTGGGATTCTTTGCGCTTCCGGATCGGCGCGGAAGAGAGGCGATCTCATCTGCAGGAAGCCCCTGGCCTTTGCAGGTGGGGATGAGCCGTGCCGGACCAGGTGCAGCAGTCAGTCGTGCCTCCAGGGTGCTCTCCTCAGGCTTGCCTATGCCATTGGAGCTTGATACGCCCACTGCGGTTCCTATGACCGCATAGCCCGAACCCATGATCTGATCCAGGTGAGAGCCTGCCGGCCACCAGGAATAAAGGTCATCTGTGTATTGCCATTCAGCCCGACCCCGTTGCAGATGACGGTTGTGAGCGAAGGCCATCACCCTTCCCCTCTGGCTGCCCTCCCGGGACGTTATATACGCCAGGTTTTCCGCCATCATGGCATCACGAATGCCAAGGAGCCTGCTTGTTCGGTCGAGTGAGTTTCCGGCAAGCTCGGCATGATAGCTAAGCTGTTGCCGGGCAAGGGCTGCATAATGCACTGCCTCCTGATAGCGAGCTGGATCGCTTCCGGCCACCAGCTCGGGGCGGCGAACGAGCAGCTCCTCATAGAGGTCCTCCACTTCCGCGCGCAGCGCGATCGCATTGGGAGAGCGGCCAATGGATTTTGCCGGATCGATCAGAGAATCCGGATTATCCCAATCGGATTCCTGGCCCAGGAAGGGTTCGATCCTCTGGCGATGCTCCTCTCCTTGAACCGGGTCGATTGTGCCGAGGAAGTCCAGGACGAAGTATATCAGCTGCTTTGGACTGTCGCTGGCCAACATCTCCGTGGGGCTGTCAAAGCCGTAGAAATGGAGCTTGTGGACATGAGACGGATCCGAATTGTACTCTCTCATCCACTCCACCAACTCTCGATTGGCATCAAGGCGGCCAAAGCCGTGGCTGAAGCCCAACTCCAGGATATCATCGAATGAATCCGGGCCCTGGCCGGCGATATACTGGTCCACCAGCCGCCCGCGGGGAAAGCTGCTCTCAATGGCCATGGCCACGAAGCCATGATTCTCCACCAGGCGAATGAAAAGCCGGTTGCGCAAGAGGAGGATGTCGCTCTTCCCATGGAGGGCTTCTCCAAAGCCCAGGAGCCTCACTGTGTCCCCTATTCTGGCCATAGCCCTATCTATGGCATCGTTCAATTCGGTTGAATCGAGAGAGAATGGGATCGCCTGGGCCAAGATCCAATCTTCCAGGGTGGAATATCCGGGCTCAAAGCCGCCTTTGCGAGATAAGCTATCCATTTGCATGAACCTCTGGCATCTCAAAGCTGCACATTGATCTCATAAAAGGATTTCATGGAGGCCCGATTTAATTAATTAATGACTTGGAGTGCCTTGAAAAATAGAGTAATATCTGATTGTGGTGGATAAGTAATCTATATACCGCTTTTTTTTGAATAATTAGATAAACCGTATCATGCAATATGTATATTCTATTTTGATTAAAATCATATATTCGGATGGTAATCCTCAAAGGAGGTAACGAAATGAATACCAAATCATCTCCGGCAAAGCTCTTCTTGGCTATTGCCATAATCTGCAGCTCAATTCAATTGGGTGTGGCAGATGATGCATCGCATGAGACATCGGCAAAGAATGTAATTCTCCTTATCGGAGACGGGATGGGGTTTCCTCAATTGACGCTGGCCAGGATCGATAGGGCAGGGGGAAATGTCAACCAGTACGGCTCAGTCGAGCTTTTCATGGACGGAATGGAGCAGACAGGTGTGGTCAAGACATCCAGCGCGAACTCACTGGTAACCGATTCCGCTCCTGCATCTTCGGCTATGGCAACTGGAGAAAAGACGAACAATGGTGTTATCAGCCAAAATTCCAGCGCCATCCAGGGAAAGAGGGATGGAGAGAACCTGACCACCATTCTGGAGATGGCAGAGGATAGTGGCCTCTCCACCGGGCTTATCACCACCACCAGGATAACTCATGCCACACCAGCCGCCTTCTACGCTCATGTGGATAACAGGGATAATGAGAGCGAGATAGCAGATCAGCTCTTCGCTAGCGGTGTTGAGGTGATTTTGGGAGGAGGTCTGCAGTACTTCACAGGAGAGAATGATACGGATCCCCTGGGCAATTATGGAAAGAGAGGCGACGAGAGAGCTCTTCTCAATGAGTTCGAGTCACAGGGTTATGCTCTGGTTTATAATGGATCGAGCTTCCAGAAGATAGATTCCAACACCACAGATAGGCTTTTGGGACTGTTCGATAGCTCTCATATGCAGTACGATCTGGAGAGGCTTTCGGGAGAGGAGAGGGATCCAAGCCTCGCTGAAATGACCAGCAAGGCAATCTCCATCCTCTCCCGTAATCCCAAGGGCTTCTTCCTTATGGTTGAAGGAGGAAGGATCGATCATGCAGGGCATGAGAGGAACATCAGCAAGAACGTCGCTGATACCCTGGCCTTTGACGAGGCAGTGAAGGTCGCAACGGATTTTGCCTCATTGAACAATGAGACACTGGTGATTGTAACTGCAGATCACGAATGCGGTGGGCTGGTCTTGCAGCCGGAGAATCTGGATGTGTATGAGGCAGGAGGCATCAATCCCCTGTTTGCTTCTGGGACTACAAAGACCCAGGGACCCAGATATGATTTCATAACGGAGATGGAGGAGGCCACCCATACAGCAGTGGACGTTCCCATAATGGCCTCGGGCCCTGGGGCAGAAAAGGTCAGCAAGGGCGTGATAGACAATACCCGGATCTTTGAGATAATGAAAGAGGCCTTCGGATTCTAGGCCTCTTTACAATTTTTGAAGGGAATGATGAAGGTGAAAGAATGGTCCTGGCAGTGTCATTGATCGAGGTGACGCCTGATCGAGAGAAGGATGCGTATCGCACGATCAAGGAGATAAATGGCATTAAGAATATCTATCATATATTCGGAGAGCATGACCTTCTCATAATTCATGAGGCGGATGGCCTGAGTTCACTCAAACAAATGCTAAATGATATTAGAGAACTAAAATTTGTGAATGCTATGAGAACGATAGCGGAAACGCTTGCTGATTGAATAGAAGTCGATTGTGTCCATTATGAGGTTGAAAAATCAATATGCTGAGATTCATACGTGGCCTCATAATACCTATTTCAACTATATTCGCGATACAAAACCGACTTAAAGACATCAGAAAAAGGTTTAATGCGGGGTACGGGATTCGAACCCGCGAACTCCTGCGAGACAGGATCTTAAGTCCTGCGCCTTTGGCCAGCTTGGCGAACCCCGCAACCATATAAGGCCGCCGCTTACAATAGGACATGATGGATAAATAGTTTCCCGAATGATCTCAGAAAAAGGAATATTATCTGTTTAGTGGCAAAGGGGAGGCCGTGTGAGCCTACCTTTGCCCATATCGCATCAGGGATCGGCAATGAGCCAATGGCCCAAAGCCTATTCCAGTGCTTTTACTCTATATTTGCCGTATCTTGATATTATTTATATATCCGTATTGCTTATTCCGGAGGCAGAACCTGCTCGCCCGCTACTGCTGCTGCCGCCTCGCCCTTAACTATCTTCAGGCTGTTGATCAGGTTCATGGTCACATCCTCTGGATAGGTTGAGGATATAGCGACACTTGTTGTGCCTACAGAGACTGGTCCGCACTCGCACTTCTCGCTGTCAAGCCAGTACACAGCCTCAAAGAGCTGGGTATCGGCTGGAATGCTTGTGATCCCCGGGAAGGGAACTCCGCTGGCTACATATCCTTCCTTTCCATCTATGACCGTGTCTTCTACACTGGTAACATTGAAGCCGTTAACGGCGGCATTCAGGACAGTTATGGTCTTTTGGGGAGCGATGGTTGAATCTATAAGCTCCTTGTACTCGGTTATGACCACCCTTGCCCAGGTGGAGTTGTCTGTAACTACCTGCAGGCCGTAAAATGCAGCCGCATCAGACTCTCCAGCCTCCAGCGGTATCACTTCATACTGCATTTCGGTATTCATATCGAAAGTGACGGCATACGGTCCAAGCTGACTGCTCTCCGGCGCAGATATAGCCAGAGAGGAGAGCATCAGCACCAATGCAAATGCTAATACTGTTCTCACACAATTCACCGAGCTTCTCTTTGCTCCTCATCCTAGAAAAGTCTTGCTTTGATATAAATCTCGTATCATCCCTCCAAAAGAGCATTAGTATCAAATAGCGATAATGGGAAACGGATTCATATGAGATATGGCTGTGATGAGTTGGGAATCTACACCATCATCCTCTCTTTGGAAAAGGCGAAGCAGATCTGTATAGGGGCCCTGGGTGAGATCGATTTTGCCCCCGGATGCTATGCTTATACCGGCTCTGCCCGGGGGCCTGGGGGCTGCAGGAGGGTGGATCGCCATATAGAGATATTGCGGGGCACTAGAAACACCAGGAGATGGCATATAGATTATCTCCTCGCTCAGGCGGGCCTGGTCGAGGTGTTCATAACCAGGACATCGCGAGATCTGGAATGCAGTATAGCGGAAATGGTAGGAGAGCGTCTTGTGCCCATCAAGGGATTTGGCTCTAGCGATTGCCGCTGCATCAGCCACCTTCACTATGGAGAGGATCTGGTGAGCACGATGGCTGCGGTATCTCTTGCTCATTCTCGGGCGGCATCAATGACGCTTGAGCCATCGCGAGAATAATCAAAATTATAAACTAAATAAAATGAAAAAATAGTTATAGAAGCGGTATAAGTTCAGCTGATAGTGATATATCTCCACTGCTATAAATCTAAAAGTATGCATGCATTCCCCTTTTTTGCCCAAACATCCGAAACCCATTTATAGATTGAAATATAAAAAATGCTCAAAAGGGAAATAATCATAATAAATTAGCAGGGAACCAAAGTCACAATCTATTGAAGGGATAGATTAGATACAATAAGGGAGTAGTTGGATGAGGAGGAGCTCCAAGCTCAGACTACCAAGGGGGAAGCGTAGTCCAAAGGCAAGCCCTATGATGATGGGCATCGCCATATTTCTGGTTATTCTAGTTCCGACCGTATTCTATCTATTTCCCACCGGAGAAGATAACCAATCCTCCATTTCTCTCTCTTCTGACCAGGATTCCGGTATTGAGAATCCCTCTGCCAGCTCCCCGGCAAGAACCGAAAAAGAAGATCCTCAAAGCAGTTCTTCTGAGCCGGTGTTGAGGATTGCCTCCTCAGACGTCTCCCTGCTGGCAGTGGTCAACTCCAGCCCGAATCTATCCCAGGTCCACCTGGAGAACAACGGCATCACAAAGCTTCATAGGATCAAGGTGACGGATCGGGATAGATCCCTGGGCACCCTCTCCGAGCTCGACCCGGGGGAGAAGAAGGTCCTGTCCATAAGCGGCAGAGCGGAAAAGCTATCGGTCTTCGCTCTGGATCCAACCGGCCTGGAGATTCAGGGCCGGGTCAAATACAACTCCACAAAGCAAGAAAAGAATGCATCCGAGGATGTCGGCCTAGAGACGATATTCGATCCGCTTTTATTTTCCATGTCCATTCCCGCCGGTGGCGCCATTCCGGCTGAGGCGGAAGTACCAATAGCAGAGCCGGTCATTCCAGCCATACCCCAGAACTCCAGCTCCACTTCTATAGCTCTGAACATATCAGTAAATAGATCGGCCTGTCTGGCAGGAGAGGCGATAAGCTACCGATGCCTGGCCACAAACATTGGCCAGGATGAGCTCTCCGATGTTCGCATCACCTGTGCGGGCAAGCTCGCATCCACTGGATTTCTCACTCCGCACAAGGAGCTGGAGCTGGATGGCATTCTGCTGGTCGAGAATAACACCCGCCTCCTGGCCGAGGCCAGCGCCAAGGATGGCAAGGGCAATATCTATACCAACAACACAAGCATCGATATCCGCATGATCTCCCCTCAGATCAACCTCCTTCTGGAAGCTCCGGAGCTTGTTCACCGGGGGGAGAACGCCTCCATCCTGATCCGGATCGAGAATAGCGGCGAGGAGAATCTGACCGACCTGAAGGTCGATGATGGATTCGGAGAGGTGGCCCGGATTCCTGCACTCGCGGCAGGAGAGGCCAAGACAGTGCAACAGAATAGGACGATTCTCCACAGCCTGCCTTATGAGGTCATGGTATCCGCCCGGGACGAGGTCGGTGGAGAGGTCTATTCCAGCCAGAGCCAGACGATTGCAGTGATGAACTCATCGCTCGAGATTCAGAGCGAGAGCACGCAAGTGGCCACATATCCCGGAGAGCCGGCAGAGGTGACCTGGATCCTGGAGAACACTGGCCAGGAAACACTGTTCAATGTCACGCTGCAAGGGAACGGAACGGACTGCATTTTGCCCCAGATGCTCCCGGGAAGATCGGTACGAATGGCCGCCATCTACAGCAAGAATGACAGCACCTGGATCAATGTCACCGCCAGGGGAATGGATGGCCGCGGCTTTGAGACCACCGCCAATGGAAGTGTGCTCTTGAGGGTCATCAAGCCTGGAATTAGCCTGAAAGTCATGCCTGAAAGGATCGAGGCTGCACCGGGTGACGAAGCAGAGATCAGCTGTCTGGTCACCAACTCCGGCCAGGACCGATTGAGGGAGGTGGTCCTCACCCTGGATGGCGCAAAGCTCAGCTCATTGGGCGATCTTGAGCCGGGAGAGTTCAGAGTGGTCCAAGCAAGGCCGCTCATCGAGGAGAACAGCACCCTGCAGTTCGCCGTTGCTGGAGAAGACTCCCAGGGCGAGGTCTGGTCCGACCGGATGGCAGTTGAGGCGATGACGGTCACAACGGCGATCCGGGTCTTTGCAAGCGCCTCGCCCTCGGCCGTAGCCCCCGGAGGCACGAGCAGCATCACCTGCACCGTGGCCAACATGGGAAGCGTGCCACTGTACAGCATCTTCGTCATAAGCGAGAGTTTAGGCCCGCTGGGCAGCATAGACATCCTCTCCCCCAAGCACCAGAAGACGATCACTGCGAAAAAGTCGATCAGCAGGGGTGGAGAAGACACCATAACCGCCGAGGGCTTCACCATGGACAGGAGTTCGGTGCGGGGAGAGTATAATCTGAACCTGGCCCTGATAGAGGGCGCATCTGCTGAAGGGAGTGTCAAGCCATCGGACGATTACCCAGACTATAACGTCAGGATGGTTCCGGCTCGCGTCAGCTATGGAAACAGCAGCCTGCCCTTAAACCTGCCAGAAGAGAAATCGACCATCACTCAGGTATCCGGAAAGATGGCTCGAGATGTGGAGCAATCCGCTAAGAAGTCCGACAACGCCGTGGTAGAAGGAGTCTCAAACCTCCTCCGTTATGTAGAAACGCTCTTGGGCATCTCCGACATCGTGGGAGCTGATAAGGATGCGACAAATGAGTCCGAGGCGGACGAGACCATTAGCCCCGAGTCTGCTCATGAGGATGAGCCGACAGCAGTGCCCTCTATTAATATGTCGACTCAGCCAGAATCTAAGGAGAAGAACCTGTCTGGCCAAGAAAACTATGAGCTGAGCATCGAGGGGGTGAAAAGCTCTGAGCACGGGGCGATCGCCATACTGGACGTGAACGCCCAGCCCAGCCAGCCGGCTGCAGAGGAGGATGTCAAGGTCACTGTTCATATAAAGAGCCCATCTCCAATAACGGATGCCTCTGTGAAGTACGGGCTCTCTGATGCACCATTGACCAGACAGAGCATGAAAGGAATAGACAGGGTATACGACACAAAGATGGTACTTGAGTCGGGAGATGAGATGGATGGATACTGGAGCAGCACCATACCCGGCAGATCGGCAGGCACCTATATGCCGCTCTCAGTTTGGATGACCGATGGATCGAGCACTGCTGAAGGCGGTCCATATCTGATCCACTGGAGTACTGTCAATGTCGCTCCTGGTGCGAAGAGAGAGGAGAGCACCTCCTCATCACTTAATAAGAAGCTATTCATTGAGTCCTCATCGGTAAAAGGCGAGGGGGAGGTCTCCATAAAGGACAACTTCAATGGAGTGGCGATGAACTACAATGAGAATATGATGGGCAGCGGATCGATATCCATGGAGAGCCAGAGGAGCATTGAGAGAAGGCAATCAATAGATAACTTCACCGAGACCAAGGATCTGGTTTTCACTGGCGGCAGCCTGAAAGGCCACAAGACCGTCGAATCGCCAAGGTTCGATGGCGGAATGGGTGCATCAGTCA
>WBZO01003721.1_pt3 | contig 14394 bp, 15 predicted proteins | sample 5204261 | NCBI WGS metagenome assembly WBZO01 (sample SAMN12412400, study PRJNA552823) | activated sludge metagenome | isolation source: activated sludge from anammox sidestream of wastewater treatment plant... | place: USA: North Carolina | collected 2017-09
TGTGGATAGCCAAAACCAAACACTCCAAACCTTCGATAAGAGTCGGTTTGATATTCACCTTTGTCCAAGATGAATTCAAATTCTGTTCCTTTATCGTACTTGAATTCAAACATGAGACCTTTACCTTCCCCAAATTTTCCATTTCTCACTAACCCAGCACTCCAATCGCCATGACCCGTTATTACATACATTCCATCCGAAAGTTTTCCTGTTTGAGAGTCGTAAGTGCCCCACCCGTTTAGGTTATCAAAACTATCAATTTTAACCACTCGAACATCGGCTAAATATTCTGATAAAACTGAAGGCGGCTCAACTGTTGGGGTGGGCGGAATCGGTGTCTTGGTTGGTGTTGGAGTTGATGTTGAAGTAGGTATTGGCGTATCCGTAGGCTGTGGTGTTGAAGTGGGTGACGGGGTGGCAGATTGGCAAGCCGCCAAAACAAAAACGCAAATCGTAATCATTAGATTCTTTTTCATGGTTGCGCCCCTCCTTGAGCGCTGTTTGAAAATTACTGAATGCCCAACGGTTTGCGTTACCTGCGCTGGGGCGGGGACGGCGAAGCCGTCCAACCAGAAAAATGATAAGGCGTGTAAAACTGTTTGGGATGTGCGCAGAATCCCCAGCGTCAGGTGCACGCTTTGTTGGGCAGTTTTTATGGGAAGGTGAGTATTGTCTCGCAATTTTCTACTTGCCCATAACATTTTATCACCCTGTAACCTCTTGTCATGTAATCGCCTGCATGACTACTTTTGACCTCATCTATTTTCAAAGCAATTTGGGAGTCAATAAAATTTTCCGAAGCATTTTCCCACAAATCCCAACCGCCCCAAAACATTTGCAGTTGAATATTTATTTGCCCATAAATAACAAAAATTGTGAACTGTGGATTGTACATATCCAGCACATCTTTAAATCTATCTGCTGTTCCAATTGCGACTTGGTTAGATGTCAAGATTAAATCGCTTGAACCTAAATCGGCAACCTGCCGATGTCCCATAGGCATTGGTGGTAATTGAATAGTTGGAGTAATTGTTGGCGGAATAAATTGAGTTGGAATGAACGTATTGGTTGGCTGAACAGTTGGTTGTGAAAAAACAAAAGGCGTTTCTGAAGGTTGGCTAATATTTGAAGGTTCTTTTTCAAAAAAAGAGCGACCATTTATTTGCTCGTAAATATTATCTCCAAAGAGAAGAACAATTAGAGCAATTATGATTCCTGCGATGCCTGTTACTTCAGTCTGTTTTTTCATTGATTTAACCACCTGATTTTATTTTGCAAGGAACTGCCCAACGGCTTGCGTTACCTGCGCTGGGGCGGGGACGGCGAAGCCGTCCAACTGGAAAATGAAAAGGCGTAGAAAACTGCTTGGAATGTGCGCAGAATCCCCAGCGTCAGGTGCACGCTTTGTTAGGCAACATTACGGTGCTAGAAGAGTTACGTCGTCTACAAGATAAGAACCCTTCGACTGCGGTGACCAAAAACCTGTAATATGGCGGTTAAATAACTGAGTTTTAAGAACGTCAACATTTGATGGATGATGACTGCCAATTACCTTTTCGTTTGCGTAACATCTTACAGTTCCAGAGTCTGGATCAACTTCTAAACGCATTTTATACCACTGCGTGCTAGTTGCAGGAATTTCTGTATATGCCTCTGGGTTGCCGTTTGGATATGAATTATCTAAGTTGAAAAACAGCACGATTCTATTCTCGTTTGCCTTTTGTATAATACCGCATTGTGCAATCCAGATTGTATCTGAACTGAAGCCAGTAGATTGAAACTCAATTGTTGTCAACGAAAAATCCCCGCTAGCGTCATTATTTGCTTGTAACATTGCTTCTACTTGACCAATTTCACTCAGCATAACTTTATCTGGCATCCGAATAAAGCATAATGTATTTTCGTTTGAAAGTTCGTTTATCTGAAACAATGCCATTCCATTGCTCTGTTTAACATCACAATTTAAATCTTGAAGTCTTTTCCATAAGTCGGTATTTATGTCGTCGTTATAAATCGGGTTATTGAAATTATCATATTTTGAGGAAAATGGAACTTTGCCTAGAGCAAGAAGTGTAATTGTTGCGCCAATTAAAGCACCGACAACTGACCAAGTCACAATATAAATTACGCTCAGTGGTTTGCCTTGAATATCGGCACTGCTAGATTTTATTCGCTCAACTTTAATCGCTACCCATGCACCAATCAAGGCAGATATAAGCGTTGTAAATGCGGTAATAATAGCCCCGATAATTTCAGGTTCCATACTTATTATTCTCCTTGATAGCAAAGAAGTTGCCTAACGGTTTGCGTTACCTGCGCTGGGGCGGGGACGGCGAAGCCGTCCAGCCAGAAAAATGACAAGGCGTAGGAAACTGCTTGGGATGTGCGCAGAATCCCCAGCGTCAGGTACACGCTTTGTTGGGTGGCGTTTTTTTCACGGTTCATTTTGACATTCAGGAAAATCTTGTGAAATATCGCCATATGAATATGAAACAATAATTTTATCGCTCTTAACAATTGAACCGTCACTAAAAGTAAATTCCCAAGAAAATATATTTTTTTCATCTCTCAGACTTGCAATAACCTGTCTTGCTTTATCAATGTTATCAAAGATGTCAAAAGTATCTCCCTGGAACAACCATTTTTCCCCACTCCCTGAATCTATACTTAGCGGCAAATTGATTGGTTCTGCCTTTGTCGGGACAATGATTGCTGTGCCTAAAGAATCTGTAAATACTAATCCATGATAAAAATCTAGATCTGGCGGGGCTTCAAGGCTTCGAGCGTCAAAACTTTGAGGCATAAAAACTTTTACCTTGTACTCGTCATCTCCACGATGTAGATTAACCTTTACTAACGACACTGCACGCCCGCCCGTGTTTGAGAAGGTATATTCATTTACAACATAATAGTGAACATAGTAACTGTTTTTGTGTTGACAGCCTAATATCATCATGGTTTCTGCTTCAAAGACTTCGCTCACGATGTTTATGAAAGATGATGAATTTGCTTTTGTAAGTTGGTTTGACTGAAAGGACACCCAAAGGGCAAGAGACGAAATCAATAATGTGAATAAACTCACCCAATTGTTTGTCACCCAAGTTTTTAAATTGCCTTTTTGACCATTAGATTTTGTATGTTTTTTTGATGACATTAGAAGTCTCTGCTCATTGAATTAGGCGAACCCACCCAACGGTTTGCGTTACCTGCGCTGGGGCGGGGACGGCGAAGCCGTCCAGCCAGAAAAAGGCTCAGGCGTAGGAAACTGCCTGAGATTGCCGCAGAATCCCCAGCGTCAGGTGCACGCTTTGTTAGGCGCTTTTTGGAATGGCGCTTTGACTGGTAATAGTTTCAATCCAAAATTCATTAAACCGATTGCCATTAATCCTTGTCACCACTTTTGTCATTTTTCCAGAATTGTCTATTTCTTCGTGAAGCCAATCATCTTTCACAGTTAATTTTAACGGAATTTCGCTGATTTCTACGCCTTCATTCCAGCCAACAGCAATTGCACATGCTAAAGAATCATGCTGAAAATTTATGATGTCATTCGGCAAGCCTTCACAGTTCTCTCCAAACTTGCTTTCCATATTCTCATCTACTGCAAATTCTTTCGCCTGCCTTGCCAGTAACTGACCTAATTTTCCAGCCTTTCCTAAATCATTCAAATAGGTTCTCCGCAGTGCTGTTTCAACTGATACGGTAAGTGGAATAAGAGTAGGGTTTGAGTTTTCAAGAACGTGCTTTGCTGACTTAATGTCTACTTGGATATTCCAATCAAAGTCATTTCCCCAATTGGGAAAACCAGTTCGGATTGGATAAACAAAACCAGCCATGAGAAAAAGTTTGGCTTGTTTAAGAATGCCAGGATATTTCATGTCAAGCAAATATAAGTTTGTAAAAGGTCCAATGCCTATAATTGTTGCTTCTTGTTCAATACTTTGTTTTAGGAGTTCGATTGCTTTGTCTGGCTCGGTGGATAATGGAACGATTTTTTCTGACCAGTAACGTTCTTCTGGAGGATAGCCTAACTCAGCATAACGATAAAATCCCTGAGACACATCTGCGCCCGCCGCAATGGGAATATCATCTTTACCTTCTAAACCTAAAGAATAGCGAACATAACCCGCCCTTTTTCCTTCGGCTTCTGCAACGGTTGTAATACCAATAATTTGAACATCCTGCCATCGTAGTAACATGGTAAGCGCACAAAGGTCATCAATATCACCGCCTAAATCTGTATCAAGATGTACTTTCAACGAATTTACCTTTCATGCGCCAGCGCCTAACGGCAAGCGTTAGTGGCAAGTGCGGGAATTGGCAGATAAAAGCCAGAGCGTAGAAAAAACTCGACGGCGCTGAATCCCTTCAAGTGAGGGCAAAGCCCGCACTTGTCCACTGCACGCAATGTTGGGTGCGTTTTGAGAATTAACCGCCTGCCGCTGCGGCTGCTGCGGCTCTTGCGGCTTCGTCTAACTCTCTAAAGTTCCTACTTACACTAACTAGAAACATTGATACTGAATTTAATTTATCGCTGTCTCGTTCTAATTCTGTGAGCCAATCTCCGTAAATTTGAATAAATTGTTCTTTGGCAACCCCATCCCAAGAAGAATCTAATTCGGAATTTATACTTTTTAATCGAGCAATTATTCCATCTAGATTATCTCGCTCTGCTTTAATTTTTGCTGCAATACTTTCAATTGATTCAACTTCAATTCTTAGCGTAGGCATGTTTATTCCTTTCCGTTTTCAATTCCGTCAGGCATTATGGTTCCCTTTAGCGATTTGGAAACTTTAAGCTGTTCAGTTGTTACCTTTGCTTTAGATAGATTGGCGAATGATAAATCAGTTCCAGCGAATGTTGCATTTTCTAGATTGGCATTAGATAGATTTGCACCCGTTAAATCTGCTGCGGTAAGGTCTGCATTTGTAAGATTGGCGTCACGCAATTCCGCATTTTTCATTTTTGCGCCGAAAAAACTGGCTTTAGACAAGTTTGAATAAATAAAATTGGCGTTTTCCAAATTGGTTAGTACAAATTTTGCACCAGTTGCTTGAGCATTTTTAAAAGACGCTCCCGTTGCTTTTGATTTGGAAAAATTAGACTCGGTCAAGATTGCTTCTTTCAGGTTCGCATTACTAATATCGCATTCGATGGCAATCACTTTTGATAAATTGGCTTCGCTGAAGTCCGCTTGATGAAAATTGCCTGCTGAAATATCGGCTGATTCCAAAATTGATTTACCTAAATCGGAATCAACAAAATTGCACCTATCAAGGTCTGCGTTTGTGAGATTAGCCCGAAAGAATTTAACTCCGTGTAAATCCTGCCCACGTAAATCAACATCTTTGAGATTTGCTCTACTGAGGTCAGGTTGCGAGGATTTCCAAATAGTTTTGCGCTTACGCTGGCTTTCTACATATTTCATTACTTCAGACGATTGAATTCTATCTCCAACCAAGCGCAAACGAATTTCTTTCAGGCTGGCTATCTTTTCTCTTGCGCCTTCAAGCCATGCATTAGAGAAAATACCTACTATTGCTCCAATCAAGCCAAAAAAACCACCAATGATGACGCCCAAAATAGTTTCTGACATTTTTTGCCTTAATTATTTATTGATTTATACAACAAGCACCCAACGGTTTGCGTTACCTGCGCTGGGGCGGGGACGGCGAAGCCGTCCAGCCAGAAAAATGCTAAGGCGTGTAAAACTGCTTGGGATGTGCGCAGAATCCCCAGCGTCAGGTGCACGCTTTGTTGGGCGTTTTTATGTTGAGGAAAACACTTTCTGCTTTAAGAATTTAACCCGATTTCATCACCTTTTTCCGAAGTTCTTGATACTCTTCGTTTGTGATTAATTCATCATCAAGTAGTTTTTTTATGCGACGTAATTCCTTTTCTAGGTTTTGGGTTGAAGAAGAATCGGAACTCTCCGAACTGTTTTCTGTTATTTTTTCTTTTTTGCTACTTTTATTTCCATCTACAAGATGTTTTGTTTGCGCGATTACGGTTTTAACCGTTTGTAACCTGCTTTCTACAGCAGACTTACGATGTGACGTGTTGTAAAAAGCGAGACCAAGTACAAGTAACCCAAAAACGAGGACAACCGCTCCTGCGGGGCTTACAGTTACTACAGAACATCCTATTGATAGCAAGATGATAATTGCCAGCCACACGAAAGACATACCCACACTTAAAGGTGATTTTGAGATTATGTTTTCGAGGCTCTCTTTTTCAATCTCAAATAAATTGAGTTTACCTTTTAATAAATCGAAGGGTAATTGGTCATCGTCTACAAGAAGGTTGGTGTCCCTTAATTTGCATTCACTATTGAATATTCCTTGATTAAACGGGACTGTAATTGCAACATCAATTTCGGCGTTTTCATCTTGAGGAATATTAAATGACAGAGTGGTAAATACAGGAAGAGCACCACCTACCGATACAGTTTTTGCGTAGATGTAGTGATAGCCAGATTTGATGCCAAATGATTTTACTTCGCCCACTGCTGGCACATCTCCTATCTCTATATTGTCCAAGAAAATTTTTGCCTTTAGCGACTGACCTATACTTCTAATAATAAGCGTACTTGACTGATTTGCCATTTTAATTTTCTCCTTTGGGTTGAAAAAATATTATTGATTTGCAAGGGAACGCCCAACGGTTTGCGTTAGCGGCGGACGCGGGCGGGCGTGGACTCTGTTTGAGATGTAGAAAAAACTCAAAGCCAGAAAAATGCTTATAAGTCGCGCAGACTCCCCGCCGTCCGCTGCACGCTTTGTTGGCAAGAACTGATGAACGTCAAACACTTTTGCTAGAAACAAAAACCACAGCCAACTTATTTTATCCGTTACAAAAAATTTAGCAATGCCGATTTTGAAAAGAGGATTGCCAAATTTTGAAAACACCAAATACTTGCTCAAAATAATTTTACAAACCAAAACTTTTGATATTGAAATTAACAAAGCCAAAGAGCCGAAACAAAATTTACCAAGACTTTTGCTAAAACCTTGATGTTTCGACAAGCTCAACAACCGAGCCGATAACAGAGACCTGACCAAATTAAGTTTGAACCTTGCTACAAAAAATAATTTAGCCGAATGAAAAACTTAGCAAACCAAAACCCTGACTGAAAACCCTGAAGTCAATTAATAAACCCTGATTTAATTAAATATTCAAGATTGCAAAACAAAAACATAACTTTAATGAAATAGAAACTTTGCTAAAAACCGAAACCTAAATTTGAAAAGGTAAACGCCAATTGAAGCACAACTTGATTTTGGATGCACTAAACGAAAGTTCTTGCCAACGGTTTGCGTTACCTGCGCTGGGGCGGGGACGGCGAAGCCGTCCAGCCAGAAAAATGATGAGGCGTAGAAAACTGTTTGAGATTGCCGCAGAATCCCCAGCGTCAGGTGCACGCTTTGTTGGGCGCTGGTTGATATGAATAACCGCCTTTTTATTATTCATATGCCAATTTTACTGTGACGCCATGTATAGAAGCACATACAATCCTATGTTTACGAATAAAGCAATGATGACTGATGACCAGTTTATTCCAAACTCCCATTCTCCAACATAGTTACCATTATTTATTTTTTTTGCAATTCTATATGCGTCAATAGATGACAAAACTGTTACAAAAAAGCCGAGAGCAACAAATGACGTGATAAGCATAATCACTATAAGCGCAATTCCCTTTTTTGTTTGCCCTAAATATATCTGCCCTGCTCCACCCCACATAAAACTTAAAATAGCGGCTAATACAGGCTTTTTAGTGTTTTGGGATAAAGGCGAAGCCTGAGTAATTATTGTCTGAGGTATTTCTTGGCTTAAATTTATATGGATTGGTTGTTGGCTAGCAGGAATATTTTTTGCTTTAGTATCATTCACAAGCGGTGTTTCTTGGTGATTGTTTTTTCGTTGAAAAAATAAATACTCAACTAAGAGAATTACGATTCCCGAAATAATACCTGAAACAATATTTGTAAACATACTTTAGACACTCTCTCTTTCTCAAATGTATCGGTAAATTTTTTAGAACGCGAAGCGCCCAACGGTTTGCGTTACTTGCGGGTGGGCGGGCGGAGATAAAACTCCGAGAGCAGGATTCTGTTCGGGCGTAGGAAAAAGCCCGAAAATGGCGCAGAATCCCACCCGTCAAGTGCACGCTTTGTTGGCTGGCGTTTCTGCAAAGGCACTTCTCATTCTTTCAATGTTATCAGAATTTTGCCTGTGCTTACATTCCAAAGAACATCTTTCTCATTCATTTTACCTAAAGCGAGTAATTCGTTGTTAGGTAGCCAAGAAAATGCGTAAAGCATATCTCCTTTTTTTTCTTGACGAACGATTTTGTTTTCCTGTGTATCCCAAATGGTTATCTCATTACTTCGCTCTGGGGTGGCGGCGAAATATCTACCATCCATTGACCACGCAACTTCTGAATAGCAACATGAACCAAATTTCGGGTCATAATCATAAATATTTGTAATCCCGCCGCCAAGGTCAAAAAAGATGTAAATATTCTTTTTGTCTGGAGACCAAATCGCATAACTATAGCCAACATCTGTGCCAATATTTGAATTTTCTAATTTCTCACAAGTTTCTGCATTGTAAATACCTACAACTGGGAATATCCATAATTGCCCGTCTGGACTCCAAGTTAAACTAGTTTGATATAAGTCGCACTTTGTTTTAGTAAACCAGTTTTTTGTATTTTTATCCCAAATTTGTATTTCTCCTTTTCCCATACCTAGTGCTAATTGATTCCCATCAGGTGACCAAGCAAATCCAGGTAATTCGTAACCGTTGAGTTGTTCATCACCTTTTTCGGTAACTAATTTCCAAGTGGAGGTATCCCATATTCGCACGCCTACATTAGGTTTTCCAACTGCGAGAAAATTTCCGTCAGGAGACCATGCAATATATGAATAAATTCCTTGAAAAGAAATCAAGGATTCTTTTTCAAAATAGAAAATCAACCTTCCAGCGACCAAGTCATAAACCTGCACTCCATAAGATGCTGAAACTGCCAACATTTCTCCGTCTGGGCTAACAGAGATGTTGTATATCTCACGTTTTTTAGGGACTATTGTTGGCGTTTGAGCAGGTGTGTTTGTAAGAGTAATTGTACTTGTTGGAAAAGAGGAATTGAAGTTGGTCGGAGTTTCAGTTGAAATGATGGCAATTGTTGGTTCTGGCTTCTGATTTGAACTGCATGAAGTTATAGCCAGATTCAATAATAAGAAAACAACAAAAAGCATTTTACGCATATTTGAAATTCATCCCTGATGTGTTCTTTTTACTTGCTCACTAAGCGAAGCCAGCCAACGGATTGCGTTACCTGCGCTGGGGCGGGGACGGCGAAGCCGTCCAACCAGAAAAATGCTGAGGCGTAGGAAACTGCTTGAGATTTGCACAGAATCCCCAGCGTCAGGTGCACGCTTTGTTAGGTGGCGGGTTTTAGAAGAAACAATTTTTACACTACCTCTTCTTTTGCAATCGGAAAATCTTCTTCTGAAATCACATTTATTTTTAGAGATTTTTTATCATCACTCAAGTCTATGCGGAAATATATTTTATTTTTTGTTATTCGATGCCCGTGTATTCTTGCAACTCCATAAATCGGAGGTTTCGTTTTAAGTAAATCCCTGTAAATCATAAAGTTATCTTGCAAGTGTGTTTCGATTGTAAATTTATAAAAGGGTAATTCATTTTCCTGATTGTAAGCAATTACTATGTCTAACTCTTGACCTTCTCCTATTTCTTTTGCATTATTAACTCGTTCCCCTGGAAACAATGGATCATTAGCGGCGTTCTTGCGCCCGCCCCACAACCTACCATCATACCAATCTGTCAAATGAGAGCCATCAGAGTTCCATAATTTTATCGTTATATTTGTTAGTTTTGCGTTTACTCCACTAAAAACAAATTTGTCATTCCTTATTTGTATTCCATATACCTTGTAGTAATCACGAGTTTTCAATTCTTTTTCAGTGTACGAATCTGAGTCGGTTGAATAATCTCTTATTTTAAATGTGTTTATTTGTTTTATCTCTTCCCAGCCTTTCAAGGACGGGGTTGTTATTTTTGGTCTATTGAAAATCATTTCACCCACCACATAAGCAACGACTGAACCAACAATAGCCAAAAGCCAAGAACATATTCCCATTGGTATTCTCCTGAATACCTGATTGTAAACCGAGACTATAGTTTAGTGAACATAGATTAGCCACCTAACGGTTTGCGTTACCTGCGCTGGGGCGGGGACGGCGAAGCCATCCAGCCAGAAAAAGGCTAAGGCGTGAAAACTGCTTGGGATGTGCGCAGAATCCCCAGCGTCAGGTGCACGCTTTGTTAGGCGGTTTTTACAAATAACTTACAACATTAAGGTATGGGAGTTGGGATAATTTGGATGTTGAATTTTTCAACCTTATATACGCAACTTCGTCCCACCAATAACTAGGGATAGTATCCCAAGGGTTATTCATAATATCGTCTGTCACATAAATGTAATCTATATTTCTCTCAATGGCTTTATCTATGTTTTTTCGCATATCTTCTTCGTTTGGAGTTGAATGAATTAACGCAACTGAGAACGGTGGAGTGTGCGGCTCTTTTTCACTTACGAATTTATTTACTATGTAATTGTCCCAAGATGGAAATGATACTCCCTCAAAAATTATCGCCGCATTAAATGGCGGTTCAATATAATAGTCATCACTTGGGTTGTTTCCTGTGCCTAAGAAGACTAAAGCGCCTTTATTGCTTGCATGCCAGTAAATATCGTAATAATACGATAGCCTTTCTTGATTATTCTCAACTGCCGCATATTTAGCTTCAATAAATACTCCATCAAGATTGTAACAATTCAAGTAAATATCTACATCCTCTTTTACTTCATTTATGTCACGTTGCCCTTCTTGGGTATCAACATAACCTATTGTCTGAATTTTCTGGTCAATAAGTCTGTTTATGGGATCGTTATAAATCGTCTCAGGACAACTGCCTGTACCGCTAACGGGAGAACCAGGTCCGCTGTCAGGATTAACAATAACTGTCATCGGGATTTGCTTGCTCGCATTCATTACTTCTTCCCAGATATTGTTACCGTTACTATCTTCATCAGAAGGAAAAATATAAAGAGGTATCAACATTTTGATATCAGACGACTTAAACTGAGCAACTTCTATATCTGATTTGCCTTGAAAATACGGGAGTATTATTTGAGTGAACCCAATAATTGTACCTGCTAGTGTTATCAGAGCGGTGATTAACCCTATAATAATTATTGTTGATTCATGATTTTTCTTTTCTTTATCGGATTTGGTCTCGCTTGTTCGTTCTCTAATTTTCTTATTCATAAAAAGTAAAATCCTCTTGGCGGTTTATGGTGGAAATTTAACGCAAGATTATTAGAGAGAATTGGTCAATACATTTACCTTCTACATTCCACGCCCACACATCAGCAATTAAGTGGGAGTTAATTTCACGCGAAAAACTTTGTTGAGGTTCTAAAGGTGATTCTGTAACGTAAGAATCTGATCCTTCTTTACCTTCTGCAAAAGGGTCTTTTCCATCCCATGAAATTCTGGCTGTTATTGGAGATGTTGAATTATTCTTTGCCACTACATTTTCTCCATCCTGATATACACTCAGTGCCTTTTCGTATGGTTGGCAAAACGGGTCAGGAGTGGATGTTAGTAAAATAGGGGTTGGCGTATTTGGTATTTTTGTTTCTGATGAACATGCGGTAATTAAAAATGCAACTACAATTATCAAGTTTATTTTCATTTCTACCCTTTCTTATAGATAGATTGCTTGACCGCCTAACGGTTTGCGTTAGCGGCGGACGCGGGCGGGCTAGGATTCTGCTTGGGAGCAGGAAAAACTCAAAGCCAGAAAAATGCTTATAAGTCGCGCAGACTCCCCGCCGTCCGCTGCACGCTTTGTTGGCTTGCTTTATGTAAAAAGACTCGCCTGCCATCTTTTACCAAATTCTACTTGCAAGTCAGAGTTACATCCATCTTATTCTCTATTCCAGACTCTATTTTGAAACCTTCGAGAACGGCATAAAATCCTTCCGCATTTAAGCCAGAACCTGATGGCATATTTTGCATGAGGAACAACGCTTTACTCAAATATGCGTTTTCCATTGACATCGCCTTGTCTTCGCCAAATTTAATGCCAATTTTCCATGAATCATTGGGCAGGGCAACATCTGCACAACCAGAAACCATTTTAGATTCGATAGTAATAAGAACCCATAATTCATAAGAACCAGGGTCTATATTTTCAATCTTATATACTCCACTTGAATCAGTCTCACTCTTTCCAATCAAAGTGAAACTGCCTTTTTGGCGCAACTCAACCATAGAAGTAAAAGGCTTTGAAGCATTGCTGGATAAAAAGATAGTGCCAGTAAGAGATGCTGGCTGAGGAATCGGCGTTTCAGTAGGAGGAGTTGTTGCAGTTACAGTTGGTGTTGACGTTGGAAGCGGGGTAGGAGTTATTGTAGATGTGGGTACGGGTGTAGAAGTAGGTTTAGCGAAAAATTGCCCGCCACAAGCCGAAAGTAAAACCGAGACCAATATCAATATCACTGAGAAACTCAATACTTTATTTTTCATTTTGCACTCTCGAAATTTGTATTTTGTTTTGCAAAGGGCAAGCCAACGGTTTGCGTTACCTGCGCTGGGGCGGGGACGGCGAAGCCGTCCAACTGGAAAAATGGTAAGGCGTAGGAAACTGCTTGAGATGTGCGCAGAATCCCCAGCGTCAGGTGCACGCTTTGTTAGACCCCTCCTTTGAATTGCAAGACTCCTTGCTGAAATCATTTCTTGTTTGTCCGTAAATGTGTCCATCCAGTTAAATGAGTCTGTATCTTAGGTTCTAAAAGTTCCTTGACTTTTTCATCAGAAAATCCAATGATTTCCAACAAGTACAATTCAAATATCATTTTTAATACATAAATGACGGAAGGCAACTCTTCTTTTTGGAAAGTCAACTTCTGCTTGTTATGATGTACAAATTCATTCCTTGTGTACATAACTCTTTTAGAAAAAAGTTCCATATCATCAACAAACCGCCCAACAGTCTCTTTTTTATTGTCGAGAAGTTCAAAGATTTTTTGGCGAAATCTTTTGTAGTTTGCATTACTTAATGCGCTATCCACCCATTCAGTTAATTCGGCGGGGATAACATTCAATACTTTTTCCCTTTGTTCGGCGAATTTATCCTTCGGTAAATATTGACCTTCAAACAAAATACTGTGTAGAGACTCTAGTGACTGAGCGATACTAAGAAACTTTGTGTCAATAAATAGTCTGTTGCTATAGAATAAAGACCGATATAAGTGGATTATAGTTTCGTATTTATCAAAAGATGAAAACCATGCAGAAATTTGGTCTGCCGATAAATCCTTGAATGTATACAAAAACTCCTGCGGCAATTTTTGTTTGCGACTTACAATCGATTCTATTGGCGTATAGAAGATGTTTATTTCTGGATAATGTATTTTGCCTTCGCTGAGTTCTTGAGGGTTCTCCTTTGAAAAGCCAAACACTGACACAGGATAAGGTATCCTTTGAATAGCGAATTGGAGTAAATATGTGAATTTATTTAATTGTTTGAATAAATCGTCAAACTGAATATCGCCATTTTTACTTTTTACAACCAGATAGGCACTTTGAGAAATTGTCACTTCGGTTTGTATTATGGATTGGTTTGGTCCCTGACTTGAAAAACTGACGCCAACTTCTAAAGTTTCTCCAACATCGAAAAATTGTGACATAGGTTTTTCGTATCTTATATTTGAGGCAAATTTGCTGTCAGCGGTATCTACTTCAATAATAAACCCATAAATACCTACCCAAGCGTCTAAATCTGTGTAACTACCGCATAATTGGTTGAATCTAATATTCTCTTCTGCCTCAAAATGAACCCCTTCAAAAACAAAGTGCGCTAAGTAATTACCTCCGCCTAAACCAATCAATGGATAAGCCCAAGACCTGACAACGCACTTGTATAAAGTAATAGGTTTTCCCTGTTGAGTAATCCCAAGAATAATAGGCAGTTGTTCTATTGGTTTTAGTTTGTTTGAATCAAACACTCCTACCAATTCAAGAGCCGCACCATCTTCTTGAGAATAAGACAGTGTTCCAGGTAGTTTATTCTCTTCTGAGCCAGGAATCCACCAGTATCCTTTCAGTTCAAATGGACTTTTCATTATTTCTCCGCTTGCTATGAGTCAGACTTTATTCGCAACAAATTTACCTGCTGACTTAAAAATTGAGATTATTTTGCACGAAGGGGTCTAACGGTTTGCGTTACCTGCGTGTGGGCGGGCTGGGATTCTGTTCGGGAGCAGGGAAAACTCGAAGCGAGAAAAATGC
>WBZO01002693.1_pt2 | contig 14391 bp, 13 predicted proteins | sample 5204261 | NCBI WGS metagenome assembly WBZO01 (sample SAMN12412400, study PRJNA552823) | activated sludge metagenome | isolation source: activated sludge from anammox sidestream of wastewater treatment plant... | place: USA: North Carolina | collected 2017-09
AATTAGGATGAATCGTGATCCTGGCGCTTGTGAGAGTCAGGAAGAAGCCGATGATGAACGATCCGGTCACATTGATGACGAACGTACCGAGCGGAAATTGCATTGGTAGCTTGGAATTGATCCACACGCCCAGCCAATAACGCGCAATTGCGCCGGCTGCGCCGCCCACGGCGACAATGATGAGTTTATCCAATTGTCCCTCTCCTCGTTTCACGAAAGGTTATTTCGATCAAAAGAAAAACCCCTGTCCCGAGCGAGATTGCCCGGAATCAGGAGTCATCATCTCCGCAGGTTTGCAGAGCGGTTGAAGGCGAACCCCATCGCCATCGCCATTATAGTGACGGGTATAGTAACGGGCAAATACCCATTTCAGATAGATTTTTGCGTAGGGCGACACGATCACGAATCAATCGTAACGTTGCAAGCACAGTCGAACTTTGTCCGATTTTGATAGACTCGCCGGACGAGGGGCCTCCAATAATTGAGCAGGTGTGTTGGGCCCACAGCAGAACTATACCAAGCGGGATCGGTCGCGCCGCATCTCCTGATCCTCTTTCAGCCAAGCCCGGACATCGCTGAGGATGCGCGCAGTGTGAGGGGCGGGCGGATTGATGATCCGGTAGTGCATCCGCTTTCCCTCTCTCCGTGCAGCCAAAATGCCGGCCCGCCGCAAATAGGTCAAATGCCGCGAGATTTTCGGCTGATTGATTTGTAACACCTCGACGAAGAAACACACACATACCTCATCATCGCCTATGAGACTGAGCAGTCGCAGGGGCGTTCTTGGAGTTGCTGCCGCGCACTTGATGTTTAGCGACCCCATCTTCCCCGCCTCACGCCACATCCGCGCCGGCGCCGCTCAACTCTTCAGTGAATTTGTCGCCACCTTCGGCCTTCTTGCGGTCATCTGGGGCTGTGCGCGCCGCCGCTCTGAAGCTGTGCTGTTTGCTGTTGGCGCCTACATCACTTTGGAAGATAGATTGACCACTTTTTGGCCCTGTGCTACGGTTGCGGCCTCCGTGTGATGAAGCGATTTACCTTGCATAAAATGTTAATGAAGAGAGGCTACTTGCATCGCGGGTTAGTCCTCTTGTTCCTCATCCTGATCTTCGCAGATCTAGCGCTGCCGGAGCGTTGCTGTGATGACTTAAGGTGCGGCTCCGAGGCTGGCGCCGTAGCGTCTAGAGGCGTTGCGAAAGGCGCAGCCCTTGCCGCGCCCGACGATTCTCAAGGAAAACATCATTCGGAGTCGTTGCCGGCTGAGAACGGCTGTTTTTGCTGCTGCGCCCACATTCTACAGAGCAACGTCTTCTCCGCCGACATCCCGGCGGTCGAGTGCCAACAACCCGCTCCAACCGTTTTCCCACTTCCCTTATCGCCGCCGGGTGATAAGTTTCACCCTCCACGCTTAGCCTAATCGCGTTTCTACGGTTCAATTAAAGCTGTTCGACAGCGACATCCGCTTTTAATCGCTAGTGATCATTGCGCAGCGCGGCGCGTAATCCATTCGCCGAAAGTTTGGAACCAACATCGTCCGCCATTAATGCTCCCCGTTCGTTTACCGGGCGTGTGGCTGAAGCGGGCCGAGGCGACGGACCTTCAACCGAGAAAGGCCATAGTCATGAGGCTAATTCAGCAGCGGTGTGCGGGGCGTACAAGGCGGGCGCATTCCGCGTCACGGATCTGCTGGTCGAGCAGCGCAGGTACGTGGACTCGCAGCGTGAGTTCATCGAGACGCTGGCCGAGCGCTACCGCGCTCTCGCCGACCTTCAGTCGGCCATCGGAGCCACAGTTCAATAAGGAGAATTCAGATGAGTGAGACGAATAATGAGAAGACATCAGGGGGGCAGCAGGGAAATCCGGCTAACATCAAAGGCCAGATCATCCTGATCTTCATCTTCCTCATCGTCGCGGCCCTGATAATAGCCGGAGTCTGGTTGCGCGGGAGTAAACCTGCTCAAACTGACATGGCGGCGCATAAAGAAGAGCACGCGGAAGAGAAAGAAAAAGGGGAATCGAGCGTAATCACCCTCGACGAAGAGGCTCGCGAAAAAATTGACCTGACGTTGGAATCCGCACAGTACAGGACTACTTCCCTAATAATTCAGATCACCGGCGTCGTCGGCCCGAATCAGACGCGCCTAGCGCACATACGACCGCTCAGTAGTGGCCGCATCGAGAAAGTCTATGTCCGCGCTGGCGACCGCGTGCGCGTCGGGCAGCCCCTGGTTGCTTATGACAACATCGAGATCGGCGAGTTGGTCAGCGAATACCTGAGCGCAAAAGCGACGCTGAATAAAGCGAACGCGGAGGCTGAGGTGAGTAGACGGTCCGTCGAGCGGGCGCGAAAGCTGGTTGATCTCGGGGCCGTGGCGAGAGCCGACTACGAGAGGCGGGAGGCGGAATACAAGAGCGCCCTCGCCTCCATCGACGTGCAGAAAGCCCAGATGGGGATGGTTGAGCAGAAACTGCGCCGTTTCGGATGGACGGATGCAGAGATTGAAAAACTCGACGCGCGCACTGACAAAGAGCACGGCGGCGGCGCGCCCAACACCATCTTGCGGTCTCCCTTTGACGGGGTCGTGATCAAGTCGGAGGTGGCCGAAGGCGAAACGGTCGATACCGAACGCGAGCTATTCGCGCTGGCCGACCTTTCAACGGTGTGGGTGCAGGGAGATGTCTATGAGAAGGACATCGCCTCTATCCGCCAGGGACAGGCGATCAAAGTTTTGGCCAACGCCTACCCCGATATGACGTTCAATGGGAGGCTGACCTACCTGGGCGATATGCTCGATCCGCAGACCCGGACGGCGAAAGTGCGTTGTGAAGTGGCCAATCCCAGGGGGCTGCTCAAGTTGGAAATGTTCGCCACGATCCAGATTCCTACCAGCGCTCGCAGAGAAGCGCTGATGATCCCAGCGGCGGCTGTTCAGCAGGTTGATAACGAGTCCGTGGTGTTCGTGGAGATTGCCGAGAACAAGTTTGAGAAACGCAAGGTCGAACTCGGAATGAACAGAGACGGCTGGATAGAGATCAAGGCCGGCCTTAAAGCGGGCGAAAAGGTCGTTGTCCAGGGAGCGTTTATGTTGAAGTCCCACCTCAAGAAGGAAGAGTTCGGGGAGCACGAGCACTAGAGTAAGGGTGAAACATTATGATTGATCGCATTCTTCAGTTCAGTATTAAGTGGCGCGTGTTCATCGTCGTACTGGGCTTCGTGCTGCTGGGCGCGGGGCTTTACTCGATGACGAGGCTGCCGATAGACGCCGTCCCGGATGTTACCAGCAACCAGGTGCAGATCAATTCCCTGGCCTCAGGCTTTGCGCCGCTGGAGATGGAGAAGTATGTAACCTTCCCCATCGAGGTCGCCATGAGCAGCCTGCCGCGCAAGGAGGAGATCCGCTCCATCTCACAATTCGGTCTGTCCCAGGTAACGATCACGTTCGAGGACGGGGTAGACATCTACTGGGCGCGGCAACTGGTGCTGGAGCGGCTGCTGGAGGCGGAGCGAGAATTGCCTCCCGGAGTCGCTCCTGAACTCTCTCCCATCAGCACCGGCCTGGGAGAAATCTATCAGTTCACGGTGGAGCGTGAGCCTGCTGCCATCAAAGCGACCGGCGTCACGGATGCGCCGCCTGTTTCTGCGCCGTCCGAAGAGTCTGCCGATCAGAATCCACAGGCGAATGAGTTGATGGAACTGCGCACGATCCTCGACTGGTACATCAAGCCGCAGTTGCGCGTCGTGCCAGGGGTGATCGAAGTCAACAGCTTTGGAGGCAGGGAAAAACAATACGAAGTGCTTGTGGACCCAAGCAAACTGGTCGGCTACGGGCTGACGCTGCATCAGGTCATCGAAGCCCTGGAGCGCAACAACGTCAACGCGGGCGGGGCTTATCTGGAGCGAGGCGGAGAGCAGCAGCTCCTGCGCGGCGTAGGGCTGATTCAGTCAACGCGCGACATCGAGAACATCGTGGTGACGGCGCAGCGCGGCACGCCGGTCTACGTCCGCGACATCGCGCAGGTCGGCCTGGGGGCGCAGGTGCGACAGGGCGCGTCGAGCCGTGACGGAAAAGGCGAATCCGTCATGGGCATGGCGATGATGCTCAAAGGCGAGAACAGCCGCACGGTCACCGAGCAGGTTAAGGAGAAGCTTCAGAAGCTCCAGAAGTCACTACCTGCCGGAGTAGTCATCAAACCGTTCTATGACCGCACTGATCTGGTAGATAAGACGGTTCGCACCGCTGGGGTGAACCTGGTCGAAGGTGGCCTGCTGGTGATCCTCATCCTGTTCCTGTTTCTGCTGCAACTGCGCGCCGGACTCATCGTCTCTTCCGCCATTCCTCTTTCGATGTTGTTCGCGATCATCGGCATGAACTACTTCGGCATCTCGGCCAACCTGATGAGCCTCGGCGCGATTGACTTCGGGCTGATCGTGGATGCCGCCGTGATCATCGTCGAGAATTGCGTGCGCCACCTGGTGGAGCGGCGCAAGGAACTGGGCAGGCCGCTGACCCGCGAAGAGCGCCTCGATACGATCTGGCGGGGCAGCGTGGAAGTGCGTCGCGCCAGCCAGTTCGGCGAGATGATCATCATCGCGGCTTACATCCCCATCGTCTCGCTGGCCGGCATGGAAGGAAAGATGTTCAAGCCGATGGCGTTCACAGTCATCCTGGCGTTGTCGGGCGCGCTCCTGCTCAGCCTGACGTTGATTCCGGCGCTGTGCGCGTTGTTTCTAAAGGACCGCCATGAAGAGCGCGAGAATCGCATCGTCGCGTTCCTGAAGCGGATTTACGAACCGCTGCTGCGTAAAGCGGTGCGATACCGAATTGCCACTGTGGGCGCGTCGCTGGCGTTCTTTGCCGTCTGTCTGTCCCTGTTTCCGCTGCTTGGGTCGGAGTTCCTGCCGGAGTTGGATGAAGGGGCTGTGGCTGTTAACCACGCGAGGCTGAAGAGCGCGTCTCTGACCGAGGCCGTGCGGCAGACGCAAATGGTCGAGAAGGCGCTCAAACAGTATCCGGAAGTTGAAACTGTCGTCAGTCGCATCGGCCGCCCTGAAATCGCCACCGATCCGATGGGGCCTGACATGGCCGACACCTACGTTTTCCTTAAACCGAAGTCCGAATGGAAGAGCGGCAAGAATAAAGAGGAACTGGTCGGCGAAATGTCGGAAGCGGTCGAGAAGATCCCCGGCGTCGCGGCGTCATTCTCCCAGCCCATCAAGTTCCGCATGATGGAGTTAATCGAGGGCGTGGGTGTCCGCTCGGACGTGGGCATCAAGATTTTCGGCGACGACCTCGACACGCTGCTGCGCGAGGCCAATGAGGTGGCGCGGGTCATTCGCGCCGTGCCCGGGGCCGAGGACGTGAAGGCGCAGCAGGTCACGGGCCTGCCCGTCCTCCAGATCAACATCAACCGCGAAGCCATTGCCCGTTACGGCATCAACGTCGCCGACGTGCAAGAGATCATTCAGTCCGCCATCGCGGGGACCGAAGCGACCAAGGTTCTCGAAGGCTTCATGCGCTTCGGGTTAGTGGTGCGCTTCCCTACGTGGGCGCGCGGGGACGCTGAGGCCATCGGGAATCTGCTGGTCAGCGCGCCGGGCGGGCAGAAAGTCCCCTTGAGCCAACTCGCCCAGATCGTGAGCGAGGAAGGCCCCGCTGAAGTGAGCCGTGAGAACGGACAGCGCCGCATCACGGTGGAAGCCAACGTGCGCGGGCGTGACATCGGCTCGTTCGTCACCGAGGCGCAAAGCAAAGTGGCGGAACAGGTGAAGTTGCCGCCCGGTTACACGATGGACTGGGGCGGGATGTATGAGCACCTGGAGAGCGGGCGCAACCGACTCATGATCGTCGTCCCGGTCACCTTCTTTTTAATTTTCTTGCTGCTGTTCACCACCTTCAACTCACTCAAGCAGGCCGCGCTGGTCTTCACCGGCATCCCATTTGCTATTACCGGCGGGGTGCTCGCCCTACTCCTTCGCGGCATGAACTTCTCGATGAGCGCAGGCGTCGGCTTCATCGCGCTCTTCGGGGTAGCGGTCTTGAATGGCGTCGTGATGGTCAGTTTCATCAATCAGCTTCGCGAGGAAGGGAGGCCGTTGGAGGAGGCGATTATAGAAGGAGCGCTCACCCGCCTGCGCCCGGTGCTGATGACGGCGCTGGTGGCGAGTCTGGGGTTTATCCCGATGGCGTTTTCAACTGGGACAGGGGCCGAAGTGCAGCGCCCGCTGGCGACAGTAGTCATCGGCGGCTTAATCACTTCGACGCTGCTCACGCTGCTGGTCTTGCCGGCGATCTACCGCTGGTTTGAGAAGGAGCGGGTCAAAGAGCGGGACGAGGAGGAGGCTGAAGCCTTGGAGGTGAGCACATGATCGGCGGGCTTGGTGCCTCGACGATTCTGACCCTGGTGGCGCTGCCAGCGCTATATGAAATTGGCGAAGGGCTGCATGAAAGAGCCCGGCGACAGTGGTCGCAGTAGCGCAACCGTGAGGTTGACGATAAAGCTGCGCCCGTCTCGGCGGATTTGCGGAGAGTCATCGGTAAAGATAGTCTGTATCAATGAAGGGGGAGAAGTGAATCAGCAAGTCATCCAACAAGACATTCGGGCCAGGACCACTAATCGCACGGAACTCATCAAGCGGGGCCGCAGGCTCGAATACTTCACTATCGCCTATAACAGCCTCGAAGGGCTGATCGCCATCGTCGCCGGTCTCATTGCCGGAAGCATAGCTCTGGTCGGATTCGGCTTCGACAGCGTTATCGAGGTCACTTCGGGGGCGGCCCTGCTCTGGCGGCTGCAAGCCGATTTCGATGAGGCCGGGCGTGAGCGCGTCGAAGCCATCACTTTGCGCATCGTCGGCGTCTGCTTTCTGGCGCTTGCCTTATACGTGGGCTATGACGCCATCAAATCGCTGCTACGTTTTGAAGCGCCGGAGCGCAGCATCGCCGGCATCATTCTCGCCGCCGTATCGCTGGTGGTGATGCCGCTTCTTGCCCGTGCCAAGAGGCGTGTCGCGGCAGGGATCAGGAGCGGGGCGATGGTGGCGGACGCCAAGCAGACCGAATTCTGCACCTACCTCTCGGCGATCCTGCTCGGCGGGTTACTCGCGAACGCGCTGTTTGGCTGGTGGTGGGCCGATCCGGTCGCGGCGCTGGTAATGACGCCGATCATCGCTAAAGAAGGCGTCGAAGCCTTGCGCGGTAAGACTTGCTGTGATGACGCGTGCCATTGATAGTCTCTGACACGGCGTTATTGCACAATAATTTTGCCTCGCAGCATATCCATCCCACAGGCGAATTTGAACACGCCTGTTTTCGCCGGCGTAAACTCGACGACCACCGGCTGGTTCAGTGGCAGCTCACGCTTGATGTTGTATTCGGCCAGAACAATCTCAGTCCCGCAGGTGGCTTCGACCTTGCGCACGAAGGTGACACGCGCTGGGACGCCCTTCCGCAATTTGAAGCTGTCAGGTTGGTATCCCTTCTCGGTCAGAGTGACGGTCACTGATTGCGTTCGATCCTGGCTGCTCCGTGAAGATTGCGACGACTTTGCGCCGGCCTGGTCAGCCTGCGCCTCTTGAGCGGATGGTCGAGCGGATGGTTGAGCAGCGGCTTGAGTCGGCGTGGCGGAGGGGGTTTTCGAGGCTGTCAGTTGCGATGGATTGAGTTTCAAACTTTCGGCGCGCAACAGAAAGCTTCCTTCAGTCACCACGCGCTCGCCCGCGTTGAGCCCAGCGGAGATCATCGAGTGTCCATCCGATTCCGGCCCGGCGCTCACCTCCCGTTGCGCGAAGACGCCCGCCTTGTCGGTCACGACGAAGACCACCTGCTTCGCGCCAATCATCTGTATGGCGCTGCGCGGCACGCTGACCACCGCCTGCCCGCTCACCGAAGCCCCGCCGAAATTCACGTCAACGAACATTCCGAGTTTGAGCATTTCGCCCGGATTTCTGACTTCGATGCGGATTTGAGCTGTGCGCATTTGTGGCTCGACGCGCGGATCAACGTAGGAGACGCGGCCTGAGAATGTTTTGCCCGGAAAGGCTGGCGCCGTGATCACCGCTGGTGTGCCGACGCGCACTCCGGCGAAATCCTTCTCGTAAATCTGCCCGATCACCCAGACGGTCGAAAGGTCGCCGATGCGGAACAACTCTTTGCCCATCGTCACGACCTCGCCTGGGTTGACCGTGCGGGTGAGAACTGTGCCCGAAGTCGGCGAGTCAACCGTGATCAATGCGCCCATCTGATTACTATTGCGCAGGTTGTCAACCTGCTTCGCGCTCATGCCCAGCAGCATCAGCTTCTGTCGCGCGGCGTTCAATTTCGCCTGCTCGATCTTGTAGGCGGCGCTCACCTCTTCGAACTCTTCGCGGCTGGCGGCGCCGATCTCGACGAGTTGCTCGGCTCGTTTATGCCGCTGATGATGTTTCTCTAGTTCGGCCAGCATGCTCAGGTAAGCCGTCTGCGCGTCCGCCAACTCCGTGCTGAAGATGGTCGCCAGCTTCTGCCCGCGCTCGACATTGTCGCCAAGCTCGAAATTGACCTGTCTGACAATGCCGCCCGCGATTGGCATCACCGGCGTGACTTTGTAGGCGTTGGGTTCGACCGTGCCAGTCGTGCGCAAACCGCTGGCGGTTGCCGGTGTGAGGAACTGCGCGCTCGCCACCTCGGTTTTGAGATGCGCGTTTTCGAGCTTGTCGGGCTGGATCGTGATCAGCAGGTCGCCCGGACGTGGGGCCTTGCCGCCAGCGGACGGCGAAGTCGCGTCGAAATCAGGCGTCGGCACTGGGCGTCCTGACAAGCCGCCGCGATCAGTTCCGCGCATCAACCAATAGCCGAGCGCGCCTGCCGCGATAATCAGCAAGACGACAAGCGCCAGCCATCGTTTGCGTGAAGGGACTGCGGCGTTCGGGTTTCTGAGTTCTTCATTCCCATCTCGAGTCATCGTGCTCTCCTCAATTCTCGACTTTGATCTTCCGCTCGGTGGAGTTAATCGGCAAGCCTGTGACGCGCTCGATCTCGACGAGCGCGTCAAGTTGTTCCTTGAGCAGGTCGGTGTAACCCGTCTCGACCTCAATGAAACGCCGTTGTTCGGCGATGTAATCGAGCAGGTTGTTCCGGCCAAGCGCGTATGCTTTCCTGAGCACGTCCAGATTGTTCACCGCCATTTCGCGCACGCGGTCACGGTAGATGGTCTCGGCGGCCCGCGCCCTTTCCAATCGGGCATATGCGGAGGCCACTTCATTTCGCACGACCAACTCGGCGAACTCGCGGCGTTTGCGCGCGGCCTCTTCGGCTGCGATTGCGGCTTCGATCAATCCCTGGTTTTTATTCCGTGTGGGCAGCGTCAGTCGCACACCGAAGGTCGCGTAGTGAAATATGCCGGTGACTGGCACGAGCGCGCCCGCGTTGTTGAAACCACGAATGTCATAGCCGAAGTCCATCCGCTGATAGTTGGCGAAGATGCTCGCATCAATTTTGCCTTCGACGCGCGCCTGCTCGGCTTGCGCGGCAGCGACGCTTTCAGCCGCGCGCAGCGCCGCCAGATCAGGCCGCGATTCCAGCGCGCGTCGCAACGCCTCGCTTTGCAGTGGCGGTTGTTGCTGCGATTCGAAATCGCCGCGCAATCGCAGGTCTTCGCCGGGCGGCATGCCGATAACTTTTTTGAGTTCGAACATTGCGATCTCGGCTTTGCTCTCGAACCCAACGCGCATCGCGTCGGATTTGTTGAGTTCGACCCAGACCAGGTTCTGATCAAGCGGAGCGCTTTTGCCCAGCTCGACGCGCGCCCGGATCAACCGATACGAGCTGCGCGTCAGATCGAGCAGTTCTTCGGTGAATTTGAGGTTGCGCGCCTGCGCGATTGCCTCGGCGTACTTCATGCGCACATCAGCCGCGAGCCGTCGCTCGAAATCGCGGACTTCCGCTTCGCGCATCTCGACTTCGCGTTCGGCGACCGCGACGCGCGCCTTGCGCCTGCCGCGAAGCTCCAACGGCAATTCGATTCCGATCATCTGGTTGTTATCCGGGCCGTTGACGGCTTGCGTTCCGCTCGCTTCGAGTATTGGGTTTGGTTTCAACCCGGCCTGGCGCAAACGACCACGCGCTTCGGCAATTGACTTGCGCGCCGCCTGAAGCTCGCCGTTGTGTTCGAGCGTGTAGCGAACCAGATCGTCAGCCGCCATCCCGTTCGCCGGATCAATCAATCGCGCGTAAGTCGAGGCCTGCGCCGCGAGCGCGAGCGCGCGTTCAGGCTCCGGCGGCGCGCTCGTGGATTGAGCGAGGACGCCGCCTGTAGCGCAAATCAGCAAATTCAAGGCCGCGATAAATCTGAAATAGGTTTTTCGCTCCATCAAAAACACTCCTTCTCTCATTTATCAATCGTCAGCGGCCCGTCCATCCGTACGGGCCTGGCCGGCGCCCGCGTAGTAGCCTTTACGGCTTCGCACAATCAGGCGCGGCGATCCGGCTGGCGGGGTAACGGCGACTTTGAGACGACGCCACCGGCCGTCATTCGTGATGTTCGATGGCGCGTAGCCGACGGAATACTGACGGCGCAGTTCCAGCGCAATTCGCTCGAAAGCTTCGCTCATCGCTTCGGCGTTGCCCGGAAAGAAAGACTTCCCGCCGGAAGTCGTGGCCAGTTGATCCATTATCATTCCACTGTTGCTGCGCGGCAGCATCGGGCCGATCAGGATCGTGTAGGTCGTTACGCCTGACTCCTGCAACTTACGCTTGACCTGATTGAACGTAGAACGCGAGTGATTGTCCTCGCCGTCGCTGATGACGATTAGCGCACGCTTCGCATAGCGACCGTGCGCGAGCGCATCGAGGCCGAATGCGACAGCATCGTAGAGCGCCGTATTGCCCTGCGGATTGATATGGCCGAACTGCGCGAGCAGCGCCTCGCTGTCACGCGTTCTTTCGAGCAACAGCCTGGCGGCTCCGTTGAAGCTGATGAGCGAGTATTCGTCTTCAGGATGACTCGTCTGAATGAATCGGTCGAGCGCGTCTCTGGCGCGAATTATCCTCTCCCCGCGCATCGAGCCTGAAACATCAAAGACCACGCCAACAGAGGCAGGCGCATCCCGGTCGCTGAAGAAGCTGATCTCCTGCCGCATATCGTCTTCATAGACCGCAAAAGCGCCGCGGTCGAGTCCTGGCACATAGCGCCCCTGTTTGTCCATCACGGTCACGGTGAGCGAAACCAATTCGGTGCTGATGGTGATGCGGCTGTCGTTTTTTCCCGTTGCTGTCGGCGCGAAAGCGTCGGCCTTCAATTTCTGCTGCGCGAGCGAGGTCTGGGGCGCAAAGGATAGAAACGCGGCTAGAATAAGCGCCGACAAAAGTGTGATTCGACACAGGTCTCTGAATTGTCTTTTCATAACTACTCCTGCTGCCAACTGAGCGCGGGGCGCAAATCCGTCTGACACCCCCGCGCATAGACATTTGTCCAGTACATAACCATTCGACAACACACCCTATTCCCGCGCCTGACCGGCCCGGAGTGATCCGAACCGGCGGCGCGGTTGTTGTCGGAGGGATTTGCCGATGGCGGTTCTACATCTTATGGATTGTATGGACGAACTTTTCACCGGCGACGTGAATCTCAGCGATCTCCTTCTCCCCTTTGTCATTGGCGCGGAGCATGAAGGTCGTGTTCTTCCATTGCTTCGTTGACGGCGCGTAATCGCACATCAGCCGGGCGACCTCTTTGCCGGGGATCGTGTTGCCGCCCCGGAAGCCCTGTCCCGAAGGCACTTCTCTAAGGACGATGATGTGATTTCCGCCCTCCTCGACGTGCTGCGCCTGATAGGTGCCTGATTTAAGCAGCGTGTCGCCGGCACGGAATGACGAGTTGAAGCGCAGAAGGCCCTTCTTGCCGATCACCATCTCCATCTTCTTCTCCGTCTTCCCCATCTCCATCTTCTCCTGCGCCAGCGCCGAGAGACTGATTGCGCCCAGCGCCATCGCCAGCAATAGAGTCTTTGAAATCGCTTTGATCCTTATGTTCATAACTGTTCCTTTCCTGTTGAGGGCCGGAATCCGACCTGTTGATCTCATCCCCGATAGATCAGGTTCTATTCCACAATCAGTTTGCCTTTCACCATGTTCATCCCGCACGCAAAGGTGAAGGCGCCTTTGCGCGGCGTGAACTCGACTGTGACCGGTTCATTCAATGGCAGTTTGCGCTCGATGCCATAGTCCTTGATCACGACCTCTTTGGCGCAGGTTTCATCCGTCTTCCTCACGAAGGTGACTTTGGCGGGCGTCCCAGCTTTGAGTTTGAGGCTATCCGGCTCAAAGCCCTTGCCAGTGACTTCGACAGTTGCGGTCTGCGCGCCGTCCTGCTGCGTAGCTTCAGCGGGCGGCGCTTGCTTCCCACTCTTATGCTTCTTTCCCATGCAGCACATCTGCGGATTGCCCAATGCTGCTGCCGACAGTGTGACGGCTGCGAAGAACAGCGCGCCGATTACGATCAATATTTTTCTGCCGTTCATAGTTTTTCACCTCATTGAATTTGGATTTAGATTGAGTTTCGGACTCACCTCGAATGCTCGCGGCTCGCCCGATGCGTTAAACGACGTTGTTAAATTGATTGAATTGCTAATCTGAACCATTCCCATCAGTACTGTTCATTGCGACGGGGCGATCCACGACGCCACGACGCGAAAGATTATTGGCGGAAGTACGAGCATCTGCGCGACGGGCGCCACCCCCACGCCAAGTCCCAGTACAATGGGCATCCGCGCTGTGTACGCCCATCGCCCCAGCGCATGGACCGCCACCAACTCGACGCTGATGGCAATCGCCAATCCCGCGATGAGCATCAGGGCATAGCCGCGAACTCCCGGTTGCGTGAACCAGTCACGCCTGCGCAGCACAGCCCAGCCGAGGGCAAAGATGATCAACACGAGCAACCCATCGCCCAGGCTCGGCGCGAAGCAGTGCCACAACATCCGGATGAAATCAGCCGTGCCCGCGTAGAGCGCCGCCTGCGCCAACTCCCACGGGTAGTTGACGGCGACGGCGACGATGAAGATGGCCGCCAGCGTCCGCCACGTGCTGCTTCGCGCCTTTATGCCTGAAAAGATCATTGATTTCCCGATTGCGCCTGCTTATTACCGGTTATCAAGTGGCTTCGCGGTCAGCGTGCGCGTGCGATACTTGTGCGCGTACCGGTCATCAATCGCCCGCTGAATCTCCGCCATTGATCTGCCTTCGTGATACATCGTCATCGCGTCACGCGCGACGTCGAGACAGATGTCTCATATGAATCCCATCCCGTCCCACTGCGGCTTGCCGTTCGCGTCGCGGCCTTTGACGAAGCAGTCGCTGGTGCTCCGGTGTCCGCCGCTTTCACAGCCGCAATAGCAGGGCGCGTATTGCAGGACTTCCGGATGGCGCGCGGCGAAGGCATACATCGCGCGAGCCTGCTCGATCGGTTTCGCGGGCGTTCCGGTATCCGGCAACGACGGCCACGCAGGATCCCAGGCCGTGTCTTTCAACGCCCGTTCCGACAACTGCGGCGTCGGCGTGGCGTGCGCTGAATGCTCATGCGCCTTGCGCGCTCTGGACGAGGCTCGATGCGTCTCGGACTGGCGGTATGCGGCAAACAGTGCGAGCGCGAGCAGGAGCAGCGACGTCGCGGCTGCGAACAGAGCCAACCGGCGCGACTGCTTTTTGCGCGATTGATCGGGGCCGGAATTTGCCGCCTGCCTCGTCGATCTTTGTTGATTCATACTTCCTCCTTAACAAGCGAGTTCAGGGTCTTCGAGTTCGTTCTACGCCGGGATTTCCTCGTCCGTCGCCGCTCCAGCCCTGTCGGTTGACGCGGTTTGCATCGCCATCCTCTCTTCGCGCCGCACTTCGCGTTCGCGCAGCCAGAAGAAGATTACCGGCGTGACGATCAACACGTGGACGAGCGAAGAGACCATCCCGCCCAGCACCGGCGTGGCCAAAGGCTTCATCACCTCCGCGCCCGCGCTCGCGCTCCACATAATCGGTAAGAGTCCCGCGACGACCGTCGAGACCGTCATCACCTTCGGCCGCAATCGCAGCACCGCGCCCTCCATCACAGCTTCGAGCAGGCTCTGGCGCGTCAACCGCCCAAGCTCAGCCTTCTTTCGTTCGACCGCTTCGTTCAGGTAGATCACCATGACCATTCCGGTCTGCACCGCTGTGCCGAACAGCGCGATAAAGCCGACCCAGACCGCGACCGAGAAGTTGTAGCCCATCGCGTAAAGCAGATAGACGCCTCCGGTAAGCGCGAACGGCACGGCCATCAGCACGTGCGCGGCTTCGATCAGTGAGTGGTAGGTGAAATAAAGCAGCACAAAAATGACCAGTAGCACGATCGGCAGGACAAGCTGCAATCGCGCGCGCGCGCGCTGCT
>WBZO01004758.1_pt1 | contig 14386 bp, 13 predicted proteins | sample 5204261 | NCBI WGS metagenome assembly WBZO01 (sample SAMN12412400, study PRJNA552823) | activated sludge metagenome | isolation source: activated sludge from anammox sidestream of wastewater treatment plant... | place: USA: North Carolina | collected 2017-09
AGGTCGGCAAGAAGACGACGCTCTGGGGCTCCGCGCTGGGCTCGGTGAAGACCATCGCCGCCGGCTTCGTCGCGGGCTTCACCCTCGACCGCATCGTGAGCGGCATCGGTAGTGCCGTGTCCTCCACGATCGCGTGGGGCGGTGCGCTCACCGACATGTCGGCGAAGACTGGCGTGTCAACGACGGCGCTTCAGCGGTGGGAGTACGCGGCCAAGCAGGGCGGTAACACGCTCGACCAGGTCGTCACGGCCAGCGTCGAGTTGTCGAAGCGGCTGGCTGATGGCGATAAGAGCACGGTCGCGGCGATTGAGAAACTTGGGCTGAACTTCCAGAGCCTGCGATCGCTGTCGCCAGAGCGGCAGTTCGACGAAGTGGCCTCCGCGATCGCGCATACCGCGAACCAAGGGGACCGCGCGGCGGCGGCCGTCGATCTGCTGGGCAAGAGCGGCAAGGATCTGCTGCCCACACTCACGAGCGACATCAAGGCCCTCGGCGACGAGGCTGAACGGCTTGGCATTATCGTCGATGAGAAGACCCTCCAGGCGATGGACGAGCTCGGCGACAGCTGGCAGAAGATGAAGGACGCCGGGCGCGGCCTGTTGGCCGAAGTCATCTCGCCGCTGATTCCAGGCATAAACAACCTCGCCACCGCGGCGAGCAACGCGGCGAAGGCGTTTCGCGAGGACTTCTGGGGCGCGCTCGCTGCGGTCAATCGCGCGGCGGCGGTTGGGCCGTTCGGGTTTGGTATTGCATTCGCGCAGCAGTTTGGTGGGGCCGCCGGCGGCGCGCAGACGCCTGGCCGTGCGCCTGTCCCTGCGGTCACCACATCGGAGTTCTTCGGATCGCAGCACGGCCTGGCTGGCGAGAACGTAGTGGCCGGCGTGTTCATGCGCGACCTCGTGCCGGCAGCGCGAGAGAGTGCGACGGCGCTACGGCAAGTCGCGCAAGCGGCCGTGCTGCGTGACGTGAACATCCGCGACGCGACTCGCTTCGGGGGCGTCTCGATATGGCAGACGCTGCCGAACCAGATGCCGCTCGCCGCGTTCACCCGTGGTGCGACCGAGCTGGGTGGCATCGTGCCGTGGGGCGGGGTCGGGCTGCTCGCGCCGGGCGCGACCAATCCGAGCCTCTCCGGGTTGATGGGCGGCAGCATGAACTGGGGACAGTTCGGGGCGCAGGCGTTCGCGACGCTCTCTCCGCTCGTCGGGAACCTGCTGCCGCGCGGACAGAGCACGCAGATCGGCGGCCTGCTCGGTGGACTCGGTGGCACGCTAGGCGCCTCACTTGGCTCGATCGGTGGGGCCTTCGGCTCCGTGCTGCCCGGGATCGGGACGATCGCTGGCATGGCGCTCGGCGCCTTGGTGGGCAAGCTCTTCGGTCCTAGCCGCGGCGCGATCCTCGGCCGCGAGGCCGACCAGCGCATGGACCAGACGCGCGCGTCGCTGCTCCAGCAGTACGGATCGCTCGACGCCATCCGCGCGACGGGGTCGGCTGGGGCGGCGCTGGCGGATGCGTGGGGGAGCAAGAACGTCGAAGGCGAGCGGTGGTTCAACGAGCGCGTGAAGGCGTTCGAGGAGCAGAACCGCCTGCTCGGCGAGCAGCGCGACATCCAGTCGCAGATCGCCGGCATCGAGGCCGAGCGGAAGCAGTGGTCCGACTCGCTCGTCACGACGTGGGATCAGGTCGTTGGGTACGCCGAGAAGTACGGCATCCACATCGATGGCATGGGGCCGAAGATCGTGCAGCTCGGCCAGACCGCGACGTGGACCGACATGCTCAACGCGATTCAGGCGCTCGAGCGCGCGGGCGCGGACGTCGGCGGCATCCTCGTCGGCATGACCGACGAGATGTCCACGCTCGTGCAGCAGTCGCGGCGCGCGGGCACGGAGATCCCCAGCAACCTCAAGCCCTACATCCAGTCGGTCGCGGATGCGGGCAAGCTCCTCGACGAGAACGGCGAGGCCATCACCGACCTCAAGGACATCAAGTGGGGCGAGCCGGTCAAGAGCCAGGCTGACATCGCCAAGGCGGCGATGGAGAAGCTCGACGAGGCGATGCAGAACTTGGTCGATCGCCTCGACCAGATCATCGACCGCCTCACCAACGGCCTGCCGGCGGCGGCCTCGACGCCGGTGCCGACCATCCGCATCCCCTACGAGTACGAGAACGTCGGCGGCGAGCCAGGGCGGCCCGATGGCGAGCCCGGCTACGCCGCCGGCGGCCTCATCACGCGCCCGCATCGCGCGTGGGTGGGCGAGGGCGGCGAGCCGGAGCTGATCGGGCCGGTGGACTTCATGGCGCGAGCGCTGGCCGGCGCGCTCTCGCGGGTCGGCACGGGCGGCGCGCGTGTCGTGCAGGTCGTGCTCGACCGGCGCGTGCTGGTGGAGGCCCTCGTGGACGAGATCCCCGGGGCCCTGCGGCGGGCGGGGGCGTTCTGACATGGGCGTCCAGGCCGTCAGCGTGTCGATCGGCGGGGTGACGAAGAGCGTCCACGGGCTGCGCTGGTCGTCCGTCATCAACGGAATCGGGCGCGCCAGCTTCACGGTGGACGATCCCAGCGGCACCTACGTGCCGGCCGACGATGCCGCGGTGGTGATCTCGCTGGGCGGCTCGCCGGTGTGGGGCGGCGAGGTGGCGGACGTGGACGTCACCTACCTTGGGCACTCCGGGGTGTCGTGCGCGGTCACCTGCCACGACCACAACCACCTGGCGCAGCGCGGCCTGATCAACGCCATCCTGCCGTCCCAGAGTCTCAAGGCGAGCTTGGAGTACATGACCGACCCAGGCGGCACGCTGGCGGTGTTGGGCGTGTCGCTCGCGGCCGGCCAGGTGACCGGCCCGACGCTCGGCGTCATCACGGCACCGTGGTGGACGCCGCGGCAGCTGCTGGACCACCTGACGACGCTGACCGGCTACGTCTGGCGGATCAACGCCTCCAAGGTGCTGGAGATGTGGGACGTCGGGACGAAGAGCAGCGGCGTCACGCTGAGCCTGGCCAACGGCAACGTCATCGACGCGCGGTGGCGGCGTGAGCGGTACGAGTACCGGAACCGCCAGTGGGTGATCTACGGGCCGACGACCGCCTACGACGTGATCGACGATCGGTCGGCGCTCTGCGACGGCAGCAACCGCACGTTCGCACTGCGCTACACGGCGGCGGCCACGCCCACGGCCGTCACGGTCAACGGTACGCCTCATCCGGTGGGCACCTACGTCGCCTCGGGTTCGCTCTTCGAGTGGATGTACCGCAGCAGCGACAACGCCATCGTGCAGTCCCCTGACTTCGGGGGAGGCACGACGCCCCCCGCTGGCGGCTCGACGCTCCTGGTCACGATGATCACGCAGGGCCCCAATTATGCCTTCACCGAGGATGCCGGAGAGGTGGCGAGCCGCGGCGAGTGGAACGCGGTCACCACGGCGCCGGACATCCTGACGCACCCCGAGGCCGAGGCCTACGCGGAGGCGCTCATCAGGGAGAACCTCCCGCGCCCACAGATGCCGCAGGTCAGCACGCGCGCCGACGGCATCGACCCAGGCGAGACGGTGGTGGTGGACCTGGCCGACGTCGGCCTGTCCAGCGTCACGGCGCTCGTGCAGCAGGTGGACGTGGACGTGGTGAAGGCGAACGACCAGGCCGACCCCTACTACACGCTGAGCTGCTTCGCCGGGAGTGAGAGCGTCCCGACGGCGGTGGCGCTGTGGCGGCGGCTGCTGACGGGCAGCTCGGTGGCTGGCGGGCTGGCGACGGGCGGCGGTGGCGGCGGCGGGGTGACGACGATCGTCAACGGGGTGCTCGAGGGCGACCTCGGTGGCTCGCGGTCCGAGGGTGTGCAGCACACCACCTGGGCGGCGCCGCGGGAGTACCGCGACTGGCGGTGCCCGGCGGATGGCACCTACGTGGCGACGGTGGAGGTGTGGACGGCGAACGCCGCGACCTCGGTGCAGCCGCGGATCTACGACGTGACGGGGGCCGCCGTCGCCGTGACCGGCAGCAGCAGCACGTCCACGACGCCGGCCGAGCAGTCGCTGACGTTCAGCGCGGTGGCGGGCCGCAAGTATCGGCTGCAGCTGCTGCCGTCGAACACGACGCACGCGGTGTTCGGGTTGGGCAAGGTGCGGACATGAGACGGCTCCTGACGGCGTCGCTTCTGCTGGCCTGGGCGGCCACCGCAGCGGCGCAGACCACGACGACGTTCACGGACCGCCTGGTGCTGGCGGACCCGCCGGCCAAGAGCAGCGAGACGGCGTGCCTGTGGCGCGACGCCTCGACGGGGATGGTGGCGGCCGGTGCGTGCCCGACGGGCACCGTCACCAGTGTCGGCCTGAGCATGCCCGGGATCTTCTCCGTGTCTGGCTCCCCGGTGACGACGAGCGGGACGCTGACGGCCTCGCTGGTGTCGCAGGGCGCGAACCAGGTCTGGGCCGCGCCGAACGGCAGCAGCGGTGCGCCGACCTTCCGCAGCCTGGTCGATGCCGACGTGCCCGACAACCTGACGCTCGGCACGGTCTCGGGCACGCCGACGTTCAGTGGCAACACGACCATCAGCGGCACGCTGGCGGCGAACGGCGGCGTCGCCTCGCATCTGATCCCGTCGGCAGCGGACACCTACGATCTGGGCTCGGCGGCGAAGCCGTGGAACCAGGGCTTCCTCTCGCAGCTCAACGCCGTGCTGTTCGCGGAGCAGACGGCCACGCTGTTCGGTGGGCATTCGATCATCGGCAAGAACGCGGGAACGTTTTACGCGGCGGTCGCATCCGGTGACTCGACGATCAACTTCGGCAAGGCGATGACGACCGGTCAGTGGGTCGTGATCCGGGCGCACGACACCAGTGGCGCGGTCAAGGCCGAGTACGTGCAGGTTGGCAGCCTCGTCAGCGGCACGACGTACAACGTGACGCGCGATCTGGCAGGCGTGCACGCAACCGATCCCGCGTGGGCGGAAGGGACGCCCTACCTTGTGCTCGGCCAACCGGGCGACGGACGGATCGAGCTGCGCGCCTACACGACGCCGCAGATCAGCGTGCTGACGCAGGGCGCGACGTATGGCGCAGTCTCAGAAAAGGTCCGGATCGGTGCGCTCGACGGCATGCCGGGCATGGCCTCCGGCAAGTACGGCCTCTACATCGGTGACACGACCGGCACGCAGGGGCTTTCGTACTACGACGGCGCGCTGACCGTGAAGGGCACGGTCACGGCGACGGCCGGCACCATCGGGGGCTGGACGCTCGGCGCGACGTCGCTCACCAGCGGCAGCGGCAGCACGACCGTCGGGCTCGACTCCGGCGGGAGCAACCCCGCGCTCTACGCCGGATCGGCCACGCCAGGCTCGGCGCCGTTCCGCGTCACGAACGAGGGGGCGTTGACCGCGACGAACGCCACCATCACTGGCACGGTGAACTTCGGCGGCGGCGTTGGGGTACTCGACACCACAGGCGCCTACGTGGCGATGAACACTGCGGCCCTGAGCTTCGACACCGACAACGCCTACCGGCTGACGGCTGGGGATGGCGGCGTGAGCGGCGTCGGCGGCGCGTACACGACGGCCGGGAAGTATGTCTGGGTGCGCGCGGAGAACCTGTCGGCCGGAGACTTCGGGCGCGTGCGGCTGGAGGCCAAGGGGAAGACGGATGGCGGGTCGGTCCGCACGACCTACGTCGAGGCGTCCGCAGGGTATCTCGACGGTTCTGACCTGTATGGCGAGTACGTGGACGTGTCGGCGGGCTGGCTCAATGGCCTCTCGACCGGCGGCACGGGCTACCTGCGATTCAACCTCGGCGGGGCGGCCGGAACCGTGCCGAGCTACCTCTACTCCAACGACAGTGAAGTCAACTTCCACATCGGCCGGAACGCCAACGAGCACTTGAGCATCCGCGTGACCGACCAAGGGGTGATTCTGGAGTCGGTGCAAGACGAGAACTCCGGCGACTACGGGGAGATGATCTACCGGGCCGATGGCGACGGCACCGCGAACGGCTTCCACCACTTCCAGAAGAAGGATGGTTCGTACGCCTCGATCCTCGCGGCCGGGCTGAACATCCGCAACTGGGTCGCGGCGTCTGGCACGCCGCGCGTGGTCTGCACGGAAGCGACTACTGACGGCGCGACCGGCTGGCTCTACTACGGCGTGGACGGCACGCAGTGCGTGTCGTCGTCGGCGCGATACAAGCAGAACATCGACGACGCCCGGTTCGACTGGGCGCGCGTGCTGGACCTGCGCCCGGTGACGTTCGAGTACACGGCCGCGCCGGGGGTGCCACAGTTCGGGTTGGTGGCCGAGGAGGTCGAGGCGTTGGGGCTGGAGCCGCTGGTGGTGCGGACGGCGGCGGGCATGGTGGAGGCCGTGGCGTACGATCGGCTCGCGCTCTACCTCATCCCCGTGCTGCGACAGCAGCAGGCGCAGCTGTCGGCGCTGGCGGCGCGCCTCGCCGCGCTGGAGCGATAGAATTGACGCGGCGCGGACGGGCCGCGCATGGAGGCGAGAACGACATGAAGCGATGGATGCTGGGCGGCGTGGTCGCGGTGGCGGTGGGGCTGGGCGTGGCGTGGGCGGCGGGGTTCACAAAGCCCATCCCCGGATACTCGCAGAGCGTGCTGGCGAAGGGGCAGACGAGCGGCGCCGGCCCCGGGCTGGTGTGGCACGCTTTCGACGTGTCGGGTTCCCGCACCGGCGAGCCGGACCTGCTGGCCTACAACCCGTCCAACGGCGACTACGTGCTGGTCGTCACGGACCATCCGCAGTTCTCCGGGCTGAATGGCACGGTGCCGTCGCCGGGCGACTGCTACGTGCTCGGGCGCATCGAGCCGGGGCGCGTGCTGACGGTGGCTGACCTCGACCGGGACGGGCGCCCTGACGTCTTCGCGTACCACCCGGCGACCGGCGCGATCACGCGCTGGTACTTCCGCCACTACGGCGGGTGTGACACGACCGATGCGTTCTAGGGGCTGGCTGGCGGCGTGTGTGCTGCTCCTGGCGTGCGCCTCACATGCCGGGGCGCAGTCGGCGCCGCCAGCCCAGGACGGTCGCATCGTGAGCCAGACGCTGGAGGGCCGCACGTCGCCACCGGCGGACGTGACGACGCCCCCGGCGCTGTCGGCCGCGCAACAGTGCGAGGTCGAGCGCGTGGCGCTGCAGGCGCAGGTAGTGGAACTGCGCGCGCGTGTGATGGAGCTCCAGACGGCACTGGACAGGCAGGCCCTCGCCGCCGAGCGCACGCGCATCGAGGGCACGCTCCCGATGGCGTCGGGCTGGCGCTGGGACTGGACGACGCTGCGGATGGTGCCGGCAGCGACCACGCAGACGGAGCCGCGATGACACTCGAACAGATCCTCCAGCAGGGCGGCCTAGTGGCCGTGAGCGGCATGTTGATCTGGTTGCTGCGCGAGCAGGGCAAGCGTCTGGCAGAGAGCAACGCCACCTGGCTGGAGCTCGGCAAGGTCGTGGAGCGGTTGACCGGGTCGGTCGAGCGCATCGAAGCCCGGCTCCATGAGTCCACGCTGTGCCCGGTCACGCAGATCACGAGCGAGACGCTGCGGGAACACGTGCAGCGTGAGGGTGTGCCCCATCGACGTCGGATGGACGCGGTGGTGCGTGAGGCGTTCGCGCAGGGACTGGCCGAGACGCCTCGAGAGGGACGATGAGGTAGGCGAGCACGACGTTGCCCTTGGGGGCGCCTGATCAGCGCCCCGACGAGTCGCCTGGCCGGCGACGGGCAGCCCCAGAGGCCGCGACGACGAGGCCACGTCGCTGGTGCGGGACCAGATCCCGCGCCGGTGGGCGTGGCCTTTGTCGTTGGGGCGAGAGGACGAGTGGATGCGCGAGCGCCCTGTCAGTGGTGCGGTGAGACGTGGAGCCTCGGGGACGACGGGTGGTGTGACTGCTGCGGACGCCGCGCGCGCGATCGGGCTGACAAAGGTCCACGAGGGCGAACGGCGGCTCCCCAACGGCCGCCACCAGCTCTACAAGTGCCCGGCCGGCTACTGGACGATCGGGTGGGGCCGGAACCTCGACTCCAAGGGACTCAGTGACGCCGAGGCCGAGTTGCTGCTGCAGAACGATCTGCGCGAGGCCTGCGCAGAGCTGGACGTGCTGACGCCGTGGTGGCGTCGCCTCGGGGTGCCGCGCCGGGTCGTGATGGTGGACCTGATGTTCGTGCTAGGGCCCACGAAGCTCGCGAAGTTCGCGCCCACGCTGGCCCTCATCGAGGCCGGCGACTACGCGGGAGCGGCGGCGCGATTGCGGCGCACGAAGTGGTTCTCTGACGTGAAGGGGCGCGGCGTGCGCATGGTCGAGATGATGCGGACGGGGCAGTGGCCGCCGGAGGTGGCGTGAATGTATCGCAGCGAGGAGTCGCGGGAGTGGTCGGCGTGGACGGTGATCGTGTGCGTCGTGCTGATGGTCCTGACGCTGCTCATCGCGGCGGTGGCGCGAGCGGAAGCGCAGACGCAGGTGCCGTCGCCGACGCCGCCTTCGACGCGGATTTACTGGGATCACGACGGGGTGAACACGGATCGGTATCTGCTGATCGTGGACGGCGGGGCGCCGACCGACCTCGGGCGGCCGACACCGACCGGGCAGACGTATGCGACACCGTTTCCGGCGCTGACGCCGGGGACGCACACGATCACGATCTGCGCGGAGAACGTGGCGGGGCGGGCGTGTGCGGCGCCGCTGAGTGTCGCGGTGGTGGTGGTGCCGACGACGCCCACGCAGGTCCGCATCGGGAGCGCGGGAGGGGCGTGACCGATGCATGACGGCTGGTTCCCCCGCTTCTCCCCCTCGGGCGCGCGCCTGATGCGCGGCAGTGTGACGCTGACCGTGGATAGCGTCGTGTGGTCCGGGGGAGGCGGGGGCATCAGCGGGGCCTGGCTGTCCGACGACGTGCTGCTCTACCGGCAGCACGACACCGGGGCGCTGCGGCGCGTGGCCGCCGGCCTCGACGAGGTGATCGGGCCGCCCTGCGCCTGGGTGGCGGCGCGGGCGGGGCGGTATGCGTGCTGGGCGCTGCGCGACGGCGTGCCGGTGGTCTGGACCGGAGACGGCCGGCAGTGGCCGGGCTACGGCGGCGGCTGGGGGCCGATCGACCTGGCGCCCGATGGCACGCTCGTGCTGGGGCACCACGCGACCGGCGCGCTCGAGCTCGTGGCGCCCGGCGCGCGCGTGCCGGTGCGGATCGCGGACGAGGGCCGCACGCCGCGGTGCGGGGCAGCGGGCGTGGTGTGGGTGAGCGGGTCCGGCCGCCTCGGCTACGCCGACCTGCGGACGCACGCGGTGCGCGATGTGACGGTGCCTGGCGAGTCCTGCCATGGGCCGGTGCTCGTGGACACGCCCGACGGCGAATGGCTGCTGACGCACACGGCGTCCGATCGCCTCGTGCTGCTGCCCCTGGGCGGCACCGAGGGCTACATCGTCGCCGAGGGCGACACCCGGTATCCCGATGCCGTCTGGACGCCGCAGGGGGTGCGGGTGGCGTGGAGCGACGGGCACGGCACGCCCGGTGAGGCGCTGGTGTCGCTCGATGCGCCGCGCGTGGACCTGACGGCGCGCCCCGTCTGGCACGTCGTCGGCACCGAGGTCGATACGCTGCCGTTCCTCGTGCCGTCCTACGCCGGCACGCTGTGCTGCCCGGCGGATGGGCAGACGCTCCAGACGGTCAGGACGGGTGTGAAGGAAGTGACGTGCCTCAAGGGCGCCCCCGAGCGGCAGGAGCGGTGGCGCTGGGATGACACGGCGGTCTACCTCACGTACGACGCCAGCGACGGCCGCGACCAGCCGTGGCGCGTGACGCCCGAGCCGGTGTGGTGCCCGCGCGTGTCGTTTGTCGGCGACAGCCAGGTCTACGGCGGCACGCGGCTCGTGCGCCGCACGGCCACCGGCGGCAGCGAGGCGCATCCGTTCCCGCTGCGCACGAGCGTCTACGCCTACGGCGAGCACATCCCGATCGCGGGGATCGGGCGCTGCCGCATCCTCTCGACCACCTGGGAGCCGGGGTATCCGGTCAGCGAGTATCAAGAGCGGCACTGGTGGGCCATCCGCGAGTCCGACGGCCTGCGCTTCGGCCGCGTGCGCTACGAGGAGTGGCGCGACGGCGCGCTCTCCCGTGCGTTCGACTTCCTGCCCAGCGACGCGCCCGCGCTGACGCCGGCTGCGCCGCTCGCCATCCCCGATCCCGTCGAGACGCCTGATCCCCCTGATCCGCCTGATAGGCCTGATACCCCTGACATGCCCGAGCCGACGATCCGAGACGACGAGTTTGCCAACGCGGGCGGGCGCATCGAGCACCGCTACGCCACCTGGCAGCGCCCAGGACGCGAGGTCCACACCGACCCGCTGTCCTACCGCTGGATGGTCGATTACTACGTCCTGCGGCGGGCTGGGCGCGACCACGAGGCCGCGGTGCGTGAGGTCGAGCGGCGCATGGACGTGGCGGCCGGCGTGGCGGCGCCGGAGCCAGAGCCGGTCCCGCCGGTGACGCCGCCGGCTGGTGCCGCACGTCCCCTCCGTGCGCTGGGCCGGGTGCTCGTGACCGCCGACGATCAGCGTCCAGCCGACTGGCGCGAGGCGAGCGCCTTCATGTTGTTAGCCCGCTACCTCAAGGGGGAGGACATCGAGCCGACGCTGGACTGGTGGGCCGCGCGCGGCGCGACGGCGCTACGGGTGTTCGCATCGATCGGGCATCCAGCGTTCTGGGAGCCGCGGGGCTGGCTGCTCACGCCGAAGACGATGGGCCTCTACGCCGGGATGCGGCGCGTGACGGAGATGGCCGCGGCGCGCGGGCTCTGGCTGCGGTGGACGCTCATCGCCGACATGCCGTACACGATGCCGACGCAGCGCGAGCAGGAGCGCCATGTCGCGCACTGCGCGGAGGTGTTGTCGGGACTGCCCGTGATCGTGGAACTCGCCAACGAGCCCACGATGAATGGGTATCGCGACGACTGGCCGTCCGTGCTGGCGGGCCTCGCCGGCCTCGCCGTGTCCTACGACCTCCCGGTGCTGGCCCTCGGCGCCGAGCACGGAAGCTCGGGCCACCTGCCGACCGCCGACCGGCCGCCCGCGACGCTGGTCACGTTCCACGCGGAGCGGAGGACGAGCGAGAGCGGGTGGGCCTGGGTGCGCCGGCTGTCGGAGTATGGGGTGGTCCTCGACGGCAAACGGCCCGTGCTGAGCGGGGAGCCGATCAACGCGGGCGACCAGGGCGCGCCGGGCGACTTCCAGCCCGACCCCGCGATCTGGTTCGCCTACGGGGCGCTCTCGCGCGTCGTGCCCTCACATGGCTACGCGCCGTGTTTCCACTTCGATGATGGGCTGTGGGCGCTCGTGCCCACCGGCGCCACGCTCGCGTGCTGGCAGGCCTTCGTGGCCGGCTGCGACGCCGTGCCGATGGACGCGAGGTTTGGCCCGTGGGTGAACGGCCATTGGGCCGAGTCCCCCTGGCGAGGGTACGACCAGACCGACCCGCCCTCCGACGACCGGCCTTCGCGGATCTTCGGCCGCCTGGTGGATGGCCGGTACTGGGGCGTGTCGATCCGCGAGCCGAAGGGCTGGGCCTGGCGTGACCTGCGCTATCCGATCGAGCGCGTGGCGCGCGCCGAAGGCGAGCGGTTCGACTGCTCGGTGTGGAGGGCGGCGTGAGGGCGGGCGTCGTCCTCGTGCCCGGCACGCATGGCTGGCGCGGGCTGAGCACGTCCGGCCAGTGGTGGCAGCCGGGCTCGCCCTTCGTCCGGATGCTCGAGGCGGCCGGCATCGCGGTGCTCGAGCCCTACGTCTGGACGACGGACATCTCGGGCCTGTGGTGGACGGGCCGGCGGGAATGGGAGGCGGCGGCCTACGGGTGCGCGACGCACCTCCAGCATTACGGGCGCTGTGAAGGTCGCGTGGTGCACGTCCTGGCGCACAGCCACGGCGGACAGGTGGCCGCCCTCGCGGCGACGCTGGGCGCGGACATCGGCTCGCTGATCACGGTGGCGATGCCGGTGCGCGAGGACATGATGCCGATCTACTACGCCTCGCGCCGGCACGTCCGCGACTGGCTGCACCTCTACTCGGCCGGCTGGCGCGACCGCATGCAGTGGCTCGGGGCGCTGATGGACGGCCGCCTGGGCGTGCGCCGGCACCTCGGGATGGCGCCACTGCCGGGCCACACGATTGTGGACCATCGACTCACCGGCCTCGGCCACGGGGATCTCCTGCGCCACCCCGACGGCATTCGACAATGGGCGGCGCAGGGCTGGCTGGACTATCTGCGCGGCACGGGACGGGGGCCGGACTCGGCGGGTGGCGGGTGCGCCCCGCAGCGCCACCGCGCCGAGAGACCGTAATGGTGCGGGCTGGGAACCGGCCCCCACGCTTCACAGGAGACTGAGCAATGGCGACGTTCAACAAGTTCCAGCCCTTCGTCGAGCATGTCGCGGAGGGCGTCCACAACTTCGCATCGCACCAGATCAAGGTCGCGTTGACGAACTCGGCCCCGGCCGGCACCGAGGCGACGTTGTCGCAGATCACGGAGATCAGCTATACCAACTGCTCGTCGCGGGACGTGACCACGAGCAGCAGCAGCCAGACGAGCGGCACGTACTCGCTGGTCTGCGCGGATCTGACGTTGACGGCGTCCGGCGGCAGCGTCGGGCCGTTCTCGCACGTCGTGCTCTACAACGACACGCCGACGTCGCCTGCGGACCCGCTCATCGGGTACTACGCCTACGGCAGCAGCATCACCTTGGCCAGCGGCGAGACGCTGCTGATCAACTTCGGCGCCAACGTGCTGACCATCGCCTAGGCGTAGGAGGCGCTGTAGCCGTAAATAACCCGCGACCCCTGACTCAAGTCAGGGGTTTCCTTGCGGAGATTCTATGATCCGACTGGCGATCTGCACCCCGTCCACTGGCTTGTGTCGGACGGCCTACGCCTATTCGCTGGCACGGCTCGTCATGTATGCCGCGATGAACCGATTCCTGCCTGAGGAACCCAGCCAGGAAGTGCGGTTGTTCATGCTGGAGGGCAGCGGCATCAGCGCGAACCGAGAGCAGATGGTCACGGAAGCCCTTGCCGCCGAGGCCACACACATCTTGTTCCTCGATGAGGACATGGGGTTCGCGCCGGATGTGGCCCACCGGCTGTTCGCGCGCCGCCAGCCCATCGTGGGGTGCAACTACCCGATGCGGGTGCCGCCGCCGCAGTTCACCGCGTTGGCCATCGACACGACGCAGCGCGTCCAGACGCGGGCCGACAGCACGGGCTTGGAACCCGCGTACTACATCGGGTTCGGCTGTGCGCTGATCGAGCGGCGCGTGTTCGAGACGCTCGCCCGGCCGTGGTTCCTGATCGGCTACAACACCGAGACGCACCGCTATAGCACCGAAGACCACCCGTTCTGCCGTCAGGCGCGGGCGGCCGGGTTCCCCGTCTACGTGGATCACGAGGCGAGCAAGGTCGTGTTCCATGTCGGCTCCCACAACTACTCCTGGCAGGAGGTGGACGCATGGCAACACTCGCAGCCCTCTACGATCTGCGCTACGGCACCAACACCCTGAAGAACCGGCTCACGGCGGCGTGCGCGAAGTCCGCGCAGTACGTCTTGATCGAAGACCCTGCCACCGCGAACCACGCGCAGCGCGTGAAGTGGGCGTGGGCCACGCTAGGGGACGCCCCCGGCATGGCCGAAAAGCTCATGTGGGGGCTGGTCGCCAACACCACCGTGGCGGCGGCCGGTGAGGCCGCGACCGACAGCGACATCGAGTATGTCGTGGCCAGCTTGATCGACACGTTCGCGGCCGGGCTGTAGGAGAACGAATCGTGGCAAACGAGACAGAGTGGACGTACGCGAGCCAGGTCACGCTGGAGAGCAGCGGCGCGAGCGCGGCCTCGAACGTCTTCGTGCAGGCCGACGACACGACGTTGGCGAGCGCGAACCACAGCAATTACCCGTGGGCCGACTTCGTGCTCAAGACCGTGGGGCACGGCGCGGCGCTGGGGTCCAACGGTGCCATCAACCTGTATCGACAGGATCTCAATATCGACGGGACGGGAGATGCCGCCGCCCCCGCCTCGTCGAACCCAACGCTATTCGTGGGGGCGTTCCGTGTGCCGGACGCGCAGGCGTCGAACGCGACGACCTACTACTCGCTGACTGATGTGCCGCTGGCGGCGGACTGTGCATTCTGGATCGAGAACAAGACGAACCAGAGTCTCACCGCCGGGTGGACGCTGAAGGTCACGCCGAAGACGTACGCGCCGGGGGCGTAAGTGGCCGTCATCCTCACCACCCGGCAGCCGTGGCTGCGTCGGCCCAACACGCTGTGTGCCCTCAACCGAGCCTCCAGCTTGTCCGTGGGGCTGGTCACGGTCTACGATTGGGGACCACGCGACCTTCTGCCGAATGGTGCCCGCAG
>WBZO01004760.1_pt1 | contig 14385 bp, 10 predicted proteins | sample 5204261 | NCBI WGS metagenome assembly WBZO01 (sample SAMN12412400, study PRJNA552823) | activated sludge metagenome | isolation source: activated sludge from anammox sidestream of wastewater treatment plant... | place: USA: North Carolina | collected 2017-09
AGGAACAGGATGTCGGCGCCCTCCTCGACATACATTTCGATGCGGGCGACGGCCTCGTCGATACCCTGGGTCGGCCGGCAATCGGTGCGGGCCAGGATCAGGATGCCGGACTCTTTCGCCGCCTGCACCGCGGCGCGAATCTTCATGCGGGCTTCCTCGTGCGGCAGGCACGGCTTGCCGGCGGCGGTCAGGGCACGCGGGGTGATCTTGTCCTCGATCAGGATCGCCGCCGCGCCGGCTCGGCCATAGGCGCGCACCGTGCGCTGCACGTTCATCGCGTTGCCGTAACCGTGGTCGCCGTCGGCCAGGATCAGCGTGTCGGGCGCGGCGTTGCGGACCATGGTGAAGGAATCGAACATCTCCCCGAACGACACCAGGTCGAGGTCCGGTCCGCCCAGACGACTCGCCGCCACACAGGACCCGGACAGGAACGCCGTCCTGAACCCGGCCGCCGCGGCCAGCCTGGCACTCAGCCCGTCCCACACGGCGGGCATGACGACGAATTCGGGTTGAGCCAGCAGAGCGCGCAGACGATCAGGGGGGTTCATGGCGTTTCCTCTCCAGCATGGATGCAAGCTGCCAGGATAGCGACGGCCGGCGAGCGGACCAAGCTGGCCGGTGGCAGCGGCCGTGTCATGACCGCACCCCCGTGTCATGACCGCCCCCCCCGTGTCATGGTCGCACCCCCCGTGTCATGGTCGCACCCCCCGTGTCATGGTCGGCGCAGGCCGACCATCCACGCCTTTGCCCGCACATTTGCCGATACAAAAACGACGCAAGTCACGGGTGGTCGGCCTGCGCCGACCGCGACGCGAAGAGAGGCCCGCACCATTCACGACACGGGGGAGGCCATCAGAACACGGGGAAGCCACCACGACACGGAGAGAGACCCACGCCAGTCACAACACCGGTGGGCCATCACAGCCCGGGCGGCGGCGATCGCAACGTGTCAACCCCGCCCACGCCCCTCTCAAAGACCCTACGGCGGCGCGTCCACCCCCCGCACCTGCGCCTCCACCGCCGCACGCAACGAAGGCGACGCGGTCAGGGTCATCGCCTGTTGCAGCCAGAGGCGAGCGTGGTCAGGGTCGCCCTGGGCGGCGGCGCTGCGGCCGGCGCGCAGATAGAGATCGGCCGCATCCTCCGCCTGTCCCGCCGCACGGGCGGCATCACCGGCCAGCGCCAGCGCCCGCGCCAGGCCGCGATAATCCATCACCGCGCGGCGCAGATCGGCCGCCCGCTCCGCCACCGCCCGCGCCGCCACTGGATCGCCGTCGCGCAGCCCCAGGCGCGCGGCCAGCTCATCGCGATCGGCCCGCGCCTCGGCTGTCGAGGCGGTTTCCAGCGCCGCGAAAGCCGCCCGCAACCCCGCGATATCGTTCCGCTGATCGGCGATGATGCCGCGCAGCAGGCTCGCCCGTGCGCCCGTCGCGCCACCGGCCGCCTGCGCCGCAGCGGCGTGTCGATCCGCCGCCTCGATCGCGCCGGTGCGGAACAGCGCCGTGGCCTCCACCAGATCCAGATCCGCGGGTTGCGCGCCCCCACGCCGTCGCAGCTCGGCCCGGATGGTCCGGACCGTCGCCAGGGCGTCCTGCGGCCGGTTCGCCGCCAGCTCCGCCACCGCCAGATTGTAGCCCAGGTCGCCGATGGCGGTCAGATCGTCGCGCACCCCCGCCCGCCGCAGCGCCGACCGGTACTGGACGATGGCGTCCTCCGGCCGCTCCTGCCGGAACGCCAGGCGCGCGGCCTGCGTGTCGCGCCGCAGCGTCTCGTCCTGCGGCGCCTGGGGCGCCGACGCCCCGCCACACCCGGCCAGCACCAGCGCCACCACCCAGACAGCGCCGCGTCCGCTCACGGCCGCACCTCGGTCGCCGGCAGCCGAGCGGCAGGCGGCGGCGCGGGCTGGCCGCCCAGCAGCCAGTGGCCGCGAAGCTGGACCAGCAACTGCTCCAGCTCCTGCGCCGTCTGCTGCGTCTGGTTCAGCAGCGCCGGCAGGTTGTCGGTGGTGCGCTCCACGTTGCGCGCAATCCTCGGGGCGCGGGTGGAGGTACGCGCCAGGTCGCGCGTCGCCGCCTGCACGTTGGCCAGGATCGCATTCACCTGCCGGAGCAACTGCGGCACGCCGGCCTCGCGGGCATTCGCGCTGCGCACCAGGGCGCCGACGTCCTGCACCGCCTTGTCCAACGTTTCCACGATCCGGGAGACGCCGCTCAATCCCTGGCGCAGATCGGCGATCATGCCCTCGGCGTCGCGGACCAGCGTCTCGTTCTTCAGCAGGCGGCCGAGGTCGCCCTCGCCGCGCTCCAGCCGTTCGGCAATGGCGGCGACGGCATGGGTGGTGCGGGTGACGTCCTCGATGATCGGCAGCACCTTCTCCCGCACTTCATCGATCAGCGCGCCGACACTTTCGGTGGGTGCGCGCTCGGTGGTCGCTTCCAGCACCGCGAACTTCCAGTCCAGCGGCGCGCCGGTGCCGCGGCTGACATCCAGGTAGGCAGCGCCGGCGACGCCGTAACGGCGGCGGATGATGACGGTGCTGTCGCGGCGCATGAAGGCGCGCGCCTGATCGTCGATCTCGGCTTCGGCATACATCCGCTGGTTGGGATCGACGACGATGCGCCGCACCTTGCCGGCCTGCGTGCCCAGAACCTCGACATCCGCCCCGACCGACAGCCCGCCGACGCCGGCTGCGGGCAGCAGGATGCGCAGGACCGAGACCGGGCGGAACCAGTCGCGCAGCAGCCCCGCCTGCAACATGGCGCCCAGGAACAGGACCATTGCGGCGACGACGATCAGCCCCACCCATTCATCGGTGCCCCGCAGGCGGATCATGCCGCCCACCGATGGGTCACCAGCCCGCTGTCGAGCAGCCGCAATCGCACCGACGCCGGGAAGCTGCGGTCGCGCCAGACCAGGTTGCCGGGCGTCAGCCAGATCGCCGCGGCCCCGCGGCTGCGCGCCTCCTCCACCTCGTTCAGCAGCGGCGGCAGCAGGCCGGGGTCCTGCGGCGGCACCGGGTTCTCCAGCAGCAGCAGCGCCGGCCGGCCCAGGAAGGCGCGCAGGCAGGCGGCGCGGCGCAGATCGGCGGGCGACAGGTCGGCCGGGCGGCCCAGCGGCAGGCCGGGCAAACCGAAACGCAGCGCCAGCTCCGCCGCCGCCGTCCGCAGCGCATCCGGGGGCTCGTAGGTGTGATGCAGGCCGGCCAGCATGATGTTGGTCGGCACGTCCAGGAACTCGATCCAGCCGCTGTCGCCGAAGATGCGCCCCATGCGCCCGCGCAGCGTTTCCGCCAGGTCCTGCGGCATATCGGCCCAGTCCTGGTCCAGGAACCGCACCCGGCCGGTCCGCAACGGCACCAGCCCGCTGCACAGATCGGCGAACAGCGCGGCGCGGCGCGGCTCCCGCACCTCGATCAGCACCAGATCGCCCGCCTCCACGGTCAGGCTGAACGCCGGTTCCCGCGCCTCGCCCGGCGCCTGTGCGGGCCGAGCGGCATCCAGCACCAGAATCGGGGCCCCGTGCGGCATCGGGTCAGACCACGAAGCTCAGCACGACGCTGGACAGCAGCACCGCCACCAGCCCGCGCAGGAAGCTGCCGGACTGCAGCTCTGCCAACTGGTCGCGCGGGCCGGCGCGGAACGCGGTCAGGCAGGCGACCAGGGCCACCATCAGGCCGATCAGCACCATCTTCGCCAGGAACACCAGGAAATCGACGGCGCCCATCGCCGCCAGCAGCTCGTCCAGGAACGACAGGAAGGCGTGATTCACCTCGCCCAGCAGGCTGCCGCTGACAAAGCCGACGATCAGGGCGACGAAGACGAAGACGACGCCCAGGGTGAACGACGCGACGGCCATGGCGACGGCGCGCGGGACGACCAGGAACAGGAACGGGTCGATCCCCTGCCCCTCCAGCACCCGCAACTGGCCGGACAGACGCAGGCTGCCGATCTCGAACACCGTGGCCGAGCCCGACCGGCCCAGCATGAGCAGGCCGATGATGATCGGGGTCAGCTCACGCACCAGGACGGTGACCAGGATCGGGCCGATCAGCCCGTGCTCGCCTGCCGTGGTCAGCCAGTACAGCGCCTGCGACACCAGGCCGAAGCCGGCCAGCACGCCGGTCAGCACCACGGTCGTCAGCCCGCCGCCGACAGCGAAAGCCAACGCGCGACGGAACTCCGCCCGGACCGAGCGGCGCCAGGTGGTCGGCCACAGCGCAGCGCGCACGACGCCGAACAGCAACGCGTGCAGCATCAGGACGAACGAGGCGCGCCGGCGGGTGCCGCGGCCGATCGCCGCCAGGCTGCGCCGCAGCCGGTTCGGCGGCCGAACGGTCGCGGCGTCGCTCATACCTGCCCTGCCAGGACGAACATGCGGGTCTCCCCGACCCGGGGCAGCCAGAAGCTGCCGCGCGGGCGGAACACGAAGTCGCGGGACAGGCGGCGGTAGGCGGCCTCGGTCACCTGCACGCTGCCCGGCGGGGCGGACGCGGCCATGGCGGTGGCGACGCCGACTGCATCCCCCCACAGATTGAACAGGCGCGGCTCGCGCCCCACCGGGCTGCCGATGCCGATTCCCAGATCGATTCCGATCCGGAACTCGGCGGCGTGCTCGGCCTCGTCATGCAGGTCCTGCAACCGGTCGCGCACGGTCACCGCCAGGGCGGCGATACGCCCGATCGCGGTCGTGTCGTGTGCATCGAAACCGGCGGCGGCAACGATTTCGGGCCCCATCAGCTTCAGGTAGGGGATCTGCCGCGCTTCGGCGCTTTCCTGCAGGGCACAGGCGATCCGGTCGGCCAGGCTGCCGGCCTCGGTCCCGCTGCGGCTCGCCAGGGCAGCGGGATCGGACAGGCGCAGAACCATCACGGCGACGGCAGGAAACACCTCGGCGGCCAACCGGTCGGGATTCAGCCCGCGCATCGCCAGCTCGGTCTCGAAGCTCCGCTGCGTCACATCGACCACCGGTCCCGCCCCCGCCGCGGCACGATCGGCCACCGCCGCCGCCTCGGCCGGTGCACCGCCCCGCTCGGCCAGCCGCAGCGCCAGCATCCCCGCCACGGCCCGGGTGAAGTCCCGCGTCTCGCCGGCCGCATCCTCCAGCCACACGGCGCCCAGCACGGTGCCGTCATGACGCACCGGCACCACCAGCAGCGACCGGCTGCCCAGCGCATGCATGATCGCCCGATGAACCGGGCGGGTCCGGCGGTCGGCGGCCGCGTCGGCGACCAGGATCTCCTCGCCCTTCAGCAGGCTCGTGAAGAACTGCGGTGCCTCGGCGCGCGACAATTCCAGCCCGTCGGTGTGGCCGCCCGATTCGCGCTCGAAACTGTCGTCGCAGCGCAGCAGCGTGCCGCCGGATACCAGCCGCCAGAGGCTGGCGCGTTTCGCGTCGCACACCTCGGCCAGGGTTTCCGTCAGATGGCGGGATGCCGCCTGGTTCGCCGGATCGAACAGGGCGGCGTCGGCGGTCAGGGTGGCGAACGCCGCACTCTGCCGCGCGATCGCCGCCGAGCGTTCCCGCAGTTGCTGGGCGATGCGATCCGCCCGCAGCCCCTGCGCTGCCAGCAGCGCCGCCAGCACCGCGGCCAGCGCGACGACCGCCAGCGACATGGCCAGCGCCGTGCGCTGATTGGCGGTGACGAAGCCGGTGAAGTCCTGCTCCGGCACCACGATCATCACCGCCCAGTCGGTGCCCGCCGCGGGCAGGTGTGACACCACCGAGATGAAGCGCTCCCCGTTCAGCTCGATGATGCGGCGGCCATAGCCTTCGATCCGATAATGGTCATAGGCCGCGACCAGCACCGGGTCGTCGAGCTGATCCAGGCGTGCCGCAACCAGCGTATCGCCCTCCCGCCGCATCGTGCGCCTGGCGTCCGGCAGCGCGACCAGGGTTCCCTGCGCGTCCATGATCAGCGCCCGCCCGCTGGTGCCGATCTTGAGCGAGGCGAGAAAGCGCGACAGCGCCTCCAGCTTGATGTCGGCGCCATAGACGACGACATTGCCCGCGGCGTCGACGTGATGGCGGGATGCGGTGACGCCCGGCGCTTCGTCGGTGAAGAAGATATAGACGCCGGTCCAGGCAACGCCGTCGGTCCGCATCGCGTCGATGTACCAGGGGCGCTGCCGCGGATCATAGGTGTCGGTCGGGTCGGGCGTGCGGCTGATCTCCTTGCCGTCGCGATCGATCCGGACCCATTCCACCAGCCGGTTGCCCGGACGGTTCAGGATCCGTTTGTATTCGACCGATCCGGCCTCGCCACGCCGCACCTGCAGGAAATTGCCGTCGGCATCGGCCGCGAGGAACTGCGCGATCTGCGGCACCGCGCGCAACGCGCTGGCAGCGACGCGCACGAACACTTCGGCCCTCGTCTGCCGATCGAACCGCGTCAGCGTGTCGTTGATGATCGCCATCGCCCGCTCGGCCGGGTTGAGATAGGCGGCCACCTGCAGCTCGATGCGGCCGTCGAGCTCATTCAGCAGGTCGTTCGACAGGCCCAGCACGCCGGTCCGGTTGGCGCGATCGGTATACAGCGCGATGCCAAGCACGGCGCCGATCATCAGCAGCACGCCTGCGATCGGCAGAGCGACACGCAGCACTGTCCGGTGGCGGCTTGTGCGGGCTGTCATCGGCGTCATTCGATACTCGGGCAACGATCCGGGTCGTTTCACGCGCATCCTTTCCTGCGGCCCGTTCCATGCCGAACCGGCCCCATGCTCGGCCGGTGTGGGGTTCCGCGCAAGAGTCGCATCCGGGCCGGCGCCGCATTGCCCGCCACGCGCGGGATATGCGACGTTTCGGCCGTTCCATGTCCGGAGAATCCCATGCCGCACACGACCCGCCCCGCCTTTGTCGGTGAGCGTCTGGGCCGTTTCGTCGCCGGGTCGCGCTGGAGCGACCTGGCGGAGCCGCTGCGGCATGAAGGACGCCGTTCGCTGCTGAATTTCATCGGCTGCGCGCTGGGCGTGGCGCAGTCGCCACCGGTCGGAATGGCCGTGCGGGTGCTGGTGCCGCTGTCCGGCGCCGACACGGTCTCGCTGCTGGGCAGGCAGGAACGGCTGGATATGCTGGGCGCGGCCTTCGTCAACGCCATCGCCGGCAACCTGCTGGACTATGACGACACCCATTTGCGCACGGTGATCCACCCGACCGCGCCGGTCGCCCCCGCCGCCCTGGCGCTGGCTGAGCGTTTCGGGCTGTCGGGCGCCGAGGTGCTGCACGCCTTCCTGCTGGGCGCCGAGGTCGAGTGCCGCATCGGCAACGCCGTCTCGCCCGGGCATTATGCGCGCGGCTGGCATATCACCTCGACCTGCGGCGTGTTCGGTTCGGCAGCGGCGGCGGCGCGGCTGCTGCGGCTGGACGCCGAGCGGACCTGGCACGCGCTGGGCATCGCCGCGAGCCAGTCCGCCGGCCTGGTCGAGAATCTGCCAAGCGCGGCGAAGAACGTGAGCGTGGGGAATGCGGCGCGGAACGGGACCTTCGCCGCGCTGCTGGCGCAGCAGGGCTGCGAGGCCGCGCCGGCTGCCATCGAGGGCGCACTGGGATGGGCGCGCGCGATGGGCGACACGCCCGACATCGCCGCCATCCTGGACGGGCTGGGCGAGCGCTGGGAGATGCGGAAGAACACCTACAAGCCCTATCCGTGCGGGATCGTCATGCACGCCGTCATCGACGCCTGCCTGGCACTGCGGCGGGAGCATGGGCTGACGGCCGACGACATCGATTCGGTGACGGTGTCGGGCGAGCAACTGCTGCTGGATCGCGGCGATCGGATCGTCACCAACGATCGCGACGCGCGGGTCAGCATCCATCATTGCGCCGCGGTGGCGTTCCAGTGTGGCGCAGCCGGCCTGCGGGAGTTCTCCGACGCAATGGTGCACGATCCCGCGATCGTCGCGCTGCGCGGACGGGTGACCGCCGCGCTGGATCCGGCGAGCCCGCGTGGCGCCGCCACGGCACGCGTGCGGACCCGTGACGGGCGGGACCTGGCGGCGACGGTGCTGCATCCGATCGGCAGCGAGGAACGGCCGCTGTCGGATGCGGATATCGAGGCGAAGGTGCGCGACCTGGCACGGCATGGCGGATTCGGGGGCGCGATCGACGCGGTGATCGCGGCCGTGTGGGCCATCGATGGTGCCGCTTCGGTCGGCACCCTGATGGACGCGGCAGGAGGGTGATGATGACCGACCGGCTGGATCATGTGATCGCGGCGCTGCCGCGCGCCTATCCCGGACCGGGCGGCGCGGTGGCGGTGCTGCGCGCCGGGCAGGTGGTGGCGCGCCATGGCTGGGGCTATGCCAACGCCGAGCGGCGGATTCCGTTCACGCCGCGGACGCTGTTCCGCATGTGCTCGATCACCAAGCAGTTCACCTGCGCCACGATGCTGGATGCGTTTCCCGACCCGACGGTGCTGGACGCGGATGTCAGGGCACGCCTGCCGCTGCTGCAGGATGCGGCACCGTCGGCGCTGCACCTGGCGCACAACCAGTCGGGGCTGCGCGACTACTGGGCGGTGGCGATGCTGCTGGGCTCACCGGTCGAGGCGCCGTTCGGCGACCGGGAATCCGCGCTGGTGATCGGCGCGACGCAGCGGCTGCAGTTCGCCGCGGGCACGCGGTTCTCCTACGTCAACCAGAATTTCCGCATTCTGTCGGACATTCTGCAGGACTGCACGGGGCAGAGCTTCGCCGACCTGCTGCGCACCCGCGTGTTTCAGCGGGTGGGGATGGGCAGTGCGATCCTCGCCGCCGATACACACGCCATGCCAGACGGGACCGAGGGCTATGAAGGCACGCCGGCGAGCGGGTTCCGCGCCGCCGAGAACCGGATCCTGTGGACCGGCGACGCCGGGCTGGGTGCGAGCCTGGACGACATGATCGCCTGGGAGCGGCACATCGACGCGACCCGGGACGATCCGGAGTCCCTGTATCGACGCCTGTCGGCACCGGTGACCTTCGCCGACGGCAACCCGGCCGCCTATGGGTTCGGGCTGGGCCGCGCCACCGAGTTCGGGCGGGCACTGACGCAGCATGGCGGCGCGCTGCGCGGCTGGCGCAGCCACCGGCTGTACATGCCGCAGGAGCGTGTGTCGGTGGTGGTGATGTTCAACCATCTGTCGAACGCCGGCGCCGCGGCGCTGGACCTGCTGGCGGCCGTGCTGGATCAGGAGCGTGCGGTGCCCGACCCCGCTCTGGGGGCGCCGGACTGGGCCGGTGCCTATCGCGAACCGGAGACCGGCCTGTCGGCGCGCGTCGACAGCGCGGCACCCGGGCAGGTGCGGCTGCGCTTCGGCCATGTCGCGGAGCTGCTGAACCTGCGACCGGACGGCTCTGCCGTCAACAGCGCCGGCACGCGGCTGCACTGGACCGCGGCCGGCCTGCGCATGGAGCGGCCGCAGGAAAACCATGGATCGGTGCTGCAACCGATCGAGGATGCCAAGGGCGGCGCCATCGCCGGCCGCTACCGTTGCGCCGAGCTCGACGCGGTGCTGACGATCGAGGAGGCGGGCGGCGTGGCGTACGGCGCGTTCTCCGGCTGCCTCGGGCAGGGACGGATGGAGCTGCTGGAGCCGGTGGGGCGCGACGTCTGGGCGCTGCCGTGCCCCCGCGCACTGGACCATACGCCGCCGGGCGACTGGACGCTGGATATCCAACGGGACGGCACCGGCCGGGCAACCGGCATCACGGTGGGATGCTGGCTGGCCCGCGGCCTGCGTTACGAGCGGGTGGGGTAGCGGGGGACCGTCATCGTTCCCACCGCACGGGCGGCTGTGGTCCCGAGGATGGTGGGCGGGGATGGTCGGGCCGACCCGGTGTCATGGTCGGCACGACAGCCGGTGTCGTGGTCGGCGCAGGCCGATCACGACACGGAGTGGCACAGATCGATCACGACACCGCACCCCCACTCCGCCATGACGAACGTCGTGACGCACCCTCACCCCCACCCCGACCTCACGCCGCCCGGGCGGAGCCGCGTTCCAGCATCGCCTCGATCTCAGCGTCGCTGTAGCCGAGCTCCCGCAGGATTTCCTGGGTGTGCTCGCCAAGCTGCGGCACCTGAAGGCGGATATTGGCCGGTGTGCCGGCAAAGCGGGTCGGCGGACGGGCGACGCGGATCGGGCCTTCGGTGGGGTGCTCGATCACCGGGAACATGCCGACCGCCTTCAGATGCGGCTGCTCGGTCACCTGGGTCATCTTGGTGAACGAGGTGTGCGGCACGTCGATGCTCAGCAGCAGCTCCTCCCATTCCGCCGTCGTGCGGGTCAGCGCGATCTCGCGCATCTTCGCATAGACGACGTCGATATTCTGGTTGCGCTTGACCGGGTCGTTGATGCTGAGCTCCTCGATCAGCTCGGGCCGGCCCACCGCCTCGAAGAACGCGCACCAGTTCGCGGCCGAGTAGGGCAGCATCGTCATCCACCCATCCTTCGTCTTCGCCGGCTTGCGCTCCCGCATCCTTTTATAGCCGGGCTCCCCGATGCTGGGTTCGAAGCTCATGCCGCCCATCATCTCGACGCTGTTGAACGCGGTGATCGTCTCCAGCATCGGCACCTCGACCAACTGGCCCTCGCCGCTGCGCTCCCGCTGGAACAGCGCGGCGCAGACGGCCGACACCATCGCCATGCCGGTCAGCTTGTCGGCAGCCAGGCTGGGCACGAACTGCGGCACCTCGTCCGATCCCATGGCGGACGCGAAGCCCGATGCCGCCTGGATGATCTCATCGAACGCCGGGCGCGCCCGCCACGGCCCGTCCTGCCCGAAGCCGGTGGCCACCGCATAGACCAGGCGCGGGTTCAGCGCCCGGCAGGTCTCATAGCCGAAGCCCAGCCGCGCCATGCCGGCGGGCCGGATATTGCTGACCAGCACATCGACGGTCGGGATCAGGCGGCGCAGCGCGTCCTTCCCGTCCTCGCTCTTGAGATCGAGCGCGATCGACCGCTTGTTGCGGTTGATCTGCAGAAACACCGAGGCCATGCCGCGGTTGCGGAACAGCCCGGAATTGCGGGCGGTGTCACCCTGCAGCGCCTCCACCTTGATGACGTCGGCGCCCCAGTCCCCCAGCGTCTGCGTGGCAAACGGGCCGAGGACCACGGCGGTGAGATCAAGGACGCGGACGCCCTTCAGCGGACCTGTTGCTTCTGTCATGGCAGCCTGATTCCGGATGGTTTCATGACAGGATAGGCGAGGTCCGCCGGGTTGGCGACCGCAGGCCGGGCAGGTCAGGAGGGGCAGGTCAGGAGGGGCAGGTCAGGAGGGGGGTGGCGACTGCCGCTCCCGCCGCCACCACCAGACGCCCAGCAGCGCCACCCAGACGAAGCCGATGGCTTCCACCATCCCGATCGCGCGGCGGGGGCCGAAGACATCGGCCAGGAAGCCGACCAGCAGGATGCCCAGCGGTCCCATCCCGATGCACACGGTCAGCAGCCCCATCAGCCGCGAGCGTATATGCGACGGCGCATGCAGGACGATCAGCGAGGTCTGCATGTTGGCGAACGCCGCCGAACCGAACCCGGCCAGGGCCAGGCAGAGGCAGGCCAGCGGAAACACCGGCATCACCGGCATCAGCATGACGCAGGCCAGGAACACCAGCGACCCGCCGACCATCAACGTGTGGCCCGACAGCCGGGGCTCCCCGCTCGCCAGCCAGATACCGCCGACGAACGCGCCAAAAGATTCCGACGCGGCGAGCACGCCGACCAGGGCCGGCGACACCTCGAACACCAGCCGCCCGATCGGCGCCACCAGCGCGTTGTAGGGAAAGCCCAGCAGGTTCATGGCGATCGTCACCGCCAGCACGCCGGCGATGGTGACGTGGCCGCGGGCGAAGCGCACACCCTCGGCCAGCTCGCGCGGCACCTGCGCCAGCACCAGCGGCCGCACCGCCTGCTGATAGCGCAGCCCCACCACCAGGCTGGCGGACAGAGCGTAGATACAGCACGACACGGTGAAGGACCCGGCGATGCCCAGCGCCTGGTAGATCCCGCCGGCCGCGATCGGACCCAGCATCCGGGTCAGCGAGTTGGACATCGTATCCAGCGCCAGGGCACGGGACACCAGCGGCGGCGCCACGCATTCCCCCACCATGCGGCGGCGGGTCGCCATCTCGGTCGACCAGACCATGCCGGCGACGAACGCCGCCACCCCGACATGCCACGGCCGCGCGACACCGAACCAGGCGAGGACGGCGATGGTGAGAGAGGCGGTGAAGGCCACGCATTGGCCGGCCAGCAGGACATGCTTGCGGTTCAGCGCCTCGGTCACCACCCCGGCGAAGGCACCGAACAGCAGCATCGGCATGGTGCGGGCGGCCGACACCACGGCGACCGCCAGGCCCGAGCCGGTCATGTCCAGCGTGAACAGCGCCGCCGCCAGCAGGTCGAACCAGCGCATCGTGTTCACGCAACTGCCGATCGACCACAGGCGCAGGAAGCTGGGCGCGGCCAGCAGGTCGCGCAGGCCGGTTCGCGTCGACAGGTCTGACATGGCGGGTCGGTCAGGCTCCGTGGCTGACATGCACCGGCGGCACGGCGCCGAACCAGGCGGGCCTTGCCTGCTCGATCTGCGCGGCCAGGCGCAGCAGCAGATCCTCGGCGGCGAAATTGCCGTGCAGTTGCACGCCGATCGGCAGGCCGTCGCCGTCATGCCCGGCAGGCAGGCTGATCGCCGGCAGGCCGGTCTCGTTCGCCGGCATCGTATAGCGGCAGGCATCCGCCAGCCGGCCCACCCAGTCGTCGAGATCCTCGTCGCGCAGCAGCGAATACGGACCGTTGGCCGCCGGCACCCGGATCGCCAGCGTCGGGGTCAGCAGCGCGTCATAGCGTTCCATCAGCGCGCCGAACTGCCGGGTGACGGTGTTGTTGCCGTTCATCATGCGGAAGATATCGAACTTGTCGTACCGCTCCGACGCCATGGAGTGGCGCCATGTCATGGGATTCAGTTTCGCCTGCAACGCCTGCGGCGTCAGGCCCCGCTCCTGCGCCATCAGGGCGAATGTCGCCCGGCTGCCGATCCATTGCTGGACATAGGTCGGCCACATCACCGACCAGTCGCAGATGGCGGCATCGTCCAGCTCCTCGACGATATGGCCGAGGGATTCCAGCAGGCCCGCGACCTCCCGCACCCGGGCGGCGACCTGCGGGTCGGTGTCGGTGCTGCGGCCCCAGCGGCCGGTCGACAGGCCGATGCGCAGCCCTTTCGGTGCCTGCCGCAGCGCGGCGAGATAGGAGCCGGGCGGCGGCCCCATGCGGATGAAGGACCCGCCGTTGGGAACGCGCGTCAGGTATTCGAACACCGCCGCGGTGTCGCGCACGCTGCGGGTCACCACGCCGTCGATGCTGATGCGGGTGACATATTCGTTGCGCGCCAGCGGCTGCGGCACCCGCCCGCGGGTGGCCTTCAGCCCCACCAGCCCGCAGAAGGACGCAGGGATGCGCGTCGACCCGCCGCCGTCGGACGACATCGACAGCGGCACCACGCCGGCGATGACCGAGGCCGCCGACCCGCCGGAGGAGCCGCCCGGCGTGCGGTCGAGGTTCCACGGGTTGCGGGTGACGGTCACCTGCCCATCATAGTCGGTCGTGGTGTCGAAGGTCATGCCGAACTCGGGCGTCGTCGAGCGGCCCAGCGGCACGAGGCCGGCACGCAGGAAATTTTCGACGGTGGGGTCGGTGTCCGACATGATCGTGCCGCGCGTCAGGGCCGAACCGGAATCCTGCCGCCGGCCGCGCAGGCCGGAGCCCAGGTCCTTGAGGAACATCGGCACGCCGGACAGAAGACCCTCCCGGTTCGGACGGTCGATCTCGGGGTTGTCGAGGACGTCGGCGAACAGTTCGATCACGCCCTGCAGCTTCGGGTTCAGCATGGCCACCGCCTCGGCCGCCTGCGCCGTCGCTTCGCGCCGCGTGATCTGCTTTGCCCGCAGCAGGCCGGCCAGTGCCGTCGCGTCCTGCCGCGCCCATTCGTCCCAGCTCATGACCGCCATGACGTCTCTCCCCCTCGGCGTGCCCCCTTGGTGTACCCTTTGGCGTACCCGTCTCATCCGCGTGCCCGGCGCCCCTGTCGTCACCCCCGCCAGCCCGCCCCGGCCATGGACCATCACCGGCGCTCGGCGCTATCATGCGCCAACGGGACGAACTCGGGCAGAGGGGAGTGGACAGAATGAACGACATGACGCCTGCGCAACCGGTCTTCGACCGCTCGGTCGAGGATGTCGGCAACATCGTCGAGCTTGGCCACGTGAACGTGACGGTGCCCGACCAGTTGAAGGCGACCTCCTTCTATCTGTCCGGCCTGGGCCTGACCCGCGACCCGTACCTGATGGCCGGCGTCGAGAACATGTGGGTCAATGTCGGGCGCGGACAGTTCCACCTGCCGACCCGCGGCGCGC
>WBZO01004762.1_pt1 | contig 14382 bp, 11 predicted proteins | sample 5204261 | NCBI WGS metagenome assembly WBZO01 (sample SAMN12412400, study PRJNA552823) | activated sludge metagenome | isolation source: activated sludge from anammox sidestream of wastewater treatment plant... | place: USA: North Carolina | collected 2017-09
GTCGTGGAAATAACGGGCCGACCAGATCTCCAGAACGCGGGCATCGCGCAGGAACGGGCGCACGTCGGCACGCGCCTGTTCGACGTCCAGGGCGTCAATGCGCTGCCGCAGCAAGGTTTTCAGGTCGGCCGGGCCCATCGCCGCGCCTTCCCAGTCGCCGCTCTGGCGGGCGCGCTGTTCCAGGTGCGCCAGATGCAGCGGCACCGCGTTGCGCACGTACCATTCAAAGTCGAACCAGTCGCGGCCCTTGACCCGGTTCTTCCACTTGCGAAACAGCAGCGCATGCAGTTTTCCTGCGTGCAAGTCGGGCAGCGCGTAACACTTGACGTAAAACGAATAAGGCTGCAGCAGCAGGCGTTCTTCGGTGGCAAAACCTGGAGGCGGGTCGGTATCCACTTCGAACTTGATCTTGAGGTGACGCTGTCCGCGCACCTGCACATCGTGGATCGAGGTTCCCTGCTTAACGAAAGCGGAGACAACCTCCGAGTTGGCCGACTTCGCATGCGCGGTGATCTCGACATCGAAACCGAAGCTGGCGAATTCTCCGCGCATGGCATCGAAATACGGCTCAAGCCTGAATTCCCGGTCCGGGACAAGCAGGGAGAAATCCAGGTCTTCGGAGAAGCGCGGCAGGCCGTGGAAGATGCGCAGACAGGTGCCACCGTAGAAGGCGGCCTTGTCGAAGAACCCGCCGCGCTGCAGACCGGCCAATGCGATTTCCTGCATGACTTCGCGCAATGCGTGCTCACGCTCCTGGGCGGGATAGCGCGCCAGCATCTGCTCGATGATGCTCACTGCGCGTCCTCCACGCAGCGCCGCAATGCGCGCAGTTGCGCGGTCTTGCTGCCGCTGGCGGCATAAGCACGAACGGTGTCCAGGTCGAGGGCACGCAGGGCATCGGCATCAATCCGCAGGTCGTCAAACAGGAAACGCTGCATGGCGATGCGGCTGGTAGCGCGCAGGCGCGGGGTCAGCAGAACCTTGTCGCACAGGGCCTTTGCAGGGGACGCGATCAGGAAAGTCTCCTGCGTCGAGGCGCTGGCCTGGGTGATGCCGCAGGGGTAAATCCGCGCTGGCAAGCGGACGTAGGAAAAACGCCCCAATGCGTTATCGATGCACCGGCCACGGCCGGTGCAGACCGAGGTGATTTCGTGCACGCGCTCCGGAATCAGGCCATGCCAGGCCAACGCATAGTCCAGCGAGACGCAGGAAGGGCCATACAGATGGTTGGCCACCAGCGGCAGGCACGGCGCACGCCCGGTCTGGCCGCGGATGTAGAGGCCGCGCTTCACCGGCACCAGCACACCCTGTCGCAGCCATTCAGCGATTTTGTCGTTCGGACGCCGATAGTCCTTCAGCACGGGCAGCAACGCGCCGTGATGGAACGGAATGGTTCCAAGATGCTGGAGGTCAGGCTCAATCATTGTTATTTATGAATAGAAAATCGGATTCTTTCCGATTATATGTTCAAATAATTACATGTTTAATTTCCTGCCGCAATGCAAACGACCAGCGGCAGGCCAGACAATGGCGATGCAGGCGTTTTCCAACGGCATGAACCTCTCCTGTTCTGACACGCTACCGCCCTGCGGTTGCATCGGCAGCTCCGCAAGGCCTGGCTTCGGTTTTATGCGCTGCCGCTGCGGTCAGCAGGCAAAAGCAACGCTGGAACGGTGCAGCTGTTCCATATCAATCTGCACGCGCCGCATGCTTCCCAGCAATTCAAGGAGCACCGTGGCGCGGTGGTTTCCGCAGGTTTCCAGATACACGCCGCACAAACCCCTGAAAACACCGGTTTCCGCATGAACAGGATCTCCATGGTGCAATGGAGTGTCCGGTAGAACGATGACGCCGTTTTCGCTGGAATCCTGTTGCAGTCTGGTGATCAGGTCGTTGGGGACCACGCTGGGAGTGATGGCGAAGCGCACCAGATCCACGGCCCCGCGCGTGGAGCGAACGGACGCCAGACTCTGGGCCGTCGCATCGGCCTGCAAAAACAGGTAGCGCGGAAAAAGCGCCTCATCCACGCTGCAGCGTCGCCCCGCCGTAATGCGCGAGCGCCGGATACGCGGGAGGAAGCAGTGGAAGCCCTGGCGCTGCAGGTTCTCCAGCGCCACCACCTCAGAGCGGGGCTTGGTATGGACACAATACCAGCGAAGGTCATGGGCTTCAGGAGCCATTTGGATTCTCCTGTTGCCGACCCCTCACCCGGCGCTGGCGCGCCACCTTCTCCCCGCAAGCGAGGCAAGAGGATAAGCCGCTAATGACGATCAGCCTCACGCCGCATCCTCGCGTCCGATCTCGTCCTTGAGGCGCTGGATCTCCGAGTGCAACTGGTCGTATTCGCGCATCTTGCGGGCAAGAAAGTGGCGGGTAAGCTGGGCCTTGGCCTCGATGCCACTGGGGGTGAGCAGATAGGCATAGCCGAGTTTGTTCTGGCTGCGGCGGAAGTTGCCGGCCTTGACCCAGCCTTTGTCGATCAGTGCGCGAAGGGCGTAGTTGAGTTTGCCCAGCGATACGCCGTTGACCTGGGCCAGCTCGCGTTGGCTGGTGTCGGGGCTGTCGGCCAGCTGTCGTAGCAGGGCCACACTGAGGTCGTCGCTGGGCATGGTGGCGTGTTCAAGGATTGAACGAACGCGCCACACTACCGCGCAGCGGTTGTCCAGGCAAGCTTCAGTCGACAAGCGTGATTGATCGCAGCGAATTCCCTACCCGACGCGTATCAAGGCGCTTCACGGGTGCGGCAATAGTGGCTCCCTCGATGACGACGGCAACTCACCGTTCCTGCGCTTCTGTCGGGGTTGTTGCATCGCCTCTCCCAGCGCCGCGAACAGCAACCCCGCCAGCGCACCGGCGACGGTCATCAAGGTAAGGGTTCGCAGTGGGTAATCGGCCCAGGAATGGGCAAGCAGCGCTGCAAGGGCGGCCAAGCTGGCGCCGGCCAACGTTGCACGTCGGCCGTTGTGGCGTGCGATCTGGATGCCCGCCCAGACCAGAAGCACCAGTACGATGGTCAGCACCGACATGCCCAGCCAGCCGGCTTCCAGCCACCACTGGGCGTATTCGTTGTGTGCATGGTTGATGTAGTTGCCGAGCAGCAGCGATTCCGGTGCACCTTGTTGGAATGCGGGGACAAAGCTGCCAACGCCGGCGCCCAGCGGGGCGTGCTGATGCCCGATGGTGACGGCCGCCGCCGCCATGGTGTGCCGGAGCTCCTCAAGGCGGTCCACCGCCATCCAACCCAACAAGGCATGCACGCCGACGGCTGCAAGGACAACAGCCGACAGTGCCAGCACCGCCATGCGCCTGCTGCGGACGACTCGCCGCAGGCGCAGGGTACGGGTCAGCAGAAGCGCCAAGGTGAGGATGGGCAAGGCAATGCCCATTGCCGCGCGCGAGGTAGACAGCGGCACCAGCAGCAGGAAGGCACCCGCCAGCCCGAAATACCACCACAACAGGTGCGGACGCGCCTGTCCGCGCGCCGCGCGCAGGCGCGCCTCGGCGCCCAGCCCGATCGACAGCACCATGCCGATGATGCAGGCCGTGCCCTGATGGTTGGTGTTGGCGAGAAAACCGCCGAACCCTGCATCAAACGTGTCGTAGAACCGCAGCTCGCTGTCCTGCGGCAGTCCAACCTGGAAGAACGCGAACAGGACGTTGCACAGCACCAGCGCGACGATGGCCTGGATCAGCCGCAGTCGCTGCCAGGACGGCAGCGCCAGCGCGCCGAGGCACAGCGCCAGCGGCGGAAGCAGCGTCCACAGCGCGCGCTCGGTCGCAGCGGGGTCAAGACTCCAGTGCGGCAATACGGTCACGCCAGCGATGGACAGATCCGCCGCCAGCGCGTGCCGCGCCGGGACCCGATCCCACAGCGCCATCGAGACGGGCAGCAGCTGCAGCGCCGGCACCAGCGCGACCAGCAGCGCGACGACGAGGCACAGGCGGACGGCGAGCGGTTTTTTCGCCTCGTCCAGCGCCAGCGCCACAACAGCAAACACCAGGACCGGAAGCGCAAGAAGGGACAGCCACGGATAGGCACTGGTATCGCGCACCGAGTCGCCGCCGAAGATCCAGCACGCGGCCAGCAGGAGCACCAGCGCAGGCAGCAGGAAGCGCTCGGTCAGGGCGGGCAGGCGCGGTGGGTTCATCCGGAAGCATTGTGCCAGCGTTGATGGGCAGCGAACACTTCAGCGCAATTGCGCTGGCTGTGAAATGCAGCCGGACTTCCGGCTGGCTCCGATATTTCCACGCCCCAAATGCAGCGGGGCAGGCCCTTCGGCCTGCCCCGCTCGTGCATTACAGCCGAGCCGCAAGAATCAGTTGCTGACCGGCGTGTCGTGCCCAGAGTTGATCATCAGAGCCCCCGCAATGGCAGCCCCCGCAATGATGGCAACGCTGGTTCCAGCTCCCGCTACGTGCCCACCGCGCATCCACGCACTGGCGTGGCAGCTGGCATCGACCACATAGGTGTCCTGCTGGTTGTAGTCCTTTTCGCACTTGCGCACGACGCGACCATTGTCGTCCAGCTTGTAGTAGACAAGCCTGGCGCGCGCCGACGTGTCCGCAAGCATCATGCGCTCACCAACGACCATCTGCTGGCCCAGCGCCGTATTGGCGTAGTCGCCGCCCTGGCTGGACATCACCGTACCGGCCTTTTGCTCAAGCACGATCCGGTCCCAGTCGGTATCGCCATTGCTCTGCGCCAGCGCCGATGGCGCCAGCACCAGAAGACCGACCGCAAGCAGCGCTCCATGCAGCAATTTGGACATCGGACTCACCTCTTCCAGATTCACTCGACCGCGACTCTATCGAAACTCTGAACACGATGCAAGGGGTATCGATCAAGAATTTTTCCCGGTCGCCGCCAGCCCGGCCTCGGCATGTTCATTGCCACGGGGGCCGAGGTCCGAGATGGCGCAAATCCACGCTGCGGACCCACAGGTCACCGCCGAGCGTCTGCGCTGCGCCGCTCGTGACCATATTCGCGAGGCGCAGGCGCTGACCAGGGCACCCCTGCTCGGGGACGGTGAATTCCAGCGTTGCCGGCTGCCAGTCGAAACTGCCGTCGATCGGGCCCTGACGGCCGATGATGCCCGCCGAGCCAGCGCAGATCATCTGCCACTCCAGCCCAAGCGCGCCACGCAGGCTGCGCGCGCGCATGGACAGCGTCAGCCGGTAGCTGCCGGGAAACAGCGCCAGTGGGTGCTCAAGTCCGGCATCCGGAACCCGACGATCCAGAAACTGCAGGTGCGCAACGCGCCCTTTTCCATCCGGGGCCGGCACGAATTCAATCAGGACGCCAGGCACGCGGCGCAGCCGCCAGTCGAAGCCGAAATCGTCGGGATCCGTCGCAAAATCGCCGTTGTAGAGCAGCGGTAGACGCCCACCGGGGCGAACCACCTCACCGGCCCAACGCGCCAGCGCCTCGCCCCAGCGCCCCTGCGCCATCAGGCTGTCGATCCAGCGCCGGGTTTCCTCTCGGCTCAATCCGCCCTGCGCGTGAAGCCGGGTCATGACTTGTTTTTCCGGATCGGCGTTACCTTTGCGTGCGGCCGCGCCCAATGCGGCCAGAAGGCCATTACGCCAGGGCGGTCGGGCTGCCAGCGCTGTGCCAAGCGCTGCGGAGAACTCCGGATCACTCGCAAGATCCACCAGCACCGGATAAAGGGTGCTCGCACTTCGTGGCGCAATCCGCAGGATCTGGTCGATCTGATCCAGCGCGACCGACGCCTGACCCTGCCCCAGCGCATGCTGGGCCAGCCAGGAGTGCGTTGCCAGATCACGCGGCGCACGACGCGCAGCAATCTGATACAGCGCGAGGGCACGCGTGACATCGCGACGCTGTTGCGCAACTTCTGCCAGGCTGCGGAACGCGGTGCCCTGCAGCGGAGCGTGCGCCAGAAGCGTTCGCGCGCGGATCTCCGCCGCTGTGCCGTTTCCGGATTTCAGCAGGGCATCGGCCTGTGCCTGGAGCGCATGTGGATCGTTCGGTCGCCAGGCCAGTGCTGCGGCGGGATTGGACGTTGCAAGACCTTCAGCCTGAACGCTGCCCCACAGCCGCCAGCCGGCCAGGACACTCAGCCCCAGCGCGACGACGACCAGCAAACGGCCAGACCACGCGTTCATTGCGGACTCCCGCTGGTGGCGACGTCCGAAACCAGCCACAGGCCGTCCCGGTACACCAGTTCGGCGGTAATCCAGCCGTCTGCGCCATCCGTCGCCGGACCACGGCGGACGCGGGTGGCCAAGCTGGCACGGGCGGCACCGATCCGCCACTGCGGCGGTTCCAGCGCCAGCGAACCACCCGCATTCAAGGTTTGCCGCAGATCTTCGGCAGCCTGCTCCACCGCAGGGCTGTTCCAGGCCGGGCGCGCACGCCACCACGATCGGCTCAAATAGCGCATCAGGACTTGCCCAGTCTTCCGGGCTGCCAGCACTTTCGCCGGATCGACTTCAGTCGTGACCACGGCTACAGCAGCACCCGTTGTTCCCGCAGCCGCAGTCCGCGACGGGGTGGCTGGATGCGGCGAGGATTGCTGCGGCAAGGTGTGCGCAGGCGTTGGACGCAACGACGATGCGGCTACGGGACGCGGTACGGCCGCAGTGACGCTGGTGGTGGTGGGGCGCGATACCCGGGCTTCCTCATCGCTGCCACCTGTGCGCTGTGCAGCGGTCTTGTCTTGCCCGCGCACCGTCGTCGCCAGCGGGGCTGCCGCAATCTCCGAAGCTGCGGGGGGGGAGACAGACGGCGCGACTGGCGCGGCGTCCTCCATCGGTGCCGGTGGATCCGCCTGCGGCCCCGATGGTGTGCGCGGCGGTATCATGGCCTGGGAATTGACAGAGCGCGTCACCAAGGTATCCACCGCTGCACCCAGCGCCGAAAGCTCAGCGCCTTCCGGTTCGACGACCTGATCAGCCTGCACCTCGGCCGCCGGTCGCAGCGCGTCGCGGACTGCAACCACCGCAAGCACCGCACAGGCCAGCAGGATCAGGACAACCGGCAGCCTTCTCCGCCAGCGCGGGGCCGATACGGGCACACCGGGTACCGGTATCGGGCGGAACGCAACACCCTCCGTTTGCGGAACCGCGCCTGATTGCGCCGCGTCATACCCACGTCGACGTTCGGGGGTGCGCAGGGCGTCCCAAGCTCGGTTGATGCGAGTCGCGAAAATCGCGTCGTCGCCCTGCTCCCGATCCGGATGCAGCCAACGCTGCAGGAGCCGATGGTGGCGCTTGATCTGCCCAGCATCGGCATCGGGCGTAACGCCAAGGGTGCGATAGGCATCGGCATCGACGTGGAAGAGGATCTCCCGGGCGTAGAACCGCGCGGCATCCTGCACGCGCGCCGTCGGTTCACCGGCGGCAGCGGCGGCTTGTTTCAGCCTCCCCGGATTTGTACCGGCAGCGATTTCCAGCACCTGCTCCACGCCTTCGGGCAGCGGCATGGTGCGCAGCTCGCGCCTTTGCTCCGGCGCCTTTTGCAGCGCCAGCGCCCACTCCAGTGCGCGCATCACCGGAGCGGTCATGGCTCAGCCCTTGGTCAACCTGGGCGCCCGCGCCCCATAGCTGTAGTACGAGTCGTACTGGTAGCCATAGCCGTACCCATAACCATAACCGGCTGCACGGGAATCATACTTGGCCAGCACCACCCCGACGATGCGCGCGCGCGCCGCCAGCAGGCGCTTGAGCGCGGCCTGCGCAGCGCCGATCCTGGTCTTGGCGGAATTGACGATCAGCACCGTACCGTCGGCCGCGTTGCCGAGGATCGGCGCGTCGGCCAGGCCCAGCACCGGCGGTCCGTCAAGGATGATCTGGTCGTACTGCTCGCCCACCACGGTCAGCGCGGAGACCAGCTTGGTGCCGGACAGCAATTCGGCCGGGTTGGGCGGCAACGGGCCGGCCAGGATCACCTGCAGGCGCTCCTCCCCCGCGGCCAGCGTGGCATCGGCCAGCGTGCAGCCGCCCGACAGCAGGTTGCTCAGCCCGAATTCCGTCTTGGCCAACCCCAAAGTCTTGCGCAGCGACGGATTGCGCAGGTCGGCCTCGATCAGCAGGACACGCTTGCCGAGCTGGGCGAAATGCCGCGCCAACGCCAGCGCCGTGGTCGACTTGCCTTCACCCGAACCGGTGCTGGTGACCAGCAGCGTCTTGGGTACGCCGCGGTCGCTGGCGAACTGCAGCGCCGTGCGTACCGAGCGATAAGCCTCTGAGAACGCCGACTGCGGATCTGACATGGCGCTGGCGACGTTTTCCTTGGCCCCCAGCTTGGGAATGATGCCCAGCACCGGCAGCTTGAGCTTCTGCTCGATGTCCTCGGGCGTCTTGAGGGTGTCGTCGAGGAATTCCAGCAGGAAGGCCAGCAGCACGCCCAACATGCCGCCCAGCAGCACGCCCAAGGCAAGGTTCAGCGGCAGGTTGGGCTTGAAGCGCCAGAGCGGCACCTCGGCGCGATCGATGATCGAGATATTGTTGTCGCGCACATCTCCAGCAACATCGACCTGTTTATAGCGCTGCAGCAGGCCATCGTAGAGCTGGCGGTTGGTGTCGACCTCGCGCTTGAGGACGTTGTATTCGATGCTGCGTCCGTCCACGTCCAGCGCTTCGGTACGCAGCGCGGCGATCTGGCCCTTGAGCATGCCTTCCTGCGCGGCGGCGGCGTCGTACTCAGCCTTGACCGAAGCCCGCACGCTGGCGGTTTCCTGCGCGATCTGGCGATCCAGCTCATCGATCTGGCCCTTGAGCTGCTTCATCTCCGGATATTCCGGCTTGAAGGTCTGCAGCTTGAGCTGGTATTGCCCCTGAAGCTGGGCCCGCTGCTGCTGCAGCGGGCGGATGTTGGAATTGCCGATCATGTCGGCCGGCATCGCCCCGCTGGAGGCTTGGCGCCAGCGCGCCTGGGCGCGGATGCGCTGATCCTGCGCCGCGGCCAGGGCGGCATTGAGCTGGGTCAGGTTCTGGGTGGCCAGGGTCTGGCCGTTGTCGCCGGTGTTGACCAGATTCTCGCGCTGGGCGAAGGCGACCAGCTTGCGTTCGGACTCTTCAAGTCGTGCCTTGGCCAACTTGAGCTGGTCCTCGAGGTAGGTCTTGGCATAGGACGAAGCGCCAAAGCGACGCTCCAGACCGGCGGCGATATAGCCGTCGGCGATCGCATTGGCCGCGCGCGCCGAGAACTGGGGCGAAGGGCTGTCGAAATTGATGCGCACCAGCCGTGAATTGCGCACCGGTTCGACCGTCAGCCCACCGGAAATCAATCCGGCCCCGGCCGCGAGTTGACGCCTGGCCTCTTCGGCCGCCGACAGTTTCGGGCCAGTTGTCTCCTGATCCTTGGTCTTGGGCCGGAGCTGGGACAACAGCTGTCCCAGCCAGCCCGGCTGGTAAATGCGTTCAATCGCCGTCCGATCCAGATTGAGATCTCCGGCGACGCGTTCTGCCAGTGATCGGCTCTTGATCAGCTCATACTGAGTCTGCAGAAAATCCGGGTCCCAACCGCCGTACATCTCGGTGGGCTGCGCAGCACCGACCTGGACCACCTGCGCGCCGACCTTCTCGATCTGCAGGGTTGCCGTGGCGCGATAAATCGGCGTGCTCATCAACGTCTTGAGCAGCGCCAGCGCGACAACCGCCGCCATCACGCCGATCACCAGTCGCCGATGCTTGACCAGGATCCGCCAATACGCCAGCAGGTCGATCTCGTCGTCGTCGCGCGCGTCCTCCTGCTGCAGCGCAACCGCGAGCGCGCGGCCGGGTGCGTCCGAAACGGCCAGTGCGGAACCTGCCCCACCCGTCGCGGGCAGGCGCGCACCGCCACCGGAGGATTCAACCGGAAGTTGACTGTCAGTCATGTGAAATATGTCCTTGGACCGGGTCCGTCAGAACCACCGGAATACGCCGATGGCGGGCATGGCCTCGATGAAGCGGCGAAAGGCCGTCTTGCTGCCTGAGGTTTCGATCACGACGATGTCGTCACCGTAAATCTGCGGGTCTTCGGTTTCGCCACGGCGCACGCGGCGAAGGTCGAATACCGCCGCCTGGCGGCGACCGTCGATCTGGCGGATCACGATGATGCCGCTGGTATCCGCTGTCTTTTCGTCGATGCCGCCGGCCAGCGCGATGGCCTGCAGCAGGCTGGTACGCCCGGTGATGGGATAGATGCCGGGCTTGTTGACCGCGCCCTCCAGCGTGACGCGCTGGCTGGTGAACTCCTTGACGAAGACGCTGACCTGCGGGTTCTGGATGAAACCATCGGCATACTTGCGGGCCAGTTCGGTCTCGAGCTCCGGCACGGTCTTGCCGCCGGCCATCACCGCGCCGATCAGCGGCAGGGTGATCTGCCCGCTGGCGTTCACCCGCACTTCCTTGTCCAGATCCTGTACACCGAACACGCTGATCGACAGCAGGTCCTGCGCTCCGATGCGGTAGTCGGTCGCCCCTTCGTAGGCACCCGACGCGGCCGTGGTGTCGGGCGGCGGCAGCGTGTGCGTGGCCGCCACATCACGGCGTGCCCCCCCTCCGCTCGCGCAGGCAACCAGCAGGGTCCCCAGCAGAAGTGCAGTCAGCAGGCGCAGAAAACGTGTCATCGGGGTGCGAATTGTCCGAGCGGGTCCGCCATTATGCAGCGCAGCACGGCCAGCGCAACATCGGATGTATTTGCCGACCCGCCGCGATCCTGTAGAATGCGCGGCTCACCGGGCGGTTAGCTCAGCGGTAGAGCATTGCCTTCACACGGCAAGGGTCGCAGGTTCGATCCCTGCACCGCCCACCAGATTTTGCGAACATAAGCCCCTGTTCCTACAGGGGTTTTTTGTTGTCTCTTGGCACCCTCACCACGACTGATAGACAGTCAAAAACACACGATTTCGGCAAGGAACTGTCCCGTTTTTGTCCCGGTCTGTCACAATCTCGCGTGGTCTGTCCTGAGAGCTAACTCGCATTCCCCCGGAATTGTCCCGGCAATTTCGCCACTGTTGACAACCGCAAGGTACCTGCGGTAAAAGCCACCTCGTCGCCGATAGTCTGTCGTTTTTCTGCCAAAGGATGAGCTCGGCAAGCGCAAGCGAGAAGCGGACGTCAGCTTGCGTTACGAAAGGATGTCGCGAGCTTCATTGCGACAATCGCCGGTTAGCTCGCAACCACGAGCGAAGGCAGGGCCCCCGACCGGATGGGGACGGGGACTAGAAAAGGCCCGCCGACTGGAGAGATGCAACTTGAGGGCACAACCCCTCCCAGGTCGCGAGACTCATGTCTTCGCAAATGGCCTCGGATGCCGCGGACCCGTCGTGATGTCGCGCAAAGCGCGACTAGCGAGGTCATGTCCGTGGAAATCAGCCAAAACCCAGTCTTACAGCGACTGCTCTCGACGTATGGGACGCTTTTGACCCTTGAAGAGCTCGCCAGCGAGCTAAGAACAAGCAAGAGTTCGATATATAACCGACGATCGCGTGGAAACGCTGCAGGGCTCCCCGACCCGGTGCCGGGAACAGTTCCTTACTTATGGCGCACTGCTGAAATTGCGCAGTGGCTCTTGGGCGAAATCACCCCTGCCCCGCCCGCAAGTTCACTTCGATCTAAACGAAAAGTCGGCCGCCCGCGCAAGGGGGTAAGCCATGTCGGCTGAGTATAAACATTCCTTCGATAGCTTCGACGTCGCACGAGCCTTCGAAAATCCGCCGCCCAAGCTCGACTATCTCTGGGGCACGTTTTTGGCTGGGACTGTCGGCGCTCTGGCCGCGCCTGGAGGTACAGGAAAGAGCTTCTGGGCCCTCGAAGTGGCTATGGCTGTTTCTTGCAGCGAAACGGGTGGCGATATTACGGGCCTAGAACCCGTCAAAACTGGCCCAGTTGCCTATTTCTCAAGCGAGGACCCCCCAGAAATTATTCACAATCGCATTCACGCGATAAGGCAGCATCTTAACCCCAAAGCACAGACGGCGATAGGAAAAAATCTGAAGATTTTCACGTCTTCGGGCCGTATTACGGATTGCGCCAATCCCACTAAGCGCAAGGCCATCACAGAAAAGTGCAGGGGGTCGCGCCTAATAATATTCGATACTTTTAGCAAATTTCACACATCGAATGAAAACGATAATGGCGAAATGGCGAAGGTTATCTGCACTTTCACAGAAATTGCAACTGAGACTGGCGCATCGCTACTATTTCTGCATCACGTCTCGAAAGGGAGTTCTCGAGACGGACAAGCCGAGCAGCAGCTCGCAGCTCGCGGCGCATCGGCCATAGTCAACGAGGCTCGCTGGAACGGATTTCTATCGCGAATGACTCCGGAGGAGTCAAACTGCTTGACCGCGGACCCCAATGGGCATGGGGCCATCGGTGAAGAGCAGCGATGGCAGTTCGTAAAATATGGAGAGTGTAAACATAACTATGGGCTCGCGCTTGGACATAAATGGTACCAGCGGCACGAAGGAGGCGTTCTTAAGCCCGTAAAACTCGTAAAACTCGACAGCTCTAAGCAGAGGCGTCATCGTGAATACGTATAAACTCACTCACTCTCGGCACGACTCAATTCACTGTCTGGCGCCTAACCTTTTTCTGAGCTTAATGAAGGGAAGTCGCAAGACCGACAAGCTCAACGTTCGTTACCAATACAGAGAAAATTGCACCATCGAGTTCAGTGGCCCCGAACCTCTCGGTGTAAACGATCTCCGCGTCCTCCAAGGACTGGTGGCACTGGCCGGAGTCAACGACAAAGTCCTGGAAAGCAACCCAAAAACTGAGCAAGGAAAGCAAATCCGGGAGTTGCTCGAGTTTAAATGGGACGCAATTAACCAAAACGCAGCCGTCGTGGATGGAAGCTATTATTTACTAGCGCGTGAGATTGGCTATGCAAATGCGCGCGACACTTTAATGATTCGAAAATGTGTTGAACGGCTCTGGAAAGTCTCAATCATCGTTCAAATGGGCAGTAGACGAATGGGCTTTCGCCTTCTATCGCAATACGCTAGCGACGAACTAAATGGCGATCTCCACGTTGTCCTAAACCCGCTTTTAGCGCAAGCGGCAATAGGTGGAGGTAGATACGTCTACATTGACCTTAATGAGGTCCGAGCATTGCGGACCGATCCAGCTAGACTTCTTCACCAAAGACTTTGCGCATGGATAAACCCAGGAAAATTCGGACGGGTAGATATTCGAACTCTCAGCGCTTACGTCTGGGCAGATCACAATTCAGGCAGTGTCATTCGGAAGCGCCATGAGCGAATCCGTAAAGCCCTAAAAGAGTTGCAGACTCTTAGTTGGGACGTCGAGGAGTACGCGTATGGCAAGTTCGAAATTGGCCGCCCCAAGCTTCCAACGAATCTTACGAACACCCTGAAAAAATAGCCCCAATAGCATTTTATCGGTCACAAATTTCATGTTTTCAGTCACATATTTCATGTTTTCAGTCACAGCGTCAACCATACTTATTGTATATTTTCAATCACTTAAGACGCTCCCCACTCATCGTTCTAGGATCTTCCATGATCCCTAAGTGGCGCGGTTCCGTACCGCCCCCTATGGGGCGGTACGGTTCGCGCTAAATGCAACCGACTCCGTAGCGTCGGGTGGAGCGAGCGTCAGCGAGTGAAGCCGACGCTACGGGGTCGGAGACGGCCCGAAGGGCCGCAATTGGCGTACCAACCCAGCCTGTGACCCCAGAGAGCGAAAAGCGGTCAGCAGGGCGCGAGGTAGTCTTTCGGTTGCCTAGGTTCCAAGCCGCGACCGGACTCAGCCGGCCACCCATAGTCCTAAAAGAGAGCCAGAACAGGCCGCCTGCGGCGTCCCATAGTCGTAGGGGGCGCCGCCCCCTACACCCCTCCAAAGCTCCGCGACAATTTCCTGGGCAGACGGCCACCTGGATCTACTCAACTTCAATACACAATTTTGGTGTAACGTTTTGCCCTAAATCGTGCAAACCCGCATGAATACGCGCTCTCATGGAGCCCTGAAGCGCCAGACTTCGTCAATTTCGTAGCTTTCAGCGGACAAAGCTTTCCCAATCCCACCCCACGAACACAGCATCGACTTCTTTGGGCAAGCTGCGGACTCAAGTACGCACATGCCATAACATGTTGATGTGTATAACTAAATCTTGCCGTTTCGCGCCGTGGCAGGTCGTAGGTCAGCGCCTTCGTGCTTCCAATGGCCTGGACGAAAGCCCCCGTGGGCGTTCGGCTGCCGCTAAAACTATGGGAAACTTCGCACCTTCGACGCTTGGATGCGGCTCTAGAAAGCACCTTGCGGGATCTCATGACGGCAGGTGCGTAATCCGGCCATGTCGGTACGCCATTCCGGTTTCATGTCGGTACACGATTCCGGAGCATGTCGGTACGTGCGAGCGGGTGTTGCACTCTTGACCGCATGGTGGCGGTCGTCAAGCCTTGCCGG
>WBZO01004765.1_pt1 | contig 14376 bp, 14 predicted proteins | sample 5204261 | NCBI WGS metagenome assembly WBZO01 (sample SAMN12412400, study PRJNA552823) | activated sludge metagenome | isolation source: activated sludge from anammox sidestream of wastewater treatment plant... | place: USA: North Carolina | collected 2017-09
CCGCCGCGGCGAGCGGCGCAAAGATCAACGAATGTTTGGTGTACAGCGCGAGGAGAAAAAATACAAGCGCCGCACCCAACCACAGCGCGCGCCGCTGACGCGCGGTCTCCCAGCGCCGCACGCACCAAACGCCCGCGAGCGTGAACGCAATGCCGGGCATATCCACGCGCAAGAGCGGCGCCCAATGATATACAAACGTCGAGCCCAAAAATATCAAGCCCGCCAAGAACGCCGCGCGCCATTCGCGCGTCTCGCCGCGCGTCAGCCGCACAATGAACGCGGTCGCCGTCAGCGTCGCCGCGAAATTTAGAAAACGGCCCCACACATACGACGCGCCAAAAATTCCGTCGCCCAACGCCGTCAACCCCAAATAGACCGGCGGATAATTGCTCGTCGCGTACGGTTCGCCCAACGGAAAATAAATCGGTTGGCTGTGCGCGAGCTGGCGCGCAAACCACAACACAATGCCTTCGCCGTAATCCAATTGGTACGGAAAAAACATTCCGCCGAACGCAAGCCACAGCGTGAGCGCGGCATAGCCCATCAGACCGAGCGCGACGAGCGCAAACAAAACGCGTTCTAGCGCATTGCGCGGCGTCTTGGAAACGGCATTTTTCATCGCTGCGATATTATCACAAGCAAAAAACAAACCGAAACCCGCGCGACGCGGTTTGTTTGTAAGAGCGCGGCACGTCAGTTATAATCACATCACTTTATCGCGGAGTTTCCAATGCCACGCGGCATTTTTTCATTTTTGATTCTGCTCTTGGCGCTCGGCGCGTTTGCGGCGTGCAGCCCCGAACCGACGCCCACGCCTGCGCCCACACGGCGCCCCACGCGCACGCCCATTCCGACGGCTACCTTGAAACCGACGCCGACGGAATTGATTCCCACCGCCACCGCGCTGCCGACCCATACATCCGAACCTTTGCCCGAACCGAGCGCGACCCAAGCCGCCGCGACCCAAGCGTCAAAAAATAACGCGCCGCCGGCGGGCGGCGGTTTGACGGTGTGGACGATGGCGCCGCTGATTGAATATTTCAAAAAAATCGCGCCGCCGACGCTGCCGCAGATTGCGCGCGCGCCCAACGTAAATCCATTGACCGGTTTGGAAGTGAGCGACCCCGCATTGCTACAGCGCCGTCCCGTATTGGCGCGCATCGGCAATGACCCGAACGCGCGCGCCATTCACACCGGCTTTAATCAAGCCGATTTGGTCTTTGAAGAAATGATTGACCAAAAAAATATGGTCTTTGCGGTGACGCGTTTCACGCTCGTCTTTTTGGGTCAGAACGGCAGTTTTCGCCCGCTGCGTTCCGCGCGCGCCATCAACGCGTCCTTGATGCCAATGTTTGACGGCATCCTCATCAGTTCCGGCGGCAGCAAAGGCACGCGTTTCATGTTTTCGCAATTGCCGTGGTTCAGTCGGAACCTCGACGGCGATTTGCAAAACAGTACGATTTGTATCGAAGGTACGGATTGGCGCACGCGCGTTTTATCGAGCGTGGAACATACGCAAGACTATATCGCTTCCAAAGGGCAAGGCGGCGCGCCCACGCTGCGCGGTTTTCAATTTTCCAATGACGCGCCCGGCGGTACGCCTGCGAACGCCATCGCGCTCGACCACAAACCGTGGCCCGTGTATGCGGCTGGCGTGATTGAATGGCGTTACGATGCCGCGTCCGGCAAGTATTTGCGCTTTGTCAATGGCGCGCCGCACAATACGCAGCAATATGCCTTGAACGGCGCATGGGGTAAAGCATGTCAAAAAGGCGACGCGACGAGCGAACAAATTGCGACGTCGAATCTGGTCATTTTGAATGTAAAATATGAACCGACGGATTTTGTCGAGGATACGTTAAATTCGTACAGCGCGTTTGTGGATTTGCTGGGCAGCGGCGACGCCCAAGTCTTTCGCGATGGCGTAAAAATAGACGCGCGCTGGGAGCGTCCGACGCTCGGCGATTTTATCAAACTCACCGACGCCAACGGCAATGAAATCGCGCTCAAGCCGGGCAACACATGGTTCGAGCTCGCGCCATTGGGTTATCAGGCGACGGTGAAATAATGTAGGATTGCATCTTTATGGTTTTTGCGCGTTATCGCGCAAACGGAAATCATAAAGCTCGAATCCCCAAAATGCCAATGATTGGCTGGGCTCTTTCCGGCGGCGGAAATCGCGGACCGATTCAGGTCGGCGCGATGCGCGCGTTATTTGAACGCGGCATTACGCCCGGAATCCTCATCGGCACTAGCGCGGGCGCGTTGAACGCCACCTTTATCGCCACCGACCCAACGCTGCAAACAAACGAACGTTTGGCGCAAATGTGGCTCGACACGCGCGCGTCGGATATTTTCCCGAAACCAAAATGGTGCATGGCGCTGCGCGCGGCATTTTTCGGCAACGGTTTGGACGACAATCAAGCGCGCGCGCGCAATTTTCAAAAACAATTGCCGCCCGGCGTAACGACGTTCGGCGACTTGAAAGCGAAATTATATTTGACCGCCGCCGATTTGCAGACGGGCCGCCTGTATTTGTACGGCGACGACCCGACCGCGCAATTGCTCCAAGCGGGTTTGGCAAGCACCGCGCTGCCCGTGGTCTGGGACCCGGAAATCATCAACGGCCATCAATTCGTGGACGGCGGCGTGGTGGCGAATGTGCCGATTAGCGTCGGCATTGACCGCGGCGCGACGGAAATCTATGCGCTGGATTTACAAAATCCCGGACCGTTTCCGTATCAAAAGGGCGCGCTGGCGGTGGCGCTGCAATCTATCAGCGTGCAGACGTATCAACAAGTCTTGCGCGACATACAGCGCGCGTTGGAAAAAACCGGCATCACGCTGCATTACATTTCGCTCGGCGATATTTTCGCAAATATAGATTTGCAAGATTTTTCGCATACGGCGGAAATGATCGCGCAGGGCTATCAACGCACGCGGCAATATCTCGACCATCCCACGCCCAATCTGTTCCCACCAAGTTTGGGCGCGGCGGCGACGGATGCCGCGCCGCCGGGCGCGATGTTGTACGAACCGCGCCGCTAACAACCAGAAACAATTTTATCAGAGCGAGTGATTTGTGTATCTCATTGGTCTCACCGGCAACATTGCCACCGGCAAAAGTACGGTCTGCGATATTTTAACGCAGTTGGGCGCGCGCGTCATTGACGCGGACCTCGTCGCGCACGCGGTCTTGCGGCGCGGTTCCGCCGCGTGGCGGCAGCTCGTCCAAGCGTTCGGCTATGATATTTTGCAATACGACGGCACGGTGGATCGGCGCAAACTCGGCGCGCTGGTCTTTGACGACGCGGAAAAATTGCAAACGCTGGAACAGCTGACGCATCCGGCGGTCGGCACGGAACTCGCCTTGATGATCCGCGACGCGCTCGATGAACCCGATGCCGACACGGCGATTTTGGTTGTCGAAGCGGTGAAATTGTACGAATCGGGCATCCACGAATTCATGGACGCGTTATGGGTCGTCACCGCGCCGCGCGCGGAACAGAAACGGCGTCTGATGCAAGACCGCGGCATGAGCCAAGCCGAAGCCGAAGCGCGCTTGAACGCGCAGCCCGCCTTGAAAGAAAAATTGGAACGCGCGGCGGTGACGATTGACAACGGCGGCAGCATCGAGACCCTGCGCGTCCAAGTGATGCGCGCTTTTGTAGAAATCAATCCCGCGCAGACGCGCGACAAGACCGCGCTGTTGCAAAAATGGCTGCGTCTCGCGCCCGCGCCGCCAACAATCGAACCTACATCCGCGCCAAACGAGCCGCTTGAAACGCCCGCGCCGCCGCCAGCAATCGAACCTACATCCGCGACAAGCGAATCGGTTGAAACACCCGCGTCGCCGCCAGCCGTCGAAGCCGCGTCCGCCGCGAGCGAACCGGTTGAAACATCGCCCGCGCCGCCAGCAATCGAATCTGCGCCCGCCGCGAGCGAACCGCTTGAAACATCGCCCGCGCCGCCGCCAGCAATCGAACCTACATCCGCGACAAGCGAACCGGCTGAAACGCCCGCGCCCATTGCACGCGAGCCAGAATGGAGTGTGCGCCGCGCGCGGCCCGCCGATGCGCGAATGCTTTCGGAATTGTTGGCGCGCATCGAAGGACGCGACGAACCGATTGGCCGCGAAGAAATGCTGGAGCGTTTTGGCAAATTCGGTTATTGGCTCGCGTACACGGACGACCAGCCGATTGCGCTCGCGGCATGGCAAGCGGAAAATCTCGCCGCCATCGTGCGCGAACTGTGGGCGGAAAATGACGCGTACGCCGCGCGCGCGTTCCCGCCGCTGCTCGCCGCGATTCAAGCCGAAGCCAACGCGTTGACATGCGAAGTCGTCGCGCTGGTGGTTCCTGCCCGCGCCGCGCCGCTTGCCGCCATCGCCGCGCAAACCGCCGGGTATGCAAGCAGCGACGTCGCGCAATTGCATAAATTGTGGCGCAGCGTCATCGAACCGTTATTGACGGATAACGCCACGCTGTACACTAAACAGCTGCGCGAGATTGTGACGAAACCGATTTAGAATTTATGATTCTTGATTTTCGATTTTTGATTTGCAAGTTGCGCCAAGCAAAAATTGAAAATCGGAAAGCGTTCAACGCAATGAATGCCGTAAAATCGTTTGGCTCTAAACATCCGCGTCTCACGGCGTGGCTGGTCCTCGCCATCGGCATGGTCCTGATTCTGCTGTGGGCATCGAAAGATGTGGGACTATTGCCGACGCAGCTCGGCGCGCTCGTCGTCGCGACGATTGTCCTAGCCGGTTTGTGCGTGTGGATTATCGGCTGGGAAGACGATGACGACGATGACGATGATGAATCCGCTTCCGCTATTTCGACGACCAAACCCGCCAAGTAGCTCATGCGCGTCAACGAGTTTCTCGACCGCGTAGCGTACGAGACGCAAAAACAATTGCCGGCGCGGTGGCGCAATTTCCGCACCTGGAAGCGGTACACGCTGATTCAATTGTTTTACCAACAGCGCAGGATTCATTACGAAGTGTGGGTGCGCGGCGGCGAAATTCACGCGCTCGAAATTGGGCTGCATTGCGAAGCCGACGCCGCGACCAATGCGCGCCTGTTGCAGCTGTTTGACGCGCACCTGTTTGAAATCAAACACGCGCTCGGTCAGCAAATCGAGGCGGAACAGTGGACCAAAAGTTGGACGCGCGTGCATGAATTGACGCCGTACAAAACTTTGGACGAAAACACGGCGCGCCAATGCGCGGCGCGCCTCGCGCAAATGATACAGACATTTGAACCGTTGATGGCGCGCGCGGCGCGCGCCTCCGCCAAAACGCGCGCCGTCGCAAACAGTTCGCCGCGCCAACGCAAACCGCGCGCGGCGCCAAAAAGCCGTTGAGGCGCGCCGCATGAACGATTCCTCCGGGCGCGCGCAGTGGCAAAAATATCTCCGCTACGACCCCACGCGCTGGTTATTTGAAACGGACGACCCTTCCATTCTGCTCTGGTATCAACTCGACCTCGCGCATCGCCCCGAGGACGCGCCCGCCGTCGGCGCCACGCGCGAACGCGTCTTGTATTCCGAACCGGTCCAAAATCTTTTTGCCGCGCAAGACGAATTCGGTTTTTGGGGCGCCGCAGAAAATTTGACGCAGCCGCGTTTTACCGCGACGCTGTGGAATCTTGCGCTGTTGGCAGAGCTGGGCATTCCGCGCGCAAGCCGCCGCGCGCGCAACGCGTGCGAATTTATTTTGCAAAATTTTTTGGCGGCGGATGGGACGTTCGCGGGTTTGGACGAAAGCGAGACGGGCTATCTCGTGCGCGCGTTCGGTTATTTTCATTACGCGCGCGACGAACGCGTCCTGCGCGTCGCGCGAACTTTACGCGCGCGCGTTCATTCATTCGAGGCGCGCGTGTGCGCGTTGTGGGGTTGGCGCGCGTTCTGTCACGACGCTACGATTGCGCGCGCGGCGCAGGAACATAGCGCCTACGTTTTGGAGAACGCGGCGGCGGCGGGGAACGCGACAGCGAGCGTTCCCTACGTGTTTCCGCAATTTGACCCGCGCGATGAATTGTTTTGTTTGCGTGTGTTGGCGGAATATGATTGCGTGGCGGACGCGCGGCTCGCGCCGCTGGTTGACCGCCTGGTCGCTAAACAAAATGAACGCGCGCAGTGGACGGCAGAGCGCGACCTGAACGCGCAATTATTGACGCCGTTTGAAACAGAAAACGCGCCGAGCCGTTGGCTCACGCTCAACGCGCTGCGCGTTATCGTAAAACTTGTCATGTCCGACGGCTAAGCGTCGAGCGCGCGGCTCGCTGAATGGACGGATTAGCAAATTATCTCGCGCATTGTTATTGCGAACCGCGCCAACGCCGCAAGCTCGCGCGCAGCCCATCGGCAAAGCGTACCGCGCAAGCTTTATTTGTCCCAACTAAATTTCCGCACGAACGGCGCGAGTTTTTTCACCGCCTCGATGGTCAGCGTGCGATTGCCGTTAAAGGCATCGTACCACGCGCCCGCTTCGTCCGCGCCCGCCAGCATCCACATATTGAACGCAAACAAATAGTCGGGCAAATTGCCGCCGTGCGATAATTTGCCGGTGCGGAACCAATCGTACACCGCCAATGTGTAATCGCGGTGCAATTCTTCACTCACGGGCGGAAAACGATTGTCTTCGGCGGAACCCACTTTCCAACCGCCTTCGCCGACAATGAACGGCGGCACGTAACCGAGCCGTTTGAAAAAGATGGTCGCAAACGCGCGGAAACCTAGCGCGCCATTTTCATCCTCTTGATAGTTGGGCGGATGATTCAAACCGTAGGCGTGCGGAATAAAAAACATGCGCTTGAATAATGCCTCGCCTTGCCGCGCATAAATTTCGTCAATAAAGCGGCGCAAATTATCGGGGTCGAGAAATTGAATGCCGGGATAACCGCCCGCGTTGTACACATCCTTTGCCGCCGCGAGGAGATTGGCAAAATACAGATCCATATCCTCCGGCTTGTCGTCCCATTCCGCCGGCAGTTCCGGTTCGTTATACAGCTGCATGTACGGCGGCAAGCCGTATTTTTGGATAATCGCAATGTCGCGGCCCCAACTTGAATAGCGTTGATACGGACGCAGCGTTTTGCGCCACACGACATAGATGCCCGCTTCGGAAAATTTGCGCGCGGCGATTTCGAGATGATTCTCGTCCGTGTACACCACCGTCGCCCATTTGATATGCAATTCCTTCAAGCGCGCGATTTGTTTGTCCAGTTCCGCTTCGTCGTAATAACCGCTCGCCAAAAAGTGCATGCCTAAACCATCGTCGTCGGGCGGACGGGGCCAAGCTTGCAATTCCAGCGGCGGCAAATCATCGCGCAAAGGCAAGCGCGGTGGACGCGTCGGCAAAGGCGTCGCGGTGGGGGATAACGTTTGCGTTGCCGTGAGCGTGACGGTGGCAGTCACAAATTCGGTTTCGGTTGGCGTAACGCTTGCCGCGCGCGCGGGCGTGGGGGTGAGAATCGTCGGCTCTTCCGTAGCAAGAAATACCGCGTTGGTCCCGGCAACCGCGCGCGCGACCGACGCAGCGCTTTGCGGCGTTGCGGTCGGCGACGCGCAACCGCTAGCGAGCAGCGCCGTCGCGACCGCAAATAAAATTGTTAATTTGGAAATGCCCATGTACATCCTATTCCGCTGCGGAGCGGTTTCTGAACGGGCAATGGCAAAACCATCGCCGCGAACATTATAAACCATTCGAGGACTGACACAATTTGACGACGCAATCCAATTCGCGCAATAAAATTCGCGGCGTCAAGAATACGAAACATGACTTGACGCCTAGAGAATCGCGTCTATCCAAAAATGTGACGCCCCCTCGCGTCGGCGCGAACGCTCATTGACCGCGCGTTTTTCTGTGGTACAATCTTGTCATTCGCGTATTGTAATTTTGAATTTTCAATTTTGAATTTCCAATTCCCAAAATGCGCCCACCCGATTTTCTCGACGTTTTACGCGCCCGCCACATCATTGCGCCGTATCTGCCGCGCACGCCGTTATTCAATTATCCCGCGCTCGATGCGGCGACAGGTCTGCACTTGTACGTCAAGCATGAAAACTATCAGCCCATCGGCGCGTTCAAGGTGCGCGGTGGCATCAATCTGATTTCGCAATTGTCCGCCGACGAAAAACAGCGCGGCGTGATTTGCGCGTCCACCGGCAATCACGGTCAATCCATCGCCTATGCAGCGCGTCTATTTAACGTCCCCGCGACGATTGTTGTTCCCGAAAACGCGAACGCCGTCAAAGTGGACGCGATGCGCGCGCTCGGCGCGAACATTATTTTTCACGGACCCGATTTCGACGCGGCGCGCGAACATTGCGAAGCGCTGGCAAAAGAAAAACATTTGCGCTATGTCCATTCCGGCGACGAACCGCTGCTCATTGCGGGCGTCGGCACGCACACATTGGAAATTTTAGAGGACGCGCCCGACATCGAGACGATCCTCGTGCCGGTCGGCGGCGGGAGCGGCGCGGCGGGGACCTGTCTCGTCGCCAAAAAAATCAATCCTGCCATCCGTGTCATTGGCGTCCAATCTGAACAAGCGCCCGCCGCGTACAAATCGTGGCAGGCGCGCGCGCTCTTGGTTGATTCCAGCGCGACGTTTGCGGAAGGTCTCGCCACGCGCAGCGCGTTCGCGCTGCCGCAGCAAATCTTGTGGGACTTGCTCGACGATTTTATTTTGGTGAGCGAAGAAGCGCTGCGCGCGGCGATCAAGTTGTATTTACAAAAAGCCAAAACGCTCGCGGAAGGCGCGGGCGCGGCGCCGCTCGCCGCCGCGCGGCAAATGCAAGAGCCATTGCGCGGCAAACGCGTCGCGTTGATTTTGAGCGGCGGAAACATTACGCCGGAACAGCTGCGGACGGTCATCGGCGAACAATAGAATTAAAGCGCGGAGCAATCTAAAATCATAAATCCGAAATCACAAGTCTGAAATCACAAATCCGCCCATGTTACCCGAACTAAAAAAACTCGGCGTCGTCGCGGGGCAAAAGATTTTGGTGCATCGCGCGCCCAAAGCGTTCACCCAAGAATTGCGCGATTACGCGCTGCCCGACACGCTCATTTCAACGCGCCCCGCCGCGCACGCGCAATACGACATGATTTTTCATTTCGCCGCGCCCGACGAAGAACTCGACGCGCTATTTACGGAGATGGCGCGCGCGCTGCAAGCGGACGGCGCGTTGTGGGTCGTCATGCCCAAAGCAAAACAGGCGCGCGCGCTGGGGTATCCGTATGACGGCAAACGGCTCATTCAAGCCGCGCTCAAAACGCCGCTGGTGGATAACAAGACCTTTGCTTTTTCGCCGGACGAACAAGGCACGCGCTTTGTGATTCGAAAAGAATTTCGCGGGGACAGATAACCAGTGCGAATTTTCGTAACGGGCGGGACCGGCGTTTTAGGGCAACCGACTATCCGTTTGTTGGTCGCGCGCGGCCACGAGACGCTCGCGTTGGCGCGCGACGAAACGCGCGCGCAAATCCTTCGCGAGGCGGGCGCGACGCCGTGCGTGGGCGATTTATTCGACGAACAATTTATCCGCGCGGCGACGCGCGGCGCGGACAGCATTTTGCATCTCGCCACCGCGTTTCCCAAAAAAGCGGCGCCCGGCGCCAAGGAGTGGGCGCTGAACGACCGTCTCCGCCTTGAAGGGACGCGCAATCTTTTGAACGCCGCGCAAAAGCAAGCGCTTTATTCGTTTGTCCTCTTTAGCGTCGCGTTTTTGTACGGCGATACGCGCGGCGCGTGGAAACGCGAAGACGACCCGCTGCCGCGCAACATTGCGCGCCCGCTGCAATCCGCCGTCGAAATGGAACGTCACGCGCTAGCAGAGTATCAGGCGTACGAAACGCCCGTCGTCATTTTGCGCGCCGCCTCGCTGTACGGCGCAGCCGCGTATCACACTCGCGCGCTGCTGCACGCGCTGCAACATCGCCGCCTCCCGATTATCGGTTCGGGCAATCAGTACTGGCACTGGCTGTATGTGGACGATATGGCGCGCGCGTGCGTGCTGGCGGCGGAACATCCCGCGCCCGGCGAAATTTTCAACGTCGCGGACGATTGGGCATTTCATGCGGCGGACGGTTTGAATTATATTGCCGCGCAATTGAACGCGCCCGCGCCGTTCAAAATGACGACGCCGCTCGCGCGCGCGCTCATTGGCAACGCCGCGTTTCTCGCGCAAAGCGCGCGCTATCGCACCGACAAAATCAAAAAGATGCTCGGCTGGGCGCCAAAATATCCGACCTATCGCGAAGGTCTCGCGGAAATTTTGCGCGTGATGGGACAACGCTAAATGATTTATCTCGGCACGCAGGGCTGGTCATACAAAAGTTGGGCAGGCGTATTTTATCCGTCCGGCACGCCATCGAATCGGTATCTCGCAGCTTATGCGACCAAGTTCAAAGCGATTGAAATTGATTCGACGTTTTACGGCACGCCGCGCGTGACGAACGTTGAAAAGTGGGTCAATGATACGCCGGACCATTTTCGCTTTGCGGCGAAATTTCCCAAACTCATCACGCACGACAAGCAGTTACAAAATGTCGCGTCGGAAACCGCGTTCTTTCTCGACGCCATGAGCCAATTCGGCGCGAAACTCGGACCGCTGTGTTTGCAATTTGCGTACGATTTTGCGCCCGCCAAGCGCGAACTGCTCGACGAATTTCTCGCCTCGCTGCCGCAAACCACGCGCGATGGCACGCGCTTTCGCTATGCGGTCGAAATTCGTCATCGCGGCTGGCTCCAAGATTGGTTTTTTGAAATGTTGAAAAAACATCGCGCCGCGCTCGTTCTCGTGGACCGCGTCGCAATGCCGAAACTCGCCTTGACGACGACGGATTTCACATACATTCGCTGGCTCGGCAATCGCAAGGATATTCCCGACGACGATTATAGCCGCGTGCGGATCCAGCGCGACCAAGAATTGACGGAATGGGCGGAGACGATTGCGGAATTGGACGCGCGCGAAATGGACGTATGGGGTTTTGCCAACAATCATTACATGGGTCATTCGCCCGCGACGCTGCGCGAGCTTCAGACCTTGCTGCACGCGCGCGGGGTGAACGGCTGAACAAAAAAGCGCGCGCGCCGTATCTTGGACAATGACGAACGAACAATTACCCGAAACGTTTGAACGGCTGCGCGCGGCGGCGCGCGCGTGGGAACAACCGATGGTGACGGCGATGGCAGAACGCCGCGCGAGTCATTTTGAAATTCTCGTCGCCGCCGTGTTGAGCGCGCGCACATTGGACAGCGTGACCGTCAAGGCGCTGCCAAAACTTTTTGCTTTGGCAAAAACGCCGCACGCGCTAATGACATTGCCCGAAACGGAAATCGCGCACGCGATTCGCGGCGTCGCGTTTCCCGCGCAAAAAGCCAAGCAACTGCGCGCGTTGGCGCGCATCCTCGTCGAAAAATATGACGGACGCGTGCCGGAAACGATTGAGGAATTGGTGGAATTGCCGGGCGTCGGGCGCAAGGTGGCGAATCTCGTCGTCGTCGAAGCGTTCGACCAACCGGGCATTTGCGTGGACACGCACGTGCATCGCATCACGAACCGGTGGGGCTATGTAAAAACGAAAACGCCCCAAGAAACGGAAATGCGGTTGCGCGCAATTTTGCCGCCGCGCTATTGGAAAGAAATCAATCCGCTGCTCGTCGCGTTGGGCCAAAACATTTGTCGTCCGACGAGTCCGATATGTTCGCGCTGTCCGATTGCAGAATTTTGCGAACGGGTCGGGGTGACGAAACAACGTTAGCGTTACGTCTTGCGCGTTGGAAATCCAAAAAATGAAACGTCATTTTCTGGCAATGTGTTTGACGCTATTCGCCGCGCTGGGGTTTGCGGGCTGCGGCATATTGACAGCGCCGCCGCCAACCGCGACGCCGTTGCCGACCGCGACCGCGACGGCATCGCCGACGACGGCGCCGACAGCAACGCGCCCCAAACCGACGGCGACGCCGTCAAACGCGCTGCCGTCGGCGCTGGCATTCGCTTTGAATAAAACGCAGGGCGTGCGCGCGGTGGAATATGATTTTTCCACAAGCATCGTCAGCGTCCAAGATACCGAGGCGACGGAATTACCGGGGCTCGCGCTCAAGGGCCAAGACAGCACGTTAAATCGTCACGTCGTCGTCAGCGGCATAACGAGCGACACGAATGAATTTATCACCTACGAAGCGCTTGTGCTGGGCGAAAAGGTGTATATCAAAGGATTGACGGACGTGCCGGGCATTGACCCCGCGCTGTGGTATCAGTTGCCGGTTGAAATGCAAAACGCGGTGCGTCGTTTGCCCACCGCGCGCGGACTGGTCAATAGTTTCCAAGCCCAAGCTCTCGGCGCCGCGAAATTTCAAAACGTCGGCGCGGAAATAGTGGACGACGAAAATTGCACTGTGTGGGCGGCGCAAAATACCGAAGCGATTCTAGACGTTATCGGCGTTACAGATTCCGCGACGCTGGCAAGTCAATTGGGCGAGATTGACGGCGCGGAATTGAAAATTTGGACGTGCGCGGACGGTTACATTCACAAACTACATGGCTTGGTACGGGGTCACAACGCCCAAAACAAAAATGATACGGTCAACATTAAATTGGATTTGACATTGAACCGTTTTGACCACGCATTTGAGATTCAAGCGCCGCCCGACGCCAAACTCTTTGCGCCGCAAGAACCGACCAGGACGACGCCGACGGCAGCGGCGCGCGCGACGGCGACAGGGGAAATCCAGTCAACGCCTGCGCCAAAGCCATCCCAAACGCCAACGCCCTAAACGGATGTATCACAAATGTTTTGACGCGTGACTGATGTTATACAATCGTAATAACGTGTGATGCAGTGCAACGCCGCAAGCGTTTTACCCGCAAAATTCGCATAGCGTACGAATGAGGCGATGCACTGTATCGCAGGTCGCTACCCTTATGCGCATATCCCGCCTGTTTATAGCAAGTGCGTAATGTCGGTCAAGCGTCGAAAAATAGATTGAAACCACCAAGCGCGTGACTTTACGCTAACGATACGGGTTATGCTGAATCACAAGCGAATCATTACCGCCACAATCATCAGCTTGGCGCTGGGGATGTGGCTCTTTGCGGCTTGCGCGCCGAACTCTGCGTCGTCGCGTGAACCGAAAGCGATAACGGCAAGCCACACGCCCAACGCGTCCCTTGGCGCTACAATACGCCCCACGAAAATTCCGCCCGCATCCACCGCCACACGCGTTATACAAATTACGCCTGTGAGTGCGGCGGCGCTTTCACCCGCCGCCAAACTGAACATTCCTAAACTTCAAGACCGCCTGACTCTAATTTTGCTTGCCTATCGCGCCGACGACAAGACGGGTTTAGCCGCTTTGAGCGGCGACCGCAACATTGACCTCGACGCCAACACGGTGCGCGTGATTTTAGAGATGGATATTGATCCCGAAGCGCATGTTGCCGGCGCGCCCCGAGTCGAGACCGTGACTTTGGCAGACGGTCGCACGGTCGAAATCCAGCGCGAGCCCCCGATTGCGATTCGCGCGGATTTGGCGCAAGCGATTGCGGCAACAGGCGCCGTCTATGAAACCGCTTACCAGAACCAGGTGCAGGTGTTGGCGCCCTTTGCCAGTCTGGAAGCGTTGACAAAAATTCCTGGGGCGCGTTTTGTACGCTTGCCCTATGCAGCGCAACCTTGAAGGAGGTTCATAATGAAGCGTCGGATTATCTCAATCCTGTTTGTCATTGCCCTAGCCATCATCGCCATCGGCCCACCCGCCGCGATGCGCGCGCAAGGGCCCCTGCCGCCAATCTCCGAGAACGCGATCAACGCAACAACGGCAGCGGCGTTCAACATAGCGCCAAGCGTTTTACCGTCCATTTCTCGACCCGCGAAAAACGTTTCGGCATTGCAAGACCAGCTCGCGCAAATGAGCGCCGCCGCCAAATCCGGCGAAGCCGCCAAGTTGAATTCATTTAGCGCCAGCCAATTCGTTGACCTTGCAAACAAGCAGGTTAGAGTCGTTTTGGAAATGGACGCCGACCCAGATGCTCATGTCGCGCGCGCGCCAACCATCGAGACGGTAGAATTGTCCGGCGGTAAGACAGCCCAAATTCAACACGCACCCGCCATCGCCATCCGCCCCGCATTAGCGCAAGCTATTGTCGCAACGGGAGCGACGTATGAAACGGCTTTTCAAAATTTGGTGCAGGTCCTGGCGCCATTCACGAGTCTCGAAGCGCTCGCGAAAATTTCAGGAGTGCGTTATGTGCGCTTGCCGTATCCTGCCGAACCAAGCGCGCTGCCGCCCCAAAATCCCAAAGGATTAGCCCCAATGATTGGTTCGCAAACCAGCGAGGGCGTAAATCTGACAAAAACCG
>WBZO01004768.1_pt1 | contig 14374 bp, 8 predicted proteins | sample 5204261 | NCBI WGS metagenome assembly WBZO01 (sample SAMN12412400, study PRJNA552823) | activated sludge metagenome | isolation source: activated sludge from anammox sidestream of wastewater treatment plant... | place: USA: North Carolina | collected 2017-09
GCCCAAGATGCTGTAATAGTCCTTACCAGGCATGATTCTCCTGATTAAGAATTGTAGTTAAGACCCAGGAACATGTCAATAGAATAGGCAGTAATCTTGACAATGGCGTTATCATGGACTTGACGGCGGTTAGCCTGATTACTATAATCAAAGCGGAAGTCAGGCCGAGGCAAGAAATCTAAAAGGAGGTGGATAGTCTATGAGCCTGATACGATGGGACCCCTTCAGCGAACTGTCCAGCTTGCGGCGCGCCATGGACCGCGTGTTCGAGGACTTTATGCCCGGGCGCACTTTCCGCGGTGAAGGCGTCGAAATGGGATTTCCTGTCGACATGTACGAGACCGACGACTCGATAGTCGTGAAGGCGTCTCTCCCCGGCATCAGCCCTGAGGAAGTCGATATTTCGGTTACCCCCGAGGGCTTGACGATCAAGGGTGAGCATAAGGAGGAGCAAAAAACGGAGCACGAGAACTTCTACCGTCGTGAGATCCGGTTCGGCTCCTTCGCCCGGACGATCCCTCTACCGAGCAGGGTGGAGTATGAACGCGCCGAGGCGGACTTTGAGAATGGCCTGTTGACTGTGAAACTCCCTAAGGCTGAGGAGTTGCGGCCGAAGTCCATCAAGGTCAAGACCAGGGGTAAGGAGTTGGCGGGAACCGCAAGGTAGCCTTACCTAATTGAATAGCCGTAGCGGGGGTTGGCTCTCGGCGCCAGTCCCCGCTGCTTATGTCTCTTGCAAGGACCCTTTTAATAGACGCATGATGCAAATTGATAAATATATAGAGAATAGTTATAGGTTATTGTAATCTCCATCGTCTGGACAAATAACGGACTCAACGTTAAAATCTTGCTGCGAGTTAGGCCGTTTCCTAAGGAGGACTCCCATGAAGCTCGTTGTCTGGTTTCGTGAAGTAGACAAGGACGATGTAGGACTGGTCGGCGGCAAAGGCGCAAACCTTGGCGAGCTGACCAGAGCAGGGATTCCCGTTCCACCGGGTTTCATTCTCACTTCTCATGCGTATTTCCATTTCCTGCAGGAGTCTGGCTTGAAGCCGCGGATCCGAAAGGCTCTTGAAGGTCTGGACGTCGATAATAATAGTGAACTCCAGCGAGCGGCGTCCGAAGTCAAGCAAATGATCATGGAAGCCGCGCTGCCTGCAGACGTGACGAGCGCTGTTTTGCGAACCTACAGGGAAATGGATGACGGGCCGGTGGCCGTGCGGAGCTCCGCGACGGCCGAAGACCTGGCGGAGGCCTCCTTTGCCGGACAACAGAGCACTTTCCTCAACGTCCAGGGAGAGGCGGACGTGCTACGCGCGATACAGGCCTGCTGGGCCTCACTATTCGAAGCGCGGGCGATCTTCTATCGGGAGCACGGCGGCTTCGATCACCTCAAGGTGGGGATTGCCGCAGTAGTACAGCAGATGGTGCAATCGGAGCGGTCCGGGGTGATGTTCACCATCGAGCCGGTGACGGGGGACCGGAGCAAGATAGTAATAGAGGCCATTTTCGGCCTCGGCGAGGCGGTAGTATCGGGGGCTTTGACCCCCGATTTGTACGTTCTGGACAAGGCGTCGCTCTCTATAGGCGAAAAGGCTATCGCGCAGCAGGAGCGGCAACTCGTTCGCAATAAGCAGGCGGTCGCCGGCGAGGACCCCAACATCTGGCTGCCGGTGGCTAAAGAGGATATGAACCTGCAGAAGCTCAGCGACAGGGAAATCCAGGCTCTGGCGGAGATCGGACGGAAGGTCGAACAGCATTACGGCGTGCCCGAGGACATCGAGTGGGCCGAAGAGAATGGGGAGATGTTCATCGTGCAGGCCCGGCCTGTCACCGTGACCGAGGCCGTGGAAATCGGTGTGGGATTGCCTTCGGAGAAGGCGCTAGTTCTGCTGGAGGGTTCTCCCGCCGGCCCCGGCGTTTCCTGCGGGCCGGTGAAGGTAGTCTTCGATCCCGCGAATATCGACCAGGTGCTCGAAGGAGACATCCTGGTGGCGGAGATGACCACTCCGGATTTCGTGCCAGCGATGAAGCGGGCGGCGGGGATCATCACCGATCGCGGCGGCCGGACCTGCCACGCCGCAATCGTCAGTCGCGAGCTTGGTATCCCGTGTGTTGTGGGCGCCGGCGACGCGACTCAGGTGTTGAGCACTGGCCAGACCGTTAGCGTCGACGGCTCCCGCGGACGTGTGTACGAAGGCCGGGCGGAGGTCCGTCTGAAATGGGCGGAAGAGGAGAAGAAGCGGCGGGAAGTAGCCTCGCATATCAAGACCAGGACCAAGATATATGTGAACCTTGCCGAGCCGACACTCGCGGAACGAACGTCAAAACGCAATGTCGATGGCGTAGGGCTGCTGAGGGCCGAGTTCATCATCGCGGATCACATCAAGGAGCACCCGCGCCTATGCATCGACGAGGGGCGCCCCGCCGATTTCACGGACAAGCTGGCCGAAGGGCTTTTCTCTTTCGCCCGGTCCTTCTATCCCAGGCCGGTCATATACCGGATGACGGACTTCAAGACCAACGAGTACCGGAACCTGAAGGGCGGCGAGAGGTACGAGCAGGTGGAGGAGAACCCGATGATCGGGTACAGAGGGGCCTCCCGTTACATCCGCGAGGAGGACATCTTCCGTCTGGAGGTGGAGGCTATCAAACGGGTGCGGAAGGAGTACCCGAACCTGTGGGTGATGGTCCCGTTCGTGCGGACGCCGGAGGAACTGGCCGGTGTTAAGGCGCTTATGGAGAGTCTAGGGCTGGTGCGCTCCCCGGAGTTCAAGCTCTGGATGATGGCCGAAGTCCCGTCTAACGTCTTCCTCCTCGACAGGTTCATCGACGTGGGCATCGACGGCATCAGCATCGGGTCGAACGATCTGACTCAGCTTATTCTGGGCATCGATCGCGATAACGCCCGCTTCGCGGCAGATTTCGATGAGCGAAACGAGGCGGTGATGATGGGGCTGGAACGACTGGTCAAAGGCGGCAGAGCCCGAGGCATAACCGTTTCGATCTGTGGCCAGGCGCCCAGCGACTATCCGGAGCTTGCCCAGAAGCTCGTGGAGTGGGGAATCACGTCCCTATCAGTGAATCCCGATGTCATCGACAAGACCCGAGAGATCATCGCCAGGTTTGAGGCGGCGCTGGAGCAGCCTCAAACGGCGGACAAGTTGGTGGCTACCCCCGCATCTTGAGAAAGGTTTGACTTCCAACGGCCCCGCGCGAATTGGCGGGGCCGTTGATTTCTGGCGCAGGCTTGCAGATATCGCGGAGGTGGCGAGTATAATTTGGCGAAGAAGCGGCGGTAATCTGGAGCTTGAGAAAAATGGATGTCTTTGCGGCTGTTCGTGAGCGATTGGAGGAACGCGAACGTTCGTTATCGCCCTACGCCGCTAAGAGCTTCCATAGCCGTGGAAGAGATACTTACGAAGACCCCTCGCCACTCCGCACCGAATTTCAGCGAGACCGCGACCGGATTGTTCACAGTAAGGCGTTCCGTCGCCTGATGCGAAAGACCCAAGTCTTTATCGCTCCGGTAGGCGACCACTTCGTCACGCGAATGACCCACACCCTGCAAGTAGCCCAAATCGCCCGGACGATCGCCAGGGCGCTGAACCTGAACGAAGACCTGGCGGAAGCGATTAGCCTTGGGCACGACCTGGGTCATCCTCCATTCGGGCACGCCGGCGAGCAAGCCTTGGCGGAGTTGTTGCCCGAAGGGTTCAGGCACGCGCAACAGAGCCTAAGAGTAATCGAGAAGCTGGAACGCCTGCCAGGCGGCAAGCCCGGTTTGAACCTGACATGGGAGGTGCGCGACGGCATAGTCAACAGTTCCAAAGTGCGAGAAGACATCCTGGCGGAGGGGTTCGGTAAAGCAGCATCGCTGGAGGGACAGATCGTGAAGCTGGCGGATGCCGTAGCTTATATCAACCACGACATCACCGATGCCGTGCGGGCCGGCCTGATACAGGAGGATGACTTGCCCGTAGACGCGACGCAGGCGCTAGGGCGCTCGCACTCCGAACGGATCAACACCCTGGTGTGCGATATCGTGGAGAACTCCTGGGCCGTGACCGGGCAGCGGGATGACGGACCGGCCAGAGAGATTACGATGAGCCCGCTTGTGCTCGACGCGGCCAATGCGTTGCGGGAGTTCATGTTCCAGCGCGTGTATTTATGGGAAGGGCGGAGGCGAGAGGCCGAGAAGGCCCAGCAGATCGTGCGGCAGCTTTTCTCGTACTACCTCGCAAACGCTGACCAGGTCCCCGATGACTTTGTGGACAGATCGGACCCGCGCTGGCAGAGGGCGAGCGATTACGTGGCTGGCATGACCGACGACTTTGCTCTCGCCACGATGAGGCGTCTCCAGGGCTCGGGCAGAAGCCGAGGGCGCGCGAGAGGCGCCGGGAAGACTCGGGGAAGCGAAGACGCGTAACATTCCGAGGCCAGACTGGTTCTATAAGATGAGAATGAGCAAGCCTGGTTGGGCCACTTGACCACTTATGGTAATATTGATCTTGGCTTCCTCTCAGTAAATACTGGCGGCAGTCCTGCTTTCAGGCTCGGCGCCACATGAGAAGCGAAGTCGAAGAGATAAAGGCTCGCCTGGACATCGTTGATCTGATTGGCCAGCACGTCCAGTTGAGGAAGGCTGGCCGTACGTTCAAAGCATTATGCCCCTTCCATTCCGAGAAACTTCCTTCATTCGTGGTCTCTCCCGAAAGGCAAAGCTGGCACTGCTTCGGAGGCTGCGGAACGGGGGGTGACATTATCTCGTTCGTAATGCGCAAAGAAGGCCTTGAATTCAAGGAAGCGTTGGCCATGTTGGCGGAGCGGGCAGGCGTACGGCTTCAGGAGAGACGGCGTTCGAGCCAGGAGGAGCAACGCCTCGGGCGATTGAAGGCGGCGAACGAGGCGGCGGCCGAATGGCACAAGCGGCGACTGTGGAGTGTGGACGGTGGTCGTGTCAGAGATTACCTGGAGCGCCGCGGTGTGGATCGAGAGGCAGCCGACATGTTTACTTTGGGCTACAGCCCGCCCGGCTGGCAACTCCTCCGAGACTATCTGGTGGAACGAGGCTTCAACGATTCGGAGCTGGTGGCGGCCGGGCTACTTGTGGAGCCCGATTCCAGGGGTCGGGCCGGAGAAAGACCGTACGACCGCTTTCGAGGCCGTCTGATGTTTCCGATTCGAGATGGCAGGGGAACGATCGTGGGCTTCGGGGCGCGGACCCTGGATAACAGCGAACCGAAGTACTTGAACACGCCCCAGACCCCCCTGTTCGATAAGAGCGGCATCCTGTATGGAATAGACCGGGCGGCGGAGGCGATACGCGGCGAAGGCCGGGCCGTAATTGTAGAAGGATACATGGACGTCATAGCCGCGCATCAGCATGGATTCTCGAACGTTGTGGGGTCAATGGGGACATCGCTCACTGAACGTCAGGTTATGAGCCTCAAGCGTCTCACAGGGGCTATCGTCATGGCCCTGGACGCGGACGCAGCGGGAAAGCAGGCAGCCCTGCGGAGTCACGATGTGGTGCGAGAGACGCTGCGCCGGCAGGACTCGGGAGAGGAAAGGATGGGGGTGGTCAGCTTTTGGGGCGGTCTCGTGCGCTATCAGGAAGTGGCCTCGGTCGACCTCAAGGTGGCGGAACTGCCCGACGGTCGCGATCCCGATGACGTGATCCGGGAGAGCCGCGAAGTCTGGCGTTCGCTCATTTCCGAGGCGAAGCCCGTGCTGGACTACCAATTGCAGATAATGGCGGCGCGAAATGAAATATCGGGGCCTCAGGGGCGTTCAAAGCTAGTGGCTGAGTTCATGCCGCTTCTGGCAACCGTGACGGACCCCGTGATGCGAACACATTACCTGCGCCGGCTCTCGCGCCTGACGTTGGTCAGCGAAAGAGATCTCGCGCAGATGTTGCCTTCGCGAGGGTCGCCGGGCCGCCGCCAGGACTTAACGCCGGCAGCGAACCGGAAGTCGGGTGATAAGCGGGAACACTTCCTCCTGGCGCTGCTACTGCGAAATCCGGAGTTGAGGCCGGAGGGCCTGGAGATCCCGGAGGCGCTGCTCTGGGAGGAAGAGAACCGGCAGGTACTATCGATCTGGAAAGAGGTTGGAGGAGATTCTGTAAAGGAGCGTCTGCCAGAGGAACTGGAGGGGCATCTGGATCGTTTGATTAATCGCGACCTACCTCCATTCTCGTTGAAGGAGGCCCGCGAGGCGCTGGCTGACTGCCGGCGACGTCTGGAAAGGCGGCGCCTTGAGGCGGAGAAGCAGGCGATGACCGCCATGCTGGCGGCTCAGGAGGAGGAGATTGGGGTGGCGCCGCTGATCGATGAAGAATATATGGCGGTTGGGGGTGAGAGGAAAAATGAGAGATTCGATCTGTATATGCTGGATACAGAAACGGGACTGAGATTACACCAAACGGAAAGGGATGAAAAGAGTGGATAAGCCAAGAGGGAAGAGAGCTATGCTTGACCACTCAGAGGAGAACAAGGAGGTCGAACGGCGTCAGTTGCGCGGCCGTCTGGCTGATGACCTGCTCGAAGACGCCGTAGAAGAGAGCCAGATTGAGGGTGAAGAGCCTGAAGGAGAGGAAGCAGCGGAAGTGCCTGGAACTGTGATTCAGGATGAGATCTCCGCGGTGCGCGCTGCGCCACGGACTGGGCGAGACTCCGAGGAGTGGGAAGAGCCGGCGCCGGAGAAACTGGAGGAAGCGGAGCCGGAGACTGTCGAGCTTGAGGAACTCGAAGAGGGAATCGATGATCCGGTCCGCATGTACTTGCGGGAGATCGGGAAGGTCAACCTTCTGACGGCCGAGGATGAAAAGCGCCTGGCGCGGCAGATGGAGGAAGCCGACTACATCAAGGACATCGAGAACAGGTATCTCGAAGAGAATGGTCGAAAGCCCAAGGCTGCGGACGTGTTGGTGGCGCTTCTCCAGCACTTGCAGGAGATGCGACAGGCCCTGGATTTCGTCGCCACCGAGTTGGACGCAGGCGGTCTGCCGCTTCAGGAACTGGTCGTTCACGAGCGCCTGAGAAAGGCGATCGACCGCGAGATGGAAAAGGAGATCGCAAATAAGCTCGCCGACAGGCTGCAGATCGAGGAACCGGAGGCCGAGCGCTCGCTGGTGCGGATGTCTATCGTAACCCACCTGCTATCGCCAGAGGTCATACGCTGGGCGCAGGAAGCGGCGACAGGGGACGTCCTGCCTCCGCCGGAGGGCCTGGCGGACAAGCTGCTCCCGCGCGAAGGCCACGCCAAGATGTACTTCCAGCGCATCAAGGACGAGGGCTTCCAGGCCGAGAAGCGGCTTACCGAGGCTAACCTCCGTCTCGTGGTCAGCGTCGCCAAGAAGTACATTGGCCGCGGAATGTCCTTGCTGGACCTCATCCAGGAGGGGAACATCGGCCTGATCCGCGCTGTTGAGAAGTTCGACTACCGGAAGGGATTCAAGTTCAGCACCTACGCGACCTGGTGGATTCGCCAGGCCATAACCCGAGCCATCGCCGACCAGGCCCGGACGATCCGCATCCCGGTCCATATGGTAGAGACGATCAACAAGCTCGTACGCGTCAGCAGGCGGTTGGTGCAAGAGTACGGCCGCGAGCCTAGTAGCGAAGAGATCGGACGGGGGATGGAAGTAGCGCCGGAGAAGGTGCGGGAGATCATCAAGGTCTCCCAGGAGCCTGTATCTCTGGAGACGCCTATTGGTGAGGAGGAGGATTCCCACCTGGGCGACTTCATCGAGGACCAGGGCACGATGGCCCCGGCGGAAGCGGCGTCCCACCAGTTGCTGAAGGAGCAAGTGCAGGAGGTCGTAAGCACGCTGACCCCTCGAGAGCAGAAGGTGCTGGTCCTGCGCTTCGGTCTGGAGGACGGCCGAAGCCGCACACTTGAGGAGGTGGGGCGTGAGTTCAACGTCACGCGCGAGCGCATCCGCCAGATTGAGGCGAAAGCGCTGCGCAAGCTACGCCACCCCAGTCGCAGCAAGAAACTGAAGGACTACCTGGAGTAGGTATCTCCAAGCTCTAGCAGGACAAAGGGCCAGGCAACCGCCAGCCCTTTCGGTCTGTCAGGCTTCAGGCTGCGTTCTCTACGGATAGTGAATCTGCTGGATGCCCCCAGCGGCTACGTGAAACGTGTGGCCGGTGATGGGGTGGGAATCGTCGCTTGCCAGGAAGACGGCGGCGGCCCCGGCGTCCTTCTCCGGATCTCCCATATTGATGGCGGCCGCGGCCATCTCGGGGTACTTCTCCTTATAGGCCTCGAATGACGGCGAGACGATGCCCGGACAGATAATATTGACCCTGATGTTGTATCTCTTCCACTCCTGGGCGGCAGTCTTCGAGAAGCCGCGGATCGCCTCTTTGCAGCCAGAGTAATCAGACCATCCGGGCCCTCCGTAAACGCCAAGACCTGAGCCAAAGTTGATGATCTTGCCGCCGCGCTCCTTCATGTAGGGGAAAACCGCCTTGCAGCAGTACCATGTGGCTTTGATGCCGGTGCGATAGGTGGTGTCCCAGCGCTCTTCGGGGAACTCCTCGATGGGGTCGTACTGGACGAAGAGGGTCTGGGCGTTGTTTATCAGGATGTCGATGGGCCCGAACTCCTTGACTGCCGTATCGACCATTCGTTTTACCTGCTCTTCGTTACCGACATCACACTGTACGGCGATGGCCTGCCCTCCGCGGGCGCGGATCTCTTCGGCCACATCCTTCCCCGTGTCGGGTTTGATCTCGGCGATCACGACCTTGGCGCCCTCGCTGGCCAGGGCGAGAGCCATTCCCCGGCCGATCCCCTGCCCGGAGCCGGTGACGATCGCAACTTTGCCTACCAGCTTGCCCAAGGTGCACACCTCCTGACGCTAGGATGTTGATTGGCGCGACTATAGCACAGGGGGCAGAAGCATTACAAGATTTCGATCTCCCTCACATTCGAGCCCCCTATCAGGGTGCTGAAAAAGTCGATGATGGCCCTTTCGACTACCTCAGGACAGACTTGTCGACTTCGCTCAGGCAGGCCCGTCGAACCATGAGCGGTCAAATGCAGGTCCATATGCGCCCGTTGCCGGCTTATCCCCCACCCCAGATACCTTCGCGAAGAAGATTGTGCCGTCGAGCACGTGTGGCCGGCGCTCAGTATGACAGTTTTTGGCCAACGCCAAGAGGCGCCAGCGGAGAACTGGTATTCCGAGCCCCTTCGACTTCGCTCAGGACAGGGCCGTCGAACCATGAAGTGTGGAAGATTGTTTTGCAGCACACTCCTATTAGGAAAGGCTCGACCTTTCGCTCATGTGAAAAGTCGCCTGCGCAATTGATCGCAAGGAAAGCGCAAGATTGTTGAAAGGTTTCCGTCAGGCTTTCGCTTCGGGCTGCTGGCACGTTATTAACTGACATGAGGCGGTGACAGGCCCGAGCGCCAATACCGCGGGCAGGCTGCCGTCTCTGATCTGGTCGGGGCGATCGTTCGGGGAGGAGTCGAACGCCTGTGGTCCGGTCCAAGAGCTTGCCTTATCTGCCCGGCCTCGACGGGCTGCGCGCTATCGCGGTAATCGCTGTAGTGCTGTACCATCTTGGCTTTGGCTGGGCCGCCGGGGGATTCCTTGGCGTCGATGTCTTCTTCGTCATCAGCGGCTACCTTATAACCTCTCTTCTTCACGAGGAGTGGGTGGCGGAACGACAGATCGACCTCCGTGCCTTCTGGCTCCGGCGCGCCCGGCGGTTGCTCCCGGCTGCCTTCGTCCTGATTCTCGCAGTCCTCAGCTATGCCATCATATTCATCCCTGAGGAGGCGTCGCGGCTGCGCGAGGACGCTCTGGCCAGCGCTGGCTACATCACGAATTGGCGCCTGATATTCAGCCAGCAGTCCTACTTCGAAGCGGTAGGCAGGCCGCCGTTGCTGCGTCACCTGTGGTCTCTGGCTGTGGAGGAGCAATTCTATCTCCTGTGGCCGCTGCTCTTCGGCGGCGGCATGATGCTCCTGCGGCGGCGACGCTACCTACTACCTCCCGTGCTCGCCCTGGCGGCAGCCTCAAGCGTTGGGATGGCGCTCCTCTATCAGCCGGACGTCGATCCATCACGCGTCTACTACGGGACGGACACCCGTGCTACCGGACTCCTCCTGGGGGCAGCGCTGGCGCTGGTCCGCCCCCCTTCCCTGGCCTCAGTGGCGAGGGAGAAGGCACTTGTCAAGGGAATCATTCTGGATTTGGTGGGAGTGCTTTCCCTGGCCATTCTCCTCTATTTCTTCTTTAGCGTGAACGAATTTCAGCCGTTTCTGTACCGAGGGGGCTTCGCGCTCGTCGCCCTGACCAGCGCCGCCCTGATAGCCGTAACAATCCACCCCGCTTCACACATTGGCCGTCTGCTGGGGCGACAGCCCCTGCGCTGGATAGGAACACGGTCCTACGGCCTGTATCTCTGGCACTGGCCGGTCTTCATGCTGACACGCCCGTATCTCGACGTTTCGCTCGACGGACCGGCGCTGCTGGCCCTTCGGCTGGCCATGACCGTCGTCCTGGTTGAACTTTCGTACCGGTTGATAGAGAATCCGGTGCGTGCGGGTGCGCTGGGAAGAGCCTGGCGCTCCCTACGCCAGAACAGAGGAATGCGAAAGCCTCTTCTACGCTTGAAATGGGCAGCAGCAGCGGTCAGCGCCAGTACGCTCCTGGTGCTCCTGGTGATTGCCGCCGTCTCCGCAAGGCCGCCCCTTCCCGCTTCTTACCTCTCGGTCAGCGGGATGCAGGTATCGGCGCCGCTGGGTCCATCTGCGCCCCCCGCGCCAGCGGTTCCGTTAGAGGTGGGGCTCGTGGCCTCCCCACTCCTCCAGCCGTTCATGTCTTTCCCAGCGGAAGATGTCATCCAGTTAGCGCAACCACTGCCGGCGTCTGTCCCGCCGTTCTCACCAGCGCCCTCGCCTTCGCCGCTTCCCCGTCCGTCGCCGGCCATAACGGCGATCGGCGATTCGGTCATGCTGGGCGCGGGAAGAACGCTGGTGGCGACGCTGGGTGGCGTGGAGGTGGATGCGGAGGTAGGACGACAGGTCACGACCATGATCGACATACTTCAGGCGAGGCGCGCTTCAGGCCAACTGGGAGAGGTTGTCATAATTCAAGGTGGCGACAACGGCACGTTCAGCGGACGCCAGTTCGACGAGATCATGAAGGCGCTGGACGGGGTCCGCAAGGTGGTGTTCGTAAATGTGAAGGTGCCGCGGCAGTGGGAGGGGCCGAACAATGCGGTGTTGCGCGAAGGTGTGGAGCGGCATCCGCACGCTATCCTGGTGGACTGGCACGGTGCAAGCCGAGACCGGCCGGAGTTCTTTTGGGAAGATGGGATACACCTGCGGCCCGAGGGAGCGGAGGTCTACGCCAGTCTTATCGCGGCGGCTGTCGCCGAGCCTTGAAGCATCCAGCCTAGGCTGTGCCGTCGGGCAGAAGCCGGACGAAGACCTCGTTGGCAAGGAGGCGCCCGCGATCGGTAAGGCGGAGGCAGCCACTGACGCGCTCCAGGAGGCCAAGCTCCAGGGGCTCGGCCAACCGAGAACCATAGACGGTTTCGAAGTCGATGTCGAACCGCGAGCCGAAGTGCGACAGGCTCAGGCCCTCGTTAAGGCGCAGAGCCAATATCGCGCTGTCCGCCATAGCCGCCTCCCGAGACTCCTCCTCGAGGAGGGAGACGTGTCGCATCCCGCGCAGCCTGGTCGCTAAACCTTCCTGCCCGGCTGCAGGCAGGTCGCTCGCCCGTCCCAGCCATTTGACGTACTGCCGCGGTGAGTAGACGTTGGCAAATCGCCACTCCCGCCCCTCTTGTGGCGATATCAAGTGCGAGTGAGCGCCGGCGCCCAGCCCCAGCCATTCGCCGTTGCGCCAGTAGACCAGGTTGTGGCGGCATTCCTGTCCTGGCGTCGCCCAGTTGGATATCTCGTACTGGCGGTAGCCCGAGGTGGCCAGCCGCTCCATAGACCACTCATACATCTCGGCCTGCACGTCAGGGTCGGGGACGGGGGCCAGGCCTCGCTCCACATCACGGGCCAGCTTGGTCCCTTCTTCTATGGTAAGGGCGTAGAGCGACAGGTGATCGGGCTCCAGGGCGATAGCCTGTTCCAGGTTGTATTGCCAGCGCTCCATCGATTGCCCGGCCAGCCCGTAGATCAGGTCTAGGTTGGTGCGGGCGAAGCCGGCCTCACACGCCATCCGGTAGGCCTCGCGGGCCTCCGTTGCGGAATGGATGCGGTCCAGGGCGGCGAGCTCGTTGTCGTGGAAGGACTGGACGCCGAGGCTGATCCGGTTGACGCCTAACCCCAGCAAGCCTCGCAGGTAGGGCAGATCGACGGTCCCGGGGTTGGCTTCGAGAGACACCTCCGCCTCGAGCACGAGGTCGAAGCTATCGTGGAGGGCGTCCATGATGCGGGCAAGCTCATCCAGGGGCATGAGGCTGGGAGTGCCCCCGCCGAAGAATACCGTCTCGACCCCGTAATCACGCATAGCTTCGCGCCAGAGACACATCTCTCGAATGAGGGTGTCGGTGTAGGGACGGATGAGGGACTCCAGACCGGCGTAGGAATTGAAGTCACAGTAGGCGCACTTCAGGGAGCAGAAGGGGATGTGTATGTATAGGGAGAGGGGTGCGCGCTTCACAGGGATATGGTAGCAGGTTGGGGAGCGACAGGTGCTCGCTTGTGGCCTTCTGTTTGACCCTCCCGCTACCTCGTGCGACACTCGGCATTGTTATGCTGAAAACACATTCTTGCGGTGAACTGCGCCTGAGCGATGAGGGGCGGTCCGTAACCCTGGCGGGCTGGGTGAACCGCCGCCGCGACCACGGTGGTCTCATCTTCATCGACCTGCGGGATAACAGCGGCCTCGTACAGGTCGTGTTCAACCCAAAGGAATCCTCGGAGGCCTATGATGTCGCCAATTCCTCGCGGAGCGAGTATGTGTTGCGGATCGAGGGCGTGGTCGCTCCGAGGCCGGAGGGGACGGAGAACCGGCAACTTCCCACGGGCGAGATCGAGATCAGGGCGCAGAGGGCGGAGGCGCTGAACGCGGCCAGGACGCCGCCGTTCTACATCAGCGAGGAGACCGATGTCGAAGAGCTGTTACGGCTGAAATACCGCTACCTGGACCTGCGCCGCGAGACGATGCACCGGAACCTCCAGGTGCGCGGGCAGGCAGTCAAGTACATCCGCGACTTCATGGCCGAGAACGGGTTCCTGGAGATCGAGACGCCTATCCTGACGGCCCCCACGCCCGAAGGCGCCCGCGACTACCTCGTGCCTAGCCGTATCTATCAAGGCCGCTTCTACGCGCTTCCGCAATCGCCCCAGCAGTTGAAGCAGATACTGATGGTCGCGGGCTTCGAGCGCTACTTCCAGATCGCCCGCTGCTTCCGCGATGAAGACATCCGCGCCGACAGGCAGCCGGAGTTTACGCAGCTGGATATCGAGATGAGCTTCGTCGAGGAAGAGGACATTCTCGACCTGATGGAGCGGCTGTACAGCGGACTCTTCGAGACGGTGCGGCCCGACCTGAAAATCCTCAAGCCGTTCCCCCGCCTTTCCTATGAAGAGGCGATGCGCCGGTTCGGGTCGGACAAGCCCGACCTGCGCTACGGGCTGGAGCTGGCGGACTTCACGGATGTGGTGAGGGAGAGCGGCTTCACCATCTTCCGGCAGACGGCGTCGCGAGGCGGCGTAGTGAAAGGCATCTGCGCGCCGGGGGGCGCGTCGTTTACGAGGAAGCAGACGGACGACCTGACTACATTCGTTCAGCAGTATGGGGCGAAGGGTTTAGTATCCCTGGCATACCTGGGCGAGGGGAACATCGGCTCGTTAGCGCACGAGGATATCCGGTCGCCGGTGGCGAAGTTCCTGAGCGTTGAAGAGGCGAAGGAGATGGCTCGGGTGGCCGGGGCAGGGCGAGGCGACATGCTTTTGATGGTGGCAGACCAGCCGGCGGCGGCGCATAAAGCTCTCGACGCTCTTCGGCGAGAGCTGGCCCGGCGCCTTGACCTGGCAGACCCAAAGACAGTGCGCTTCGCCTTCATCGTCGATTTTCCCCTGTTCGAGTGGCACGAGGAGGACAGGCGCTTCTACTCTGTCACGCACCCCTTCACGGCTCCGAAGCCGGACGAGGAGCATTTACTGGGCACGGAGCCGGCCGTCGTACACAGCCGCTCCTACGACCTGATATGCAACGGCTGGGAGATCGGCGGGGGAAGCGTCAGGATTCACCGGCGAGAGATGCAAGAGAAGGTGTTCGGGCTCCTGGGGATCGGACCAGAGGAGGCGGAACGCCGCTTCGGCCATATGCTGGAGGCGTTCGAGTACGGGGCGCCGCCTCACGGCGGGATCGCCACCGGCATCG
>WBZO01004770.1_pt1 | contig 14366 bp, 11 predicted proteins | sample 5204261 | NCBI WGS metagenome assembly WBZO01 (sample SAMN12412400, study PRJNA552823) | activated sludge metagenome | isolation source: activated sludge from anammox sidestream of wastewater treatment plant... | place: USA: North Carolina | collected 2017-09
AGTGCCGGGTGGGTTCGACGAACGGCGAGTTGAGGATGGGGTTCTGGATGAGGGTATCGGCCACGACGCGCTGACAAGATACCAGCAAAGAGACGCGCCGGGTCTCAGGCTTTGGGCTACAGGCTGCGGGCGTAGTCGACTTCGGCCTGAAGTCCACCCGCCCTGACGCCTGAAGCCCGAAGCCCGGTGCCTACCGCCTACTTGTATTCGTCACACACGTCCTGCTCTTCCCCGTCCCAGTACGCCAGGCACTTGGCGTGGTCCAGGGGACCCTTCCCAATCACGCGCTCGAACAGGAAGTCCGCGATCATCTCGATCTCGCGCGGCTGCAGTGTGGCGGCGGGTTGCACCAGTTCGAGGTTGTTCTTCTTCAGGTCCTCTTCGCTGGTGTTGTTGCAGCGCGACGGATCCTTGTAGGCCTGGCGGTCGAAGGCCGGCATGCCGCGGCCCGGCCGGCCGCAGCGGATGGCGTAGAGGATTCCGGCGCGACCGAGCCGGCTGGTGCGCAGGTTCGGGGCATCGGGCATCTGCGTGTCCATCTTCCGCCCGTCCGCCGCCCACCCGTGGCACGTCTGGCAGTCGGCCTTGGTGCGGTAGATGGTCATGCCCTCCTTCACGTCCTCGGGATCCGGCGCCGGACCCTGCGCACGCACGGGCGTGCCCGAGGCGAGCCACAACGCGCCCGCGAACGCCGACGCCACCACCGCGCCCACTCCCCACATCCGCACGAACTGCCCCATCACGCTCATCGCTCCTGTCCTTCCACGAGGTTGATCGACCGTCGTCCACGCTCTCCGCTGGGCACCCGAGGTGCGCCCTATCGCCGTGGCAGCGCGAAGCTGAGAATCAGGTCGCCGCCGCGACGACCGCGTTCGCCGCCCCCCGACGCCACGGTGACGAACTCCTCGCCGTTCACCATATAGACCGAAGGCGACGAGAAGATGCCGGCACCGGTGTTGAACTTCCAGAGCTCGTCACCGGTCTTCGCGTCGAAGGCGTAGAAGTACCCGGCCAGGTTGCTGCCGGTGCCGACGAACACCACGCCGCCGGCCGTGACCACCGAGCCGGCCTGCGCGTACCCCTCGAACACCTTGCGCCACGTCAGCTCACCCGTGGTCGGGTCGTAGGCCGAGAAGTATCCCTTGGCGCCCCGCCCGATGTTGTACGGCCAGTCGATGGCCGCCACGTACAGCAGCCCGGTCTGCGGGCTGTAGGCGAGCGGGCTGTAGTTGGTGCCGCCGTTGGCGCCGGGCGCAATGATACGGTCCGGGCCCATCGGCGTGAAGTGCGGCACCACCTTGTACTTCTCGAGCTGCGCCGGCGGCACGTCCACCGCCACCACGGGGCAGACCGGCTCCATCGGCTTGCCCGATGCGGTGAAGGGAATCGGCTGCGTCGGATACGGTGCCTGGCCGGGCCCCGCGCCTTCGGTGGGCACCGGAACTTCCCTGATCGGGTGCACCGGCTTGCCGGTCTCGCGGTCGAGGATGTAGAGATAGCCGTTCTTGCTGGCTTCTGCCACCGCCTTCACACGGCGACCGTTCACCTGCATGTCGAAGAGCGTGGGGGGCGCGCCCGAGTCGTAGTCCCACACGTCGTGGTGGGTCTGCTGGAAGTACCACTTCAGCCGGCCCGTATCGAGCGTGAGCGCAATCAGGCTGTCGGTGAACAGGTTCGAGCCCGCACGCTTCGTGCTGTCGCCGAACGGATTCGCCACCGCGACATACAGCAGTCCGAGATCCGGGTCGATGGCCGGTGTCTCCCAGATGCCGCCGCCATTGCGCTCGCCGCCCACCCACGTGGGTCCGGCCACCTCCCAGCCCTGGTCCTTCTCGTCCTGCGGAATGGTGTTGAAGTGCCACAGCACCTTGCCGCTCTTCGCGTCGATGGCCAGCACGTGCCCGCCGGGTATGTGGCTCTCGCTGCGGGTGCTGCCGATGTAGAGCACGCCCTTGTGGTACTGGGGCGCCGTGGTGAACCAGTAGCCCATGCTGATCGCCGACGTCACGCCGGTGTAGCGCTGGTTCAGGACATCGAGGATGACGCTCGCCTGGCCGTCCCTGCCGAAGCCCGGCAGCGGCTTCCCGGTCTTCGCGTCGAGCGCGAACAGGAACGACCCACCCGCCGTGTAGACCACGCCGTCGCCGTAGACCACGCCGCGGTTGCGGAAGACGTACCCCTCCCTCGCACCGCCACCCAGCTTCGCGGTCACGTCATAGGTCCACAGCAGGTGGCCATCGGCCGCGTCCACGGCGTATACGCTGCCGCGCGAGTCGGTCACATACATCACGCCATCGACAATGATCGGCGTGGTCTGGTTGCTGACCCCGTCAATCACCCCGTGCTGGAACAGCCAGCGCGGCACGAGCGACTTCACGTTCGTGCGGGTGATCTGGTCGAGCGTGGAGTAGCGGGTCCCCGCGAGATCCAGGTTGTGCAGCGCCCAGTCTGCGGTCTTCCGCGCCTGCTGCGCCTGTACCGTCGGCAGGACTCCTGCAGCCCATGCCCCAGCCACGCCCGCTGCCACCACCGCCGCGCCGAGAATGCCGCGCATATCGCTTCCCCCCGCTGTCTCGAACTTCGGAGTTCTGAGTGCCTATCTCCTGACGACCACCACGCCCCAGGGGCCGTCACCGGCAGGAATCCGCTTCTTCACCGTGCGCGTTGCCACGTCGATCACGGACACGTCGTTCGACGGCCCATTCGCCGTGAACAGCGTCGACCCATCGTCGGAGACGGCGATGCCCCAGGGCCGCTGGCCCGCCTCGATCTGGCCGACCACCTTGTCCGTGGCCGTATCGATCAGCAGGACCATCCGGCTCCGCCCGGTGGAGACGTAGAGCGTCTTCCCGTCCGGGGCCATCGCGGTGCCCATCGGACGCATGCCGTCGCCGAGCGGAATCTTCCGGAGCGCGGTGAGCGACGCCGCGTCGATCACGGTCACGGTCGCTTCGTTCTCTGCGGGGATGTACGCGCGCGAACCATCGGGCAGGAACGCCACCGAGCGCGGCCGTGCGCCCACCTCGATGGACTTCACGACCCGCTTGCCGGCCAGGTCGACCACGTACACCGCACCCGCGTCCTCGGAGGTCACCCACACCTGGCGGCCATCCGGCGTCACGGAAATCCCCTCGGGCTCCTCACCCACCTCGAACGAGCGGGTCACCGCGCCGTCGGCAATGTGGACCACGCTCATCTGTGCCGTGTCCTCGTTGGCGATGTAGGCCTCGGTGCCGTCCGGGCTGACCGCCACGCCTTCGGGGTCGGAGCCGGCACGGAGTACCCGCAGCAGTGTGCTCGTGGCCGTGTCCACTTCCCCGATGCCGTCGGCCCCCTTGTCGGCCGGCGGCAGGGTCGACTCATCGACGCCGGGACCGGCGATGGGCGAGCCGCTCAGGGCAACGTACAGCCGCGTCTTGTCGCGGGACGCGACAATCCCGCGGGGACGCTTGCCCAGGGGGAGCGAGCCGGCCGGCTCGAGTGTGTCGAGGTCGATGACGGTGAGCGTGCCCTGGCGCTCGTTCGTCACGTACAACGCATGGCGCGGCGCGCCGACAGCGGCTGGCGCTGGCGGGGGCGCACCCGCGGGTTCGCCTTCCGCCGCGGGTGCCGGAGCGGGAGCCGAGTTGCACGACGCCAGCAGGAACAGGAGCGGAAGCGACAGGAGGCGGCGAAATGACATTGGGAACACGTGGGTGAATGGATGAATGGGTGAATCCGCGAGTCAGCGCAGCAGTGGCTCGAGGTCGACCGCTGCGCCCATGGCCGCGTAGCCGAGGCGGTTCGGGTGCAGGTAGTCGCCGGGGCCGCCATCGGTGCTGTTCGGCACGAAGGCCTCCTTTAGGGCGCCGGTGGCCGGATCGGTCGTGGCCCGGTCGAAATCCGCCACCGCATCGAAGACGCCCGCGGTGCGGATGAAGGTGTTCAGCGCCTGGCGCTTCGCCTCGCGGGCGGCGGCATCGGCCGGTGTGCCGTTGCCGACAGCGGACGTCAGCGTCGCGCCAATCACGCGGATCCCCCTGGCGCGCAGGCGTCCCACCACGTCGCGCATCGACTGTTCGACCACGGCGACGCTGGTACCGGCGGCTGGACTGAAGTCGTTGATCCCCTCGAGCCAGATCACCGCCTTCACGCCGGAGAGCGCCAGCACATCACGTTCGAGCCGCTGGCCGGCGGAGGGGCCGCCCGCGAACGGCTTCGCGGGGCTGTACTCCCCCGGACTGGCGACCCGGTTGCCGCCGATGCCCGCGTTCACAACCGACCACCGGTCTCCCGCGCGGGCGTGCAGGCGCCGCGAGAGCACGTCCGGCCAGCGATCGTCGCCGTTCAGCGTCGACCCGGTGCCGTCGGTGATCGAGTCGCCGAACGCCACCACCGCCGAGGTGGCCTGCGGCATCAGCATGTCGACCGCATCGAGGAAGTACCACGACGTGGTGCTCGCGGGTGCGGCCTGCTCCCGTTCGTCGCCGGCATCCAGCGTGGCACCTGGCAACGACACGTACGACGTGGTGAGCCCCTTCGCATGCCAGGTCATCGGTCCGCTCTCGCCAGCCACGCGGAAGCTGACCGCGAGTTTGCGGCCAGCCAGCGACGGACCGCCCTGGCTCGCGAACGCCGGGGTCACCGGGTCGCTCCACACATCGGTGCCGGGTGCGACAGTGACCGCCCCCTTCCCGCCGAACGTGACCGGCGTGCTCGTGCCGGCAATCACCGCCGATCCGCTCAACTGGAGTCCGACGAACACACTCCGCAAAGCCAGGGGCCTCGTCCCGAGCACGTTCGAGAACCGAAGGCGGGCCTGCGGCCCCCAGACGTCCGGCCGCACGATGAGCCGGAAGTTCTGGTCTCGGGCGCCCACGGCCGGGTCGGGGAACACCAGCTTCAGCACCGGCTGCACGGTGGCGTTGCCGACCGGATACGGCCCCTGCACGGATGCCGCCCACGCGGTGACCCAGTGCGTCGCGCCCTGGGCAGACGCCGGGGCTGCCGCGCACAGCGACAGCAGCACGACGCAGGCGCCGAGCCGCATCACCATCATCGGCCAGCGCCCTGCATCGCGAGGCCGGCCTGCGCGCACTCGTCCACCGTGGTCATGTACTGCAGCACGCCCTCCTTGCCGATCACGTAGGGATGCGTCTGTCCCTGCGCACGGGCGGCCAGTGCGGGAATCTTCGTCTTGCTGCCGTCGAACTTCGTGTGGTTCGCGATGATCACGTCGGCACCGGCCTGCGCCGCGAGGTTCCGGAAACGGACCGCAGACTTCTGGTAGGTGTCGAACCAGAACGAGGCGGGCCGGTCGGGCGTGATGTAGTTCGCCGGTCCGGTCACCCAGTTGAAGGCGGTGCCGCCCCACGATGCCGCGAGGTGCGTGCGGCCACGGTCCTTCACCGGCAGGATTGTCGACAGCGTGCCGAGCGTGTGCCCGGGTGTGATGTACAGCGTGATGGTGGTGTCGCCAAGCGTGAGCTTCATGCCGTCGGTGGCGACGACGTCGCGGCGGGGTACCGGCTGGGCGTTGGGATTCGCCTTCGACCGCTCGAGCAGATCCCAGTCGGCCTCGGACAGCACCACGCGGGCGCCGTACTTGTCCTGCAGGAACTTCGCGCCGCCGGAGTGATCGCCGTGTCCGTGGCTCACGATCACGTACTTGATCTGTGCCGGGTCCAGCCCGAGCTTTCGCATGCCTCCCGACACTTCTTCCTCGACCGAGTAGTCGAAGATGGCGTCGATCAGGATGATGCCCTCGGATGTAGTGAGGGCCCAGGCGGAGTACTCGCTCTGGCCGACGAAGTAGAGGTTGTCGAAGACCCTGGCCGGCTCGCTGAACCAGGTGTCGCGAGCGGGGGGACCGGGGCGACGCGGGGCGGCGGCGGCACCGGTCGCCGGCGGGGCGGCCGGCCGCGGCGCCTGCGTGAGGTAGCCGCAGGTCGAGTCGAAGATGTCCTTGTGGGCGGTGCCTGCGGCCTTGCGCGCCGCCTCCACATGGACCTGCGCGGCGCCAGTCAGCGGCGGTGCGGACGGTGCCTGGCCGCCCAGCGTGACGGCACCCGCGGCAAGGCACAGGGCCGCGGCTCCTGACAGCGCGAACTGACGTTTCATGTTGGCCCTCGCGATCGCCGCCTCCGCGGCGGCAGGTAAATGTAACGCAGATGCCGCGAGTGCGACCCCTGGATTTGGCGCGACCGTAATGCGAACCGAGTATTGACCGACCCGCAGGAGGCGCCCATGCTGGGGCGCCTGAATTCCTGCCTGGGAGTGTCCATGATCGCGTCTGTCCGTCGAGCTGCCGCGTGCCTCGCGGCCGTCCTGTCCATCCTGTCCGTCCTGCTGCCGCTCAACGCCGAGGCGGCCCCGCCGACGCCCGCGTCGCTCGCCGACCTCGAGGCGCAGGCGCGGGCGAGGACGACGGTGCAGGCGTACCTGCCGCTCACGTCCTCCACCGCCGAGGCGGTTCGCGGCGCCGAGAGCTTCGAGCCGGTCGGCAGCGGCCGGGTGCCGAACTACCTGCGCGCGCTTGCCGTGAAGCCGGCCATCGTGAAGCCGTTCGCGCACCTGATCCGCACCTTCACGTACGAGGGGGCGCTGCCCCCCGCACTGAAGCTGGCCATGGCCGCGCGCATCGCCCAGGTGAACCGGAGCGCCTACGGCGCCGCGCACGTGGTGCGGCTGCTGCGCCACACCGGCGCGGCTGGCGACCCGCTGCTCACCGCCCTTCGCACCGGGCAGTTCGGGGCGCTGCCGCCGGCCGACAGGCTCGCGCTGCGCTGGGCTGAACTGCAGACGCAGGACATCCACGGCATGACCGACGAGGAGTTCCGCCAGCTTCGTGGGTACTTCAGCGACTCGGAGGTCGTGGAGCTCACCTTCACCGTCTGCTTCTTCAACTACTTCACGCGCATGGTGGAAGGGCTCGGGCTGCCGGTGGAATCCTGGGTGCTGGATCCCACTGCGAAGCCGGCGCCCGCACCCGCATGGACCAGGGATCGCGTGCCGGCACGCGTGGCACTGATTTCAGACGAGGAGATCGACGGCACGGGCAGTGCCCTGCAGGCGGCGCGGCGTCCGGTGACCGGGAATGCCGGGCTCGGCATCGGCATGGCGAACTCGCAGCGGGCGATGCTGCGCGTACCGGCGCTCGCCGCAGCCTGGCGCGAGTTCGGGGCGGCCAACGGCAGCACGCAGGTGGGGCGCGACATCCTCCTGCAGGTGTCGTTCGCCGTGTCGATGGCCAACGGCTGCCGCTACTGCACGATTCACCAGGTGGTCGGGCTGCGCCGGATCGGCGTCGACGCCACGAAGCTCCTCGCGATGGAGAAGGACGACAGCGCCCTCACGCCGCGCGAACGCACCGCGGTGCTCTTCGCCCGGAAGCTGACCGCCACACCGTCGGCCATGACCGAGGCCGATTACGCCGCGATCCGCCGGGCGTTCGGTGAGCAGGGCGCGCTGGAGGTGCTGCTCCAGACCTGCACGTTCAGCTTCATGAACCGCTTCACCGACGGCCTGCACCTGCCGTCGGAAGACGAGGCGATCCGGATCTACAGGGAAGTACACCCAGGGAAGTGAGCAATCCCTGTAGACTTTCTCGCATGCGCCGCGTCCTCACCGTCCCGCTCGCCGCTCTCCTGCTGACCGCGCTCCACCTGCCGGCGGGCGCCCAGCAGCCGCCGTCCACCGGTCCGCGCAAGGCGCTGCCCGATGCCCCGGTGGTCTTCGACAGCACGGCCCGCGGACCGAACGGCGTCCAGATCCCGGGCCCGACGTTCCGGGTCACGATCACGAAGGGGCTGCAGCGGCCCTATGCGATCGCGTTCCTCCCGGACGGTCGCCTGCTCATCTCCGAGCGCGCCGGACGCATCCGCATCGTCCGCGACGGCGCCATCGACCCGACGCCCGTCTCCGGCGTGCCGCCGGTCCTCAACCGGAACCTGCGCGGCATGAACGACCTCGTGCTGCACCCGAAGTTCGCCGAGAACGGGTGGGTGTACTTCACCTACTACCGTCCGCATCCCACGGAATCGGAGACGGCCACGGCGGTGGTCGCACGCGGGCGGTACGACGGTGCGCACGCCCTCACCGACGTGAAGGACATCCTCGTCGCCGACCAGTGGGTCACTGGTCCGTCATCGGCCAAGATCCTCTTCGCGAAGGACGGGACACTCTTCGTCACCTTCGGCATCCCGATTCCCGCGCGCCCACGCCCCGGCATCACCGGCCCGATGGACGCGCAGAGCCCCGGAAGCCTCTACGGCAAGATCCTGCGGGTGCACGACGATGGGTCGGTGCCGCGCGACAATCCGTTCGTCGGACAGGCCGGCTACCGTGGCGAGATCTACGCGCTCGGCATCCGGAACGCGATGGGGCTGGCGCTGCATCCGACGACGGGCGAGCTGTGGGAGACCGAGAATGGCCCGCAGGGGGGCGACGAGCTCAACATCATCCGGCCGGGGAAGAACTATGGCTGGCCGATCATCTCCCATGGGCGCGCGTACAGCGGCGACCTCACGGGAGAGACCGGTCCGCAGACGGCGCCGGCCGTGAAGGAGGGGCTCGAGCAGCCGCTCCTGATGTGGTCGCCCTCTCCCGCCCTCACCGGCATGACCTTCTACACCGGCGATCGCTTTCCCGAGTGGAAAGGGAACGTGTTCGTCGGCTCCCTCATCGGCGAATACGTCCAGCGCATCGTCTTCAACCTGCGCGGGCTGCCCACGCGGCGCGACCCGCTGATGTGGGAGCTGGGACAGCGCATCCGCGACGTGCAGCAGGGACCGGACGGCCTGCTCTATGCCATCACCGACGAGGACGAGGGGGCGCTGCTGCGGATCGAGCCGGTGGCGCGCTGAGGTTCAGTGCGTCATCGCGTAGATGAGCGCGTTCACCCCGAAGGCGTAGCCGGGGACGGAGAAGGTCACGAAGTATTCGTGGTTGATGCCTTCCCGTTCGTATGAGTCGCCGAAGTCGGTGTTGAACGACATCAGCACCATGATCCGCCCGTGGTCGTCCGTAATCGCGCGGATGTGGGGCGTGCGGCTGTCGGGTCCGCGTTCCGAGGTGTCGCCGCCGCTGCCAAGCCAGTAGTTGATCGACGGAATCTGCGGGATGGTCCGCACGCTCTGCACCTGGTGGAACAGCGGGTGCTCGGTCGTGAGTTCGACGATCGGATACGTCGCCGAAGGAAACACCTTCCGGATCTGCCCTTCCCAGTTGTCCCAGGCGCGCGCGCCCCAGAAGTCGTCCACCCACAGGAAGCCGCCCTTCAGCAGGTAGGCGCGCAGCGCGGCTGCCTCGGTGTCGTCGATGTAGAAGTTCCCCACTTCGTACATGAAGATGACCGGGCAGCGGAACAGCTCGGGCGAGGTGAGCGGCACGATGAGGTGTCGCGGTTCGCCGGTGGAGTCCTTGCTCACCGGTGTCTTGGTGAGTTCGGACAGGCGGACCGAGAGGTTGCGGTCGGCGTCGGGGTAGTCGGTCATGAAGCCGCCGCCGAACCCGCCGGAACCACGGAAGGCGGCGCGGCAGTACTGGAAGGCTCCGTCGAATGACTCGGGCGTGGCGAGCGGCAGGCTGCCCCAGCCTCCACGCACGCGCTGGGCGTACGCCACGGCGGCCATGCTGGCAACCAGCAGCGGCACGACGCACGCCACGAAGCGCCGGCGTCGCGACAATCGGCGGGCAGGGGCGTCCATGCGGCGCATTCTAGCGCCGACGCGGGAGCCGGGCCAGCATCGCCGACAGCCGGGCTCACCAATTCGGCCGCCTGCTCAGCCGATCTGTGCTAGCGTGTCGCGCCACCTCGAAAGGAGGAGTCGTGACGCGCAGCTTCCGCCTGCTCTTCGTCGTCTCCGTGTTCGCCGCCCTCGCCTGGGTTTCGTCCACCCTGATCGGCCAGAACCGCACCGGCCTTCCCTCGCTCGCCGCCGGCGACTGGCCCCACTACACCGGCGACATGAGCGGTGCGAAGTACTCCCCACTCGCCCAGATCGATGCGTCGAACTTCGGCACGCTGGAAGTGGCGTGGCGCTTCAAGACCGACGTGTTCGGCCCACGGCCCGAGTTCAAGCTGGAAGGCACGCCGGTGGCGGTGAACGGCGTCCTCTACACGACGGCCGGCACGCGGCGGGCGGTCATCGCGCTCGACGGCCGCACGGGCGAACTGATGTGGTCGCACAGCATGCGCGAGGGGCGGCGCGCGGCGGTGTCGCCGCGGCAGCTCTCGGGGCGCGGCGTGTCGTACTGGTCGGACGGCCGGGGCGACGACCGCGTGGTGTACGTCACGACCGGCTACCGACTGGTGGAACTCGACGCGAAGACCGGCTCGCTCGTCCGCGCTTTCGGCACCGACGGCGTGGTGGACCTGAAGGTGGGCGCCAGTTTCGGCAACCGCGAGCCGATCAATCTCGAGACGGGTGAAATCGGCATCCACTCCACACCGGCCATCGTGGGCGACACGGTGATCATCGGCTCGTCGTTCCGCGAGGGGGCGACCGTCGGCACGCACAACAACACGAAGGGGCTCGTGCGGGCGTTCGACGTGCGCACGGGCAGGCTGCTCTGGACCTTCAACACCATTCCACGGCCGGGTGAATTCGGCAACGACACCTGGGAGAACGACTCGTGGTCGGTGAACGGCAACGTCGGCGTGTGGACGCAGATCACCGCCGACCCGGCGCTCGGCCTCGTCTACCTGCCGGTGGAGACGCCGACCTCGGACTTCTACGGCGGCCATCGCCCGGGCAACAACCTGTTCGCGGAGAGCCTGGTCGCGGTGGACGCGAAGACCGGCCAGCGCAAGTGGCACTTCCAGTTCGTCCACCACCCGCTCTGGAACTACGACATGTCGTCGGCGGCGATCATCGCGGACATCACGGTGAACGGCCGCGCGATCAAGGCCGTGGCCGTGCCGAGCAAGCAGGGCTTCCTCTACGTCTTCGATCGGGCGACGGGACAGCCCGTCTGGCCGATCGAGGAACGGCCGGTTCCCGCGTCCGACGTGCCGGGCGAGAAGGCCAGCCCGACGCAGCCGTTCCCGACGAAGCCGCCGGCCTACACCCGGAACGTGCTCCACGTGCCGGACGACCTGGTGGACTTCACGCCCGAGATGCGCGCCCAGGCCATCCGGCAGGTCGGCCGCTACAAGGTCGGGCCGTGGATGTACAACCCGGCGGTGCTTGGCGACGTGAACGGCCTGCTCGGGGCCATCAACATGGGCAATGCCGTGGGAGGCACGAACTGGCCCGGCGGCGCCTACGACCCCGAAACGCACGTCGTCTACACGCCGGGGAACAACGTCGGCATCACGGCAACCACCCTGGTGCCGCCACCGGCCGGCTTCTCGGACATCCGGTACGTGTCGGGTGTGGCGGGACGACCGTTCCAGGAGGTGCTGGGCCCTGGCGACTGCTGCGCAGCCGACTCACCGCGCGCCTCGGGCAACCAGGCCCGCGATCCGCTGACCGGGTCGCCTCGCCCTGCCGCTCCTGCGGCACCCGCGCCAGCGCCGGCACCGGCACCCGGTGGGAACCCGGGCGGCCTCACCATCGACGGCATCTCCATCCTGAAGCCGCCGTACGGCCTGATCTCGGCCATCAACCTCGACAGGGGGGAGATTGTCTGGCAGACGCCTCATGGCGATACCCCGGACAACGTCCGGAATCACCCGGCACTGCGCGGCATGACCATCCCGAGGACCGGGCAGGCCGGCACCTCGGGCATCGGCCTGCTGGTGACCAAGACCCTGGTGGTCATGGGTGACCCGGCACTGACCACCACCCCCGAACACCCACGCGGCGCGATGTTCCGCGCCTATGACAAGGGCACGGGCAAGGAAGTGGGAGCCGTGCTGATGGCCGCCCCGCAGAGCGGGTCGCCGATGACCTACACCGTGGACGGCAAGCAGTACATCGTGAACGCCATCAGCGGCGGCAGCTACTCGGGCGAATACATCGCGTTCACGTTGCCTGGGCGGCCGTAGGACACGAGGGACGGGCCCAGCCCTTCGCGGCCCTCCCTGCCCCTCGGAAATTCGAGATTGACAGAACTTGCAGGCGGGCCGACTATTTCAATCCAATCCATCGCCCGGCCTTCCGGGTGCATGGGTGAAGTGTCGGCCGGCCGGGGTTCCGGTCGGGCCGGAAGCGTGTATCAGGAGGAAGCATGTCGATCGAAGGTCTGCCGCGTCTGGTCGGAGGCATCGGTCTCGCGGTGGTGGCGACGCTCGGGGTGGCGGCACCCGCCAGCGCCCAGTCGGCGCCGCAGCGCGCGGACGTCACCTACACCAGGGACATCGCGCCGATTCTGCAGCGGAGCTGTGTCACCTGCCACAACCCTGATGGTGGCGCACCGATGTCGCTCACCTCGTTCGAGGAGGTCCGGCCCTACGCGCGCGCCATCAAGACCCGGACGCACATGGGGCCGCGCGCAGGCGTCATGCCGCCCTGGTTCGTCGAGAAGAACATCGGCATCCAGCGCTACAAGGGCGACCCGTCGCTGAGCGAGCAGGAGCTGGCCAGGATCGCAGCCTGGGTGGACGGCGGCTCGCCGCGCGGCAACCCGGCCGACATGCCGGCGGCGCAGGCGGTGGCGACCGGCGAGGACGGCTGGCTGCTGGGCAAGCCCGACCTGATCGTCAAGGGACCCGAGATTCATGTGCCGGCCGTGGCGCCCGACAGCTGGGGCGACATCGGCAATGCGCCCACGGGCCTGACCGAAGACCGCTGGGTGAAGTCGGTCGAAGTGCGTGAGTTCAACGACATCCCGCGGGCCGACGGCACCAAGACGGTCGGTGGCCGGTACGTCTTCCATCACATGACGTACGAGAGCTCGGTGGAAGGCAAGCCGGGCACGAGCACGTCGTGGCCGATTCACGAGATTGGGCGCAACCCCGATGTCTTCCCGGACAGCGCCGGCCGCCTGCTGGCCGCCGGGTCGATCCTCCACCTCAACGCGTCGCACGTACACGCGAACGGACACGACACCCGGTCCCACCTGGAGTTCGGCTTCCGGTTCTTCCCGAAGGGCTACCAGCCGAAGTACAAGCGCTCCGGCGTGCTCCTCGGCAACGGCAACGACCTCGACATCAAGCCGAACCAGGCCGGCCAGGAAATCCACGCGTTCCACACGCTCACCGAGCACACCAAGATCATCGCGTTCGAGCCGCACCTCCACGCCCAGGGCGTGCGCATGTGCCTCGAAGCCATCTGGGGCATGAACATCCAGCAGCTCACCTGCGTCGGCTACGACCACAACTGGGTGAAGCAGTACATCTACGAGGACGATGCGGCGCCGGTGCTGCCGAAGGGGACCATCCTGCACCTGGTGGGCTTCCTCGACACGACCGCCGGCAACAAGAACATGGCGGATGGCCGCAACTGGACCGGCGGCGGCCGCCGCTCCGTGTCGAACATGTTCATCGACCTCGGCTACTCGGTGCAGATGACCGAGGAGCAGTTCCAGGCCGAGATGGCCGAGCGCCGCGCGAAGATGAAGAGCCGGAACGAGTACGACCTCGGGTGCCCGCTGTGCTGGGCGCCTCCGGTGGTGCAGCCGGCTGCCCGCCAGACGCAGCAGCAGCAGGGGGGCGACCAGCAGTGATCCGTCTTCGGCATGATTCGCTGATGCGGGTGGTGCGGCCCCTGGCCGCATCGCTCGTCGGCGTGCTCCTGTGCGCGGGCCTCGCCGGCGCACAGACACGTTTTTCCTATTCGTCGGGACAGCCGCTCGAACCGGCCTACGAAGGCTGGATGCAGAATCCGGACGGGTCGTACACGTTGTACTTCGGGTACATGAACACGAACTGGGAGCAGGAGTTCGACATCCCGGTCGGGGCGGAGAACAGCTTCTCGCCAGGTCCGGCCGACCAGGGGCAGCCGACGCACTTCTATCCCCGCCGCAATCCGTTCCTCTTCACGATCCAGGTGCCGAAGGACTTCGGGAACAAGGAGCTGGTCTGGACGCTGAGCGCCAACGGCCAGACGCGGAAGGCCTATGCCTCGATCAAGTCGGACTACCTGATCGATCCGCAGGTGATCTCGACCGAGGTGGGCGGTGACAACGGCAACCTCGCCAACGACCTGCGTACGAACATCGCCCCCGACCTGAAGGTCGAGGGAGCGAAGACGCGCACGGTGAAGGTTGGGCAGCCGCTCTCGCTCGTGGCACTGGCCGGCGATCCGGACAACCTGCCGCCGCGTCGTGACGGGAAGCCGCAGCCTGGCGTGAAGCAGTCGGTTCGGCCGGCGGGTCCGCCCCGCCAGGCCGCTCCTCCGAACAGCCCGCAGGTGGTCTACCGGCCCCCCGTGGCCGTCACCGCGCAGGCCGGCCCCGGCCTGCACATGTCCTGGATCGTCTACCGGGGCAAGGCCACGAAC
>WBZO01004771.1_pt1 | contig 14364 bp, 15 predicted proteins | sample 5204261 | NCBI WGS metagenome assembly WBZO01 (sample SAMN12412400, study PRJNA552823) | activated sludge metagenome | isolation source: activated sludge from anammox sidestream of wastewater treatment plant... | place: USA: North Carolina | collected 2017-09
ATGCTTGGCGCCGCCGATACGCCCGCCCCGGCGCAAAAACTCCAGCGTGCTCGGTGTGAACAGCACCCGACTCCCGGCGGCCAGGCGCCTGCCCAGGGCGATCGCTTCTTCGACCGAAGCGCCCTGGTCACGGGCGTCGGCTACATGCAGCACGGTGATGCCCAGCGCCAGCGAGACCGTCCGCGTATCAACCAGGTGAACGGGGAAATCCACCTCTCTCTGGGCTTCCTCAACCGCGGACACAGTGCCGCTGACATCTTTGGATACGGTCAGGACCACGACTTCATCCACCCCTGTTTCTTCCCGGGCACGGCGGAAGAGTTCCGCCGCGTCCGCCGGAACCGGGCGCGAGGTGGTGGGCATTTCAGTGGCGGTGGCCAGACGGGCGTAGAAATCGGGGCCATTGATGTCAATACCTTCGCGCAGGCTCTTACGCTCCCAGACAATGATCTGCGGCATCATATAGAGATTGCGCGCCTTGATCAGATCGGCGGGCAGATCGGCGGTAGTATCAGTGACCAGGGCAAATCGAGCTGTCACAGCAGGACTCCTTCTCATGGCTACAGGACATGGGGTGTTGCGGATACCGGATCAGGAACAGGATCAGCCGCGGCGTTCGGCTTGCTTACACTTACCAGTGAGTATAGAGAAAGTGATGCCTTTTGCCTACACCCTGTCGCCGGAAGGCTGGCTGGCTATCGCGGGGGTCTGCGCCTGGGCAGCCCGCATCTCGTTATACAGTGATCGCAGATTGGCTCGATGCAGACTCTGCACAGCGCCGTTGAGCGGGATGCGGCTCTTGCCACATTTTTCGATATCGATCTTTTGCAGATACTCCTCCGGGTTTTTCCGCGTGAGCGCTTTTTCGACATGTTTTTTGAGTCTGGCCAGGTAGTCCAGGTCAGATTGCAGCTTCTCGTCCACTTCGCCGCGCAGGATGATCTCGCCATGTCCCTGTACGACGCTCTCGAACGTCTTTCCCTGCAGCGCCCGGAGCGAAGCAGCAAAATCGTCAAAGCTGCCATCCACAAAGAAAGGGACGGGCATCAGGGTGTCGGCGGCGAATAAGACGCGATCCTCGCGCACATGGCAGACAACGGAATCGGGGCTGTGGCCGGGGGAGTGCCAGAGTTCAACTGTTTTATTGCCCAGATGGACGGTCATCGTCCCCGTCTTGAAGACCATGGTCGGCAGCACGACCTCAACATCGGCGAACTCGGCGGAGCTGCGCCGGGCATCTTCGATACTCCGGCGCCCCCGTGTATCCAGAAGCTCGCGGCACAACGCATGGCTGACAACCAGAGCCTGGTCAAAGAGATATGTCCCGAAGGTGTGATCGGCGTGATAATGCGTGTTGATGACAGTGCGGACCGGGCAATTCAGCCGCTTTTCGAGGTAGTTCTTGATCTGGAGGGTTTCTTCAGGGAAAGCCAGCGTGTCGATCAGGATGGCGCCTTCAGGAGTCACTACGGCGCCGGCAGTTACTTGCGCATAGAGATCGCTGGTGAAGATGTAGATATCATCTGCGACACGTTCTCGCTGCATAGGTCCATTCGCGGAAACGCGCCGAAGTCCGGCCCCCGGGCTGCGCTCCTGGCGCATCCCTGCGGCGCAGGCCGGGCGACCAACACACGGCGATCGCGGTACGGCACATTCTCTGGAGTCTGTTCCGTTATAAGGTGCGCAGAGTATAGACTGCGGCACAGGCAGTGTCAAGAAATGTGAGAATTATCACAGATGGGAATGAAGAACGCCCCTCCGTCGGGAGGAGCGTTCTGGACTGGTCGGGCACAGGGTTAGCTGAAGAGTATCGCCAGTACGATCAGCCCGCCGAACAGTGAAGCAGCCAGAAGCCCCATGCTGCGCAGGTCCGATATAACATAGGTGTACTCAGCGGCGAGGTCTTCCGGTGAGGTCTTGCGGACGGCCTCCATCGGCGTCGCCCGTTTCGATTCGGAGGCTTTGGCGGCTACCGGAGGGCGGGCGATTACGATTTCGCCGGATGCTTCTCGCCGCGCACGATCCAGGCTTTCCTGAGAGATGTTGACGCGCTTACTCTTCTTGGACATAGATATTTCTCCTTGGCAGCCGGATGGCCCTCCTGCGGACCTCTTTCACGACTGTAGATCGGCGAATACGACAAACCGTTGATTATCCACCTGATAAGGATAACAGGAAATCAGCGTAGTGGTAGGGGTGGTCGTAGGATCCATCACCTGAACGGCGTAGGGAGATACTATCTGGCTGTCCCGGACCACATACCGGTAGCGCTGGGTGAGGGTGTGTACGATAATCTCATCCCCCGGCTGGAGCCGGTCCAGGTAGCGGAAAAGCTCGCCGTAGATATCGTTATGGGCGGAGAGCACCATGTTACCCGTCACGCCGGGCAGCCCGCTGTTGGGCTGGTGACCGACGCCGCGCTTGAGCGCCTCCCAGTCTGTCCCGCTGACGACCGGCGCGTCCACCCCGAGCCGGGGTATCTCTATACGCACCGGGCTTTCCGGCCCCGGCGTAGGCATAGCGATGGGGGCGATGAGCTGCTGCTGGACGATCGGCCGGAGGTTGGCTGGAATTTCGTTAAGGTTGAACTGCGCGCCGCCGGAAGAGGTTGGGGACGTGTGGCCGCTGGGCAGCACGATCCGATTCAGGCTGATTTCTGGTGTTGGCGTCAGGGTCGGTATGCCGGACAGGGCGACCGCCTGGGCTTCGGCCTGAACTGCCGCGCTCTCTTCCTGCAGCGTCCGCAACGCCTGAACCATTTGCACCCCGATGATGATGATGCCGAAGAAGGCCAGCGCCTCCACCAGAATCAGGGTGCGATTCCACACCCGTTTCATGAAGGGGCTGCGCTGCCCATTGCGTTCGCCCGGGTCAGATGTGGATTCGCTCACGAAGCGCGGGCCGGTGTTGTCTTCTACAAAGAGGGGGGAAGCGCCCGCCGGTCCGGAGCCGGCATCCCCGCCCCGATCCCCGGCGATGGGCGCCGGCTGCCGGGCTGCCGGTGCAACTTCCGGGGGGAAGTCGTCAGGTGTCTCCGGCAGCGAAACAGGCGGGGCCTCCACCTGAGGGATAGACGGCACCGTGCGCCGCCCCTCCCGACTCAGGCGGTGAAGCTGCTGTATGCGGCGCTCTCGCTTCCGGATCGCCAGGATACGTTCCAGCTCTTCGATGCTCAGTTCATCCACGGGACGCTTGTCGCGCATATTCGCCCGATCTTTCTAGGTCCGCTTCGCTGCAACGGCGAAGACTTCCCGTTCAAAGAACCAGCGGAAGGGCGGGGTATGGAAGAGCAGGCGGCGCACCTGGCCGAGCGGCTCGCTGTCCCAGCGCTGCGGCGGGCTGTCCAGCCAGACCTGCGCGTCGAAACCCGCCCCGGTCAGCACGCGGCGGAGACTGAACAGACTCTGCTCATTCACATGGACATGCGCGTTCACATCGACCAGAAATTCGCGCGGATTGCGGGGATACTTCGCTCCCTGGCCCATCAGCGTGCGGAAGAAGCGGACCACCGGGTAAGCGTAGCGGTCGTACCAGACATTCGGCGCAGTGTGGAGGATGAAACGGCCGTCCGGCTTGAGGACCCGGTAGACCTCTCGCAGGGCTTCATCCAGTTCCCAGGGGTAGAGATGCTCGACCACGTCAAACATGAGTGCGCGGTCGAAAGTCTGAGCGGGGAAAGGGAGCTGCCGCGCATTGGCCTGGCTGACCCCGATCCTGCCCTGAGCGATGCCGGCTGATCGCTCGATCACGGCGGCGCTCATGTCAACAGCGACCGCGGCATAGTCGATGCCGTAGGCATTCGCGCCGTGGCGGGCGCACCAGCGCAGGATTTCCCCGCGCCCACAGCCGATATCCAGCACCGCCATGCCCGGTTCGATCTCGGCCAGCTCGAAAGCCGCCGCCAGCCGCCGCGACAGGTGATCGCCCTCGGTCAGGTTGAACTCCTGGTATCCTTCGCAGGCCGTCCGGAAGTAACTCTCGGTGTACAGATCTGATGGCACGGTCGGGCGGTCTTGGTCTGGCAAGGGCCTCTGTCTCCGGCAGTCTTACGCTGCTACTACATCGGATACTCAGGGGCGATTATACAGAGTGGCGGGGGGTCCTGCCAATGTGAGGACGTGAACATTTCGCCGCTTCTGAAAAAAGGAGCGATACCCTCCAAATTCCAGCTTGACAGATATTTAGACCTGTCTAAAATAAATGTGAGAGTGGCGAAGTTTTTACTGGAGAAAACCCTATGGCCAGCCTGACACTGGACCAACTGGCAATTGGAAAAGAGGCCATTGTCACCCGATTAGTCTGTACCGGGGCCAGCCGGAGGCGGCTGATGGATCTGGGCATCCTCCCCGGGACCCATCTGGCGGCTGATTTTGCCAGCCCGCTGGGCGATCCGGTGGCTTATCGCGTTCGCGATGCTTTGATCGCCTTGCGCCGCGCCCAGGCACGACAGATTGAGATAGAACTCCTGCAGGGAGGCCAGCCATGACGGGACACAGCTCTGCAGCCTGTGAATCGTGCCCGGCCTACAACCAGGCCATGCTGAAGAAGCTCGGCGTTAATGTCGAAGCGGTGGATTATGTTGTTGCGCTCGCCGGGAACCCTAACACCGGCAAAAGCACCCTGTTCAATGCGCTGACTGGCCTGCGCCAGCATGTAGGCAACTGGGCAGGCAAGACGGTCGCCCGCGCTGAGGGCGGCTTCTCCTTCAACAATAAGCGGTACAAACTGGTGGACCTGCCGGGGACATATTCACTGCTCTCCACCAGCACCGATGAAGAGATCGCGCGGGATTTCATCCTGTTCGGCCAGCCCAGCGTGACAGTGGTCGTTGTGGATGCCACACGCCTGGAGCGCAACCTCAACCTGACTTTGCAAATCCTCGAAATTACGGATCATGTCGTCGTGGCTCTCAACCTGATTGACGAGGCCGGGCGGCACGGCATCCGGGTTGACGAGCGCCATCTGGCCCGCAAACTCGGCGTCCCGGTTGTCCCCATGGCGGCGCGGAAGATGCAGGGCCTCCCGGAACTCCTGCAGGCGATTGAACAGGTAGCTACCGGCGCCTATGTGACCCGCCCGCACCGGATTCAACAGCGCGATCCCGGGCTGGATCATGCGCTGCGGGAGCTGGAGACCGCGCTTCTGCGCGAATTCCCTGACCTGCCGAACGCGCAGTGGGTCGCCCTGCGCCTGCTGGATGGCGATGCCAGCATTGAGCAGGCGCTGCGCGAGCGTAGACTGGGCGATCTGTCGCGCGGGCAGGCCTCAGCGCCGGCCGCCGATGCTCTCGCACTGGAGGTAGCTTCATGAGTGCCGAATCCGATCTGTTGCAAATGGCGGCGCGGCTGCGCTCCGGGCTGGGGGAAGATTACGCCGATCGCGTGATGGAAGCTATCTTCACCGAAGCCGCGCAGATTGCCGACAGCAGTGTGACCCGCGATGAGAAGAAAGCGCGGCTGACGCTTGACCGGATGCTGGATCGTGTCCTGACACATCCCATCGGTGGCTTCGCCGTGATGGGCCTGATGTTTTTTGTCGTGTTCTGGATCACCATCACCGGCGCCAATATCCCGTCTCAACTGCTGGCCGATCTGCTGTTAGGGACGGTTTATACGGCGCTGCACAGCCTGTTCGCCGCCCTGAGCGCGCCGGCCTGGCTGTCCGGTCTGCTCATTGACGGCGTCTATCTGGCGACGGCCTGGGTAGTGTCGGTTATGCTGCCGCCGATGGCGATCTTCTTCCCTCTGTTCACACTGCTGGAAGACTTCGGATACCTTCCCCGTGTCGCCTTCAACCTGGACAGGCTGTTTGCCGGGGCCGGCGCGCACGGCAAGCAGGCGCTCTCGATGATGATGGGCTTCGGCTGCAACGCGGCGGGCGTGGTCGCCACCCGCATCATTGACAGCCCGCGCGAACGCCTGATTGCCATCATCACCAACAACTTCAGCATCTGCAACGGGCGCTGGCCGATGCTGATATTGATGGGGACAATCTTCATCGGGGCGGCGGCCCCGCCGGCCCTGGCCAGCCTCGTGGCCGCGTTGAGTGTGGTCGCTATCGCCGTGCTGGGTATTATCGTGGCTCTGCTGGTATCCGGAGCGTTATCTCGCACCTGGTTGAAGGGCGAGACCTCCGTATACAGCCTTGAGCTGCCTCCTTACCGCCCCCCTCAGGTGATCAGGACCCTCTACACTTCGGTCATTGACCGTACCCTGATCGTGCTCTGGCGCGCGGTGGTGATGGCCGCGCCGGCCGGGGCCGTCATCTGGCTGGCCAGCAATATTATGATTGGTGGCACCAGCATCGCCGGACATCTGGTGAATTTCCTGAACCCGCTGGGCCTGCTGCTTGGCCTCAACGGTGTCATCCTGGTAGCCTACATTGTTGCCATCCCGGCTAATGAGATTGTCATCCCCACCATCCTGATGCTGACGCTGACCCTGGGGCGCAATATCGCCGGCGCGCAGCCCGGTGTGATGCTGGAGCTGGACGATTCGCAGGTCTACCAGGTGTTGACGCAGGTTGGCGGCTGGACGCTGCTGACGGCCGTGAATCTGATGCTGTTCAGCCTGCTGCACAACCCGTGCAGCACCACGATCATAACCATATGGAACGAGACCAAGAATCTCAAGTGGACGGTCACAGCGGTGCTGCTGCCGCTCTCCCTCGCTTTTCTGGTGACATTTTCAACGGCTACGCTGGCGAGATGGCTGGGCCTGGCCTGAGTCCCGCCGCAGAGCGGGATCGCGGGGGCGCCCTGCTTCAACGACGGACGGCTGCGTTATAATGACGGTAGAGCCAGATATCGTGAAGGCAGGGAAGCGTGGCTGTGGACTTCGCGGCGCTGCGCGAGCAAATGGTCGTGGAGCAGTTGCAGGGGCGGGGCATCACCGATCTCCGGGTGCTGGATGCCATGCGCAAAGTCCCTCGCCATCTGTTCGTGCCTCCCGATTTGCAGCGTATGGCTTACCGTGACAGCCCGCTGCCGATCGGCAATGATCAGACCATCTCTCAGCCCTATATCGTCGCCCTGATGTCGCAGCTCCTGCTGCTTAAAGGGTCGGAGACTGTTCTGGAAGTGGGGACAGGCTCGGGCTACCAGACCGCCGTGCTGTGCGCGCTATGCCAGCAGGTGTTCAGCCTGGAGCGCGATTCTTTTCTGGCGGATCGCGCCGCCACCCGCCTCAAGGAACAGGGATGGGCCAATGTCGAAGTGTACGTTGGCGACGGCAGCCAGGGGCTGGCCGATATGGCGCCCTTTGATGCTATCCTGGTCTCGGCGGCGGCTCCGGCCATCCCCGGCCCTTTGCGGGCGCAACTGGCGAAGGGGGGGCGCCTGGTGCTCCCCGTTGGCAACCGGGTCAGCCAATCGCTCCAGCGTGTGTGGCGGGAGGGCGACTCATGGCGGACGGAGACCATCGCTCCAGTGATGTTCGTCCTGCTCTACGGGCGGTATGGCTTTGAGAAGGAGCCGTAACTCCGAATCAGGAAGGGGGAATCTTCGCGCCTTCTTCGGCATTATGGGCGGCCGAGGGAGGCGCGTTTTCGTCCGCGATCAGCGTGACGTGAAGCTGAATCGCGCTGTCTACCACGGCCTCCGGCAGCGCGATTCCGAAGTCGGCGAGATCGATCGGCATGGCGGCATCCGCTATCAGATGGTTGTCAATCACCGTCGCCGGGCCAACCGCCATCACGACCGGCTGAGTCTGGCCGTGCAGGGTCAGCGTCCCTTCCAGGGTGAACTGTATTGGCTGCTCGGTCACCGGGACGAGCGTTGTAGAGAGGGCGTCAAACGTGGCGATCGGGAAGCTGGCTGTCTCCATGCCCAGCTTGAGCGCCTCATCTACGATGGCGTTGCCGACGGTGACGCTGGGCGTATCGATGATGAGGAAGGCGTGGATGCGCAGGCGACTTTCCTCGGGCTTGAGGGTCACGCTACCGCCCTGCACGCCGTAGGTCCCTTGCAGTTCCAGCCGCCCGCCCAGACCGTGCGCGGTGAACGCTACCCGCGACTCGGCGGGCCATACAGCGAGCACGGTATCCTGATCGGCGTGCTCCGGCGTTGCTGGCGCCGCAACCGGGCCGGCCGGGCCGCAGGCGGTCAGCAGGACGAGCAGGAGCAGGGCGGGGATGAAAACGCGACGCATGATAATCTCTGGGTGGTGAGGGAGATGAGCTGCTCAGTCTACAGGTAGCTCGTCCTCCGACGGAATTGGCACGCCGCGATCGAGGACGCGGCGGATGTCCCGCTGATGAAGCATGGCGTGGCGGTAAATAAGCTGGAGCATTTTCTCCACAGTAGTGACCCCCAGGAAGGGGTGGCGGCCGGTCCTGTCGAAATCGGCGTCGTGCATACCGCGCACAATCTCGATCGTGGCCACCCGCGCCCGGGAAAGGGCGTCCAGTGTTTTCATCACATCGTCGCACTGGGTGCCCTGAATCTGCCTCTCGTTGTAGATGTCGAGGTCTATCGTCTCCGGCGCGCCGGAACCGCCCCGCAGGATATCTTCCAGCAGGTGCTGAAAGCCCTGTTCGGCGTTGAGCAGGTGACACAGGATTTCCCGGGTGGTCCAGCCGGCGCCGGCGGTGTAGATCTGCGTGTCCCAGTCCGCCGGCTTCAGCTCCCGAAAGAATTCCAGCGTCTTCAATCCTTCATTAGCCAGCCGTTTGACAACCTTTGGGCTGCGATTATCTGCCATAGGTATCTCTGTGTTTGCTTCAATGAGGCGCTTTTATTGTTTCCGCGGCGGCAGCTCTAGCCACTGCCGACCTGCGGCTTCGACGGCGACCCGGAGTCGCCCAGGTGTTCGCCGCCATCCACGTGGAGCACCGCGCCGTTAATGAAATCTTCGCTGGCCAGGTACACAACCGCCCGCCCGACATCTTCCGGCGTGCCGTTGCGTTTGAGCGGAAGGCGCTCGGCGAGCTGTTCCCAACTGCTGTCGGAGCGGTTCTCTTCCCGGAGCACCGGGCCGGGCACGACGGCGTTAGTGCGAATCTGCGGCGCCAGACGGCGCGCCAGCAGCCGTGTGAGCATCAGGACGCCGGTTTTGGCCACGCTGTGGTGGGGGAACGCCTGCCAGGGCTGGAAGGCGCTGTTATCCAGGATGTTGATGATCACGCCGCCGGGCGGATCCTGGCTGAGCATCAGACGGGCCGCGATCTGGCTGCACAGGAAGGGGCCGGTTAAATTCACATTCAGGACGCGCTGCCATTCTTCATACGTGATATCCATGAAGTCGGTCTTCTTGAACATCCCGGCGCTGTTCACCAGAATATCCAGCCGGCCAAACTCCCGGCGGATTGTCTCAAACAGCGCGCCGACTTCTCTGGGATCGGACTGGTCAGCGCGGATGCCAATCGCCCGCACCCCCAGACTTTTGACTTCGCGTACAGCCTGTTGGACGCTCTCCTCATCGGCGCCGTGGTAATGCACCACCTGGTGGACCCCTTCGGCGGCCAGCGCCAGCGCGATGGCCTTTCCCACGCGGTGCGCGGAGCCGGTCACCAGTGCAATTTTATCCGTCAAAGACTGTAACATAGGTTTTTCTCCGCTATAGGTCAGGAGTTGGTGGGGAGTATAAACGAATTTCAGGCCAGTTGCATATATCTGGTTGAAAAACAGGCAGCCCCGGCGAGGCTTCACCGGGGCTGCAGCGGGCACTTATGGCGGTTCAGGCGGCGGAATCGGGTATCTCCAGAATCACCGTGACATAGAGTATTTCCAGATCGCGCAGCAGACGGACATTCATCTGATCGCCGCCCGCCCTGGTGCTCAGGAGGCGGTGCAGATCATCCAGACCCTCGATCGTCCGGTTATCAACGCCGATCAGGATGTCGCCAGTCAGGATGCCAGCATTAGCGGCCGGGTAACCTTTCTTCGCCTCATGGATGTAGACGCCGTGTGTCTGTTCCAGATGGTGATGGCGGATCAGGCCGCTGTAGATGCGCTGCCGCTCCCCGGCGATGCCGAGCATAGGCCGCCTGATCTTGCCGAACCTCACCAGATCGTGGATGAGCTTCTGGGCGCCGGCGCTGCTGATAGCCAGGTTGATGCCCTGCGCCTCGATCAGGCTGGCCGTATTGATACCCACAACCTGCCCGGTTGTGTTCACCAGCGGCCCGCCGCTCATGCCGGGGTTGAAGATGGTATCCGTCTGGATCAGGCCTTCCAGCAGGCGCCCGGATGGGCCGCGAAGCCGCCGATCCAGGGCGCTGACGATGCCGCTGGTGGCGACGACGCCGTCCCCATCGGGGTTGCCCAGCGCCAGCACCAGACTGCCGACTTCAAGCGCTTCCGAGTCGCCCCAGGTCAGGGCGCTGAGACCTTCCCCCTCTACCTGCACGACGGCCAGATCGGCGTCAGCGTCGGCGCCGACGATCTCCCCCTGGAACGACGCACCGTCGTGGCGATGGATGACGACGTGACGGGCGCCGCGCACAACATGGAAGTTGGTCACGATATGTCCGACTCCAGCATCTACGACGAAGCCCGACCCGTGATTGGTGCGGGCGCGGCCAGGCCGCCAGTCATTTTCGTCGGCGCGGGCGGGGCGTCCGGCCTGGACGCGGACCACCGCCGGCCGGACAGCCCGCACAACGGCCTGGATAGCCCGGCTGTGGGCATCCAGCACAGCGTAAGCTGACTCAAGATCGGTCATGGTAAAGTGCTCCTGTCTGAATTGGACGAGTCCCACGGCCGCTGTGCACTCACCGCCCAGGACGCTCCTGCGACAGGAGTCTGTGCAGTCCGTGGCGATTCTCAGTATAGGCGAAGGCCGAATTCAGAATCAATAGCAGTGCCTGTTTTTTGACACGCTTCTGATGCTCCGCCCGCGGACAGGCGACTGTGTTAGAATAGCGGCGGAGATGCGCGGGAGCGTGATCATGACTCTTACGGAAAAAATCCGGCTGGCCGCTGAGTGGATCGCAGCCAGCCAGCGGCTGGTTGTCCTGACCGGGGCGGGAGTGAGCCGGGAGAGCGGCCTCCCCACCTTTCGTGATGCGTTGGACGGATTATGGGCACGCTACAGCCCGCTTCAGTTAGCCACACCGGAGGCTTTCGTCGCCGATCCGGCGCTGGTCTGGGGCTGGTATGAGCACCGGCGGGCTGCAGTGCGCCGGGCCGCGCCGAACCCGGCGCATATCGCCCTGGCTGAGCTGGAGGCTTTGCTGCCGCAGGTGGTGATTGTGACCCAGAACGTGGACGATCTGCACCAGCGGGCGGGCAGCCGGGATATTATCGCCCTGCACGGGGCCATTATGCGCAGCAAGTGTTTCGCCGCCTGCCGGGGCGAGCCGACTCTGGTCGAAGTGGAAGAGCTGCCCGATGCTGCTGAGGGGCCGCCGCGTTGCCCTTTTTGTGGCTCCCGGGTGCGGCCGGATGTGGTCTGGTTCGGGGAGAATCTGCCGGCCGGGGCTTTACAGCGGGCGGCGCAACTGGCCGAAGAAGCCGATGTGATGCTCGTGGTCGGGACTTCTGGCGCGGTGCAGCCCGCGGCCAGCCTGCCTTTCGTGACATACAGAGCGGGCGGACAGGTAATCGAGATCAACCCTGTTGCCAGTGAGATTACAGCGATCGCGGCGCTCTGGCTGGAGGTGCCGGCGGGCGAAGCGCTGCCGTCGGTTGTCGAGGCAGTCCGGGCTTTGCGAGGAGAAGGGGCATGAGACGCTGGTGGGCGGCCATTGCCGCTGTGATGCTTGCGGCAGCCGGTTTCTTCCCGGTACAGGGCGCTTCGGTGGCCCAGGAGGCCGGGATGAAGCCGGTCGAGGTGTACGTGATGCGCACACCGTCGGGCGCCGCGTCAGGAATGGCCCGTCTGTTCTTCGTCGATCCGGTGACCGGAGAAATGGCGACTGCGGACGTGTCGGGCGAGCGCTTCACCGTCGTCGGGGGGTACGTGCTGTACGAAGACCCGGCCAGCGGCGCAATCTTCCGCGCCTGGCCCGATGGTCGGGTGGAGCCGCATCCCTTCATCCAACCCGCGCCCGAGACGCGCGCGCTGGACTGGGTGGTATCGCCGAATGGCGAATGGATCGCCTGGATGCTGACCAACGATGTAAGCGGCGGGCTGCAATCCATCACCACACTGGCTCGTTCCGATGGCACCGAGCCGCGCGTGATCCTCACGGATGGTCCGGACGCTTTCCTCCACGCCGTGCCCATCGCTCTGACCGATGACTGGACCTTCTTCTTCGATCGCCAGCCGCAGGGTATGAGGAGCTTCCTGTTCTACCCGCAGTACGCCTCCATCTTCCGCCTGGACGCCGGGGGGGAGGCGTCGCGCCCGGCGCTTTTGCCATTCGAGCCGAACTGCTTCTGTGGCGCTGGCATCTCGGCCAACGGGGCTTACTTCGCCCGGCTGGAAAAAGTCAGCGACGATGGAGGCTACGATATCCGCGTGTGGGATCTGGCCGCCGGGATTGATACCTTCGTGCTGACCCTGCCGACTACGTACCGGCTTGCTGGAGATGTCCTGGTTTCGGGCGATGGCCGGCGGGCTGTATACAGCCTGGCTAACAATGTCACGCTGGACAGCGCAGGCAGCGGGACTGAGCGCTTCATGCTGGCGCTGGTGGACACCGGCACCAGGCAGCAGCGGCCTTTGTTGTCCAGCCCGCTTCTGATCCCGCTTGTGCCGCTGGGATGGACACAGGACGGCGGCGGTGTGGTGCTGGTCAACCCCCGCCAGGATGGCACCTGGAAGCTGAATATCGAGACGGGGGAGGTCCGCCAGGTTGCCGGCGCGACGTGGGTCGGGCTGATTGCGTCGCGGCCGGGTGATGCTCCTGGCAGTTGAGTGACTCCGTGCGAAAGGACAGAGAGTGATGACCGAGAGTTTTCGCTATGCTGTGATTGGCGCGGGCCGCCAGGGCACCGCTGCCGCCTATGATATGGCTCTGCGCGGCGGGGCGGGGAGCATCGTGCTGGCCGACAGTGATGAGGCGGTAGCGCAACAGGCGGCGCGGCGTATCAATGCCCTGATCGGGCGCGAGGTCGCGAGCGGTGTCCGGGTGGATGTGCGCGATTATGATACGCTGGTGGACCTGCTGGAACCGGTGGATGTTTTCCTGTGCGCGGTCCCCTATAAATTCATCATCGGCTGCACCCAGGCCGCTATCCACGCCGGGACCAGCATGGTCGATCTCGGCGGGCATACCGAGACGGTGCTCAAACAGCTCAACATGGACGCCGATGCCAGAGAGCGCGGTATCAGCATCGTGCCCGACTGCGGCATGGGGCCGGGGCTGAATAACACTCTGGGTCTGTACACAGTCGAGCAGTTGGAGGCGCGCGGAGCCACCCCCCGTGAAGTGCGCGTCTGGGATGGTGGGCTGCCGGTTGACCCGCCCGAACCCTGGGGCTATCAGGCGTCCTTCCATATCAACGGCCTGACCAATGAATACAATGGCCAGGCGGTCTTTCTGCGCGGCGGCCAGATCACCCTGGTGGACACCTTCACCGAGCTTGAGGAGATCGAATTTGAGGGTCTGGGGAAGCTGGAAGCCTTCGTGGCTTCGGGCGGGACCTCGACAGTCCCTTACACTTACGAGGGCCGGCTGCAAATTTACGAGAACAAGATCTGCCGTTACCCCGGCCATTACGCCCAGTTCAAGGCGTTCAAGGACCTGGGCCTGTTTGAGGAGGAGCCGGTCGAGATCATCCCCGGCAAGCTGCGCATCAGCCCGCGCGAGTTCTACCACGCGCTGCTGGGGCCTCAGATCGAGGTTGAACAGGTCAGGGATATCTGTGTCATGCGGGCCAGGGGGACAGGATCGCTGGATGGGCGGGATATCTCGTACGTGGTGGAGTTGGTGGACGGCTACGACGAGGCCACCGGCTTCAACGGTATGGAGCGCCTGACTGGCTGGCATGCGGCCATCATGTGCGAATTTCTGGCCCGGGGCGAAGTGCCGCCTGGCGTCTGGCCGATGGAGAATGCCGTGACCTCGACGCGCTTTATGGAGAAGATCCGCGCGCGCGGCTTCCGGGTTACAGAAGGCTGGGAATGACGAATCGGGCGGGGCGCCCCATCCGGACGCCCTGCCGTTTCAGCCTCTCCGCTACAGACTCCGCACTGCGAAGTCCTCAAATGTGGCTTTGAAGCCCGGGCCGGTCGGGGCCGCGCACATCAGCCCCACCCTGACCGCCGGGGCGTCGGTCAGCCACGCCTGCCGCAGCATCGTGTACGGCTCCCCTTCCAGGGCATAGGCGACGACCGCCGTGCCGCCGCGTCGGGTGACGCGAAACCGGATTGACGGCGGATTCTGGGGCAGGGGCACCACTGACCAGTCGGAATAATGGCGGGTGACAACGGCGCTGGCGTGTTGTACCCCGTTGAAGAGTTCGATCCCGCACTTCAG
>WBZO01004774.1_pt1 | contig 14359 bp, 14 predicted proteins | sample 5204261 | NCBI WGS metagenome assembly WBZO01 (sample SAMN12412400, study PRJNA552823) | activated sludge metagenome | isolation source: activated sludge from anammox sidestream of wastewater treatment plant... | place: USA: North Carolina | collected 2017-09
GACCGTGTCGTACCGCTGCTCGATGCCGTAGTGACCGGTCCCGTCACTGGTGCGCACGAAGCCCAGCAGCTGACTGGCCAGCGTCGTGCCGGGCTGACCACCCGGGTTGGGATAGATGCGCACCGGGTGCGGGATGAGCGTCAGGCCCGAGAACGACCCGTCCGCGATCCCGTGTCGGATCGCCTGGCTCTGCTCCTCGGTCAGCTCCCGGACCAGGGTCGCGTATTGGGAGCTCGGGTCGAGCGTCTCGAGCAGCCCATCCCGACCCGCCTCATCGAGGCCCAGGATCGCCGCGAGCTCATCGACCATCGCCTCGCGCCGGTCGGCATCGATGATGTTCGGCCAGGCAGCCAGTGTGTCGCGATAGCCTGTGGTGGCGAGCACCGCGCCGTGGCGGTCGAGGATGTCCCCACGCAGTGCCGGCTCGGTCGTCGTCTGTTGGATCTGCCCCTGCGCCCTCGCGGCGAGGTCCGGTCCCATGACCACCTGCCAGTACGCGAGCCGAAGCACCCCGACGGCGCCGAGGGCGACCAGCAGCACCAGCACGGCGGCGCTCCGCCAGGGCCGGTCGGTTCGACCGGGCATCGCGCTCAAGGCGCCTCGAAGCGACGGCGACGACCCAGCGGGTCGAGGTCAGCGTCCTGGGCCCACTGCACGACCTCCCCCTCCGACCCCCAGCGAGTGACGATGCCATCCTGCGACCGCAGCTCCTGGAGCAGCACCGCCCGCTCGGTCGCGAGCGTGTCCAGCTCGTACCGTGCGGCGGCCGCCTGGAACGTCTGCGACAGATAGAACAGGACGGCCAACAGCACCGCCGCGACCGCCGCGATGCCCAGCGCGGCGGTGCGTGGCCGGTGGACGGCCACCGCGATGGTGCGCCGAGGGACCTGTGCCGCGCCCCGTGACAGAGCCCGACCGGGATGCACACCAGGGACTCGGAGTGCGATGCCGCCACGCGATCCGGTGGCGGCGGGTCGGACCGCGGGCGATGCGGGTCGGCCCGCGGGTGCCGTGGGCCGGGCGCCGGTGCCAAGGCGGGCGACCCGCGGACCAGCGGGCGACGCGGAGCGCGTGGGGGCAACCGGTCGCATCGCGACGATCGCGGCCCGTGTCGCGCCGCCCGCCCGCCCGTTGGCCGGACGCCTGCCGGCGACGGGCCGTCGATCGGAGCCATCGGGGACGCCCGCCCGGCGACCCGATGCGGTGGCACGCGGCTCGTCCGACCGGGGCGCGCGCAGAAGCCCGCCCAGGCCGAGCAGGCCCCGCGACCGTTCGGACGCCCCCTGGTAGATCGCCAACGTCAGGCGCTCGCGCCGCCCAGGGAGGGTCCCTGGCGACGATCCCGAGAGGCCGACGCCTGCGGGATGGCAGGGTCCGTGTCCACCCATCCGCGGGCGCGCAGCCAGCCGCTGGGTCCCTCGAGGTCGACCTGCGTCTCGCTCCCGCGTCGATCGCGGACATCCTTCTGGCGCCGGCCGTAGCTCTGCCGCCGCGAGCTGCGATGGCCGCTCATGCCGCGAGCCTCATGGCTGCCCGGAGCCGTGCGCTGCGGGCACGCGGATTTGCCGCCAGCTCGGCATCCGTGGGCACCTGGGGCCTGGTGCCACCCAGTGCCGCAAGACGGGGCTTGCGACCACAGACGCACACCGGCGCCTTGGGAGGGCACACACAACCGCGGCGCTCGGCCGCGAACGTACGTTTCACGATGCGGTCCTCCAGCGAGTGATAACTGATGACGACGAGCACGCCACCGGGGCGCAGCAGGTCCACGGCACGCCCCAGGGCACGGGCGAGGACGTCGAGCTCGGCGTTGACCGAGATGCGGAGCGCCTGGAACACGCGGGTCGCGGGATGGATGCGACTGTGTCGGCGCGCGCCACGCGGCCGAGCGACAGCCCCCGCCACGATCGTCGCCAGCTCGGTCGCGGACCCGATGGGCGCATCGGCGCGAGCCCGGACGATCGCGCGCGCGATGCGACGTGCGTCCGGTTCCTCGCCATAGGCCCGGAACAGCCGGCTCAGCGCATCCTCGTCCAGGGTGTTGACCAGGTCGCTCGCTGGCTGACCCTGGCTGGGGTCGAAGCGCATGTCCAGCGGACCCTCGGCCCGGAAGCTGAAGCCTCGGGTTGGCTCGGCCAGTTGATACGAGCTGAGGCCCAGGTCGAGCAGCACACCATCGACGTGCTCCCAGCCAACGGATCGGGCGACCGTGTCGAGGTGCTCGAAGTTGGTGTTCCTGAGCACGACCCGGTCGCCGAAGGCCGCGAGCCTGCGCCCGACCCGCTCGATCGCGCGCGGGTCGGCGTCAAGGCCCAGCAACCGCCCATCGGGGCTGGTGGCCTCCAGGATCCGGAGGGCGTGCCCTCCGCCGCCGACGGTCCCATCGACCTGGAAGCTGCCCGGGCGTGGTGAGAGTGCCTTCATGACCTCCTCCACCATCACGGGCAGGTGCCCTTCTTCCATCGCGATCGTTGACCATCCCGGCGGTCCCCCCGGATCCCGGAGGCGCATGTGGTGCCGACTAGATGCCCAGGTCCCGGAACTGCTCCTCCAGGAACCCCGGCTCGTCCATCCGCTGCGTCCAGGCGGACCAGCGGTCGGTCGACCAGAGCTCCAGACGTGCCCCCGAGCCGACCACCACGATCTCGGGCCCGGTCAGCCCCGCGAAGTCGCGGAGGGGTTCCGGGATCACGAGTCGACCCTGTGTGTCGAGTTCGAATGGGAACGTCCAGGAATGTAGGAACCGTTGCAGGTCACGGGCCTTCCCGTCGGTGAACGGGAGCGGATCGACCCTGTTCTCGATCCCCTCCCAGGCAGCGCGCGGATGCAGCGCGAGACACGGGTCGAGCCATTTGCCGAGTGACCCTCCGTCCTTGAGGTCGTCGCGGAACCGGGCAGGGATCGCGATGCGTCCCTTGCTGTCGATCCTCACGCGGTACTGACCGGAGAACACCCGAGTCCCTGGACCTCCCCTGTGCTCGCGCGGTGCCCGGCGGATCCCTGTGGAGCCGCGGATCGTCGACGACCCCCACTCGGGCTGCCGTCGGAGCGACCTGCTTCACCACTGACCTCCACTGAGCGCCACTTTGCGCCACCGGCCGCCATCATAGCTGCGATTCCGAGTCCGTCAAGGGCGTTCTTGCAGGTCTCAGCCCCACCGCATGCGAGCGCCGGATGCGCCAGCGCCTGCCCGGACGGCGATGCGTCGTCCTCCTGGCCGGGAGCACCCTCGAAGGAGGCGCGCCATCCCGCGCTCGGTGCCGATGCCCCTGGCCGGCGCTGCCATCCCAACCCGCGGCCGGACACGGAGGGCCTCGATGCCGGGGCCGGGACCGCGGCCAATGCGCTGGTCGATCCATCCCCCTGGTACCGAAGGCCCATCGACACTGGGACCGCACCCGACTAGCCTTCACCTCCCGCCGGACGACCGTCGCCCGGCTCACCCGGAGCAGCCGTGGCTCTCGCCAGGATCAGGTCCGTGGCCGTTGCCGAGCCTCTCGTGGAGCAGGCTCCGGTCGAGGCACCCTGGCGGACCGCGACGCGACGTGCCCTGCCGCTCGCGGCGGCCACCGCGTCACCGGCGCGCCTCCGCCGATGCGTCTTTCGACGCCTGTCCCCCATGACGCGAACCGGCGCCCTGAGCACCTACACCGCCGACTGCCTCTACGAGGGTCTGGAGCGGGCAGTCCCGCTCGGCGACCTCGATGCCACGCGGAGCGCCTGCGAGGCCTGCACCAACATCGGCCTCTGGCGCGCCGACGAGGACTGACACACCGGCGACCGCACCTACGCACGGCAGGCCCGAGCCTCCGACACTGCAGGGGCCACGGCCGCAACGCCCCGCGGGCGCGCTCGGCCGACTCGCCGCGAACGACCATGCGCCTAGCGGATGATCAGGCCGATCGGCGGCGCATGCGGCGTCCCGGCCGGCCGACCCACCCGCGCCGTGACTCGGATGGCCGGTCGGCGGCGGTCCGATGCGTGCGGCGACTGGTCAAGGTCGAGGCGCTCGTCGACCAGGGCTCCATGACCATCGGTCGTCCTGGGCGTCCTCGCCGGTTGCGCGGCGGCGGTTCCCTGACCATCCGGCGGCGGGCTGGTGATCGTCTCGGTCACGGCCACCCACGCGAGCGTGGACTGTCCCATGACCGCCGCGCCCATGGACCGGCGATCGCGGCGGGCACCACCACGGCGCCGGTGTGTCATGGAACCAGCCGGGCGAGGGGCCCGCGAGCCGAGGCGGGCCCCCGGGCCGCGCTGCAGGGCGCACCGGGAGGATGGAGCGGGTGGCGCGCGCGTCCCACGCCCACCACGCGGTGGGGCACCGGGGTCGTGCCAGTGAGTCGGTCTGTAAGCCGAGTCCTGTACCACCGCTCGCGCGGCGGCGACGGTCATCCATCTAGGGCCCCGGTTGCCCGGGGTCTCGAGCGGCCGACCCGAGGGCGGGGCGACGCACCCCTCGCACGCGCGCCCGAGGGCGCCGTGCCGGCCCTCCTATTTGGCCTTGCACCAGGTAGAGCTTGCCCGTTTCACCCGGTCCGGGGGCAAGCCCCTGGACCGACTCGTCTCTGTGGCGCTGGTCCTCGCCTCGCGGCGGACGGGTGTTACCCGCTACCCTGCGTCGTGGAGCTCGGACTTTCCTCGCGCCCTGCGGTCTCCCGCGGGGCCCGCGACCGTCCGACCGACTCACTGGCGCACCGATTCTAGCCTGCCCGAGCATGTTGGCCGCCTGCCGCGGCTGACACGGGGCCCGAGCCCGCCCCCGCGACGCCCACCTCCGGGACGGTCGTGGAGTCACACTGGCACTCCGGTCACCCCCGATCCATGAGGCGATCCGTGTCCACAGCCCTTGGCAGCCCATCACATGGGTGGCGACGCCGACTTCCGGGTGTCGCGAGCCTGCTCGCGTATCAACCGGAGTGGCTGACCCGCGACATCGTGGCCGGACTCGTACTGACCGCGGTCCTGGTGCCGGTCGGCATGAGCTACGCGGAGGTGGCTGGGCTACCGGCCATCGCGGGCCTCTACGCGACCATCGTGCCGCTGCTCGCGTACGCGCTCCTGGGCCCGAGCCCGATCCTGGTCCTGGGCCCGGACTCCTCGCTCGCGGCGATCATCGCGGGTGTCGTGCTGCCCCTCGCCGCCGGGGACGAGGCGGCGGTCGTGACCCTGGCCGCGGCTCTCGCGATCATGGGCGGGCTGGTCTGCGTCGCGGCCGGCGCCCTGCGGCTCGGCTTCGTCACCGACCTGCTGTCCATGCCCATCCGCATCGGCTACCTGCACGGCATCGCGCTCACGGTCATCGTGGGACAGCTGCCCAAGCTGTTCGGGTTCTCGGTCTCCGGCGACAACCTGATCGAGGAGACGCGGGCGTTCCTGCATGGGGTGGGCGACGGGCTCACCAACCCCGCGGCGCTCGTCATCGGCGTGGCATCCATCGGCGTCATCCTGGGGTTCCGCCGCTGGCTCCCGCGGATACCGGGCATCCTGGTGGCGGTGGTCGGCGCGACCATCGTCACGAGCATCATGGACCTCGCCGCCACCCGCGCGGTGCCCGTCGTCGGGCCACTCCCGCAAGGGCTGCCCAGCCTCAAGGTGCCGTCCATCGACCTCGCGGACCTGCCGACCCTGGCAGCGGGCGCGTTCGCGGTCGCCCTGGTGGCGATGGCTGACACGAGCATCCTGTCACGCACCTTCGCCGCACGGCGCAAGATCCGTGTCGACGCCGACCAGGAACTCGTGGCGCTGGGTGCCGCGAACGTGGCGACGGGGATGTTCCAGGGGTTCTCCGTCAGCAGCAGCTCGTCCCGAACGCCCGTCGTGGAGGTCGCCGGGGGACGGACCCAGCTGGCGGGCGTGGTGGGAGCCTTGGCGGTGGCGGCGATGCTGGTGTTCCTCCCCGGCCTCACGACCAACCTGCCGTCCGCGACGCTCGCCGCCATCGTCATCGTGGCCTGCCTGTCCATCGTGGACGTCCCCGCCGTCCGGCGCATGTGGCGACTGCGACCGGAGGAGTTCGCGCTCTCGACGGTCTGCTTCCTGGCGGTGGCCGTCACGGGCGTGGTCCCGGGCATCGTCATCGCGGTCCTCGTCGCGCTGCTCGAGTTCGTGTGGCGTGCATGGCGGCCGCATAGTGCCGAGCTGGGTCGCGTCGACGGGGTCAAGGGCTATCACGACGTGAGTCGACACCCAGGCGCGCACCGCATCCCGGGGCTCGTGCTGCTGCGCTGGGACGCGCCCCTGTTCTTCGCGAACGCCGACATGTTCCGGGAGCGTCTGCTCCAGGTGGTCTCTGACGCGCCGACACCCACGAGCTGGGTCGTGGTCGCTGCGGAACCGGTGACCGATGTCGACCTCACGGCGGCCAGCATGCTGGACGAGCTGATCACGGAGCTCCGCATGCGGGACATCGAACTGGCGGTCGCGGAGCTCAAGGACCCGGTCGGTGACCGGCTCAAGCGCTACGGCCTTCACCAACGCATCGGCGCCGACCGGTTCTTCCCCACCATCGGGGCCTCAGTGAGCGCCTACCTTGCGGCCACGGGTGTCAGATGGGTCGACTGGGAGGACTCCCACCCCGGCGCCTGACCGCGCACCCGCTCGACTCGGCGCGACAACCTGCGCTGGGGTTCCTGACCGCGCCAGCGACCGCGGCTATCCCTCCTCCGCGCGTCGACGCACCTCGGCGATCACCCGCTCCGCGCCGAACGGGTCGTCGAGCGCCATGTTGGCGAGCGCGTCGGCCGCACGGTTGTTCTTGCGAGGCTCGTGGACGGCGGTCCAGCGACGCAGCGCGCGCAGCCTGCCGATCGCCTCCGCGAACAGCCCTTGGAGCTTGGCGTCCTTGACCCGCCAACGGCCGTTCAACTGCTCCACGATGAGCTTGGAATCGAGACGCAGGTCGATCTCCTGCGCCCCAAGGAGCTCCGCCTCGCGGAGCGCGAGCACGAGCCCTGCGTACTCCGCCACGTTGTTGGTGCGGACGCCCAGGGCGCGTGCCACCACCGCGACCGCCATGGCGTCCGGGTCGAACGCGTCCGGGCGAGTGGCGTCGATGAGCACCGCACCAGCCGATGCCGGGCCGGGATTGCCACGCGCCGCGCCATCGGTCCGGATGACCAGTCGCTCGAAGCGTCGCCGACGGGGCGCCTCCGGCGCCTCCTCAAGCGGCAGATCGCCGTTCAGACGCCGCGCTCCGTGATCGCCGACGAGACCTCGAGGATGGCGCGCGTGATCTCGATGCCCCGAGGGCACGCGTCCGTGCAGTTGAACACGGTCCGGCATCGCCACACCCCGTCCGTGTCGGCGAGGATCTCCAGGCGCTCGTCGGCCCCCTCGTCACGCGTGTCGAAGATGAAGCGATGGGCGTTCACGATCGCCGCCGGGCCCACGTACGAGTCCCGGGCCCAGAACGAGGGACAGGAACTGGTGCAGGCGGCGCACAGGATGCACTTGGTGGTGTCGTCATAGCGCGCCCGGTCCGCGGGTGACTGGAGCCGCTCTCGGGCGGGCATGACCCCCGAGTCGACCTGGAAGGGTAGGACGCTGCGGTACTTGGCGAAGAAGTCCTCCATGTCCACGACCAGGTCCTTGATGACCCGCAGACCGGGCAGCGGGGCGACACTGATGGTGGAGCCCAGTTGGTCGACGCGGACTTTGCAGGCAAGCCGGTTGCGACCGTTCACGAGCATGGCGTCCGAGCCACAGACACCGTGGGCGCAGCTGCGGCGGAACGTCAGCGAGCCGTCCTGCTCCCACTTGACCGTGTGCAGCAACGACAGGAGCGGCGCGGTGGGCTCCGCCTCGACCGTGTACCGCTCCCAGTGCGGTCTCTGGTCCCGCTCCGGGTCGAAGCGCAGGATCTTGAGCTGGACCTGCATGGATGATCGGGCCCCCTTCGTCAGTAGACGCGCGGCTTGGGCTGGAACGTGGTGATGGTCACCGGCTTATAGCTGAGCTCTGGGCCCGTGTCGGTGCGATGGGCGAGGGTGTGCTTGAGCCAGTCGGTGTCGTCGCGCTCGGGGAAGTCCTCGCGGGCGTGGGCACCGCGGCTCTCCCGGCGTGCCTCCGCGGAGACAGCCACCACCTCCGCGCAGTCGAGCAGGTAGCCCAGCTCACGAGCCTCGAGCAGGTCCGTGTTGAACACGCTCCCCTTGTCGCCGATGCGCACGTCGCGATAGCGCTCCTTGAGGGCGCGCACTCTGCCCACGGCGTCCTGGAGGCCCTCCGCGGTCCGATACACGCCCACGTCATCCATCATCACGTCCGCGAGCGCCGCCCGGATGTGGGCAGGGTTCTCGCCGGTCTGGCGCTCCTTGATGGCCGCGAGCTCCGCGCGCACCGGTTCCGCGGCATCGGGCGGCAGGTCGGGCAGGGCCATGCCGGCCACGTCATGGGCGATGGAGCGCCCCGCGCGGCGGCCGAAGACCAGGATGTCGATGAGCGAGTTGGTGCCTAGGCGGTTGGCGCCATGGACCGAGACGCACGCGCACTCGCCGGCGGCGTACATGCCCCGGAGCCACGTGCCCTGGTCGTCCACGATGACCCGCGACTCCACGCTGGTGGGGATGCCCCCCATCGCGTAGTGGGCGGTGGGCGTGATGGGCACCGGCTGGGTGATGGGCTCCACCCCCTGATAGACCCGCGAGAACTCGGTGATGTCCGGCAGCTTGGCGTCGATGACCGCCTTGCCCAGGTGGGTCAGGTCCAGGTGGACGTAGTCCCTGCCCCCGATGCCCCTGCCCTCGCGGATCTCCATGGTGATGGCGCGGCTCACCATGTCGCGGGGCGCCAGCTCCATGAGCTTGGGCGCATAGCGCTCCATGAAGCGCTCGCCGGTATCGTTGCGGAGGTACCCACCCTCTCCCCGGGCTGCCTCGGACAGCAGGATGCCCAGGCCCGGGATCCCGGTGGGGTGGAACTGGTAGAACTCCATATCCTGCATCGGGACGCCGTGGCGGTACGCCAGCGCCACGCCATCCCCGGTGAGGGTGTGGGCGTTGGATGTGGTCCGGAACATGCGCCCGAAACCGCCGGTCGCGAACATCACCGCCGAGGCGCGGAACACGTGCAGCTCCCCGTCCGCGATGCGATAGGCCACCACGCCTCGGGTCTGGCCGCCCTCCACGATGACGTCCACCACGTGGTACTCGTCGAAGAACCGCACCTCGTGCTTGATGCACTGCTGATACAGGGTCTGGAGGATCATGTGGCCCGTGCGGTCGGCCGCGAAGCACGATCGGCGGACGGGCCCCTCCCCGAAGTTCCGCGTATGGCCACCGAACCGGCGCTGGTCGATCTTGCCGTCCTCGGTCCGATTGAACGGCAGGCCCATGTGCTCGAGCTCGATGACCGTGTCGATCGCCTCGCGCGCGAGGATCTCGGCGGCGTCCTGGTCGGTGAGGTAGTCGCCACCCTTGACGGTGTCGAACATGTGCCACTCCCAGTGGTCCTCCTCGTGGTTGCCGAGGGCCGCACAGATGCCGCCCTGGGCGGCACCCGTGTGGGAGCGCGTGGGATACAGCTTGGTCAGGACCGCGGCCCGCACGCCCGCCCGTGCCAGCTCGAGGGCGGCCCACAGGCCGGCCCCGCCGGCGCCCACGATGACCGCCTGGTACTCGTGCGTGGCCACAGGCCTGCTGAGCTTGATGGCCTCGCTCACTCGACGCCCGCCCTGGGCTCGAGGGTGGCGACCACGACCGTGCCCAGGACGAACAGGGTCGCCGCGAGCAGATACAGGGCGGACAGCACGACCAGCCGCAGGCGCGGCCGCGCCACGTGGTCCACGACCACGGTCCGCACGCCCAGGAAGGAATGGATGAGCACCACCATCAGGAGCGCCCAGTCGGTGGCCCGCCAGATGAGCTGGTTCCAGCGGTGGGTCGCGATCCACTCGGCGGTCTGCTCGGACGGGTCGAAGATGAAGTGCTGGATGACGAAGTGCGACAGGGCGAGCACGAACAGCGCCACGCCCGTGATGCGCATGAGGTACCACACCATGGTCTCGCGCCCGCCGCCGGTGGGTCGGGTGCGGGCCTTGGTGACGGGTGAGATCGAGGCCATCTAGAGCACTCCCACCAGTCTCGCGACACCCAGCAGGTCACTGACTGGGTCCTTCCAGTACGGCCGCAGGATGATGAGCGCTCCGGGGACCCCGACCACGATGAAGATGACCCAGTTCAGACGCCACAGCAGCCGATGGCGCGAAGCCATCGAGGGCCACAGGTCGATGAGCAGGATGCGCAGACCGTTGAGCGCGTGGTACAGCAGCGCCGCGCCCAGCAGGATCTCCATGAGCCGCCCCACCGGGCTGGCATAGAAGGCCAGCAGGTCGTCGTACGCGTGGGGGTCCCCACCCGCGAGATAGATGTCGATGACGTGGAGGATCACGAACAGCCACACGCCGACGCCGCTGACGCGGTGGAACAGGAAGGCCCAGGACCCCTCGCCGCCGCGATAGGAGGTCACCAGACCCAGATACCGACGCAAACTCGACCTCCAACCTCGGCGCGACCCATCGCCGACCGATCCGCGCCCGACCCGTGGGTCGCGCGGACTGGCATGACGACCCTTGGCATGCTACACCGCCGTCGGGTTGTCGGATGGGGCGTCCTGTCAGGGCATGCCCCACGTGGGACATGCCGGCGGGCCCCATGGCCGGGTATGCTGGGTGGCCCCAGTCGTGGTCATGAGAGAGGTGTCGGCGCGTCCGTGAAGCTCCAGGAGTTCGCAGCCAAGGAGTTGCTCGTGCGAGCGGGCCTCCCCGTCCCGGAATGGTCCGTCGCGGAGACGGCCGCCCAGGCGCGCGACCAGGCGTCCGGCTATCTCGCAGCCGGAGCCGCCAGCGTCGTCATCAAGGCCCAGGTGCTGGTCGGCGGCCGTGGCAAGGCGGGTGGCGTCAAGCTCGCCGCATCGGCGGACGAGGCGGAGACGGTCGCCAGGTCGATCCTGGGCATGGACATCAAGGGCATCACCGTCCGGCGGGTGCTGGTGGCGCCCGCCGCCGACATCGCCTCGGAGTTCTACCTCGCGGCGGTGCTCGACCGGACCGTCCGACGCATCCGGGTGATGGCCTCCGCCCAAGGCGGCGTGGAGATCGAGCAGGTCGCCGAATCCGATCCCGATGCCATCGTCTCGGTCCTGGCACACCCCCACCTGGGCCTGCTCGACCACCAGGCCCGCCGGATCGCGTTCGGCATGGGTCTCGCCGATCGCTGGAAGGAGGCCGTGCCCGTCATCAAGGCGGTGTACGCGACCGCCATCGCCAACGACGCGGACCTCGTGGAGATCAACCCGCTCGCCATCGTGCGCACCGCCGGCCCGGACGGGACGGTGCGCGAGTCCATCCAGGCGCTCGATGCCAAGATCACCATCGACGACTCCGCCCTGCCTCGCCACCCGGAGCTCGAGACGCTCCGTGACGAGGCCGAGGAGGACCCTGTGGATGTCGAGGCGCGCCGGCTCGGCCTGTCGTTCATCCGGCTCGAGGGCACCATCGGCTGCATGGTCAACGGCGCCGGGCTCGCCATGACCACCATGGACCTCGTCAAGCGGGCGGGTGGCGAGCCGGCCAACTTCCTGGACATCGGGGGCGGCGCCAAGGCGGACCGCGTGGCAGAGGCGATGCGGCTCATCCTCTCGGACCCGTCGGTGCGGGTGATCCTGGTGAACATCTTCGGGGGCATCGCCCGGGGTGACGAGGTGGCGCGAGGGTTGCTGGCCGCTCGGTCGGAGCAGGCACGCGCGGTCCCCATGGTGGCCCGCATCGTGGGCACCAACGCCGACCTCGCGGCCGACCTGCTGCGCGGGAGCGGGGCAGGCATCGAGGCCGCGACCACCCTCGATGGCGCGGTGGAGCGAGCGGTCGAACTGGCGAGGGCCGCGGCATGAGCATCCTCGTGGACGAGCGGACGCGCCTGGTGGTCCAGGGCATCACGGGCCGCGAGGGCCTGTTCCACGCCACGCAGATGCAGGAGTACGGCACACGCATCGTGGCCGGCACCACTCCCGGCAAGGGCGGCCAGACCGTGCTGGGCAACGTGCCGGTCTTCGACACCGTGGCGCGGGCCGTGGTCGAGACGGGCGCCGACACCTCGGTCATCTACGTGCCCGCGGCCGGTGCGCCCGACGCCATCCTGGAGTCGGCCGACGCGGGCATCGGCACCATCTTCTGCATCACCGAGCACATCCCGGTGCTGGACATGGTCAAGGTGGTCGCCGAGGTGGAGGCGCGCGGCGCGCGGCTCATCGGCCCCAACTGCCCGGGGGCGACGTCACCCGGCAAGGCCAAGGTGGGCATCATCCCCGGCTCCATCCATCGCGAGGGTGACGTGGGACTCGTGAGTCGCTCCGGCACCCTCACCTACGAGGCGGTCCAGGCGCTCACGGACGCTGGCATCGGCCAGTCGACGTGCGTGGGCATCGGGGGGGACCCGGTGGCCGGGTCCACGTTCACGGACATCCTCAAGCTGTTCAAGGCGGACCCGGACACGCATGCGGTCGTGCTGATGGGCGAGATCGGTGGCGGGGCGGAGGAGGCGGCTGCCGCGTGGCGGGCCGCGAACATGCCGGACGTGCCCATGGTCGCGTTCATCGCCGGCCGTTCCGCGCCACCGGGGCGCCGCATGGGTCACGCGGGCGCCATCATCAGCGGCAGCGGTGGCACGGCAGAGGCCAAGATCGCGGCGCTCGAGAGCGCGGGGATCCGGGTGGCCGAGTCCCCGAGCCAGATCCCGGCCCTGTTGCGGGAGGCAGGCTACTCGCCCGGCTGACCGGGGTCACACGCGGTCGCGCAGCGACCCCACATGCGCCCATGCTGGGCCGCCCTCGGCCTCGACCAGTTCCACCAGGACGCCGTGCGCGCTCCGGGGGTGGATGAACGCCACGGGGCCGTCGGCTCCGGCGCGGGGTGCCCGGTCGATGAGCTCGACGCCGGCCGCGGCGAGGGCGTCCAGCGTGGCCGCCACGTCAGGCACCTCAAAGCAGACGTGATGGAACCCCTCCCCGCGGGAGGCCAGGAAGCGCGCCACCCCCGTGTCCTCGCTCGTGGGCTCCACCAGCTCGATGCGTGACTCGCCCACGGTCAGGAAGCCGATGCGCACCTGGTCGGAGGGCACGGGGAGCACCAGCTCGAGGGGCATGCCCAGCGTGTCACGATAGAACGCGAGCGCGACATCGAGGTCACGGACCACCACGGCGACGTGGTGCACCCGCCCCAGTCCGCTGATGGCGGTCGGGAGCGCGTTGCGCGTTGGCTCTGACATCCTGCCTCCGTGGTGCCGGACGCGCGTTTGGAACGTCCGTTTCATTCCCTAGATGGTGACCAGCTCGCGATGCGCCCCCCAGGCATCACGAAGGCGGTCGCTCACCTCCCCCAGCGTGGCGCCGGCCTTGGCCGCGTCGATGATGGCGGGCACGAGGTTGGCCGTCCCCATGGCGGCGTCACCCAGCCGGGCCAGCGCGCCGGCCACGTCGCTGGGCTCCCGACGGGCCCGGAAGGCGCGCAGGCGCGCGACCTGGTCGGCCTCCGCGGCGGGATCGATGCGCAGGATGGGTGGCGAGGCCTCGGCGTCCTCGTCCTGGAACCGGTTCACGCCCACCACCACCAGGTCGCCGTCCTCGATGCCCCGCTGGACCTGGTAGGCGGCGTCCTGGATGCTGCGCTGCTGGAACCCGGCCTCGATCGCCGCGATGGCCCCGCCCATGCGGTCGATCTCCTCGATGTAAGCGTTCGCCGCGGCCTCCAGCCGATCGGTCAGGGACTCCACCAGGTAGCTGCCGGCCAGCGGGTCCGGCGTCTCGGTGACCCCGCTCTCGTAGGCCAGGATCTGCTGCGTCCGGAGCGCGAGGCGAGCCGCCTCCCGGGTGGGCAGCGCGAGGGCCTCGTCCCGGGAGTTGGTGTGCAGGCTCTGGGTGCCCCCCAGGACCGCGGCGAGCGCCTGGACCGTGGTCCGCACCACGTTGTTGTCGATCGACCGGGCGGTCAGGCTGGAGCCCGCGGTCTGGGTGTGGAAGCGGCACATCATGGACCTCGGGTCGCGGGCCCCGAACCGGTCGCGCATGATCCGCGCCCACATCCGGCGGGCGGCCCGGAACTTGGCCACCTCCTCGAACAGCTCCGACCAGGCGGCGAAGAAGAACGACAGCCGCGGCGCGAAGTCGTCCACGGCCAGGCCGCGGCCGACCGCCGCCTCGACGTAGGCGATCCCGTCGGCCAGCGTGAACGCCAGCTCCTGGGCCGCGGTCGCCCCGGCCTCGCGCATGTGGTAGCCGCTGATGCTGATCGTGTTCCAGCGGGGCAGCTCGCGGGTGGCGAACTCGAACACGTCGGTCACCAGGCGCATCGACCGGCGGGGCGGGT
>WBZO01004777.1_pt1 | contig 14347 bp, 12 predicted proteins | sample 5204261 | NCBI WGS metagenome assembly WBZO01 (sample SAMN12412400, study PRJNA552823) | activated sludge metagenome | isolation source: activated sludge from anammox sidestream of wastewater treatment plant... | place: USA: North Carolina | collected 2017-09
TGGTGTAGACGTCGATCGAGCCGACCCCGAGATCAGGCGTCTCCGTCGGCCACGGCGTCGCCGTCACCGTCGGTACGGGCGTCTCCGTGGGCTGTCCCTGCGCGGATGGGATGGGGGAGAAGGCGAGCGCGGCGACCAGGATGAGCGCCGTGCGGAGAAGTGGATTTTCGAGCTTGCCCGCAGCCAGCATGCGAAGCCCTTTCCGAACAAAACGGAAACTCACGTATACATAATAATACACGATGCAACGCGGCCTTGGGTAGGCATATTTCCGGTATTTTCTGAAAATGATCCCGGCTTCCCCGTCCCGCAGGATCGGGCGGAAAGATCCCCCCGCGAGGGCCGCCGTGCGGGCGGTCGGCCGGGGGGGCGCCAGCGCTTTGACCTTCCTCCATGCCCGGCAGTGCGCTATAATCGCCTTCCCGGAAGCGGGGGGCGATTGAGATGGAAAAGCTTTACAAGACCTGGGCCGAGATAGATCTCGCGGCGGTGCGTGAAAATATCGCCAAGATCCGCGAACGGCTCGGGCGCGGCGTAGGCCTCCTCGCCGTCGTCAAGGCCGACGCGTACGGGCACGGCATGGCCCAGATATCCCGCGCCGCTCTTCAGGCCGGGGCGAGCTGGCTGGGGGTCTCGAACATCTACGAGGCGATGAAGCTGCGCCGGTCGCACCCCGGGGCGCGGATCCTCATCCTAAGCGCCGGGATGGCCGGCCATGCCGGGGCGATCGTGCGGCATCGGGTCACCCCGGTCGTCTGTTCCGCGGAGATGCTCGAGGCGCTCGCCCGCGCCGCGGCGAAGGCCAGGCGGACCGTGGACGTCCACGTCGTCGTCGACACCGGCATGGGGCGGATAGGGATATGGCACGAGGGTGCGTTCGATTTCATCCGGCGTGCCCGGCGGACGCCCGGGGTGAGGGTCGAAGGGCTCTCTTCCCATTTTGCCTGCTCAGCCGACCGCGACCTCTCCTTCACGAAGCTCCAATTGGACAGGTTCAGGCGCCTGATCGCCGCGTGCGCGCGGGCCCGTATCCGTTTCCCGCTGACGCATATCGCCAACAGCGGGGCGTTTCTCGGCCTCCCCTCCTCGTATTTCAATCTCGCGCGGATCGGCGTCATGCTCTACGGCGTCTATCCGTCGCGCGAGGTGATCAAGAGCATACCGCTCCGCGCCGCCCTGACGCTCAAGACGGAGATCTGTTTCCTCAAGCGCGTCCCGCCCGGCAGGTCCATCTCGTACTGCCGCAGCTACATCACGTACCGCGACACGCGCGTGGCCACCATCCCCATCGGTTACGGCGACGGCTACTGCCGGCTCCTCTCCAACCGGGGGGAGGTCCTTGTCCGCGGCCAACGCGCCCCGGTCGTGGGGAACATCACCATGGACCAGACGATGGTCGACGTGGGGCATATCCCGGGCGCGCAGGTGGGGGACGAGGTCGTGGTCATCGGGCGGCAGGGGGGGAACGAGATCACGGTCAACGAGGTCGCCGACCTGACCGGCACGATTCCTTACGACGTGATGTGCGCCATGGGGAAGCAGGTCCAGCATCGCATCTACCGGGGCCGCTGATGCGGACCCCCGCGGCACGCTCGCGCCCTGCCCCCCCCCGGCATTGACAGTAGCGGCGCGCGTCCGTATACTGATGGGCGGTGAAAGGCGGCCCTTCGTCCAGCGAAAGGCCGCGCCGTCACGCGCAGCAATCCCCGCGAGGATCACGCCGCATGACCAGGAACCATGATAAGGAGCAAGGGCCGCACCGCAGGCCCGCCGGGGGACACGATCCCGGGGGCGCGGCGAGGCACGAGAAGGGGCACGTGAGATCGCACCTCGACATCGCCATGGAAAAGGCCAAGGCGATGGCCCACGGGGCCGGGGCGCCGGCTCGCGCCGCCGGCGCCGAGACCGCGACGCTGAGGGAAAGGGCCGCGAAGGCGGACGAATACTACGACCGCTTTCTCCGGGCCGCAGCGGACCTGGAGAACTACAAAAAGCGTGCGGAGCGGGAGCGCGACGACCTGCTCAAGTACGGGCAGGAGGAGCTCATGGGGGAGCTGATCGTCGTCATCGACAACTTCGATCGCGCGCTCGCCTTCGCAGGCGCCTCCCCCGACGCGAAGGGGCTCTCGGACGGCGTTTCGCTTATCCGCAAGCAACTCATCGGCGTCCTCGCCAAGTTCGGCCTCAAGGCGGTAGAGGCGGTCGGGCATAAGTTCGACCCCGAGTTTCACGAGGCGGTCGCGCAAGTAGAAACCGACACCCAGCCGGAGGGGACGGTCGTCGCCGAGCAGCTCAGGGGTTACACGCTCAACGGACGACTCCTCCGGCCGTCTGTCGTGACCGTCGCGGCGGCGCCGAAGAAGGAAGTCGCCGGGGCGCCGCCCGCCGGCAGCGCGGCCGGGGAAGCGCCCGCCCCATGACGCCGGCCTGAGACCGCGCGCCAGCACCCATTCCCCCGGAGAAACATGTCCAAGCGCGATTATTATGAAATCCTCGGCGTGGGAAAGAACGCCTCGCCCGAGGAGATCAAGAAGGCGTACCGTAAGCTCGCCGTCAAGTACCACCCGGATAAGAATCCGGGGGACAAGGCCGCCGAGGAGCAGTTCAAGGAGGTCTCCGCCGCCTACGAGGCGCTGAGCGACCCGGAGAAGCGCGCCCGGTACGACCGATTCGGGCATGCCGGCCTCCGCGGCGGGCCGGGGGGATTCGCCGGCTTCGGGGGGATCGACCTCGAGGAGGCCCTCCGCACCTTCATGGGCGCCTTCGGAGGCGGCGGGAGCATATTCGACGACTTCTTCGGCTTCAGCGGGCACCGCCGCGGATCCGAACGGGGGGAAGACCTCCGGTACGACCTCGAAATAACGCTCGAGGAGGCGGCCGCCGGCTGCACGCGGGAGTTCGCCTTCCCCCGCCTTGACTTCTGCGCCGACTGCCGCGGAAGCGGCGCGAGGCCCGGGACCGCGAGGAGCAGGTGCGGCGCCTGCGGCGGTCACGGCGTCGTGGAGGAGCGGATCCAGGGCTTTTTCGGTTGGCAGATCCGGCGGCGAGGCTGCCCGGAATGCGGCGGGGCTGGAACGACGGCGAAAGAGCCGTGCCCCAGGTGCCGGGGAGAGGGGCGGGTGCGGCGCCGGAAGAAGATGTCGGTGAAGGTGCCGCCGGGGATCGAGACCGGCTCGCGCCTGAAGATCCAGGGGGAGGGGGAGGCGGGAGCGCACGGGGCGCGCCCGGGCGACCTGTACATCGTCATCCACGTGAAGGAGCACGAGATCTTCCAGCGCCGCGGCGACGACATCCTCTGCGAGGTTCCCCTCGGCTTCGTGACGGCGGCGCTCGGCGGCACGGTCGACGTCCCCACACTGGGCGGCACGGTCCAGATCACCATCCCGGCCGGGACGCAGACCGGCCGGACGTTCCGCCTCCGCGGGAGGGGGATGCCGGACGTCAACGGCAGCGGGCGCGGCGACCAGTATGTGCGGGTGGCGCTCGAGACGCCAGTCGACCTGACGGAGGAGCAGAAGAAGCTCCTCGCGAGGTTCGCCGAGCTCGGCGGCGAGCGCATCCATCCGATCAGCAGCTCGTTCCTCGATCGCGCGAAGAAGTTCTTCACGGGATCGTGAGCAGGGCGCCGATTTAAACGACGGCTCAGGGGCGGCGGGGCCCGCCCGGAACGGCGCTTGTTTCACCACGTCGAGGCGGCCATGCACGCGAGGCGGATATTCATCCCCCCCGGCGCGCGCCGCGGGAGGGAACTGGCGATCCCCCCCGCGGAGGCGCACTATCTCCGCCATGTGCTGCGCATGCGCGCGGGGGGGGAGGTGGCGGTCTTCGACGGGGCGGGGTGGACGGCGCGCGCCGAGATCCGCTCCCTCGCGGGCCGGTCGGGCGCGCTCTCGGTTATCGAGGAGCGGTTTTGCCCGCGCCCCCCGCGCGTCTTTTCGCTCGCCTTGGCCGTCTTGAAACCGCCGGCGATGGACCTCGCCGTCCGGGCGTGCACGGAGCTCGGGGCCTCGGCGATAGCCGGATTCGCGGCGGAGCGGAGCGTGCCGCGGGCCGGCGGCGCTCGAGCGAAGGAGGAGAGGTGGCGCAGGATCGCCCTTGAGGCGTGCCGCCAGTGCGGGCACGAGTTCATACCGTCCGTAGCCGCCCTCGACGGCACCCCCGCCGTCGCGGCCCTCTTCGCCCGGCACGATGCGGTCTTTGTCGCGAGTCTTCGCGAGGGGAGCGCCCCGCTCTGGGGCCTCCTGGCGCGCCCGCCCGCCAGCCCCCTTCTCATCGTGGGGCCGGAAGGCGACTTCGCCCCGGGGGAACTGGACTTCCTCCTCGCGGCGGGCGCCCGGCCGTGCCGCCTTTCGGGGCCCGTTCTGCGCGCGGAAACAGCCGCGGCCGCGGGGGCCGCCATCCTCGCCCAGGCTATCCTGCTGCGGACGCAATGGAAGACGTGACCGAATGCGCCGCGCCGCGTTTGAGAATGCCCGGCACTTATTCGACGACGGACGCGGCGTTTCGCGCGCCATGCGTGCGCGGGGGCGCCCTGCGGCGACGGATCCGCCGCCATGCCGGGATTTGCGCGCCCGCTGGCGATCTCAGGGACGCGATCCGCCGGGCGCCAAGATTACATATTGCCGCTTCCATGTTTGACATTCCGGCAGGGTTGTGTTATATTATTCCTTTGATTATTTTCCGCCATCGGGCGTGGTGTACATGCGCTTTCACGCGATCGATCTGCTGGTGATTCTCCTGGTCATCCGCGGGGTCATTCTCGGGCACCGCAGGGGGCTCTCGGGGGAGCTCTTGAGGTTCCTCGGCATAGTCTGCGCGCTCGCCCTCTCCTTCAAGTTCTACGAGGCCGCCGCGGACCGTTTCGCCCCGCATCTCCCCGGGGACCGGAACGTCGCGATCGCCTGCGGCTTCGCCGCCATCTTCCTCGCGGTCCTCGTCTTCTTCTACATGCTCAACCAGACGCTGCGCCATCTCGCGCGGCTTCCCGGCATCGCCGCCCTCGAGAAGACCGGGGGAGCCGTCCTGGGGGGCGCGAAGGCGTTCCTCTTCGCCTGCGCGGCGCTGATATTGCTTGCCCTTGTCAAGGTCGAGAGGATATCGAACGCCGTGAGCAGGAACTCCTTTTTCGGCCAGATGGCGATCTCGGCGGTCCCCGGGGCGTACCGGCTCGCGGTGCGCGTCTACCCGCCCGCGCAGGCCCTCCCGGCCGACGAGGTGATCAGGCAACTGCCCGTAGTGAAAGCGCCCCCCGCCGCGGGGGGCGGGGAGGGGGCGCCGGCCGCGGCGGATCCGGCCGGCGGCGCCGCGCGCGCGGCGTCCGCCCCCGCGAAAAAAAGGAAGGCACCATGAAACTTGCGACGCTGTTCGATCGCGCGGTCGCCGAGGGGACGAGGCGCGATCCGCGCGGTCCCGCGGCCGTCCGCGCCGAGCTTGCCGCCCTGAAGAAATCCTACGACGATATGTCGAAGCGGTCTCGGCGCGCCTTCGACCGCGAACGCCTCGAGAACCCGTACGCCGACACGCGCATTCTGAACGGCGACCCGGCGGCCGAGGTGCGCGCGGTCATGGTCGGCGTGGATATCGACGTCGGGGAGATCCTCCTGGCCGACCGCCTCAAAGCGCAGGGGAGGCGGCTCGATCTCGTGCTTGGGCATCATCCCATCGGCAGGGCCTACGCCGGCTTTTACAACGTGATGGGGATGCAGGCCGAGATCGTGAGCGGGCTCGGCGTGCCGATCGCCATCGCGGAGGCGCTCATCGAGGAGCGGATGCGCGAGGTCGAGCACCGGGTGATGCCGGTCAACCACACCCGGGCGGTGGATGCGGCGCGCCTCCTGGGCGTTCCGCTCGCCTGCATGCACACGCCCGCCGACAATTGCGCGACCACGCACCTCCAGCGGCTCTTCGACCGGCGGAAGCCGGCGCGCGCCGGCGACATCATGGATCTGCTCGTGGAAATTCCGGAGTACCGGAACGCCTCCGCGAACAACGCCCCGCCGAAGATCATAGCGGGGAAAGAGGGCCGCCGCGCCGGGAGGATCTTCGTGGACATGACGGGGGGCACCGAGGGCCCCGTCAAGGTGCTGGGGAAGATCGCGGATGCCGGGGTGGGGACGCTCGTATGCATGCACCTGAGCGAAAAACACCTCGAGGAGGCCAAGAAACAGAACCTGAACGTGATCGTCGCCGGTCACATGGCGAGCGACAACCTCGGCCTCAATATCCTGCTCGACGCCGTGTGCGGCAACGAGCGGATCGAGATAATTCCGTGCTCGGGATTCGAGAGGGTGGCGAGGGGACGCGGCGGGGAGCGGGGGGCATGATACCGCAGGGGGTGATCGAGGAGGTGCAGGCGGCGAACGATGTTGTCGAGGTCGTCTCCTCCTACATCCCTCTTAAGAAGGCCGGCAGGAGCTTCAAGGCATGCTGCCCGTTTCACAGCGAGAAGACGCCTTCCTTCTTCGTCAACCCGGAGAAGCAGATATGGCACTGCTTCGGCTGCGGCGCGGGCGGCGGGTCGGTCAACTTCGTGATGCAGTACGAGCGCGTCCCTTTTCCGGAAGCGGTCAGGATGTTGGCCCGGAAGGCCGGGATCGCCGTGCCGGAGACGCGGGGGGGAGAGGGGGGGAAGGGCGAGGGGAAGGAGGCCCTCTACCGCCTCAACGACTTCGCCGCCTCGTGGTTCGCCCAGCAGCTCTGGAAGAGCGCGACGGGGAAGAGGGTCGCCGCCTACCTGAGGAAGCGGGGGGTTTCAGACGCCCTCGCCTCGGAGTTCACGCTCGGCTACGCCCCCGACTCGTGGGATGCCCTCCGCGCGGCGGCGGCGGCGCGAGGCCACTCCGCGGAATCGTTGCTGAGCCTCGGGCTGGTGACGCGGAGGCAGGACGGAAACAGGGTCTGCGACCGCTTCCGCAACCGGCTCATGATCCCGATCAGGGACGCCGGCGGGAGGGTGATAGCCTTCAGCGGGCGCGTCCTGGGCGACGGGACGCCCAAGTACATGAACTCCCCGGAGTCCGCGCTCTTCAGCAAGGGGCGCAGCCTCTTCGGGATCCACCTCGCCAAGAGGGCGATCGTGGACGAGGGGAGGGCGATCGTGGTCGAGGGGTATTTCGACCTCCTCGCCCTCTTCGCCGCGGGGATCAAGAACGTCGTGGCGTCGCAGGGGACGGCGTTCACGCCGGACCACGCCAGAATCCTCCGGCGTTTCGCGCCCGAGGTCGTGATGGGCTTCGACGCGGACGCGGCCGGGCAGGGGGCCGCGCTGCGCAGCATCGACGCCCTCCTCGCCGAGGGGTTGCGGGTGAGGGTGCTCCTCCTGCCGCGCGGCCACGACCCGGACACGTTCGTCAGGGAGAGGGGGGGGGAGGCGTTCCGGGGGCTTGTCGCGGGCGCGGCGGAGTATTTCGACTTCCTCCTCGATGAACTCTGCCGGCGCCACGATCACCGGCGGGAGGTGGGAAAGGCGCTGGTCGCCTCGGAGTTTCTCGACGCGCTCGCGCGCGTCGACGACGAGGTCCTGCGCGAGGCGTACCGGAGGAAGCTCTCCGAACGGCTCGACATCCCGCAGGGCGTCATCATCGAGGAGATCAGGAAGAAGGGCCGCCGCCGCGCCCCGTCGCCCGGGGACGCCGCGACCGCCAAGCTGCCCGCGGGCGAGCGCGAGCTCGTGCGGCTGATGCTGGAGGACGCGGCGGTTTTGAAGCTCGCCGCGGAGGGGCTCAGCCCGGAGGAGTTCCGCGACCCGGACCTGCGCCATATCGTCGAGAAGGCGTTCGCCCTGTTCAGCGGGCGCCGCTGGGGGGGGCGGGCGCGGCTCCTCGCATCGCTGGAGGACGACCGCGCGGCGGCCGTGTTGAGCGCCCTCGCCGCCGAGGAGGAGCCCGGCGGGGACCGGGCGCAGGTCGCGGGCGACTGCGTCCGGTACCTCAAGCGCCGCGGCTTGAAGGAGGAGATCGGGGGGATCACGCGCGAGATCGCGCGCCGCGAGAAGGCGGGGGCGCGGGCGGGGGAGATCCTCGAGATGCAGACGCTGCTCATGAGCAAGAAGGCCGAGCTGCTGAAGTTTTCCTGACGGGGCAAGGAGGGGGGAAAGAGCGAACACCATGGTAAAGGCGGAAAAAGACCAGAAGATCAAGGAGCTGCTCCGGATCGCCAACGCGCAGGGCGGGTACCTCACCTACTCGCGTATCCACGATGTCCTCCCGGCCAGCGTCATCTCCGCGGAGGAGATCGACTCCATCATCATGCTCCTGCGGCAGATGGACGTCGACGTCGTGGACGACAAGGATGTCGCCCGTCGGCAGGCCGCCGTCACGGCGGCCAGGGCGGAGAAGAAGGAGCGCCCCGCCAGGGTCGAGTTCATCGACGACCCGGTCCGGATGTACCTGAAGCAGATGGGACAGGTGCCGCTCCTCACGCGCGAGCAGGAGGTCGAGATCTCGAAGCGGATCGAGAAGTCCGAGGCCCAGATCAAGGAGATAATCTTCCGGCTCGGCTTCACACCCCGTCTCGCCCTGGACCTCGCGGAGCGCGTCTGCACGGGGAAGGAGCGGTTCGACCGGGTGATCCAGGACAAGAAGGTCAAGAACCGCGACACCTATCTTATCGACGAGAAGAGGAACCGCCCGCTGCTCGAGAAGGTCGACGCGGAGATGGGGCGGAAGTACCAGCAGATACGCAAGGCGAAGCCCGGGGGCAAGATCCGCCTCAGGCTGGAGCGCGACTACCAGAAGCTCCAGGAGTCGATGGTCGCCCTCGTCCGGAGGCTGCACTTCAAGCAGAGCGCCATCGAGGAGTTCATCGACAAGTTCGAACAGAAGGCCCGGAGGGTGGGTGAGCTCGAGCGCGAAAAGGAGCGCCTCGCCAAGAGCCGCGCGAAGACCGCCAAGCGCCGCATCGCGCAGATCAAGCGCGAGCTCCTCGCCCTGGAGCGGGACGCGCGGATGTCGCTCCCGGAGCTCAAGAGGCATGTGGAAAGTCTCAGGGACGCGGCCCGGCGCGGCCACAGCGCGAAAAGCGAGATGGTCGAGGCCAACCTAAGGCTCGTCATTTCGATCGCGAAGAAGTACACAAACCGCGGGCTTTCCTTCCTGGACCTGATCCAGGAGGGGAACATGGGGCTCATGAAGGCGGTCGACAAGTTCGAGTACCGCCGCGGCTACAAGTTCTCCACCTACGCGACCTGGTGGATACGCCAGGCGATCACCCGCTCCATCGCGGACCAGGCCCGCACGATCCGTATCCCGGTCCACATGATCGAGACGATCAACAAGCTGGTGCGGGCCTCCAAGAAGCTCGTGCAGGAGTACGGCAAGGAGCCTTCCCCCGACGAGATCGCCGAGGAGATGGAGCTTCCGGTGGAGAAGGTGCGCGGGATCATGAAGATAGCCCAGCACCCGATCTCCCTCCAGACCCCGATCGGCGACAGCAACGACAGCCATTTCGGCGACTTCATCGAGGACAAGGGGGCCGAGTCCCCGGCGATGGCGACCGGCTATGCCCTGCTCAAGGAACAGATCGAGAGCGTCCTCAAGACGCTGACCCAGCGGGAGCAGCGCGTGTTGACGCTCCGCTTCGGGATCGGGGACGGTTCCCCGCGGACGCTCGAGGAGGTGGGGAGGGTCTTCAGCGTCACGCGCGAGCGCGTCCGTCAGATCGAGGCGAAGGCGCTCCGCAAGATGCGGCACCCCACTCGCAGCCGAAAACTCCGGGGGTTCCTCGAGGCGGAGGAGCCCTGAGGCGGGATCGGCCTGGAGGGGCCATGACGCATCAGTCGGGATTCGCCGAGGTGAGACAGAAGATCGCCGCCGCGCTCGCCCGGGCGTTCCGAAAGGCGGTCTCCGCGGACACCCGCGCCGTGGAGGAGGCGCTCGCCCTCTTCGCCACCGACCGCAACATCCATCCCGGCCTGCTCCGGGTCATAACGGACTTTTACGACGGCGGGGACGACCGGCGGGAGGCGTTCTTCACGATCCTCGCCTCGCTCGACCATCCGAAGGTCGATTTCATCCTGAACCAGATCCACGCCGCGATGGACACCCCGGAGTGGCTGATTGCGCTCCGCGCCGACCTGGGCGCGGTGATCGGGCGCCTCTCCGAGGCCAGGCCCCAGCCCGCGAACCTGCAGCGGCTCACCGCCCTCGCCGCTTTATTCAGCGACCACTTCATGCGCATCTTCAACTTCCAATACCTGGTGACGCGCCTCTGCAACACCCAGAACACGTCGATCGCGCTGCTCAAGTTTATCTCGGAGAAGGAGGGGGTGCACCCGGCGGACAACTGGTGGAACTTCGAGAACCGGCTCAACAGCCCGGACCGGATCATCATCACCCTCGAGCACTTCAAGATGCCGTACACCCCCCTCGTCTACATCGAGGTGGCGCTTTCGAAGGGGCTCATCCGTAGGATATCGAGGATCATCGGGGAGTCGCGGCGCCCGCCCGACCTCCGCCGGGCGGACACGGCGATCTTCTACTCGGTCAACACGACCCTCGCAGGCCTGGAGGGGCTCGCCCTGGGGGCGAAGATGATCACCCGCGCCCGCGACTATATCGAGCGGCACTACCCGCGAATCCGCCGCTTCGCCACCCTCAGCCCGGTCCCCGGCTTCAGGGATTACCTCGACCGGGTTCTCGCGGGCGATCGGGGGTTCCTGCTCACCGCGGAGAAGATCGACGCCAACAAGCGCGGCCGCTTTTTTACGCCCGCGGAGGCGCGCGCGCTCGCCGGGGCGCTCGAGGCGGCGGGAGAGAAGGGCGCGGGGGCGCTCCCGCTCTCCGTCCTTCTCTCCAAGGCGCTCGGTACGGCGGGATGGCATGAAAACCTGCCGATTCGCCGGGCGGCCGAGCATCCCCTCGTCGAGCTCACGCGATACTACCTCACGCGCGAGAAGCGGCCGGGCCGCGGGCAGGGGGAGCGCCTGCCGAACGCTTACGACCCGGTGGCGAACTTTCACCTCTCCAACGGCGCCTCGATCGCCGGCATCAATTATCTCGCCAACCCATCGGGGCGGGGAATGGGGGAGTCGTACGGGATGATGGTGAACTACCGGTACGAGCGCGAGCGCCAGGAGCGCAACAAGCTCCTCTACAGCTCGGGAAAGGTTGTCGTCGAGGAGTGACCGGAGGCCCCACCGCGCCCCCCGCCTCGGGCGGCCTAACGGCGCGGCGCGCGCGCCGGCCCCGCAGGGAAAACGCCATTCTCCACGCGCGCCGGGCGCGGGGGATGGGGCGTTTCGCGCCGGCTACGGGGCGCGGTCAGGTGTCCGAGGATTCGGGGCCCGGGCAGGGGCAGCCGGCGCCGGGCGGCTGCGCGGGGGCGGTGGTGGAGGTGAGGCGCTCCAGGCGCGCGGCGCTGATCCTCTCCTCGAAGCGCCCCGCGGTGGTGGTGATATCAACCGTGCAGGAGCCGTCCGCGTTGACCTCCCGGACGACGCCCACCTTGGTCTTCTGGCCCGCCGTCCAGCTCACGAGATCGCCGACCGTGATCCCCGCCATTGTCCGATCCTCCTTTTCCCCGCGGCGCGCCGGGCGCTGAAACACGATAGCGAGCGCGCCCCCGTTATACAGGCGGCGCGCTCGCCCGGCAGCCGTTGCGCCCAGCGTTTATTTGATGAGAGATTCCTCGGAAATCGGCGCCGCCGAGATCAACGGCGTGACTGCCGGCCCCATGGATGTCTCGCTCGTGAAAACCTTCCCGCCGCCGGCCCCGGCCGTCTCCTGCTCGGTGCTCTTGATCGGATGGTAGTGGAAATAGCCGACGCACCCGCAGAAGAGCGCCACCGCGAGAAGGGCGGCGAAGAGGACCGCCAATCTGCCATTCATGTCTCCCTCCTCCTTTCGATTCCGCCGTATGTCGAACACCCGCGCCGCCCGCGGCGCGACGTTCACCGTCCGTGCGGTGGTAGTATAACGAACTTCCCGCCGGTGTCCACCGAAATCTTGCCCCCGCCGCGGCGAAGAGGGCGCGATGGCCCGTCATCCCTTCCGCGGGAGCGGGGCCCCGACGAGCTCGAGCTTTCGCCTCGCCGCGATGCCTATCCTGCTGCGCGTTGATTTCTTGGCGATATGCGTCAGCAGGGCGACCCCGAGCTCCCTCTGGGCGAAGAGCTTCTCCGAGAAGTGGAAGCCGAGGTGGTGGAGCTCGTCCGGGCCGAGCGACTTCTCCGCCTTCAGGCGCTTGAGAAGGGGAAAGCCCGGGGATCGTGCGAGCTCGGCGATTAGGCGCAGCGACTCGTCCTCGTCTCGCCGGGCGGAGGCGAGATCCGGAAGACCGCGCCGGAGCTTCACCACGGCCTTCTCGAACTTGAGCTCATCGGTGAGCTGGGCGTGCCGCGCGAGGAGGCCGAAGAACGACTCGGCGTCGGCGAACGCCCCGGCGCGCTTGAGGCGCCTGGCGACGTCCAGCGCCTTGGCCGAGAGGAAGGCGGGGTCGAGTACCGTGAGCGCCGCGGCGTAGACTGCGGCCATCTCGTCGCCGGCCGCGCGGAGCTTCTCCATCCTGTCGAAGAGGCGCGCCTTCTCCCGCGGGACCGCCTTGGCGCCAAGCGACCTGAGGATACTGACGAGGCGCATCCCCGCCTCGTACTCCTTCGCCGCGTCGAGGCCCTTGAGGATTTGCGGCGCCGCCCCGGGGATCTTCGCCAGCGCCTCCTGCGCCGCGCGCCGCTCGTCGAAGCCGCCGGAGGCCAGGTAGGCCAGGAGCCGCCGTATGTTCTCCTCCGACCCGTCCGCGCTCATCCTGGAGAGGACGAAGCCCCGAACCGCCGGGTGCGCCCCTCGGAGCTGTTCGTCCAGCCGCGCGGCGGCGGCACCCGGGAGGCCGATCCGCTGGAACACCGCGAGGGCGTGGCGGCCGACATTCGCGTAATCGGCGTCCTTGAGGGCGGGGAGGAGCGCGGCTACGACCTCCCGCGCGCGGGCGGCGGGGATTGCTACGCGCCCGAGGGCGATCAGCGCCTGCTCCCGCACGGGCGGGGGCTGGCCCGGCGCGGCCGCGCGGAGCAGTCTCCCGATCCCCGACGCGTCCGCGGCGCAGCCGAGGAGCATGATCCCTGCGGCGGCGATCTCGCCCGAGGCCTTGGCGCGCGGAGAGGCGAGGAGCGCGTCGATCCTTCCGATCAACGACCGCCTGTCGCCCGTGGAGAGCCTCCCCAAGGCCTCGCGGAGGGCTAGGCAGATGGCCCTCCGGAGCTCGGCCCCGGCGTCGGGGATGCAGCCGACCAGGAAGCGGCATCCCTCGGCCGTTCCGATGGTCCCGAGGATTCTGACGATCTGCATCTTCAGATCCTCGTCCGCGGAGGCGAAGAGCGCCTTTCCGGCGGAGACCGCCGCGGCCCCGCAGGAGACGATGATGCCGGCCGCCCGCTCCTGCACTTTCCCCCCCTCTTTGAGGACGGGGAAGAGATAGGGGAGCGCCTCGCGGCCCGGGATCCGTTCGAGCGCGGAGAGGAGATAATGCTTGAGGGTGAGGTTCCTGGTCGGGAGGCGCTTCGCCAGGCAGGCCCGCACCTCCCCGCTCGCGGCGCCGAGCTCGCCGAGCACGCGCGCCGCGGAGCATTGGAGTTCCACGTCGTCGCGGTCGAGGAGCGCGCAGAGTTTCCTGGTGACGGCGTCCATCGCACTCCTCCGGGCCGTGGACCGGGCTGCCGAACGGATCGCCTATGCTAGCATCAAGCCGCCGTTCCCGCAACGGGCCCCGTTACGGGCCGCCGGGCGCCTGGGCCGGCGCGCCCTTCTTTCCCTGATCCTCGCCGCCCAGCGGGCGCCGGACCGTCTTCCGGTACTCCCCGCCCGGCCCCTTTTCCGCGAGATCGATACGGGCGCCGCGCTCTCCGCCGCGCAGGATTTTGACCGTCGGGCGGGAAGGGTTGTCCCCGCGCATCTCCTCGACGACGGCGACTTCCCCGGTGTCGAGCTCCACCAGCGTCCCCGGGACGTAGTAGCCCATCATGCCGAGGAATCCCTTGACGATCGCCGCGTCGAAGACGGTCCCCGCGCCGGCGGCGATCTCCTCGAGGGCGCCGACCCTGGTGAGGGGGGGGCGCCCGCGGAGGGGCGCGGTCAGGTTGTCGTAGGCGTCCGCCGTTTGCACGAGGAGGCTGATCGGCAAGGGGCGGTGGCCGGCCTTGGTCGCCGGGTATCCTTTGCGGTCGTACTGAATATGATGCTCGAAAGCCACGACCACCGCGAGCGGCCGCGCCCCCTCCGCCTCCTCCAGGGCGCGCGCGCCCTCGACCGGGTGGCGGCGCAGGATCTCCGCCTGCCCCGGCGTCGGCTCGCCCCCCCCCAGGAAGATCTCGGGCGGCAGCGATAGCTTGCCGATGTCGTGAAGCAGCGCCGCCTGG
>WBZO01004778.1_pt1 | contig 14344 bp, 7 predicted proteins | sample 5204261 | NCBI WGS metagenome assembly WBZO01 (sample SAMN12412400, study PRJNA552823) | activated sludge metagenome | isolation source: activated sludge from anammox sidestream of wastewater treatment plant... | place: USA: North Carolina | collected 2017-09
CATGCAGCGCGGGCGCGGCGTGTTGCTGCTGGGCGCGCACGTGGGCAGCTTCGAGGTGCTGCGCGCGGCCACCATCGGCCATCCCGAGGTCAAGTTGCGCGTGCTGCTGGACGTGCACAAGACGCCCGCGCTGACCCGGATGCTGCATACACTCAACCCCGCGATCGGCCATGGCGTGATCGACGCGGGCCGGCCGCCCGGCGAGATCGTGCTGGCGCTGGCCGAGGCACTGGCCGAGGGCGCCCTGGTCACGCTGCTGGCCGACCGCGCGCGCGCCGACGAGCGCTGCGTGACGGTCGAGTTCTGCGGCGCGCCGGCGCCGCTGCCGCTGGCGCCGTTCGCGCTCGGCGGCATCCTCAAGGTGCCGGTGGTGCTGTGCCTGGGCATGTACCGCGGCGGCAACCGCTACGATCTGTACTTCGAGCCGCTCGCCGATGCGCCGGCGGCCGCGCGCGGGCAGCGCGCGGCGGCCGCACAGGCACTGGCGCAGGCCTATGCGGCGCGGCTCGAACACCATGTACGCCTGGATCCCTGCAACTGGTTCAACTGGCATGACTTCTGGAATCCGCAAGGCCGCGGCGTCGATGCTGCTGGGCCCGGCGTTGATGCTGGCGCCGGCCACGCGCGCAGCCGCGCCTGAGCCCACCAGCGCCGCGCACATCGTCGCCGCGCTCAAGCGCGAGGTCGGCGCGAGCACCGCCTACAGCGAGGTGCGCTTCTCGGGCCTGCTCGACCGGCCGCTGATCCTGCGCGGCGAGATGCAGTACCTCGGCCCGGGCCGACTGGCCAAGCGCGTCGACACGCCCTATCACGAGCGCACCACGGTCGAGGATGGCAGTGCCACGCTGCAGCGGGGCGAGCGTCCCGTGCGCCGGCTCGAACTGGCGCAGGTGCCCGAGCTCGACACCTTCCTGCGCGGCTTCTCGGCGCTGCTGGGTGGCGATGCGGCCGCGCTGTCGCGCGACTTCACGCTGCGCGCGAGTGGCGATGCGGCGCGCTGGCAACTCGAACTCACGCCACGCGATGCGCGCCTGGCGCGGCGCATCGCCTCGATCCGCGTCGACGGCGCGGGCAGCGAGCCGAGCTGCTTCCGCACGCGCGAGGCCGACGGCGACGAGAGCGTGCTGCTGGTCGGGCCACTCGCGGCGACGCCGCTGCCGGTGCGCGTGTCACCGCAGCGGCTCGATGCGCTGTGCCGCGGGATCGAGCGATGAACGCGCCGCACGCGACAGGCCGCGGGTGCGCACGTGCGCACTGAGGCGCGCCGTGCGCTGCTGCTCGGCGCCTGGCTGCTGGCGCTGGCCGCGCTGGGCGCATGGGCGTGGCATGGCCTGCGCATCGGCACCGACCTGCGCAGCTTCATGCCGCCGCCGCGCACCGCCGACCAGGCGCTGCTGCTGGAACAGATCGGCGAGGGGCCGGGTTCGCGCCTGCTGCTGATCGCGCTCGAAGGCGCCGATGGCGCGCAGCTGGCCGCGCTCAGCCGCGGCCTCGTCGCCGCGCTGCGGGCCGATGCGCGCTTCGAGCAGGCATTCAACGGCGCGCTCGATGCCGAGGCGATCCCGCCGCACTGGCTGCCCTACCGCTGGCTGCTCGCGCCCACGCTCGATGCGCACGCGCTCGATGCGGCGTACCTGCGCGAGGAGCTCGCGCAGCGCGTGGAGGACCTCGCCTCGCCCGCGGCGACGCTGCTCAAGCCGTGGCTCGCGCGCGATCCGACGCTGACCACGCTCACGCTCGCGCAGCGCTGGGCACCGCCCAAGGCGCCGGCCCTGCGCGACGGCGTGTGGTTCGCGCGCGATGGCGCGGCGCTGCTGCTGGCACAGACGCGCGCCCCCGGCTTCGATCCGGCCGCGCAGCGCGAGGCGATCCAGGCGCTGCAGCAGGCGTGGGCCGGCTTGCCCGGCAGCGACCAGGCACGGCTGGTGCTGAGCGGGCCGGGCTGGTTCAGCGTACTCATCGACGCGCGCACGCGCGCCGAGGCCGATCGCATCGGCGTGGCCAGCACGCTCGGCTTCGTGCTGCTGCTGCTGCTGGCCTATCGCAGCCTGCCCGCGCTGCTGCTCGGCGCGCTGCCGGTGGTGAGCGGCGCACTCGCGGGACTGGCCGCGCTCGCGCTGTGGTACGGGCAGGCGCATGGCATCACGCTCGCGTTCGGCTTCACCCTGCTCGGGGTGGCACAGGAATACCCGCTGCGTGTGCTCAGCCATCGCCGCGCGGGCGAGGATGCGCTGGCCAGCGTGCGTGTGCTGTGGCCGTTGCTCGCGACCGCGATCGTGTCGGCCGCGATCGCCTACCTCGCGTTCTTCGCCTCGGGCGTGCCCGGTCTGCAGCAACTGGCGCTGTTCACCATCGTCGGCCTGCTCGCGGCGGGCCTGGCCACGCGCTACCTGTTGCCACGCGTATTGCCCACGCGCTGCCGCGACGTCGAGGCCACGCCCGGGCTGGCGCGCGCCACGCGCTGGCTCGACCGCGTGCCGCGGCCGCGCTGGCTGCCATGGCTGCTGGCCGTGGCCGGCGCGGTGGTGCTGTGGCTCGCGCCCGGCCCGCTGTGGCAGAACGACCTGGCCGCGCTCACCCCGGTGCCACCCGAGCTGCTGCAACGCGACGCGGCCCTGCGCAGCGAACTGGGCGCGCCCGATGTGCGCTACCTGCTGGTGCTGGAGGCAAGCGATGACGACGCCGTGCTCGCGCTGTCCGAACGCATCACGCCGCAGCTCGATGCACTGGTCGCGCAGGGCGTGCTCGATGCGGTGGAATTGCCCAGCCGCTACCTGCCCAGCCTCGCCACCCAGCGCGCGCGCCAGGCGCGCCTGCCCGATCGCGCCACGCTGCAGGCCGCGCTCGCCAGCGCCAGCGCCGACCTGCCGTTCCGGCAGGGCCTGTTCGAGCCGTTCGTCGACGACGTGCAGGCCGCGCGCGAACTGGCCCCGCTCACGCCCGCGGCCTTCGCCCGCAGTCCGTTCGGCGCGCGGCTGGCCTCGATGCTGGTGCCGCGTACCCACGCCACGCTCGGCCTGGCCGCACTCGCGGGCGTGCACGATGCCGCGGCCCTCGCGCACTGGGCGCAAGGCAGCGGCGGCAAGGTGCGCCTGCTCGACCTCAAGGCGGCCTCCGAATCACTGGTGGCGGCCTGGCGCGAACGCATCCTGCAGGCGCTGGGCGTCGCGCTGGTGCTGCTCGCGCTCACCGTGGGCGTGGCGCTGCGCAGCCTGCGCCGCGCCTGGCACGTGCTCGCGCCGATGACGCTGGCGACCTTGCTGGTGGTGGTGGTGGAACGTGCCTGCGGCATTTCGCTGTCGCTGTTCCACCTCGTCGCGGTCACGCTCGCGGCCGGGCTCGGCCTGCACTACGCGCTGTTCTTCGAGCAGCGCCCGCGCGATGCCGCCGATGCGCGGCGCACCCTGCACGCGACGCTGGTGTGCGTGCTCGCGGCACTGCTCGTGTTCGGCCTGCAGGCGCTGTCCACGCTGCCGGTGCTGCGTGCGATCGGGCTGACCGTGGCGCTCGGCGTCGCGTTCCACTTCTGCCTGTCGATCCTCATGGCGCGTGGCCGTCGATGAGCCTGGCGCGCGAACATTGGGCCGGCCTCATCCCGCACGCGGGCGTGATGTGCCTGCTCGACGAGGTGGTGGCATGGGACGCGATCGGCCTGCATGCGCGCACCCGCTCGCACCTGCGCCACGACAACCCGCTGCGCAGCGACGGCATGCTGCGCGCGCTGCACCTGTGCGAGTACGGCGCGCAGGCGATGGCCGTGCACGGCGGCCTGCTCGCGCAGGCGCAGGGCCGACGCGCCGCACCGGGCTACCTGGTGTCGCTGCGCGAGGTCACGCTCGCGCTCGCGCGCATCGACGACCTGCCGCAGGCGCTGGAGGTGCACGCGCGGCGCCTGCTCGGCGGCGACGGCCACTGGCAGTACCAGTTCCGCATCGAACACGCGCACGCGCCGATCGCGAGCGGGCGCGCCGCGGTCATCACCAGTCCAGGGCCAGGTCCAGGCTGAGGCTGCGCCCGGGCTGGCGGTACAGGCTGAGGTCGTGGACGGTGGGCGTGGCGCCGCGCAGGCTGGCCCAGTCGAAGTAGCGGCGGTCGGTCAGGTTGCCCAGCTGCAGGTTCAGCCGGGCCTGCTCGACAGGCTGCCACCACAGGCCCAGGTCGAGGCGGGCGTAGCCGGCCGGGCGGTACAGCGCTCCCGCGCTGGTGTCGACGCGCTGCTTGCGGCTCACGCCGGTGAGGCCGAGCTGGCCGCCGTAGCGCGGATCGGGGTCGAAGCCGATGACGAGGCTCGCGCGCGCCGGCTGCACGCTGTTGAGCGGCTGCCGCCGCGCGGTGTCATCGCCATGGCCCGCGCTCGCGCGCAGTTCGGCGAACCAGCCCTGCAGCCGGCCGCGCCCGACGCCGGCCTGCCAGCGCGCCTCCAGCTCCACGCCGCGGATGCGCGCGCGGTCGCGGTTGACCGACTGGAACACCTGCATGCCGGTGGCCGGGTCCACGCCCAGGTTGGCGCGCGATTCGATGAGGTCGCGGAAACGGTTGTCGTACAGCGCGACGCTGGCCTGCCACTCGTCCTGCTGCCAGCGCCAACCCGCCTCCAGGCCGATGCTGGTCTCGGCGCGCAGGTGCGGATTGGGTGCCACGCGGTAGTTGAAGGTCGGCAGGTACAGGCCGATGTTGACGTCGGAGAACGGTGGTGCGCGATAGCCGCGTACGGCCTGCAGGTAGAAGGTGTGCGCGGCGCGGGTATGGCGCAGGCCGAGCTTGGGCGTCCAGCGCGTGCTGGCGATGCTGGCCAGCGGCTGGGTCGGGTTGTCGGCGAGCCACAACGGATCGCTGCGCGCCTGCATGCGATAGCGCTCGCCGCGCACGCCGGGCACCAGCGCCCACTGTGCGCCCAGGCTGATTTCGTCCTGCCAGAACACGCCCGCCTCGCTCACGCGCGACAGCGGGAAGTCGCGCACCGGCAGCTGTTCGCCGAGCACCACATGGGTCCAGGCGCCGCTGTCGAGGTTGGTCTCGCGGCCATCGCGTACGCTGCGGTAGTCATGCCGCGCAAGGTCGATGCCGTACACCTGCCAATGCGACAGGCCGAGCCAGTCGCCACGCGACTGCGCCACGAGCTTGGCGCCCGTGCTGTCCTGGGCCAGGTCGAAGCGTCGTTCGCGCAGCGTCGGATGGCGGGTCTGCGCGTCGGCGAGGCGGTACTGGGTGGTCGCCTGCGCGGTGGCGGCGAGCTGGTGGTAGACGAGCAGGTCGAGCGAATCGAGCCATGTCCACGGCTGCTGCCACTGCGCGGCCAGGCTTGCGCGGCTGCGCCGCCAGCGGTCATCGCCGTCGAGCGCGCTGGTGGTGACATAGCGGCCCGGCCCGAACACCAGCGACTGCACATCGGTCAGGTGTCGGCCGCGCACGGCTTCGAACGTGAGCGTGTAATGACCGGCGCCACCGGCATCATGGCCGAACTTGGCGAGCAATCCGTCGCGGCGCGTGCTGGCGGGATTGGCCGGCATCTCGCCCGCACCGGCGTTGTTGTCGCTGGCATGGCCGTCGCGCCGCGCGACCTGCAGCAGCGCGCTCCATGCGCCGTGTTCGGCCGCGACATGGGCCGCGGCGAGACGGCCCTCGTCGCGTCCGTCATAGCCGAGCCGGCCGCCGACGCCGAACTCGCGGCCGTGACGCAGCAGGTCGGCGGCGGTGCTCGTGGTGTAGGCCACCACGCCGGCCAGCGCCTTGCTGCCGTACAACGTCGAGGCCGGGCCGCGCAGCACCTCGATGCGCTGGATCGCGAGCAGGTCGACGAGGTCGCGGCCCGCGAACGCGAACTGGCCGACGCTAAAGGCATCGGGCAGCGGCACCCCATCGACTTCGATGCTCACGCGGTTGCCGTCCAGGCCGCGCAGGTTGAAGCCGAGCCGACCGAAACGCGCCGCGTCGGCGGGCACCGCAAGCCCGGGAATGAGCCGTTCGAGGTCGCCGATGTGGGCCACCCCGGCACGCTCGAGCTGGTCGCGTTCGACCGCGCTCACGCTGCCGACCACCTGGCGCAGCGGTTCGGCGGCGCGGCTGCCCACCACCACCACGGTATCGAGCTCGGTGGTGGTATCGCCGGCGGGCGCGGCGGCAAGGACCGGCAGGGCGCAGCTCAAGGCCAGCACTGCGACAAAAGGCGACAGGCGGGAACGGGTCATCACGGATATGCTGCGAAGGTAGGGCTGACGCAACGCGCGTGGTGTGTCACGGTGTGCGGCAACCCGGAGTCGTCGGCGTCGCCCGTGGCTGCGGGCGCCGCGCCATTCTCGCCGGAAACGGGACGATTGTGCACGGGGTGTTGGGGGTACCAGGGTTCACCTTGAGGGGACAACGAGAGAGGGCATCATGAAAGCCAAGCCATGGGTTGTAGCCATCTGCATGATGTGGGGCGCCGGCGCGATCGCCGACGACGTGGTCAACGAACGCCTGCCCATGCAGGGCAATGAGCAAGGCCAGGTGGTGTACAACGCCAACTGCGCCGCCTGCCACCAGCCCGATGGCAAGGGCCTGCCCGGCGCGTTCCCGCCGCTGGCATCGTCGGACTTCCTGAGCTCGCGCAAGCCGCTCGACGTGGCGAGCATGGTGCTCAAGGGCATCAGCGGCGAGATCACGGTCAACGGCGTCAAGTACAACAACCTGATGCCCGCGCAGAGCCACCTGTCCGATGCCGAGATCGCCGCGGCAATCAACTATGTCTATTCGAGCTGGGGCAACAAGGGCGCACCGATCACGGCCAAGGACGTGTCCGGCCTGCGCAAGCAGCTGGCGGTGAGCACCGACAAGGCCCAGGGCCAGGTCCATCCCGACACCACCAAGGCCGAAATGGCCTTCGGCGGCGCGCCGCTGGCGATGAGTGGCAGCAAGGCCGCCGGCGATGAGGAAGCGGCCGCACGCGGTCCGCAGCTGAGCCCGGCGGAGTTCACCGAGGCCACCGAAATCTACTTCCAGCGCTGCGCCGGCTGCCACGGCGTGCTGCGCAAGGGCGCCACCGGCAAGCCGCTCACGCCCGACATCACGCGCGCCAAGGGCACCGACTACCTCAAGGCGCTGATCACCTACGGCTCGCCCGCGGGCATGCCCAACTGGGGCACCTCGGGCGACCTGACGGCCGCGCAGATCGATGTGATGGCGCGCTTCCTGCAGCTGGATCCGCCCGCACCGCCGGAGTGGGGCATGCCGGAAATGCGCAACAGCTGGAAGGTGCTGGTGCCGGTCGAGCAGCGCCCGACCAAGAAGGAAAACAACTACAACATCGACAACTTCTTCGCGGTCACGCTGCGTGACGCGGGCGAGATCGCGCTCATCGACGGCGATACCAAGCAGATCGTGAGCATCGTCAAGACCGGTTACGCGGTGCACATCTCGCGCCTGTCGCATTCGGGCCGCTATGTGTACACGATCGGCCGCGACGGCAAGATCGACCTCATCGACCTGTGGATGAAGGTCCCCGACCGCGTGGCCGAGATCAAGATCGGCCTGGAAGCGCGTTCGGTGGAAACCTCCAAGTACAAGGGCTTCGAGGACAAGCTCGCGATCGCCGGTGCCTACTGGCCGCCGCAGTTCGTGATCATGGACGGCCCCACGCTGGAGCCGATCAAGATCGTCTCCACCCGCGGCCCGACCGTCGACACCCAGGAATACCATCCGGAACCGCGCGTGGCCGCGATCGTGGCCAGCCACGAGCACCCGGACTTCATCGTCAACGTCAAGGAAACCGGCCGCGTGCTGCTGGTGGACTATTCCAACCTCGACGCACTGTCGATCACCACGCTCGACGCGGCGCGCTTCCTGCACGATGGCGGCTGGGATTCGACCAAGCGCTACTTCCTCACCGCGGCCAACAACTCCGACAAGATCGCGGTGGTCGATTCGCGCGAGCGCAAGATGGTCGCGCTCACCGACGTCGACAAGATCCCGCATCCGGGCCGTGGCGCGAACTTCGTGCATCCCAAGTTCGGTCCGGTGTGGGCGACCTCGGCGCTGGGCAACGAGAAGGTGACGCTGCTGGGTACCGATCCGGACAAGCACCCCGAACACGCCTGGAAGGTGGTGCAGGTGCTCAAGGGCCAGGGCGGCGGTTCGTTGTTCGTCAAGACCCATCCCAAGTCGCGCAACCTGTGGGTCGACACCACGCTCAACCCCGACGCCAAGCTGTCGCAGTCGGTGGCGGTGTTCGACATCGACAACCTCGACAAGGGCTACACCGCGCTGCCGATCGCCGAATGGGCCAAGCTCGGCGAAGGCGCCAAGCGCGTGGTGCAGCCCGAGTACAACGCCGCCGGCGACGAGGTGTGGTTCTCGGTGTGGAACGCCAAGGACAAGAAGAGCGCGGTGGTGGTGGTCGACGACAAGACCCGCAAGCTCAAGAAAGTCATCCGCGATGATCGCCTGATCACGCCGACCGGCAAGTTCAACGTGCACAACACGGTCGGCGACATCTACTGACCGCAGGCTGCCGCACGCAAGGCGCAGGTTCGCAAGGACCTGCGCCTTTTTTTGGCCGCAGCGCGCTGCGGCCGTGTCCGGATCCGTGGTGCTTCAGCCACACTCGCAGGTGCATCAGCCGCTGCAGCAGCCGCAACGCCCGCCTGGCCCCGGAAACACCACGGGCCGGCATCCACGCACACTTGGACGGCTCGCGGGCCCGCGGGGCCGGCTGCGCCAAGGCTTGCCCTCGCGCACGCCCGGCTGCGGGCTGATGCCGCCCGCGGGTCACCGGCGCGCAGGTTGCCTTGGCGGGGGCCGGCTCCCGGAAAGGCGACTCTGACCCCGGGTCAGTTGTCGAAGCCGTTGCTGAAGATGTGGTCGTCCCACTGCGCGCGACAGGCTGCACCGCCTCCTTCGATGCGGATGTTGTCGACCGCCCAGCCGTCGTCGTTGACCGACACATCGCTCTCCAAGCGGAAGCGCAGCCGGAACGCGCTTGCGCCGTTGGCGCCCGCGGGCAGGTTGATCCGCTGCGAGCGCCAGTCGGACTGGCCGTTGCACGAGTACAACGCGTTCCAGCTCGAACCGCCGTTGCTGCTGTACTCGACGCGACCGAAGTCATACCCCGATTCGGTGGCGCAGCGGTCATCGAAGGTGAGCACGAGATCGGTGTAGCCGCCCAGGTTGATGCTGGCCGAGGTGAGCGAGCTGTTGAGGTTGTTGCCGTAAGCAGGCGTGTTCCAGGCATGGCCCGCGTGCCCGCCGACATTGGTCTGGATCACCCACGGCGACTGCGCGGTCCAGCCGCCAGCGCCGTGTTCGACGTCATCATCGAGCACGGTGCAGGCCGGGTACAGCAGGAAATCGTGGTTGACCGTGGCGCCGGCCGCGAGGGCCACGCCGGTGAGGCTCTCCGCCAGGTGGCGTGGCGCGCTCACCTGCGCATTGAAGCTGGCCGGGTAACCATGCACCCGATAGTCGCCGGTATCGGCCGCGCTCGTGGCCGCGTGGGACTGGCCGCCACCCGTGAGCGTGATGCGCGCGGCCAGCGGCGCGAGCGTGACGCGATCGCGCACCTGGCCCTGGAGCGTGCCGACACTCGCGCCATCGACGATGTCGAACTGCGCGGCGTTGGGCGTGCCCGCGTTGCCGGCGACGTCGCTGCCCTGCACGTGCACGAGGTGGCGCCCCGGTGCGAGCGCGCTGGTGTCGAGCACGCCGTGCACCGTCTCGACCGGCGCATCGAAGGCGCCATCGCTGGCCGCGAGCGCGAGCGGCACGGCGCCCGACTGCCACGGCAGACGGTCGATGCTCATGCGCGCGCTGCCGATGTTGCGGACCGTGCCGGGCACCGGGTCGACCGCGATCGACTGGTTGAAACGGCTGTCGTCGATGCGCGCGCTCACGGCCACGGCATCGCCGGCGACCACGAGGTCGGAGCCGACCGCGATGTCGAGCGCATCGGGTCCGGCCGGCAGCTGGTAGGGTGCGTGCAGGCTGCGCGCCACGTAGCGCAGCGCCGCGAGGTTGGCCGGCAGCGTGAACGATTCGAAATCGCCACAGGGCTGGAAGAAGTCGACGCCGTCGAGTTCGATCGTGTAGGCCGGCACGCCGAGCAGGCCGTACATCGTATCGTCGGTGGTGCCGTCGGTCGGGTACAGCGTGTCCGACTGCTGCGGCGTGTAGCCGTTGTGCCAGGCCAGGCGCCGGCCCAGCGTGCGCAATCCGCTCTGGTTGGGCGCGCCACTGGAGGTGTCGCCCCATGGCCACAGCACCATGTCGGCATTGCTGTGGATGTCGAAGAACACGCCGGTGGTGTCGGCCGGCGCCGCGGCCCCGCCATCGCCAGCGGGATTGGCCGGATGCATCGCGCCGGCACGGCGGTCGGCGAACACGCCGCCGCTGCACACGCCTGCCGCGGTGCAACTGCCGGCCACGTACTGCACGATGTTCTGCGTCTCGGGTTCGGACATCGGCGTGGGACCACGGAAGGTCTCGTTGCAGGGATTGCCGCTGGAGCCCTGCCCGCCCGTGATGTTCCAATGGAACGGAAAGTTGCGGTTGAGGTCGACGCCCGGCGAACTCCCGCAGGAACCGTTGATCGTGTCCATGTTCTTGCGCTGGTAGACCTCGCCCTCGGCCACCTTGCGGCCATCGGGATTGGCCTGCAGCACGAGGCGGAAGTCGTTGTGGTCGACCAGCCAGGTCGCTTCCGGGTCGGTGCCGTAGTTGTCGACCAGCCATTCGCCAAAGCGCGTGGTGAGCTCGGCCGGGCCGTATTCGCGCGCATGGATCGAGCCGAGCACGACCATCGCCGGGCGCTGCGGATCGCTGGCCGCGGTCGCGAGATTGGTGATGCGCAGCGCGCGCATCTCGTAGCCCTGCGTCGGATTCTGGGTCTTCTTCCAGCTCGGGCCGATCGAATCGATCTCGACGATGCCGGGATGTGCCGCGGCGAGCGAGTCCATGCTGGCGTAGGTTTCCTCGACCGTGCGATAGCAGGCGTATCCGGGAATCGACTGCGTGCCCGCATCAGCATGCTGCGCGGCGATGCGCGCACGCTCGTAGGCGTGCAGGCGCGCGCTGGCCGCGAGATCGACCTGCAGCCGGTCCAGTCCGGCCGCACGCAGCGCGGCTTCGCCTTGCGCGTCGGTGAGCACGCGCACGCGCTGGTGCTTGCGGTCCACCTGCACGTGGTCGAATTGCGCCGCGGCCCGCGCCAGCGCGGCCGTGTCGGGATAATGCGCATCGACGATCCAGTGGCTTTCGACCGCGTCCTGGGCGTGGGCTGCGGACAGGACGAAGGCGAGGGTGAGGACGAGCAGGCGTGGCTGTGGCATGGTGGATCCCCGGCAAAGCCCGCGATCATACGCCCGCGGGCGCCGGCCACGTGCCAACTGCCGCACATTGCCGCGCGCGGCGCCCATGCGGCACTGCAGCGTGCCGTCCGCTGCGGAGCGGGACGTCTGGCACGCGTGCGGCGGCTCGGCAGCCACCTATGCTGGAACCATCGTGATCGTTGCGAGACTTGCCATGAAGCCTTCGTTGCGCAGCCTGTGCCTGGTCGTCCTGCTTGGCGCACTCGCCGCCTGCGGTGAGTCGACACCGCCCGCGACACCGCCCGCGGCACCGGGCGCGACGCCCGCGCCTGCGGCCGCGGCCAAACCCGTGCTCGGCAGCTTCGGCTTCGACGTCGCCGGCATGGACCGCAGCATCGAACCCGGCAACGACTTCTACGGCTACGCCAACGGCCACTGGCTCGCACAGACGCAGATTCCGGCCGACCGTTCCAGCTACACCAGCTTCAGCATGCTCGCCGAACGCGCACTGGCCGACACCCGCGCGATCCTCGAAGCCGCCGCGGCCAGGACCGATGCGGTTGGCGAGGAGGCGCAGATCGGCGCGTGGTACGCCGCGTTCATGGACGAGGCCGGCATCGAGGCACGCGGGCTCGCACCGCTGCAGCCCACGCTCGCGGCGATCCAGGCCATCCACGACAAGACCGCACTGGCACGCGCGCTCGGGCAGTCGCTGCGCGCCGACGTGGACCTGCTCAACGCCACCGACTACTACACCTCCAACCTGTTCGGGCTGTGGGTCAGCGCCGACCTGTTGCAACCGGGCCACTACGCGCCCTACCTCGTGCAGGGCGGACTGGGCATGCCCGACCGCGATTTCTATCTCGAAGGCGGGCGCATGGCCGAACTGCGCACGCAGTACCTGGCCTACATCGCGCGCCTGTTCGAGCTGGCCGGCAGCAGCGAGGCCGGCGCGCGCGCGCAGCGCGTGCTCGCACTGGAAACCGCCCTGGCCCGCGTGCACGCGAGCCAGCTCGACACCAATGACGTGCGCAAGGGCGCCAACGCCTGGGCCATGGGCGACTTCGCGCGGCGTGCGCCGGGGCTGGACTGGGCCTCGTTCTTCGCGGCCGCGGGCCTGCAGCACCAGCAGCGCTTCATCGTGTGGCAGCCGCGCGCGGTCAGCGGCATCGCGGCGCTGGTGGCGGCGCAGCCGCTGCGCGCATGGCAGGACTGGCTCACGTTCCATGCGCTCGACGACGCCGCGCCGTACCTGCCCAAGGCCTGGGCCGATGCCCATTTCGCCTTCCACGACACCGCGCTCGCGGGTACGCCGCAACAGCGCGAGCGCTGGAAGCGCGCGGTCGATGACACCAACGCCGCGCTCGGCGAGGCGGTTGGCAAGCGCTATGTCGAGCGCCACTTCCCGGAACCGGCCAAGCTGCGCGCCGAGGCGATGGTGCGCAACGTGCTGGTCGCATTCGGCCACCGCATCGATGCGCTGGAGTGGATGACGCCGCAGACCAAGGCGCGCGCCAAGGCCAAGCTGGCCGGCCTCAAGGTCGCGATCGGCCATCCGCTGCACTGGCGCGACTACGCTGCGCTGGAGGTGCGGCGCGACGATGCGCTGGGCAATGCGCGCCGTGCGGGCCTGTTCGAGTACCGCCGCAACCTCGCCAAGCTCGGGCAGCGGGTCGATCGCGACGAGTGGTTCATGCTGCCGCAGACGGTCAATGCGCTGAACGTGCCGCTGGAGAACCGCCTGATCTTCCCGGCCGCGATCCTGCAGGCGCCGTTCTTCGACGCCAACGCCGACGATGCGGTCAACTACGGCGCGCTCGGCGCGGTGATCGGCCACGAGGTCAGCCACAGCTTCGACAACTCCGGCGCGCTGTTCGACGAGAACGGCAAGCTCGAAGACTGGTGGACGCCACAGGACTTCGAGCATTTCGCCGCCGTCGGCAAGCGCCTGGCGGCGCAGTTCAGCCAGTACCAGCCGCTGCCCGACCTCGCGGTCAACGGCGAGCTCACGCTGGGCGAGAACATTGCCGACGTGGCGGGGCTGGCCACCGCATTGGATGCGTACCACCTGGCCCACCCGGGCGCGGGCGAGGTGCTCGACGGCTTCACCCCGGACCAGCGCCTGTTGCTGGGTTGGGCGCAGGCCTGGCGCGGCAAGATGCGCGAGCCCGCGCTGCGCAACGCGCTGCTCACCAACGTGCACGCGCCGGGGCGCTATCGCGCGCTCACGGTGCGCAACCTCGATGCGTGGTACGACGCCTTCAAGGTATCTCCGCTCAACTCGCTGTACCTGTTGCAGGACAGCCGCGTGAGGGTGTGGTGAACGCGCGCCGCTGACGCGGCCGCGGCCCACGCGCGGCCACGGCCGGCTGCGCAACGGCCGTGAAAGCGGCGATGATGGGGCCCCGGCCACAGCGGATGCCTGCAATGAAGCAACGACGCGCACTCGTCACCGGCGGCAGCGGCGACATCGGCGGTGCGATCGCGCGCACGCTCGCGGCGCGTGGCTGCGCGCTGCTCGTGCACGCGCACAGCGCGCCAGAGCGCGCACAGGCGGTGGTCGACGCGATCCGCGCCGCTGGCGGCCAGGCGCAGGTGCTGTGCTGCGACCTCACCGACGGCGCCGCCACGCGCGCCGCGCTCGAGGCCGAACTCGCGCAGGGCGCGATCGACATCCTCGTGCACAACGCCGGCATCCACGACGACGCGCCGCTGGCCGGCATGGGCGAGCAGCAGTGGCGGCGCGTGATCGACGTGAGCCTGCACGGTTTCTTCCATGCCAGCCAGCCGCTGCTGCTGGCGATGGCGCGCCAGCGCTGGGGCCGCGTGGTGGCACTGTCGTCGGTGGCCGCGGTGCTGGGCAATCGCGGCCAGGCCAACTACGCGGCGGCCAAGGCTGGCCTGCACGGCGCGGTGCGCTGCCTGGCGCGCGAGATGGCCGCGCGCGGCATCAGCGCCAACGTGGTCGCGCCGGGCGTGATCGAAGGGCGCATGAGCGAAGGCCTGTTCGACGCCGCGCAGCTCAAGGCGCTGGTGCCGGCCGCGCGCATGGGCCGGCCCGACGAGGT
>WBZO01004779.1_pt1 | contig 14342 bp, 14 predicted proteins | sample 5204261 | NCBI WGS metagenome assembly WBZO01 (sample SAMN12412400, study PRJNA552823) | activated sludge metagenome | isolation source: activated sludge from anammox sidestream of wastewater treatment plant... | place: USA: North Carolina | collected 2017-09
CAATGTCGCTCCCGTCAATCCTTCCAGTCCCACCGGCAAAGTATCGAAACTCTGTGAAATCAGGGCGATCATCATCAGGTGTCCGTCGATGGCTAAAAACGCCAGAGTGGCGATCACGCCCAGGAAACGGCCGACGATATCGATCTGACCGGAGTTTTGCGGATCGAAGAAAATCGCAAAACCAAGCCCCATCTGCAAGCCGATCAATTCACCCGCCATTTCCACGGCGACAAAAACAATCCGCATGACAAATCCCATGGCAATGCCAATGAGCGCTTGCTGCATTAAGATAATTAAACCGACGCCCGAGGCGGGATCGACCGGCGGCAGCGATTTCTCCACCAGCGGCATAACCAGGATGGTAATTGCAACGGCCAGTCCCAGTTTCACTCTGATCGGGGTGCTTGGATTTCCAAAAATAGGAGCGGTCGCCACCAGCGCCAGGATTCTGCTGAGCGGCCAAAGGAATGCCGCCAGCAATGTGTTCAATTCGGCAGTCGTTATATTGATCATGAGACCGGGTCATCCATGTGCTCAGCCAACTCCATTTCAGTAATAAAGCTGGTGAACGTTTCGCGGAATTAACCCAGCGCCAGCCACGGAATGCTGGTAAAGAGACGCTGCATATAATCGGTCATGAGCGTGATCATCCAAGGACCGGCCAATACCATGACCAGAAACATAACCAGCAATTTCGGAATGAATGACAATGTCATTTCATTGATCTGCGTCGCCGCTTGGAAGATGCTCACCAGCAAACCGGTTGCCAGCGCCGCCAGCAACAGCGGCGCGGAAATCATGAAGGTGATTTCCAGCGCTTGCCGCCCGATCGTCATTGCACTTTCTGGGGTCATAATGAATTTCCTTTCAGGTATAGAAGCTTTGCGTCAATGAACCGATAATCAGATGCCAGCCATCGACGAGAACAAACAGCATTAATTTAAACGGCAGTGAAATGATCATCGGCGACAGCATCATCATACCCATCGCCATCAAAACGCTCGACACGACCAAGTCGATGATCAGAAACGGGATGAAAATCACGAAACCGATCTGAAATGCGGTTTTCAACTCGCTGGTGATATACGCCGGCACCAGGATTTTCAGCGGCACCTTGTCGCGGCTTTCGATTTCCTCACTATCGGAAATCTGCACGAACAGCGCCAGATCGGTTTCCCGGGTCTGGTGCAGCATGAACGCTTTCAGCGGCACGCTGGCTTTATCGGCTGCTTCCATGATATTGATTTTGTCTTGCGAAAACGGCAAATACGCCTCGTTGTACACCTGGTCGATGACCGGCGACATAATGAAGAAGGTCAGAAACAGCGCCAATCCCAGCAGCACCTGATTAGGCGGGGAAGATTGCGTGCCCAATGCCAATCGAAGCAGCGACAGCACAATGATGATGCGGGTAAAACTCGACATCATGAGCACCACCGCCGGCAAAAACGTCAGCGACGTCAACAAAATCAGCGTTTGCAAACTGAGCGAATAGGTTGCGCTGCCGTCCGCGTTGGGAGAACTGGTGAATGCCGGAAAACCGGACTTCTGCGCAAACGCGGGCAAAGCGGCCAAACCGGCAAACAGCACAACGGCCCGCAACCAATTACGCCCGTTCAATTTGCTTAAACCGTAGTCAAGAATCGTTCGGAATGCGCGCCATTGACACAATGAACGAGCGATCGATACAAGCCTGTTATACATGATCTTTTTCCATACTCTGATTAAGCTGCGCGGCGAATGTTTCTGCCGGGGAATGATCCGGCTTGGCGGCAGGATCGGCTGCCGGCTTGTCCATCGCGTGCAGCTTGTTGACCCGTCCGGGTGCAACGCCAAGCACCAGCCAGGTTTGATCGATCTCAACCACAACCACCCGCTCTCTCTGCCCCACGCCGGCAGCCGCAACCACCTTGACCACACCCGGCGCGGCCGTCGGCAGCAATGCAAAGCGTTTCAACAGCCATGTCCCGCCTACGATAACCGCCAATACCAGCATTAATGCGCCGATCATCTGTAGCGTGCTTTCCGTGGAAATCACCGGAGCTGGCGGCACATACCCTGACTTTGCAGTTTCCGCGGCAGCCGCATAAGGTATTGCCAACCATAAAAAAATCAAAAATCGAATCAGCATATCGGCGCCCTAGCGGTTAAGTTTGCGGATGCGTTCGCTGGGCGTGATGATGTCGGTCAGACGGATACCGAATTTATCATTCACCACCACGACCTCACCTTGTGCGATCAGGCAACCATTCACCAGCACGTCCATCGGCTCGCCGGCCATGCCGTCCAACTCCACCACCGAACCTTGGGCCAGTTGCAGCAAGTTCTTGATCGCTATCTTGGTACGCCCCAGTTCAACCGTCATCTGTACGGGAATATCGAGAATCAGGTCGATATCATGACGGGTATTATTCGCCACGCCGTCTTTTGAGAATTCCTGAAAAACCGAGGCGGATGGCGCCTGTGCTCCCATTAGGGGATTGCTATTTTTCTCCGCCGGCGGACCTTGATCGGCCGCCGCTTGTTCCGCCATCGCGGCAGCCCAATCGTCTACCTCCGCTTCTTGTCCAGCGGAAGCATTCTGCGCAGCCGCCTGTTCCGCCATTGCAGCCGCCCAGTCGTCAGTCTCGGTTTGATTGTTTGCGGTAGGATCTGACATTTCACCACTCTCCAAAAAATTATTCAGACTCTGACGGCGAGATCATGTTGTTGACTCTCAGCGCATAGCGGCCATTCATGGTGCCGTAGCGGCAATCCATAACCGGCACTCCGTCGATGTGCGCAGTGATGGATTTAGGTATTTCCAGCGGAATAATATCTCCGGCTTGCATACTGAGAATTTGTTCAAAAGTCACTTTTGTTTGTCCGAGGTTCGCGATCAACTCCACTTCAGCGCCTTGCACTTGCTGCGACAGCAACTTGATCCAGCGCTTGTCGACTTCCAGATGATCACCTTGCAGCGCGCTGTACAAAATATCGCGGATCGGTTCGATCATCGAATAAGGAATGCAGACATGGAATTCGCCGCCTTGGTTACCCATATCGATATCGAAAGTGACGGTAACGACGACCTCGTTCGGGGTCGCAATCGTGGCAAATTGCGGATTCATTTCCGACCGGATGTATTCAAATTTAATCGGATACACCGATTTCCACGATTTTTCATAATCTTCAAACACCACCTCAAGCAATCGATGAATGATGCGTTGCTCGGTCTGAGTAAAATCCCTTCCTTCCACACGCGTGTGATAGCGGCCATCACCGCCGAACAGATTATCCACAATCAGGAAAATCAAATTCGGATCAAATACCATCAAGGCGGTGCCGCGCAGCGGCTTCATATGAATCATGTTAAGGTTGGTCGGCACCACCAGATTACGTACGAACTCACTGAACTTGATCACTTTGACCGGACCGACCGCGATATCCACCGTGCGCCGCATGAAATTGAACAAGCCGATACGGAAAAAGCGCGCGAAACGTTCATTGATGATCTCGTAGGTCGGCATCCGGCCGCGAACGATGCGCTCCTGCGTTGCGATGTTGTAGGGCCGGACACCACCGCGATCCTCTTCCTGTTGCACTTCATCGCTCTCTCCCGTAGCGCCTTTGAGAAGTGCATCGACCTCGTCTTGTGAAAGAAAATCTTCAGCCATGAATAGTTACTGGATGACAAATGATGTAAATAACACTTCCCGGATATCGTCTTGCAACTCTTCCGAACCGAGCGATTGCCTGATTTCGTCAACGATCTGCTGACTCAACAATTGTTTCCCTTGAATGCCCGCAATTTCGACCGCTTTCTTGCTGGAAAGCAACATCAGGATGCGATTGCGAATATCCGGCATTTGTTTGGTTATCTCTTGAATGACTTCGGTCTCTCTGGCTTTTATCGTCAAACCCACTTGCAGATATTGATTGTTTTCCTCAGGCTGCAAGTTAACGGTAAAAATATCCAAGTCCACAAACTTCGTTGGCTTCGGTTTCGGTTTTGCCGGCTCGGCTTCCTCGTCCCCTGACATTTTCATGAAATACCATGCGCCACCGGCGCCCGCACCGATCGCGATGATTGCTATCAACAGGGTGATTATCAATCCCTTCTTGCCTTTCTTACCTTCTGCAGCAGCGGGTGCTTCCATCGTTTTTGCCATTTTGCGTAACTCCTCATTGAATGGGGATCATTATGGTCGACTCAACAATAAACCGATGCCGCAAATAACGCTGAATTAATGTCGCTATTTTCAGATACAGGAAGGGTTAGCAATACAGCGCATGCTTATCGGCTCTAACCCACTGAAAGAAAAGTCTTTGACGTGTCTGGCCGTTAGATTTAATTTTTACCCGGACGGACTGCGGAATGAAATGTACGATTGTTCACCGGCCACACTGCAAGGCTGTCAGCATGACCGGCGCCACTTATGACATCACTAAAGGAAACGCTGATTAATTCGGCGGACGAGATGAAGCACGAGGCGCACGGAACACAGCAATCGAGACCTATCAACAAGATAGGCGAGGATGCGAGTGCCGCGCAACGAAGTGATTCACTCGTATCGTCAATTAATCAGCGTTTCCTAAAATTACTATTGTATCGAGAACAAGGATAATGCCATCAACCGCGTCACGCGTACGTGTTGACCAGACCCTGATGCCTGACTGGCACAGCAGCCGTTTGAATTTGACCGGCAACTTCTGGCCCCGCGTTATTCATATTACCGGAGCCTTTTGCCGCATAAGAAGCTTGCTGTTGCTTATTTTCCTGCTGAAATGAATCAGCACCGACCATCACATTGCCCAGTTGAATCCCACTCTCCGCCATCATTTCCCTCAGTCGCGGCAATGCTTCCTGAATAGCGTCACGCACCGCTGAATGAGGAGACACAAATTGCGCCGTCGCCTGATCCTGCGTAATACTCAACATCACTTCAACAGGCCCTAAATGGGCGGGATTCAAACGGATTTCCGCCACCTGATGCTGCTGCGTGCTCAGCCATACGACTTTTTGCGCGAACTCGCCACCCCACTTATGCTGACCCACAGGCGCATCGACTTTCATCTCTTGCGAAACCGTATTCTGCATAGTTGATGCGGTGGTGCTATTCAAGCTGAATGACTGAGATGCCAACGGTTCTTCCTGGATTTTGAAGGCCGGCGCAGCATTGTCGAGCAGAGCATCCTCCTTCAAATCCGTAGCAGGGGGCACAAACTTGCCGTAAGCGGCAGAATCTGCCGTTCCCAGAAATTGCCAATAATTATTGGATGAGGAATTAACATTGAGCGTATCCGAATCGACCGGACTCTGGCTTTGCTGCAACAATTGATTGACAGCCGGGATCACCGCACCGGCAATTTGTCCGCTATCTTGCGGCTGGAGCATATCGGCAGATACTGTAGTTGCCGTTTGAGGCAGCACGGAAGCTGCGCCCGTTGCATCCGGATTGGCAATCGCACCCATCGCTTGCAGTGCGGGGACCGTTTTAAATACGGAGGATGTATCACTCAAGAGATTCTGGATAAAACTGCCGGAACCATCCGCCGGAGCGTCCTTGGAAGAATCGGCGGTATCCTTGTCTTTTGCGGATACATCGTTATCGGGCCGGTCCTGCGCGCTTGCAGTATCATTTTTCTCTTGCTTATTCGCGGTTTCGGATACTTCCCGCTCCAGAACCTTACCAAAATCTCCGGCAGCAGTATCTTTGGTTCCTGATGAACCAGAGCTCATCGCCGCTGCCGGGTTATCCGCCGGTGATAAAATCTGAGGTGCAACCGATAGGTTTAACATAGGTGTATGGTCTCGTACGATTAATAATGCTACAAATGAATTAGCAATATCTATACCAATCCGGCTATTGCCGGCGATATCGCTAGCCGTCTTTGCGATGAAAGGAATTCAAGGCAAACTCATCCAGTGCTTTTTGCTCTTGTTGCATTTGTTTTTGATTCTCGGCGCGTTGCTGACGCTGCGACAACGTATCGTAAGATTTCAGTTTGCGCTGATGGGATAAAAACTCGTCGTTGCCCGCTGCTCTTTTATTTTGCGCATATAGGACCGCCTGGCGCTGCTCCGTAATCGCTGCATCCAGCTTGTCCATGAAAGCGATAAAATTGAGCCACTCGATATTATCCATCCCCTTTTCGGCGGAATTCTGAAAATGAGATTGATAGCTATGACGGTACTGCAAGAGCAAATTCAGTTTTTTTTCCGCTTCCTGCTGTTGAGAATTCAACTTTCCGAGATTCTTCGCGGAAGCATCCGCTTGTTGCTGAGCCAATTCCAGCAGTACTTTTAATGACGACGGTGTTGCCATAATCGTTTTTCCTTAATTACCGGATTCCTTCGTTCTCAAATAACTTGGATAATTTCTCCAAGCTATCGGCAAAGTTGTCGTGCTGAAACATATTTTGCAATAAAAATTTTTCCAGCGACGGATACAGTCTGATCGCCCGATCCAATTCCGCATCCGTTCCGGCAACGTAAGCGCCGACACTGATCAGATCGTGGCTGCGCTGATAACGCGAATACAGGCTTTTAAATTGACGCGCCATGTCCGTTTGCTTTTGCGGCACTACGCTGGTCATGACGCGGCTGATCGAAGCTTCGATATCGATGGCCGGATAATGCCCCGACTCGGCCAGCCGCCGCGTCAGCACGATGTGACCATCCAAAATGGCGCGCGCACTGTCGGCGATCGGATCATTTTGATCATCCCCCTCGGCCAGCACGGTATAAAAAGCCGTGATCGAACCGCTGTTTTGATTGCCGTTACCGGCCCGCTCCACCAATTGCGGCAATTTGGCGAACACTGAAGGCGGATAACCCTTGGTCGCCGGCGGCTCGCCGATTGCCAGGGCGATTTCCCGCTGCGCCATGGCATAGCGCGTCAATGAATCCATGATGAGCAGCACATGTTTACCGGCATCGCGAAAATATTCGGCAATGGCCGTGGCGTAGGCTGCGCCTTGCAAGCGCAGCAACGGCGAGGTATCGGCAGGCGCAGCGACCACCACCGAACGGGCGAGTCCTTCTTCCCCGAGAATATTTTCGATAAACTCCTTAACCTCCCGTCCCCGTTCACCGATCAACCCCACAACGATGACATCGGCTGTGGTGTAGCGCGCCATCATGCCCAGCAGCACGCTTTTACCCACACCGCTACCGGCAAACAGTCCCATGCGTTGTCCGCGCCCGACCGTCAACAGTGTGTTGATGGCGCGCACGCCGACATCGAGCGGTTCAGTCACCGGCACGCGTTCCAGCGGGTTATAAGGCCGGCTGTACAGCGGCACGCTATGTTCCGCACGGATGGGGCCAAGACGGTCCAGCGGTTCGCCGACGCCGTTCAGCACACGCCCCAACAGTTCCGGACCGACCGCGACATGCTTGGCACGGTCGGCCGCGCGCCGGCGTGGATGCAGAAAGCTGCCCGGACGGGGTAACTCACCGGCCTGCTCGGCGGGGGTTACCTTGGCTCCGGGCGACAAACCGTAAACATCGCTGGAAGGCATGAGAAACAAGCGTTCCCCGGAAAATCCAACCACTTCGGCTGAAACGCTAAAACCTTTCGACAAGGAAATGGTACAACTGCTACCAACCGGCAACCTGAGTCCGACCGCCTCCATCACCAATCCGGAAACACGCGTAACGGTTCCGCTGAGCAGGAAAGGGTTTGCGGGATTGATCAGTTGAGTGCAGTTCTTCAGAAAACCGCCCCATTGCTCATGACGCGTCATGCTGATCCGCCTTATCCAGCCAGCCTTCGGTCCGGCCTATGGTTGACAATACCCGTTGCCAGCGCACTTCCACGCTGCCGTTGATTTCACTGCCGCCCGCTTCGATACGGCAACCGCCGCGGGATAACCGCTCATCTTCCCGAATGTTCCAATGGTCCAGTTCCAGCTGTTCGCCGAGATGGGCAAGTACCAGTTTGGCATCCTCGGGATGCAGAAAAAGACGAGGATGTTGCGACACATGGGGTAAGTTGCGGATAGCTTCCTGGACAATCGGGACAATCAGCTCAGGATGCAGCCGCAATGCTTCCGTCACCATTTTCTTCGTCAGCGCAATGGCCAATTCAAGCAAACTGGCCGCCACTTGCTGATCCATTTGTTGCAGATCCTGATCCAACTCCGACAACAATGCTTGGATACGGGCAACTTCGGCTTTCACTTCGGTCTCGGCAATGGCCCGGCCTTCCGCATAACCGGCGGCATGACCTTGTTGCAAACCTGCCGCATATCCTGCATCTTTTGCGCCCTGAAAAACGGCTGCTACTTCCTCTTCGCTCGGCAAAGCGATCTGCTGCGCTTGATCGTCCGGCTGTGGCTGTATGTTCGGTTCCGCCTCGGCCTCACGGGCTTCTTGCGGTACATCGGGTGTCTCAAACGAATCCATCTCCCAGCGCTGATACGCGCTGAGTTTTTCTTTAGGAATAAAATTACTTGCAATCATCGATATACCCGCGATCCGCCACTAAACGAGGGCGGCAGTTGGCCACTGAAATTAACGGGACAGAAAAACAATCGGTTAAATGAAACCATCATCACCCTTTCCACCCAGTACGATCTGTCCATCGTCAGCCAATTGACGCACAATCTTGAGAATTTCTTTTTGCTCGGCTTCGACTTCCGATACCCGCACCGGTCCCTTGCTTTCAAGATCTTCGCGCAAAGCTTCGGCGGCGCGCTGCGACATATTTTTGAAAATTTTCTTGCGCAATTCTTCCTGCGCGCCTTTCAACGCGATGATCAAGGATTCCGACTGAACTTCGCGCAGCAGCAATTGAATACCGTGATCATCGATGTCGATCAGATTATCGAATACAAACATTTCATCCATAATCTTTTGCGCCAATTCTTCGTCGTACTGCTTGACGTTCTCAATGACACTGGCTTCCTGCGCGGTCGGCACAAAGTTGAGAATCTCCGCGGCGGCCCGGACTCCGCCCATCGCCGCTTTACGGATATTATTGCTGCCCGATAGCAATTTGGTCAGCACATCGTTGAGTTCGCGCAGCGCGTCCGGTTGAATACTGTCCAGGGTGGCAATGCGCAACAACGTATCGTTGCGCAGCCGCTCGGTAAATAAACTTAAAATCTCACTCGCTTGATCCCGTTCCAGATGAACCAGAATGGTGGCGATAATCTGCGGATGCTCATTTTTGATCAATTCGGCCACCGAGGGCGCATCCATCCACTTCAACCCTTCGATGCCGCTGGTATCGCCGCCCTGTAAAATGCGATCGATCAGATTGGCCGCTTTTTCATCGCCCAATGCGCTGGTCAGCACCTTGCGGATATAGTCCGCCGAGTCCTGCCCCAGTGTGGTTCTTCCTTCGGCTTCATTGCAAAATTCCGATACGATTCCTTCTATTTCGGAACGCGTAATGTTTTGCAATGTGGACATCGTTTCGCCCAGCTTTTGCACTTCCTTGGGACCGAGCAGCTTGATCACCGACGCCGCTTCTTGCTCACCCAGCGTCATCAACAAAATTGCGCTTTTCTTAATTCCTTCGTCAGCCATTTTTAGCCATCCAGTCTTTCACCACATTAGCGACAATCGCCGGCTCATCCAAAGCCAATTGCTTGGCGCGCTTGAGATTTTCATCAAAGATCGATTTCTGAATCGCCTGAATGGCGGCTTCATCCACTTGCCCCGGCAACTGGCCTTGCGCCGCCGTTTCACCCGGTAGTTTCTCCTGTTCAGCCGGTGGCAGCGGCGGTGGCGGCGCCAAGCTTTTCAGGAACGGCTTGAGTATTTTCAACAAGAAAAACAAAACCACCGCCGCGATCAGCAATTGCTTACCGATATCTTTTGCCAGCATGATCATTTCGGGATCTTTCCAGAGCGGCACATCCAGCACCGTTTCACCGTTGTGGGTGAATAAACTGTTGGTTACCGTAAGCGAATCCCCGCGCTTCTCGCTATAACCCATGGCTTCGCGCACAAGGTTGTTGATTTCCTTAATTTCCTCGGCCGTCAACGGCTCGTGTGTTACTTCACCGTTTTCATCCACTTTCTTGCGGTAATTCACCACCACTGCGGCGGATAGGCGTTTGATATTGCCGGTCGATTGCTGCACGTGTTGCACTGTTTTATCGACTTCGTAATTTGTCGTCGATTCTTTTTTCTTGTCCGTAGGTACCGTTTTATCGCCTTCTTTCTTGTCGCCGCCCGCTTCAATCGGCGCCGTTGCCGGTTCGGGCGGCCGATTGGTAAGAGCGCCCGGAATGCCGCCATCCGTCTTGGATCCGGTGGAGGTCGATTCGAGCGTTTGCTGGCTGCGGATCGCGGCAGCTTCTGTTTCGCTATTGTTCGGCCGGTAAATTTCTTCGGCGCGTTCAACCCGGGAGAAATCCACATCCGCGGTCACTTGCGCACGCACATTGGCGGCGCCGGTTATCGGTATCAGAATGGTCTCGATGCGGCGGATATAGTTTTCCTCGATTTCCTGTATATATTCCAGCTGCTTGGCGTCAAACCGGGAATCCTGCTTATCGTTCTGCGTGCTGAGCAGATTGCCGTTCTGATCCACCACCGTCACATTCTTTACCGGTAAATTAGGCACGCTGCTGGCCATCAAATGCACAATCGCGCTGACTTGCTCGACACTCAAAACCCTGCCCGGGTGCAGATGAAGCAATACCGAAACGCTTGGCTGCTGCTTTTCTCTTGAAAATACCGAGGGCTTGGCTATCGCCAAATGCACGCGCGCGCTTTGCACCGCGGCCAAGGACTGAATCGAGCGCGCCAATTCGCCTTCCAGCGCGCGCTGATAATTAACCTGTTCGAGAAATTGGCTGGAGCCGAATTTTTGATTCTCCATCAACTCAAATCCGGCCAATCCTCCTTTCGGCAATCCCTGACCGGCGAGACGCAAACGCACTTCATGCACTTGCTTCTCGGGCACCAGAATCGCGCCGCCGCTTTCGGAAAATTTGTACGGCACATTCATTTGCTGCAAAGCGCTGATGATGGCCGCGCCGTCCTGATCCGGCACATTGTTGTAGAGCACGCGATACTCCGGCGTCTGACTCCACATCAAAGCGCCGGCCAGCAGCGCCACCACGGCCGCCGCCGAGAGAATCAATCCCAGTTTCTTTTGGTTGGATAACTGGCTTAACTGCCCCAGACCCATTGCCGAAACGGGTGCTGTTGTATTGGATTCACTCGGTACTGTTGCCACGTATTCTTCTCCTGCTTAAATTCTATGTTGCCAATCAATAGGGCATGCGCTATCAATAACAAATCCCCATTTTTTTCCTAACCCATTCAACAAGGGTGATTGAGCTGGAATATCCGGGCGCGCCGCTTGCGCATCGTCTTTCAATTTGTCCATTGCCGTGCCGTAACACACAGCAACCATTCGCATGCGGAATGGATTTTTATTGATGCGATGATTATCTATAAACTTATAAAATCTGAATGCGTGAATAGAATCGTTTTGCTCGCCTTATTTGCGGCATTGTCGCAACCGCGCGCAGTGGTAAGCTAGCGACCATCCCCAATCACCGTCATCCAAACTCGTGCACAGCAAAAACATCAGCAAAATTAAGCCGGTACCGGTCGATCAAGAACAGCTCAAGCTGGCGTTTGCGGCTTTTAACGAGGCGTCGGAGCAGCTTTCCGGTGTTTATCAGGATTTACAACTCCAGGTGGCGCAGCTCACGCGCGAATTGGCGCTTGCCAACGGCGAATTGCACAAACAGTTAAGCGCCAAAGAAAATCTGTCGCAGCAGTTAAGCCTGTTATTAAATGCATTGCCCGGCGGCGTGATCGCGCTGGATGCGCAGCAGCGTATCGAACAAGTCAATCCGGCGGCCATCGCCATTCTCGGTGAATCGTTGCTTGGCTTGGCATGGCAACAAGCCGTTCAGGAACGTTTAACGCCAACCGCAATCATCAATGAATGGCTGTTAAAGCAAGAGCACAGCGCACGGCCGCGGCGCATCCGCATCGAAAGCAGCGCCACCGATTTATCAGGCCGGCAAATTCTGCTGGTAAACGACATTACCGAAGCGTATGCCATGCAGGAACTGATCCGGCGTAACCAGCGCCTGACTTCCATGGGCGAGATGGCGGCCAATCTGGCGCATCAATTACGCACCCCGCTTTCGACGGCGTTGCTGTACGCCAATCATCTGGGAAACGATGCGCTCACTGCCGCCGAGCGGAAAAAATTCGCCGCCAAAACCATCGAGCGCCTGCATCATCTGGAGCATTTGACCAAGGATATGCTCCGTTTTGTAAAAGGCGAAGCGAGGCGGCGCGAGCCTGTGGTCGTCAGCGATTTATTAGCCGAGTTGCGCCAAGTTGTCGAACCGCACATGGCGCAGCGGGATTTGCAATTCACCGTCGACGATCAAAGCGCGGCGGAAACCATGATCACGGATCATCAGGCTTTATGCGGCGCCATGATCAATTTGCTGGAAAATGCCATGCAAGCCACGGCGCCGGGCGGGCAGATCGTTCTCGCCTGCCGTTTGCAGGAAAAAAACATCATTCTGAGCGTCCATGACGATGGTCCCGGTATCGATGCGGTATTGCAGGAAAGATTATTCGAGCCTTTCTTCACCACGCGCGCGGAAGGCACGGGGTTGGGTTTAGCCATTGTCCGCGGTGTCATCGAGTCCATGGGCGGCGACGTGCACATTCATTCAATACCGCACGAGGGAACCGAATTCAGGGTAAGGCTGCCGAGAAATACAGGAGAAAAAGTATGAAATCATTACCTATTCTGGTCGTGGAAGACGATGAGGATTTACGCGAAGCCGTTTGCGCCACGATGAAACTGGCCGGTTACGAGGCTTTGGCGGCTGCCAACGGCAATGACGCCATGATTGTGCTGCAACAAACGCGCGTAGGCATGGTGGTCAGCGATGTGCAGATGAAACCCGTCGATGGATTTACGTTGCTCAAGAAGATCAAGGCGTTCGATCCGGAATTGCCGGTGTTGCTGATGACCGCTTATGGCGATGTGGAAAAAGCGGTTGCCGCGATGCAGACCGGTGCGTGCGACTATTTGCTCAAACCGTTCGATCCGGATAATTTGCTCGCGCATATCCAGCGGCACGCTCTCTCCCGGCCGGAACACGATGACAAAGTGGTCGCCAAAGATGCGCGTACCCGGGCATTATTATCGCTGGCCAAGCGTGTCGCCCAATCGCCGGCCACGGTCATGCTGACGGGCGAAAGCGGTTGCGGCAAAGAAGTCATCGCGCGCTTCATTCATCAGCATTCGGCACGCGCCGCCAAGCCGTTTGTCGCCATCAATTGCGCGGCCATTCCGGAAAATTTGCTGGAAGCCACGTTGTTCGGTTATGAAAAAGGCGCTTTCACCGGCGCGGTGCAAGCGCAGCCCGGAAAGTTCGAGCAAGCGCAGGGCGGTACCTTATTGCTGGATGAGGTTTCGGAAATGCCGCTGGAACTGCAAGCCAAATTGTTGCGCGTGTTACAGGAAAGAGAAGTGGAGCGCGTCGGCGGGCATAAAGCCATCAAACTGGATATCCGCGTTCTGGCGACTTCCAATCGCGACATGATGGCAACGGTTAAAAGCGGCCGGTTTCGTGAAGATTTATACTACCGCCTCAACGTGTTTCCGATCGAAATCCCTCCCCTGCGGGAACGGCCATTGGATATCGAACCTCTGGCGCAGCGCGCGCTTGCGGAAGCAATCGCCGGTTCCGGCCATGCCGCCCGTACCATGACAAAAGCCGCGATTGAAAAGTTAACGCGCTATTCCTGGCCGGGTAATGTCCGAGAATTGGAAAATGTCATGCAGCGCGCCCTTATTTTGGCGGCGGATGATCTCATCGATGCGGAACATATCCATTTGCCGCGCGCCGATTCCGTCCGGCAAGAGTGTGAAGAAACCAATAGTACCGATACCGAGCCGCCTTCCGAAGATATCAAGACGCTCGAACGGAAACATATACTGGAAACTTTGGCCGCTGTTAATGGTTCGCGCAAACTGGCCGTAAAGAAACTAGGTATTTCCGAACGAACCTTGCGCTATAAATTACAACAATACCGCATGACAAGCTAACCACGGATTTCCTATAGAACAGACACGCATGATTTGATAAAATTTTCAGACATTTATAATAGTTTCGCAACAAACCGCAAGAAATTGAGAGTGGAGTAAAACATGGACAAATCCGGCATTGACAGCATTTTGCAACAATTGCAAGCCACCTCGGCGCTTGCTTCCGGTGTAAAAAAATCAGCAGGCGCGGACGAAGTTGCCGGTGTCGATTTCAGCGAGAAGCTAAAAGCGGCTGTCGATCAAGTAAACACGGCGCAAAAAAGCGCGGACAAGCTCAGTGAACAATTTGTCAGCGATCAA
>WBZO01004780.1_pt1 | contig 14342 bp, 12 predicted proteins | sample 5204261 | NCBI WGS metagenome assembly WBZO01 (sample SAMN12412400, study PRJNA552823) | activated sludge metagenome | isolation source: activated sludge from anammox sidestream of wastewater treatment plant... | place: USA: North Carolina | collected 2017-09
CGAGTGCCGCCGCGGACACGTGCGCGATCATGAAGCCCGATTCGAGCCCCGGGTGGTCCGCCATGAACATCGTGAGGCGCGGATTGACGCGGCGGTCGAGGAGATCGATGCGCCGTTCCGACATCGATGCCGCATCGGCGGTCGCGATCGCCATGAAGTCCGCGACATAGCCGAGGGGCGCCGCGTGGAAGTTGCCGCCGGAGAGGATGTCGGCGCCGAACACCAGCGGATTGTCGGTCGCGGCATTCGCCTCGCGTTCGAGCACGGTGCGCGCGTGCGCGAGCGTGTCGGCGAACGCGCCGAGCACCTGCGGCATGCAGCGTACCGCGTAAGGGTCCTGCACGCGATCGCAGTCCGCGTGGCTCCTGTGGATCTCGCTGTTCGACAGCCAGGTGCGGAACCGGTGTGCGACCTCGATCTGGCCCGGCAGGCCGCGTGCGTCGTGGATGCGCGCGTCGAACGGTGCGTGGCTGCCGGCGAGCGCCTCGACGGTGAGTGCGCCCGCCGCGATCGACGCCGCGAGCAGGTTCTGCGCGGCGAAGAGGCCCTCGATGGCGAGCGCGCAGGAGAGCTGCGTGCCGTTCAGGATCGCGAGCCCTTCCTTCGCTTCGAGCACGATCGGCTCGATGCCGGCCGCGCGCAACACCTCGACGCCGGTGAGTGTGCGGCCGCGGTGCCGCGCTTCGCCTTCGCCGATCAGCGCGAGCGCGAGATGCGCGAGCGGCGCGAGGTCGCCCGAGGCGCCCACCGAGCCGAGGCGCGGCACGACCGGCAGCACGTTCGCGTCGACGAGCGCGAGGATCGCGTCGATCACCTCGGGCCGCACGCCCGAGCAGCCCGTCGCGAGGCTGTTGGCCTTCAGGATCATCATGCGCCGCACGATCGCATCGGGCAGCGGCTCGCCGACCCCGCAGGCGTGGCTGCGCACGAGATTCACCTGCAGCGCCGCGACGGCGCTGCGTTCGATGCGGCGGTTCGCGAAGGCGCCGAAGCCCGTGTTGATGCCGTAGACCGCGGCCTCGCCCTGCGCGGCGGCCGCAACCTGCTGTGCCGACTCGCCGAGGCGCACGCGGGCCTCGGGAGCGAGCGTGAACGCGCGCGGCTTCTGCGCGTCGTTCGCGAGGATCTGCAGGGTGAGGGACCTGCCGTCGAGTGCCGTGGCTGTCATCGCGGGAGTGTACCGCGGCGATCGCTGATCGCTCACGTCCCGTTGTGCCATCATCCCCGCCATGGTCGTAAAGCTCACGCCCAAGGGCGAGGCACGCCGCAACCGCATCCTCGACATCGCTACCCGAATGTTCATCGAACGCGGGTACGACGGCATGTCGTTGCAGCAGATCGTCGGCGAATCCGGTGGATCGCTGGCGACGATTTACCGCCTGTTCGGGGACAAGCGAGGGCTTTTTCGGGCCATCGTGCGCCGTCGTGCGGCGACGTTCTTCACCGATCTCGACTCCACGCACGCGTTCACGCTGCCCATCGAGCCGGCGCTGACGGCGATTGCGCGCATGTTGATGAGTTTCCTGCTCGCCCCGGACACCATCGCGATCCACCGCGAGTTGATCGGCAATGGTCGGCATTTTCCTTCACTTCGTCACATGATGTTCAACAAGCGCGCGACGTTCATCGCGAAGCTCGCCGCCTACCTGCGCCAGCAGGCGCGCGCCGGCGTGATCGTCGTACCGGATGCCGAACTCGCCGCGCGCCAGTTCATGGTGCTCGCCTGGATCGATGTGCCCGAGGAAATCATGAGTGGCGAGCGGACCATCGTGTCGGCGTCTCGTCGGCACCGGCTTTGCGAAGCCGCTGTCGCGACGTTCCTGCGAGGTGCCTTGCCTAGTGCGGGAGCGTCGCGAGGTAAGCGGCGATCGCCTCGATCTGCGCGTCGTCGAGGTTCTGCGCAACTCCGTGCATGATCCGGGCATTTGTGGAGCCGAGGCGGGTGCCGTCGCGATACGCTTTCAGCTGCTCCACCACATAAGGGGCTCCCTGGCCTGCCAGGGTGGGGAAGGTGTGCCACGGCGTATGGTGCATCGTGCGATCGCGTGCCGGCACGTCACCGGCGGATTGCGGGCCCTGGCCGCGTTCCCCGTGGCATCCCTGGCAGGCCGGCACGCCGCGCGCTGCGTCGCCTTTCAGGTAAAGCGTCTGGCCCGCCGCAGTCGGCTGCGCTGTCGGGGCGGACGGCTCGGTGTGCGGATGCAGCGACGCAAAGTGCGCTGACAGATCCTTCATGTCCTGTATCGACAAGGGTCCGACCAGGGCCGCCATGACGGGATTGGGCCGGCTACCGTCCTTGTACGCGCGAAGCTGAATGAACTGGTAGGTCGCCGACTGCCCGGCGAGATTCGGAAATACCGGCGCGGGAGCGATTCCGTCCGGCCCATGGCAGGCTGCGCACGCGGCCGCCTTTGCGGCCCCGGCTTGTGCATCGCCATGGACGATCGGCTCGCGGCGCAGATCCGCGGGGCGTGCGCTCGCAGCGAAGCTGACCATGGCGAGTGTGAGAAGGACGTGCCGCAGCGCAGGTGACATTGCGACGACCCTCATAGCCGGTAATTGAACATGAGACCGATCAGGCTCGCGTCGAAGTCGCGGGCGGGCCCGCGGTCCGTGTACACGCGATGCCCGTAGACGAGCGAGTCTTCCAGGCCGTCGTAGTGGAAGTCGCGGAACGAGCCAGTCTCGTAACGCGCGAACAGCCGGCCCGCGAGACGCGCCGTGAGGGTCGCGGTGAGGCCGAGGTCGATCGCGTGCGTGCGGTAGTGGTTGCCCGGAAAGCCGTTGCCGACGAGCGCGATGAACGGCTGCTGGATGCCGGCCACGGCGCCGGGCGAGGCGTAGTCGTAGCCGACGTCGCCCTTTGTGTATACGAAGCTGTAGGCGAGATCGAGTGTCACGCGGCCGAAGTCGTGGCGGAACGTGCTGCCCGCGTGATAGCTGTCCTCGCGGTCGTCCTCGCTCCACAGGTTCGCCAGCGGAAAGGTTCCGCCGCCGAGCACCTCGCCGGCGGTCAGGTTCGCCTCGTTGTCGGCGACATTCACCATGCGCAGGTGCGAGTAGTCGTAACCGGCCCATGCATTCCAGGTGGTCTTCGGCCCCGGCTGGTAATCCCACTGCAGGCTGCCGCCGGTTGTCCACGCGCCGCGCCGACCGATCACCGCGTCGTAGTCGTCGTACTTGCCGAAGAACGTGGCGGCGATCGTCGCGCGGGTGCCGACCGGCTGGATCAGGATCGCGCGGAACTTGTTTTGCTTGCGGTCGGCGAGGTCGTACTTGCGCATCGCGTCGACCGTGTGCGGGAGCAGGCCCGCGGCAGGCACGACGAAACCCGGCAGACTGGTCGAGTAGAAGTGCTCGTAGGGATCGAAGTTGTAACGATCGCCGGTGCGGTCGGCGATCTCGAGGCTGGCGCGTAGCGTGGCGCCACTCGTCATTGCCCAGGTCCACGCGAGTGCGAGACGGTGTTCGTCCACGCGGGTGCGCTCGCGATGTTCCGGCGTCGTGTGATCGAAGGTATACGTGGCGCCGAGCGTATGGTTGTCGCCGAGCCGCCAGTCGGCGCCGAGTTCGGCGAGCGTCTGCGCGTACTCGAACGGCATGTTGCGAATCCGACCGACATAGGATGCGAACAGCGGGTTCGACGGATCGAAGTAGCCGGTTTCGCCCGGCACGACGGCCCCCTGCGAACCGTTCTCCGAGATGTACCCGTACTGGCCGGTCAGCGGATTGAAGGCGAGATAGCGGGTCTTGTTGTTCTCGCTGTAATGCTTGATGCCTGCGTGCCAGCCGAACGCGGCACCCGGACGGAAGTTGACGCGGAGGTCGAGCAGCTGTGTATCGATGCGCGCGTTGGCCGAGTCGGTCGACAGCGCGGCCGGCGTGTTCCAGTCGGCGCAATTGAACGTGAAGTCGGCGGGAGGTGCGATGAAGATGCCGCCGAGCCCCGTGCAGGTGACCGGAGCCAGGAGCTTGTCGTCCTGGCGCATCGTCGCGGCGCCGAGGGCGAGCGAGAGCTCGCCGTTCATCGGCAGGCTGCGCGACAGGTCGAGCTGGAGGTTGTGGTCGTCGTTGTCGGGTTCGAGCGAGAACTGGCCCTCGCCGACGACGCCGGCGGGCGGGACTGCCGGACCGAGGACCGTCCTCAGCGTGAACGGGCTCTCATAGTCGAGCCGGTCCCTGTGGTTGCGGAAGAACGAGCCGCTGTAGGCCACGTTGAATCGCCACAGCTGTCCGACGAAACGGGCGCCGAGGCTCACGTCGGTGGTCGTGAAATCGATCGGCCGCACGGTCTCATTGACGCCGCCGGTGTTCGGGATGAATGCGAAGAACATCGGGCCGCCCCAGAGGCGGGTGCCATCGCGCTCCTCGTTCGACAGCGCCAGATAGCCGATCCACCGACGGGCGAGATCGCCCTCGATGCTGAGGCCGGAGCGCGTGCGATCGACGCGAATGGTCTGCCGTTCCGCATCCGCCGAGGCCGCGGCGATGTCGGCGACGGTGCTCGCACCCGGTGTCAGCGTGGCCGGCAATGTGAGGGTTTCGGACCCGATTCCCTGCCAGATCGGGTACGCGGTGGTCGAGATGATGTGCGGCAGGTCGTGAAAGAACGCCTCGATTCGATACTTGCCGGCGCGACCGGCACGCAGCCGCAGGTACTGGTTGTCGCTGTTTACCCGGTTGGCGCGAAATTCGACGTAATCGCCGGTTGCGGCGCGTTCCATTGCGAGCGAGAACTGCGCGAGCGGATCGTCACTCCAGTCGGTGTACTGGCGAAACCAGAGCGCGTCGTCATCGCCCGTGGTGCCGGCGTAACCGACACCGACCACGGCCTCGTAGGACCAGGCGCCGCCGCTCGATCTCATGTCGCGAGGCTCGGCGGGGTACGGGTACAGCGCGCCGCTCGGGGTACGCAGCATGCCTGCGTGCAGCAGCGAAAGGCCATCGTCGCCGCGATCTCGCGGCTCGCCGGCCCAGCCCTGCAGATCGAGTGCATCGCCAAAATGTCGTTCACCGACCCGTGCCGTGTTGCTCGGGTCGCTCGCACCAGCGGGGGCGCCCAGCAGGACGGCGCCGCAGATCGCAAGCCCGCCGGCGACGCTTCGGGCGCTGACGCTCGCCGGCTTCATTTGTGGAACCTCGGTCCTGACGGGTTGTTGGAACCGTGGACGTTTGTATGGCAGGAAATGCAGGCGCGGCCGATCAGTCGTTCGTCCGGGGCCGGGCCCGAGCCGAGTCCGGCACGGGTCTGCAGGTCGTTTGGATGGCGCGTCATGGTGTGACACTGCTGGCACAGCATTGGCAGCGGCGTCACGAGCAGGGTCTGGTGGTTCGAGCCGTGCGGATCGTGGCAATTGAGACAACTCGTGCGCACCGGCGCGTGCTCGAAGAGGAACGGGCCCCGCTTCTCGGCGTGGCAGGTGTAGCAGGTCTTGTTGACCGTGTCGGTCTTCAGGAGCGGGCGCGTGAGTGTGCCGTGCGGGTTGTGGCAGTCCGCGCAGCTCATCTGGCCCTCGGGCAGCGGCATGTGCGAGCGGCGGTTGAACTTCGCGCGGATGTCCTGATGGCAGCCGGCACAGGTCTCGTTGATCGAATTCCTCGCGAGCAGTCCCTCGGCCGACAGCCGGGTCATCGGGTTGTGGCAATCGCTGCAGGACAGGCCGCGTGCCTGGTGCACCGAACCGAGCCAGTGCTGGCGCGCGCCGGCGGCGTGGCAGGAGAGGCAGGTCTGCGTCTGCGTTTCGACCGGCGTCGCTGCGCCGCGCGTGAACCGGATGATGGCGCCCCTGTCGGCCGGCTTGGCGGCGTGCGCCGACCCCGGCCCGTGGCACGTTTCGCAGGTTGAGTCGGCGGACGCGCCCATCGCACCGGCGCGGAATGCGCGGTCGTGGAGCGTGTGCGCGAACTGGGCTTGCTCTACCGTGTGGCACGACATGCAGGTGCGGCTGCCGATCGGCGTCGCCTGCGGCGCGAGCGGGTTGTGCGCCGGTGGACGGTCCCCGAAATCCCCCGCGCCCGATGAGCGCTCGAGCACCGTGCGAGCCGTGCTCCAGTCACGATCGACACTCAGATCTGTTTCAGGAAGGCTCGCGCCGACTTCGGCCTGCTGCGCACGCGCGGTCGACAACACCGCCAGAGTCGGCGTGACGCCGACCGCGAGCAGGCCACAGGCGATTGCGACCCACTTGTGTGGTGGCTTCACGGCTTCTCCCCTCTGTGCACCCCGGGGACGCGGCTCCGGGGCGAGATTGTGTAACCGCGATTACCTGCAGGCCGAATGTACGCCCGGGCGCAGACCGAAGCAAGGGGAGGTGCGCAGCGTCAGCGCGTCAATGGTTTGTAGCGGATCCGGTGCGGCTGTGCGGCGTCGGCGCCCTTCCTGCGCTTGAAGTCCTCGACGTACTCCTGGTAGTTGCCCTCGAACCAGACAACCTCCGAGTTGCCCTCGAACGCGAGGATGTGGGTCGCGATGCGGTCGAGGAACCAGCGATCGTGCGAGATCACGACGGCGCAGCCCGGGAAATTGAGCAGCGCATCCTCGAGCGCGCGCAGCGTCTCGATGTCGAGATCGTTGGTCGGCTCGTCGAGCAACAGCACATTGCCGCCGGAGCGCAGCACCTTCGCGAGGTGCACGCGGTTGCGCTCGCCACCCGACAGCTCGCCGATCAACTGCTGCTGCTGCGTGCCGCGGAAATTGAAGCGGCCGACGTAGCCGCGCGCCGCAGTCTCGTAGTTGCCGACGCGGATGATGTCCTGCCCGCCGGAGATTTCCGCGAACACGGTCTTGCTGTCGTCGAGCGAGTGGCGCGACTGGTCGACATACGCGAGCTTCACCGACGGGCCGATGCGGATCTCGCCGGCGTCCGGCTGCTCCCCGCCGGTCAACATGCGAAAGAGCGTGGTCTTGCCGGCGCCGTTCGGGCCGATGATGCCGACGATGCCGCCCTTCGGCAGGTTGAACGACAGGTTGTCGATCAGCAGGCGCTCGCCGTAGCCCTTGCGGAGGTTTTTCGCCTCGATCACGAGATCGCCGAGGCGCTCGCCCGGCGGGATGTAGATCTCGTTCGTCTCGTTGCGTTCCTGGAACTCCTTCGATGCGAGCTCTTCGTAGCGCGCGAGGCGCGCCTTGCTCTTTGCCTGGCGCGCCTTCGGGTTCTGGCGCACCCATTCGAGCTCGCGTTCGAGGGTCTTCCTCAGCGCTTCGCGTTCGCGTTCCTCGAGGGCGAGCCGCTTCTCTTTCTGTTCGAGCCACGACGAATAGTTGCCCTGCCACGGTATGCCGTGGCCGCGGTCGAGTTCGAGGATCCATTGCGCCACGTTGTCGAGGAAGTAGCGGTCGTGCGTGACCGCGATCACCGTGCTCGGGTACTCCTCGAGGTAGCGCTCGAGCCAGGCGATCGACTCGGCGTCGAGGTGGTTCGTCGGCTCGTCGAGCAGCAGCATGTCGGGCGCCGACAGCAGCAGCTTGCAGAGCGCCACGCGGCGCTTCTCGCCGCCCGACAGCCGCTCGATGCGCGCCTCCCACGGCGGCAGGCGCAGTGCGTCGGCCGCGATCTCGAGCTTGCGCTCGATCTCCCAGCCGCCGGCGGCGTCGATCGCATCCTGCAGCTTCGCCTGCTCCTCGAGCAGCGCGGACATCTCGTCGTCCGACATCGGCTCGGCAAACTTTTCGCTGATCTCATTGAAGCGCGAGAGCTGCGCGAAGGTTTCGCCGAGGCCGAGCACGGTCTCCTCGCGCACGGTCTTCGCGGGATCGAGCTGCGGTTCCTGGGGCAGATAGCCGACCCGGATGCCGGACTGCGGGCGCGCTTCGCCCTCGATGTTCGTGTCGATGCCGGCCATGATCCGCAGCAGCGTCGACTTGCCCGCGCCGTTCAGCCCGAGCACGCCGATCTTGGCGCCGGGGAAGAACGACAGGCTGATGTCCCGCAGGATCGTGCGCTTCGGCGGCACGACCTTCGAGACGCGATTCATCGTGTAGATGTATTGCGCCATGAAAAACCGGTCGGTGGGGTGGGGCGCGGCATTATGGGGTAGCCGCGCGCACTGTGCTAGGCTTCGCGGCCGTGGCATCGGTGCTCGTCGTCATGGGCGAAGGTATCGCCCGTTATGGGTTTCCCGAGGGTCATCCGTTCGGCATCGACCGCCACGACGCTTTTGCCCGGCAGTTCGAGTCGCGCGCCTTCGATGCGCGCGTGAGCGTGGCGCCGCCCGCGCCAGCGGCGGCCGATGAGATCCTGCTGTTTCACACGCCGCAGTACGTCGATTTCGTGCGCGAACGCTCGGCCACCGGGCAGGGCTGCCTCGACGGCGGCGACACGCCCGCCTTTCGCGGTGTCTACGAGGCATCCGCCCATGTCGTCGGTGCGACGCTGGTCGCGATGCGCGCGGTGATGGGAGGCGTCGCGCGGCGCGCCTTCGTGCCGATCGCGGGGCTGCATCATGCGGCACGCGACCATGCGGCCGGCTTCTGCGTGTTCAACGACATCGGCGTCGCGATCGAGGTGCTGCGGCGCGAGCACGGCATCGCGCGCATCGCCTATGTCGACATCGACGCGCATCACGGCGACGGCGTGTTCTACGCCTACGAGGACGATCCGGAGCTCGCGATCGCCGACATCCACGAGGACGGACGCACGCTCTATCCCGGCACCGGCGCGGCCGATGAGCGGGGCCGCGGCCCGGCGGCGGGCACCAAGCTCAACATTCCGGTGCCCGCCGGTGCCGACGATGCGATTTTCGGCGCCGAGTGGCCACGTCTCCTCGCCTTCGTCGAGGCCGCGCGCCCCGAGTTCATCATCCTGCAGTGTGGGGCGGACAGCGTCGCCGGCGACCCGATCACGCATCTCGAGTTCACGCCGGGGGCGCATGCCCGCGCGGCGCGGGATCTCGCCGCGCTCGCCGACCGGCTCGGCCACGGCCGCGTGCTCGCGCTCGGCGGCGGCGGCTACAACCGGGCGAATCTCGCCACCGCATGGAACAACGTCGTGGAAGGCCTCGCCGCCTGATCACGGCCTGCCGTGCGTTCGGGTAGAATGCGCGCTTCCCCGGGTTTCCCGCCGCACCGAAAGCACAGCTCATGTTCCGGTCTTCCCTGGATATCGCGCATTTCGACCCCGAACTCGCCGCCGCCATCGACGGCGAGCGCCGCCGCCAGGAAGACCACATCGAGCTGATCGCGTCCGAGAACTATGCGAGCCCGCGCGTGCTCGAGGCGCAGGGGTCCGTGCTGACCAACAAGTACGCCGAGGGCTATCCGGGCAAGCGCTATTACGGTGGCTGCGAGTTCGTCGACACCGTAGAGACGCTCGCGATCGAGCGGGCGAAGAAGCTGTTCGGTGCGGCCTATGCCAACGTGCAGCCGCATTCGGGGTCGCAGGCGAATGCGGCGGTGTATCTCGCGCTGTGCCAGCCGGGCGACACGATCCTCGGCATGAGTCTCGACCACGGCGGCCACCTGACCCACGGCGCGAAGGTCAACTTCTCGGGCAAGCTGTTTCGGGCGGTGCAGTACGGGATCCGGCCGGACAACGGCGAGATCGACTACGACGAGCTCGCGCGCATCGCGCGGGCCGAGAAGCCGCGCATGATCGTGGCGGGCTTTTCGGCGTACTCGCGCGTGATCGACTGGGCGATGTTCCGCAAGGTCGCAGATGAAGTCGGCGCGTACCTCTTCGTCGACATGGCGCACGTCGCGGGGCTCGTCGCGGCCGGCATTTACCCGAACCCGCTGCCGCATGCCGACGCCGTGACGACGACCACGCACAAGACGCTGCGCGGGCCGCGCGGTGGACTCATCCTCGCGCGCGAGAATCCCGAGCTCACGAAGAAGTTCAATTCGCTCGTGTTTCCGGGTACGCAAGGCGGCCCGTTGATGCACGTGATCGCCGCGAAGGCGGTTGCACTGCTCGAGGCGCTGCAACCCGAGTTCACGGCGTACCAGCAGCAGGTGCTGGCAAACGCCCGCGCGATGTGCGCGCGCATCGCCGCGCGCGGCTATCGCGTCGTGTCCGGCGGCACCGACAATCACCTGTTCCTCGTCGACCTGTCGGACAAGGCGATCACGGGCAAGGACGCCGACGCCGCGCTCGGGCGGGCCAACATCACGGTCAACAAGAACGCCGTGCCGAACGATCCGCGGCCGCCGATGATCACGAGCGGCCTGCGCATCGGCACGCCGGCCTCGACCACGCGGGGCTTCCGGCAGGCCGAAGTCGAGACCGTCGCGAACTGGATCGCCGACGTGCTCGATGCGGGTGGCGGCGACGCCGTCGTCGAGCGGGTGCGCGCCGAGGTCCTCGCGCTGTGCCGGCGGTTTCCCGTCTACGGCGCGTGACGCGCCCGCGCGGGGGGCACCATGCACTGCCCGTTCTGCGGCCATGACGAGACGAAAGTGACCGATTCGCGGCTCGCCGGCGAGGGTCGCCAGATCCGCCGCCGCCGCGAGTGCCTGCAATGCGCCGAACGGTTCACGACCTTCGAGACGGCCGAACTCGTGATGCCGCTCGTCGTGAAATCGGATCGCAGCCGCGAGCCCTTCGACGAGCAGAAGATGCGCCACGGCATCGTCAAGGCGCTCGAGAAGCGCCCCGTGTCGCAGGAAGCGATCGAAGCGGCCGTGACGCACATCTGCAGCCGGCTGCGCAGCCTCGGTGAGCGCGAGGTCGCGTCGCGCGCCATCGGCGAGTACGTGATGGAGGAACTGCGGCATCTCGACGAAGTGGCGTACGTGCGCTTTGCGTCGGTGTACCGCAGTTTCCAGGACGTCGAGGCCTTTCGCGACGAGGTCGAGCGCCTGCGCCGCCATCCGCGCCGGCGCGCGGACAATCGCGACCAGTTGCCGCTCCTGCCCGGCGGCGACGCGGGCGATGCAAAGGACGAGCGGTGACGGGCGCATTCACGGCCTTCGATGCGCACGCGATGCGCCGCGCGCTCGAGCTCGCGGAGCGCGGCCTCGAGACGACCGATCCGAATCCGCGCGTCGGTTGCGTGATCGCCCGTGGCGAGACGATCGTCGGCGAAGGCTGGCACGAGCGCGCCGGCGAAGCCCATGCAGAAGTCGTCGCGCTGCGCGCAGCGGGCGCGCAGGCAGCGGGGGCCACCGCCTATGTCACGCTCGAACCCTGCTGCCACCACGGACGCACGCCGCCGTGCACCGATGCACTGATCGCGTCGCGCGTTGCGCGTGTCGTGTTCGCGCTGCGCGACCCGAATCCGCACGTGAACGGCGGCGGGGCAGACCGGCTCGCGGCGGCTGGTATCGAGGTCGCGCACGGGCTGCTCGAGGCGGAGGCGCTCGCGCAGAATCCGGGCTTCGTCAAGCGCATGCGCACCGGCCGGCCCTGGGTACGGCTGAAGTCCGCGGCCAGTCTCGACGGCCGCACGGCGCTCGCGAGCGGCGCGAGCCGGTGGATTACCGGGGAGGCCGCGCGCGCCGACGTGCATGCCTGGCGCGCCCGCAGTTCCGCGGTGCTGACCGGCATCGGGACTTTGCTCGCCGATGATCCGCGCCTCGACGTGCGCCGCACGCACCCCGTGCAGCGCGCACCGGCCCGCGTGATCATCGACTCGCGACTGCGCTCGCCGCCGACGGCACGCATGTTCGATGCGCCGGGCGCCGTGATCGTGATGCATGCGGCGGACGCCGTCGCTGCCCCCGGAGCGGCCGGCGCCCTCGCGGAGCGCGGTGCGCGAATCGAGGCGATCCACGGGGCGCCACGCGTCGATCTTGCCGCCGCGCTGCATCGGCTCGGGGAGCTCGCGATGAATGAAGTGCTGGTCGAGGCGGGGCCCACGCTCGCCGGTGCACTGCTCGAGGCCGGGCTCGTCGATGAGTGGCTGCACTACCTGTCGCCGATGCTGCTCGGACCCGCGGCAAGGCCGCTCGCGGCCTGGCCCGCCCTCGAGCGGCTCGACGCGGCGCCACGATTCGCGATCACGGGCATCGAAGCGCTCGGCAACGACCTGCGCCTGCGGCTCACACCGGAGCGGCTTTGAACATGTTCACGGGTATCATTCAGGATGTCGGCACGGTGCGCGCGGTGACGCCGCGGAGCGGCGATGTGGAGTTCGTGGTGGCGGTCGATCGACTCCCGCTCGCGACGACGCGCGCAGGCGACAGCATTGCGGTCGACGGCGTGTGCCTCACCGTGACGCGCATCGGCGCGAACGAGTTCGCGGCCGACGTGTCACGCGAAACGCTCGCGGTCACGACGCTCGGCGGGCTTGAAGCGGGCACGCGCGTCAACCTCGAGCCGGCGCTGCGCGCGGGCGAACCCCTCGGCGGGCATCTCGTGTCGGGGCATGTCGATGGCGTGGCCGAGGTGTTGTCGATCGAGCCCGACGCGCGTTCGGTGCGGGTCGCGATCCGCGTGCCGGCGGCGCTCGCGCGTTACATCGCGCGCAAGGGCTCCGTGTGTGTCGACGGCGTGAGTCTCACCGTCAATCGGGTGCAGGGCGACACGTTCGATGTGAACCTCGTGCCGCACACGCAGGCCGTGACGACGCTCGGCGAGTGGCGGGCGGGCCGGCGCGTGAACCTCGAGGTGGACCAGGTCGCCCGCTATGTCGAGCGTCTCGGAGAAGGCTGACCGATGGAACTGAACAGCATTGCGGAAATCCTCACCGACCTCACGGCCGGGCGCATGGTGCTCATCATGGACGACGAGGATCGCGAGAACGAAGGCGATCTCGTCATGGTGGCGGAGAAGGTGCGCCCGGAGGACATCAACTTCATGGCGCGCTACGGCCGCGGGCTCATCTGCCTCACACTGACGGCCGGGCGCTGCCGGCAGCTGCGGCTGCCGCTGATGGTGAGCAGCACGCAGCGCGAGCAGCGCACGAATTTCACGCTGTCGATCGAGGCCGCCGAAGGCGTCACGACGGGAATCTCGGCTTACGACCGGGCCCATACGGTGCGTACGGCGGTGCGGGCGGACGCGGGCCCGGAGGATCTGCGCCAGCCGGGGCACATTTTTCCGATCATGGCGCAGCCAGGTGGCGTGCTGACGCGCGCCGGCCACACCGAAGCCGGGTGTGATCTTGCGCGCCTCGCGGGCTTCGCGCCCGCGGCGGTGATCGTCGAGGTGATGAACGACGACGGCACGATGGCGCGACGCCCGCAGCTCGAGGCCTTCGCGCGCCACCATGGCCTCAAGATCGGCACGATCGCGGACCTGATCCGTTACCGGCTGCGCAACGAGCGCTCGGTCGAGCGCATCGCCGAGCGCATGGTCAACACCGAGTTCGGCGAATTCCGCCTGCTCGCGTTCGAGGATCACGTGCAGCGCGACGTGCACCTCGCGCTCGTGCGCGGCGACGTGAGTGGCCGGCGCGCACCACTCGTGCGCGTGCATCTCGCCGACACGCTGCGCGACGTGCTCGGTGCCGAGATCGGTGCGCCGCGCGCGTGGACGCTGCGCGCCGCGCTCGCGCGAATCGCGCGCGAGGGTTGCGGCGTCGTCGTCGTGCTGCGACGGAACGAGACGCCGCGCGACCTGATCGCGTCGATCCACGACGGCGAGCCACCCCCGCCCGCGGCGGCCGGCGAGGTGCTGCGGACCTTCGGGGTGGGCGCGCAGATCCTGAAAGACCTCGGTGTCACGCGCATGCAGGTGCTGTCGGCGCCGAAGCAGATGCACGGCATTTCGGCCTTCGGCCTCGAGATAGAAGGTTACGTCGACGACGACGGCTGACCGGCCGCCCCGGCTATACTGCGCGCATGCCCCCCGTCCACACCGGCGAGTTGTCTGCTGCGCACCTGTCCGTCGCGATCGTCGCGGCGCGCTTCAACGATTTCATCGTGGCGAGCCTGCTGCGCGGTGCCGTGGAGGCCTGGGAACGCTGCGGCGGCGCACCGGACCGGCTCGTGGTCGCACGCGTGCCGGGCGCCTTCGAGCTGCCGGTCGCGGCGCGGCAATGCGCAGTGAGCGGCCGCTTCGCGGCGGTCGTGGCGCTCGGCTGCGTGATACGCGGCGACACCGCGCATTTCGACTTTGTCGCCGGCGAGTGCGCGCGGGGCCTGTCGCAGGTCGCGCTCGACACGGGCGTGCCCGTGATGTTCGGCGTGCTGACCGTGGAGAACGTCGAGCAGGCCGTGCAGCGCGCGGCCGTGCGCGCCGGCAACAAGGGCGGCGAGGCGATGTGTGGCGCGATCGAAATGGCGAACCTGCTGCCGAGGCTGTCGTGAGTCGTGCGCTGACGGCAGCGCGGGTCGCCACGAACCGGCGCGCCGTGGCACGCAGGCTGGCGGTGCAGGCCCTCTATCGCTGGCAGGTCAATGCGGGACCCTGGCAGGACCTGCTGCAGGAGTTCGCCGCCGCGGACGACATGCCGAAGGCCGA
>WBZO01004784.1_pt1 | contig 14338 bp, 16 predicted proteins | sample 5204261 | NCBI WGS metagenome assembly WBZO01 (sample SAMN12412400, study PRJNA552823) | activated sludge metagenome | isolation source: activated sludge from anammox sidestream of wastewater treatment plant... | place: USA: North Carolina | collected 2017-09
TTCACCAGGATTGCCTTCAGGTTCGGATTGCGCAGCATGATCTTGAACGCTTCCGTGACCTTCTCGGTGGTGGCGCCTCCGCCCACGTCGAGAAAGTTGGCCGGTTCGCCGCCGAACAGCTTGATCGTGTCCATCGTGGCCATCGCGAGGCCGGCGCCGTTCACCAGGCAGCCGATGTTGCCGTCGAGCTGGATGTAGGCGAGGTCGAATTTCGAGGCCTCGATTTCGGCCGGGTCTTCCTCGTCGAGGTCACGCAGTTCGACGATCTCGGGATGGCGGAACAGCGCGTTGGCGTCGAAGTTCAGCTTCGCGTCGAGCGCGACCACCTTGCCGTCGCCGGTGAGGATCAGCGGGTTGATCTCGGCAAGCGAGGCGTCGGTTTCCCAGAACGCGCGGTACAGGCCCTGCAGCACGCTGCGCGCCTGTGCCAGGCTCGCCTCGGGCACGCCGATTTTCCGCGCGACGTCGTCGCACTCGGCGTCGGTGAGGCCGCTCACCGGATCGACGAACACCTTGTGGATCTTCTCGGGCGTGTGCGCGGCCACTTCCTCGATGTCCATGCCGCCCTCGCTGGAGGCCATCAGGCACACCCGCTGGGTGACGCGGTCGACCACCATGCCGACGTACAGCTCCTTGCGGATGTCGGCGCCTTCCTCGATCAGCAGGCGGCGCACCTTCTGCCCTTCGGGGCCGGTCTGGTGGGTCTTCAGCTGCATGCCGAGGATCTGGCCGGAAAGCGCGCGCACCTCGTCGATCGAACGCGCGAGCTTCACGCCACCGCCCTTGCCGCGGCCGCCTGCGTGGATCTGCGCCTTGACCACCCAGACCGGGCCGCCCAGCGCCTCGGCCGCCTTGACGGCCTCGCTGACCGAAAAGCACGGAATGCCGCGAGGCACCGCGACGCCGTACTTCTTCAGGATCTCCTTGCCCTGGTACTCATGGATCTTCACGGTCGTTCCTCTGTCGAAACACGGGAATCCTGGTCGCGGGCGGGCTCGTGGCCGGGCCGGTACCAGATCGGGAAATAACGCTCGACCACCGGGCCGTCGCTGCGCCATGCGTGGCAGCGATCGATCGTGAACGGCCGGTGCGGCTTGCCGCCTTCGCGTTCGAGTTGCTCCCGGCGACGCCACTCTTCGCCCGACATCGCCTGCACCGCCGCGGTCGGCAGCACCTGCGCGAGTTCGCTCATGTGCGTGCACCCGGCGATGCTGCCCAGCCGCTCGCGCACACCGGCGCGAAAGCCGCGCAACAGGTTCAGCCCGACCAGGCGCCGATAGTCGGGGGCGACGAGTTCGCAGACGCCGCGATACGGTACCGCCTCGGACACCGCGACGACGTCGATCACGTTGTAGGCATCGTCGATCGTGACGCGCAGCCGCATCAGGTGCACCGGCTCGCCGGCCGGGCGCACGCCGCTGTGCAGCGGCGTGTCGTGTGGCTTCACGTCGACCAGTTCGGCTTCGAGGTCCCAGGCACCGTCGGCGCGCCGGAATGCATCGATGCGCACCGATCGCGTGTGCATCGGCGTGCGCGGGCAATCGGGCGGGGGCAGCGGCATGCTTGCGGGAGGCGGTCGGCGAGTCTGGCGGCCACGACAGCGGCCATGGGCGCCCACGGGCGGAAAGCCGTGGAGTTTAACATGCACCCCCGTTGCGATGCTGCGACGCGGCATACCGAAATCGGGGGAATCGGCTGCGGCTCGGTCGTGTTGCGGCCCGGCTTTCCGGCGGCTCAGCCTTCGTCGTCGCGCGTCGCGCCGAGCACGCGGCGCACCGTCTCGGCCGAGAACCCCCGGGCAAGCAGGAAGCGGGACTGCCGCGCACGATCGGCCGGCGACTCGGGCGGCGCCTTGAAGCGGCGCTGCCAGACCGCGCGCGCTCGCTCGAGTTCGGTGCGTTCGAGGGCGGCCACATGCGCCTGCACCAGCGCTTCGTCGAGCCCGTGCGTGCGCATTTCGTGCCGGATCGTAGCCACGCCAAATCGTTCGGCGCGCCGATGCACGAGCGACTCGGCGAAGCGCTCGTTCGACAACAGCCGCGCCGTAGCCAGTTCGTCGAGCAGCGCCTCGAGTTGCGCGGAGCTATCGGCGTGCGCGGCGAGCTTGCGGGCCAGCTCGGCGCGACTGTGCTCGCGCCGCGCGAGCAGGCGCAGCGCGCGCGCCTTCAGCGACGCGCCGCCAGGTTTCAGGCAGCCGCCTCTTCGGGTGCTGCGCCGCGGGCGGCCACGCCGAAGTGCGCGCGCACCTTGTTCTCGATTTCGAGCGCGAGTTCGGGGCGCTCGCGCAGGAATTCGCGTGCATTGTCCTTGCCCTGGCCGATGCGCTCGCCGCCGTAGCTGTACCAGGCGCCGCTCTTTTCGACCACGTTGCAGGCCGAGCCGAGATCGAGGATCTCGCCTTCGCGCGACGTGCCTTCGCCGTACAGGATGTCGAACTCGGCCGTCTTGAACGGCGGCGCCACCTTGTTCTTGACGACCTTGACCCGGGTTTCGCTGCCGATCACCTCGTCGCCCTTCTTGATCGAGCCGGTGCGGCGGATGTCGAGCCGCACGGACGAGTAGAACTTCAGCGCGTTGCCGCCGGTGGTGGTTTCGGGGTTGCCGAACATGACGCCGATCTTCATCCGGATCTGGTTGATGAAGATCACCGTGGTGTTGGTGCGATTGATCGTGCCGGTGAGCTTGCGCAGCGCCTGCGACATCAGCCGCGCCTGCAGGCCGGGCAGCGAGTCGCCCATCTCGCCTTCGATCTCGGCTTTCGGCGTGAGCGCGGCGACCGAGTCGATGACGACGAGATCGACCGAACCGGAGCGCACCAGCGCGTCGGTGATCTCGAGCGCCTGCTCGCCGGTGTCGGGCTGCGAGACCAGCAGGTTTTCGAGGTCGACGCCGAGCTTGGCCGCGTACTGCACGTCGAGCGCGTGCTCGGCGTCGATGAATGCGCAGGTGCCGCCGAGCTTCTGCATTTCGGCGATGACCTGCAGCGTGAGCGTGGTCTTGCCCGAAGACTCGGGACCGTAGATCTCGACGACCCGGCCGCGCGGCAGGCCGCCCACGCCCAGCGCGATGTCGAGCCCCAGCGAGCCGGTGGACACCACCTGGATGTCGCGCGAGACGTCGGCATCGGAGAGCTTCATGACCGAGCCCTTGCCGAACTGCTTCTCGATCTGGGCCAGTGCCACGGACAGGGCCTTGGCGCGTTCGGTCTTGGATTTTGCGTCGTCCATCTTGATCACTTTGTCCATGGCTGGCCTTGTCCGGTTGCGGGGAAAGTGGTCCGGATTATGGCACAGCACTACTGTATAAACAATCAGCTGTTGGTCTTAGGCCCGTCGTCGTTCCCCGCGGCACCGGGCCGCTCCGGCAGCAGCCGGTGCGCGCCGCGCAAGGCATGCAGCGCCGCCGCGCGCCGCACCGCCGCCCGGTCACCGGCGAACTGTCGCGTTTCGGTCACCGGTGCCGCATCGATCGCCGCCCAGCCGAAGCAGACCGTGCCGACCGGCTTGCCTGGCGTCGCGCCGCCCGGCCCGGCAATGCCGGTGACCGCCAGCGCGAGCTGCGCGCGGCTCCTCGTGAGCGCGCCATCGGCCATCTGCGCCGCGACCGCCTCGCTGACCGCGCCTGCGGCCGCCAGCGTGTCGGCCGACACGCCGAGCAGGTCGACCTTCGACTGGTCGCTGTAGGTGACGAAGCCGCGCTCGAACCACTGGCTGGCCCCACCCGACTCGGTCAGCGCGCGGGCGATCGCGCCGCCGGTGCAGGACTCGGCGGTGGCCACCATCCAGCCGCAGCCGCGCAGCGCGTGGCCGAGCGAGACGGCTGCGTCGACGACCTCGGCCAGGCGATCGGTGTCATCGGTCGTCATGACGGGCACCCTCCCCGGAGAAAAGTCAGCGCTGCCACAGCGCCACCAGGAGCAGCGTGTAGAGCGCCGCCAGCAGGTCGTCGAACATTACGCCGAAACCGTTCTTCAGCTTCGCGTCGAAATGGCGGATCGGCGGCGGCTTGACGATGTCGAAGAAGCGGAACAGCACGAACGCGGCGAACTGCGCGGCGGCGGTCGCCGGCACGAACAGCAGCACCAGCCAGAACGCGACGATCTCGTCCCAGACGATCGAGCCGTGATCGGGCACGCCGAGGTCGCGCGCGGTCTTGCCGCAGGCCCAGACGCCGACCGCGGCGCCCGCCGCGATGAGCACGGCCCAGGCGGGCGGCCCGAGCCAGCGGTCGAACACGACGAAGGCGAGCCAGGCCCACAGCGTGCCCACGGTGCCCGGAGCCCACGGCGACAGCCCGCTGCCGAAGCCGAACGCGATCAGCCGCGACAGCCGCTGGCGCATGAAACGCGAGTCGGCGCGCACCGGCGCCGGCGCGTCAGGCGAAGTGGTCGAAGCCATGTCCGTCGACGGCGAGCGGCCGGCCGCGGGCGTCGTGAAGGCGCAGCCCCTCGCCGGCCACGATGCGGCCGATGCGCGCGAGCGGCAACCCGAGGCGGCCACCGATCGCCTCGATCGCGCTGCGGTTCTCCGGCGCGGCGGTGAACAGCAACTCGTAGTCGTCGCCGCCGGCCAGTGCGAGACGGCGGCGCAACGGCTCGGGAAGGCCGTCGAGGCTCGGGTCGACCGGCACCGCGCTCCAGTCGACCTCGGCGCCGACGCGCGAGCGATCGAGGACGTGGCCGAGGTCGCCGATCAGGCCGTCGGACAGGTCGATCGCGGCGCGTGCGAGGTGGCGCAGCGACAGGCCCAGCGCCACGCGCGGCTCGGGGCGGTCGAGCCGCATGCGGGCGGGGTCACCGGGCGGGCGCGGCCGACCTTCGCCGATCGCGTGCACCGCCAGCGCCGCCGCGCCCAGCGTGCCCGACACCCAGAGGTCGTCGTCGGGCTGCGCCGCGTCGCGGCGCAGCGCCGCCTCGGGCGGCACGTCGCCGAACACGGTGATGCAGATCGTGGTCGGGCCACGTGTGGTGTCGCCGCCGACCAGCTCGCATCCGTGTCGATCGGCGATTGCGAACAGCCCCGCGCAAAAGCCGCCGAGCCACGCTTCGTCGACATCAGGCACGGCCAGCGCCAGCGTGAACGCGCTCGGGCGCGCCCCCATCGCGGCGAGATCGGACAGGTTCACCGCCAGCGCCTTGTGGCCCACCGTCGCCGGGTCGTCGTCGGCGAGGAAATGCCGGCCTGCCAGCAGCATGTCGGTGGACACCGCGGTCACGCAGTGCGGCTGCGCAGGCGCGAGCAGCGCGCAATCGTCGCCGATGCCGAGGATCGCCTCGCGCGCGGGGCCGCGGTCGAAGTACCGCGCGATCAGTTCGAATTCGCCGAGCGGCATGGCGCGGGACCGATCACGCTGCGGCTCAGCCGCGCAAGGCCGCTTCGTGAGGACGCAGGCGCGCGGCAACGCGATCGAGCACGCCGTTCACGTACTTGTAGCCGTCGGTGCCGCCGTAGGTCTTGGCCAGCTCGACTGCCTCGTTGATCACGACGCGATAGGGGATCTCGGGCATGCGCGACAACTCGAACGCCGCGAGCATCAGCACGCCGTGCTCGACCGGGCTCAGTTCGGCAACCTTGCGGTCGAGGTTCGGCGCGATCAGCTCGTCGAGCTCGTCGGCCGCGCGGATCGCACCGTGCAGCAGCGCCTCGAAGTGGCCTGCGTCGGCCTTCTCGAAGCCCGGCGTGTCGGCAAGGTGGGCCTGGATCGCACCGGAATCTTCACGCGACATCAGCCATTGGTACAGCCCCTGGAGCGCGAGCTCGCGCGCGCGGCGCCGCGCGCTCTTGGCCGGCGTGCCCCGCCCCTTGCCGGGTCCGGGCATCAGTGGCGCGCCCCGCGCCCGTGGCGGCCCGGCGCACGGCGTTCCTCTTCCGACTCGCCCTCGTCTTCTTCGTCTTCTTCGTCCTCGTCTTCTTCCTCGTCCTCGTCATCGTCGTAATCGTCTTCGTCCTCGTCCTCGCCGGCCAGGCCCGACAGCGACGACGCGAGATTGGCCATTTCGACGGCCACGCGCGCCGCCTCGGCGCCCTTCTCGGCCGCGCGCGCCGACGCCTGCTCGTCGGTCTCGGTGGTGAGCACCGCATTGGCCACCGGCACGTTGAAGTCGAGCGCCACCCGCGAGATGCCGGCTGCGCTCTCGTTGGAGACGACCTCGAAGTGATAGGTTTCGCCGCGCACGACGGCGCCGAGCGCGATCAGCGCGTCGAACTCGCCCGACGCCGCGAGCTGCTGCAGCACCAGCGGAATCTCGAGCGAACCGGGCACGGTGCAGACGAACACGTCTTCGGCGTCGACGCCGAGGTCGACCAGTTCGGCCAGGCAGGCGTCGCGCAAGGCCTCGCAGATGACCTGGTTGAACCGCGCCTGAACCACGCCGATGCGCAGGCCGCTGCCGTCCAGGTCGGACTGGAACACTTCGATCTCCATGCGTTACTCCTGGTTGCCCGGCTCGAAGCCGGCGACTTCGAGGTCGAAGCCGGTCATGCTGGGCATCTTGCGCGGTTGCGAGAGCAGCCGCATGCGTCCGACGCCCAGGTCCTTGAGGATCTGCGCCCCGATGCCGTAGGTGCGCAGGTCGAGCTTGCCGGTGCGCCGCCGCACGTTCGCGCGCGCCTCGCCGTCGGCCGAGAGCTGCAGTTGCGCGAACAGCGCGTCGGCAGGCTGCGCGCAGTTGAGCAACACCACGACGCCGCAGGGCTCGGCGGCAATCGTCGACAGCGCGCGCTCGAGCGGCCACGAGTGGGTGGATGCGTCGGCCTCGAGCAGGTCGAGCACCGACAGCGGTTCGTGCACCCGAACCAGCGTCTCGCGCTGCGAATCGATCTCCCCGTGCACGAGCGCCAGGTGCGGCGAGCCGGCGGACGTGTCGCGATACGCCACCAGCCGGAACATGCCCCAGCGGGTGCGGATCGGGCGCTCGGAGAGCCGCTCGATCAGGCTCTCATGGGCGCTGCGGTACTGGATGAGGTCGGCGATCGCGCCGATCTTCAGGTTGTGCCGGGCGGCGAACTCGACCAGGTCGGGCAGGCGCGCCATCGTGCCGTCGTCTTTCAGGATCTCGCAGATGACCGACGCCGGTGTGAGACCCGCCAGGCGCGCGAGGTCGCAACCGGCCTCGGTATGGCCGGCGCGCATCAGCACGCCGCCGCGCTGCGCCATCAGCGGGAAGATGTGGCCGGGCTGGACCAGGTCTTCGGGCTTCGCGTGGCGCGCCACGGCCGCCTGCACCGTGCGGGCGCGATCGGCCGCCGAGATGCCGGTGGACACCCCTTCGGCGGCCTCGATCGACACGGTGAAGTTCGTGCCGTGGCGCGTGCCGTTGCTCACGACCATCAGCGGCAGGTCGAGCTGGCGGCAGCGCTCTTCGGTGAGCGTGAGGCAGATCAGGCCGCGGCCGTAGCGGGCCATGAAGTTGATCGCTTCCGGGGTGACGAAGTCGGCGGCGAGCACCAGGTCGCCTTCGTTCTCGCGGTCTTCCTCGTCGATCAGGATGACCATCCGGCCGGCCGCGAGCTCGGCGATGATTTCTGGGGTGCTGGACAGTGTCATCCGGCCATTTTACGCTGGGCGGGCGGCCGTTGCCGCCGGGCGGCGGCTGCGACGGACACCCATGGCGCGATACTTCGCAAGTGATGAATCCGCAGGACTTGCAGAGCTACCGTCGCGTCGACACGCGCAGCGAAGCGCGCGCCGCATTCGACGGCATCGTGTCGCGCGCGCAGCGCTCGCTGCGCATCGCCGACGATCGCGGCGAGTTCTATGGCTTCGATCGCAAGGCTTTCGCCGACGCGCTCGAAGCGCTGCTCGGACGCGGCCGCGACACCACGGTCGAAATCGTCCTGCACGACGCCGGCTTCGTCGAGCGCTCGTGCCCGCGGGTGGTCGCGCTGCTGCGCCGGCACTGGCCGCGGCTGCGCGTGCTGAGCAGCGAGGAGTCCGCGCGCAACTATCCGCGCGGTTTCGTGCTGGTGGACGACCGGGTGGTGCTGCGCCGCCCGCATCATGACAACGCGCTCACCCTCGTCGACTTCGACGAAGAGTCTGTGGCGCAGGCGCGCGGACTGCTCGACGAACTGGTCGCCGGCGCCACGGTCGCGATCGGCGCCGGCACGACCGGCCTCTAGAGCCGGTCCGCGCTGCGAAGATTCCCGCGCCGGGAGTCCGGCGCTACGAACGCGCGGGCACCGCGTTGCCGCCCGGTGCACCGAGCATCCGCTCGACGTATCGCGCGATCAGGTCGACTTCGAGGTTGACCCGGTCGCCCGCCTTCAGCGCCTTCAGCGTGGTGACCGCGATCGTGTGCGGAATCAGGTTGATCTCGAACTCGGCGCCGCCGGCCACGTCGGTGACGCAATTGACCGTGAGGCTGACGCCGTTGACCGTGACCGAGCCCTTGTAGGCGAAAAACCTGGCCAGCTCCGCAGGCGCGCGCAGCACCAGCCGCCACGACTCGCCCACCGGCTCGAATGCGACCACCTGCCCGAGCCCGTCGACGTGCCCCGACACCAGGTGCCCGCCGATGCGGTCGTCGAGCCGCATCGCCTTCTCGAGGTTCACTTCGCCAACCCGGTCCAGCCCGCTCGTCTTCGACAGGCTTTCCTTCGAGACCTCGACGACGAAGCGCCTGCCGTCGATGCCGATGGCGGTCATGCAGGCGCCCTGGATCGCGATCGAGTCGCCGGGCGCCACGTCGGACAGGTCGAGTGCGCCCGCATCGATGGTCAGGCGCACGCCGGCATCGGCGCCCAGCGGCTCGATGCGCTCGATGCGGCCCACGGCCGAGACGATTCCGGTGAACATACTTCAGATCCTTTCTGCAAGCCGTGCCAGCAGCCGCAGGTCGTCGCCGACGCGATCGACCGACTGCCATCGAAGGACGAGGCGCTCGTCGAGCGACCCGGGAGGGGCGAGGTCGGCCAGCCCCATTGCGTTGCCGAGCAGCGTGGGCGCCATGTAGACCAGCAGTTCGTCGACGCAGTCTTCGCGCAGCAGCGATCCGTTCAGCCGGTAGCCCGCCTCGACGTGCAGCTCGTTGATGCCGCGGCGCGCGAGTTCGCGCACGAGCGCAGGCAGGTCGACCTTGCCGCGTGCGTCCGGCAGCGTGATCACCTCGCAGCCCTGCTCCTCGAGCTGTGCGGTCCTGGACACGCGCTGCGCCTCGTCGATCGCGCACACCACCAGCGTGCTGCCGCCCTCGAGGATGCGCGCGGCCGGATCGACTTCGAAGCGCGAATCGACCAGCACCCGCAACGGCTGCCGCGACGTCTGCACGTGGCGCACGGTGAGTTGCGGGTTGTCGTCGCGCACCGTGCCGATGCCGGTGAGGATCGCGCAGGCACGGGCGCGCCACGCGTGGCCGTCGGCGCGCGCCGCCTCGCCGGTGATCCACTGGCTGCGGCCGTCGGGCAGCGCCGTGCGGCCGTCCAGGCTCGCGGCGACCTTGAGCCGCACCCAGGGTCGATTGCGCACCATCCGCGAGACGAAGCCGATGTTCAGCTCGCGCGCTTCCTGTTGCAGCAGGCCGCAGCGCACGTCGATGCCCGCGGCCCGCAGCCGCTCGAGCCCCTCGCCGTTGACCGAGGGGTTCGGGTCTTCCATCGCGGCGACCACCCGCGCGACCCGTGCCTCGATCAGCGCATCCACGCACGGCGGCGTGCGGCCATGGTGGTTGCACGGCTCGAGCGTGATGTAGGCGGTGGCGCCGTGCGCGCGCTCGCCGGCCTGCGCCAGCGCCAGCACCTCGGCGTGCGGCTCGCCGGCGCGCCGATGCCACCCCTCGCCGACGATCGCGTTGTCGCGCACCACGACGCAGCCCACGCGCGGGTTCGGCGTGGCAGTGGTGAGCCCGAGCGCGGCGAGTTGCAGCGCTCGCTCCATGAAATCGTGGTCGGCCGGCGTGAACATGGGGCGCCATTATCGCGCCGAATCGGGGCCGGTTCGCGCTACGATCGTCCCCGCGCGAACGAGCCCGCTCGCATTCGCTGATCCACCGAAGGAGAACGCATTGACCAACTCGACGACGGCCGCGCCTGGCGCGCGCCCCGGCGGCCGGATCCTCGCCGACACGCTGGCGCTGCAGGGGGTGGACACGGTGTTCGGCGTGCCGGGCGAGAGCTACCTGGCGGTGCTCGACGGGCTGTACCGTCACCGCGAACGCATCCGTTTCGTGACCTGCCGCCAGGAAGGCGGCGCGGCGTTCATGGCCGACGCGTACGCCAAGCTCACCGGCAAGCCCGGCGTGGTGATGGTCACGCGCGGGCCGGGGGCGAGCAACGCGTCGGTGGGCGTGCACGCCGCCTTCCAGGACTCGGTGCCGATGGTCGTCTTCGTCGGCCAGGTGGGCACCGACTTCATCGACCGCGAGGCGTTCCAGGAGGTCGACTACCGGCGCATGTTCGGCCAGATGGCCAAGTGGGTCGCGCAGGTCGATCGCGCCGATCGCCTGCCCGAGTACGTCGCACGCGCCTTCCAGGTCGCCGCGAGCGGGCGCATGGGGCCGGTGGTGCTCGCGCTGCCCGAGGACATGCTGGTGCAGCAGGCCACGGTGGCCGACGCCGCTTGCCACAGGCCGGTGCGCGCCAGCCCGGGCCCCGCGCAGATCGAGGCCCTCGCGGCGATGCTGGCACGCGCGCGCCGGCCCTTCGTGATGCTCGGCGGCACCGGCTGGACGGCCCAGGCCTGCGACGACCTGCGCGCATTCGCCGAAGCCAACCGGCTGCCGGTGGCCTGCGCGTTCCGCTTCCAGGACCTCTTCGACAACCGCCATCCGAACTACGTCGGCGACGTGGGCATCGGCGTGAACCCGAAGCTCGCAGCTCGCCTGAAGGAGGCCGACCTGGTGCTGGCCGTCGGCCCGCGCCTGGGTGAGATGACCACCTCGGGCTACACGCTGCTCGCGGCGCCGCGCCCGAAGCAGTCGCTGGTGCACGTGCATGCCGGCATCGAGGAGCTGGGGCGCGTCTATCAGGCCGACCTGATGATCGCCTCGGGCATGCCCGAGATCGCCGCGGCGCTGCGCGCGCTGAAGGTCGACTCCTCGGCCTGGGCGGGTTCGGTGGCCCAGGCGCGCACCGAGTACGAAGCCTGGCAGGGCCAGCCCGCGATCTACGCGGGCGGCGCCTCGCCGGCGCTCGACCTGTGGCAGGTGGTGCAGGCGCTGAAGCGCGTGCTCCCCGCCGATGCGATCCTGACCAACGGCGCGGGCAACTTCGCCACCTGGGCCAACCGCTTCTGGCCCTACGCGGGCCTGCGCACGCTGCTGTCGACCACCTCGGGCTCGATGGGCTATGGCGTGCCCGCGGCGGTGTCGGCTGCGATCGCGCAGCCGCAGCGCACCGTGGTCTGCTTCGCCGGCGACGGCGACTTCCTGATGAACGGCCAGGAGCTGGCCACGGCGGCGCAGTACGGTGCCGCGCCGGTCGTGATCGTCTTCGACAACGGCATGTACGGCACGATCCGCATGCACCAGGAGCGCGAGTACCCCTCGCGGGTCGTGGCTACCGAGCTCACGAATCCCGACTTCGCGAAATACGGCGAGGCCTTCGGCGGCTTCGGCACGCGCGTCGAGCGCACCGCCGAGTTCGAGCCTGCCATGCGCGCAGCACTCGACCACGCCCGCAGGAATCGCCGGCCGGCCGTCGTGCACCTGAAGGTCGACCCGCAGGCGATCACCCCCAACGCCACGCTCGACGCGATCCGCGCATCGGGGGCGAAGCGGTAGGTCGGTAGATCGCTTCGTTCGAGGGGGAGGTTCCCCGGGTACACCTCGAGTCCCTGCGCGGGCGGCCCCTGTGCGGCTCTCCGGCGCCTCGCGGCGCTTGCGGGTACGGCCTGCCGCGCGCCCGGGCCTGTGCAAGCCGAGCGCTTCCGAAAGCAATTCCGCGGGACCCGTCGCCGTCACGCGCGCAGCGCGTGTCGGCCGCGGGTGCGGAATTGCGAGGAAGGCGAGGGAAGCCCCCGCGAAGCGGGGGCCGCAGCACCGGCCCGGGCGCGCGGCAGGCCGTACCCGCAAGCGCCGCGAGGCGCCGGAGAGCCGCACAGGGGCCGTCCGCGCAGGGACGGCGCACGCAACCGGCCGATCACCCCTTCCGCTTGCGCGCCTGCACTTCGAGGATCACGTCGGCGAACTCGTCGACGTCCTCGAAGCTGCGGTACACCGACGCGAAGCGCACGTAAGCCACCTTGTCCAGCTTCTTCAGTTCGCGCATCACCAGCTCGCCGATCCGCTCGCTCGGCACCTCGCGCAGCCCCAGGCTGAGCAGCTTGTCCTCGATCCGGTGGATCGCCGCGTCGACCGCCTCCGCGCTCACCGGCCGCTTGCGCAGCGCCAGCGCCATCGAGGCGCGCATCTTTCGACGGTCGAACTCGGCGCGCATGCCGTTCTTCTTGACCACCGCCGGCAGCGCCAGTTCGACGCGCTCGTAGGTGGTGAAGCGCTTGTCGCAGTTCAGGCAGCGACGGCGCCGCCGGGTGCTCGCGCCGTCGTCGGACTCGCGGGTCTCGATGACCTGGGTGTCGGGATGGTCGCAGAACGGGCAGCGCATGGCCGAAGGTTACCGGAATGCCGATGCGAAATCGTCCGGATGTTCGGCCACGGCCTCTGCGGATAGCCGAGGCCGGCCGGTCGATTGACGATCCTGGTTCGGAGCCGTATATTAGCCAGACTTAGCTAAGCGGACCGACAAGATGCTCACCGTCAACATGCTCGAAGCGAAGTCGACCCTGTCGCGCCTGGTCGAGGCACTCGAATCGGGGCAGGAGCGCGAGATCGTCATCGCGCGCAACGGAAAGCCGGCGGCGCGGCTCGTGCCGATCGCGGGCGCCCCTGCAGCCCGCAGGCTCGGCATCGCGAAAGGCCGCTTCACCGTCCCCGATTCGATCGATCGCCACGCCGCCGAAATCGCCGAATCGTTCGAACGCCGCTGACCGATCCGCCACGCCACGGCGTTTTCGGCACCCGTATGCGCCTGCTTCTCGATACGCACGTGGCGCTGTGGGCGATCACCGACGATCGGCGCCTGCCGCGAACGGCCCGCGCCCTCATCGCATCGAGCGAGAACTCGATCCACGTCAGCGCAGTGACCGTCTGGGAGATCGCGCTCGAGCATGCGCGCTATCCGGCCGACATGCCGGTCAGCGGCACCGATGCGCTGCGCTGGTTTCGCGAGTCGGGCTATTCGATGCTCGACGTCACGCCCGACCATGCCGCGCAACTCGAGTCGTTGCCGCTGCTGCACGCAGATCCGTTCGACCGGATGCTGGTGGCGCAGGCGCTGGCGGAGCCGCTGCGCCTGATGACCCGGGATGCCGATGTCGCACGCTACGGCGACATGATCATGCTGATCTGACCGGTCGGGCGCCCCGGCGCCTGCGGCCCCGGACAGTCAGCCGTAGACCGGGAACTTCGCCGTCAGCTGCCCGACCTTCTCGCGCACCGTCGCGAGCTTCGCCGCGTCGTCCGGATGGTCGAGGATGTCGGCGATCAGGTGTCCGACCAGCCGCGCCTCGTCCTCGCCGAAGCCGCGGGTGGTCATGGCCGGCGTGCCCAGCCGGATGCCGCTGGTAACCATCGGCTTTTCCGGGTCGTTGGGAATCGCGTTCTTGTTGCAGGTGATGTGCGCCTCACCCAGCAGGCGCTCGGCTTCCTTGCCGGTGATTCTCTTCGCGCGCAGGTCGACCAGCATCAGGTGCGACTCGGTGCGACCCGAGACGATGCGCAACCCGCGCTCGATCAGCGTCTGCGCGAGCACCTGCGCGTTGGCCGCCACCTGCTGCTGATAGGCCCGGAACGCGGGCTGCAGCGCTTCGTGGAACGCTACCGCCTTGGCGGCGATCACGTGCATCAGAGGACCGCCCTGCAGGCCGGGGAAGATCGCCGAGTTGATCGCCTTCTCGTGGCGCTCGGGCATCAGGATGAAACCGCCGCGCGGCCCGCGCATGCTCTTGTGCGTGGTGGAGGTGACGACGTCGGCATACGGTACCGGGTTCGGATAGACGCCGCCGGCGATCAGCCCCGCATAGTGCGCCATGTCGACCATCAGCAGCGCGCCGACGTCCTTCGCCACTTTCGCGAAGCGCTCCCAGTCGATGCGCAGGCTGTACGCGGAAGCCCCCGCGATGATCAGCTTCGGCTTGTGCTCGTGGGCCTTGCGCTCCATCGCGTCGTAGTCGATCGCCTCGGATTCGTCCAGCCCGTACGAGACGACGTTGAACCACTTGCCCGACATGTTCAGCGCCATGCCGTGGGTGAGGTGGCCGCCCTCGGCGAGGCTCATCCCCATGATCGTGTCGCCGGGCTTCAGGAAGGCGAGGAACACCGCCTCGTTGGCCTGCGCGCCCGAGT
>WBZO01004785.1_pt1 | contig 14337 bp, 13 predicted proteins | sample 5204261 | NCBI WGS metagenome assembly WBZO01 (sample SAMN12412400, study PRJNA552823) | activated sludge metagenome | isolation source: activated sludge from anammox sidestream of wastewater treatment plant... | place: USA: North Carolina | collected 2017-09
GCGATGAATCATTCCCATTCTTCATGCTCTCGACGGTCACCCCGGTCTTGCTCATCCTGGGGATGGCTGCCTTTAAGCTCCTCACCTCGAATGATTACATCTACCGGAATGCCTTTGACATGATGGTGGATTCGGTGAAGTGGGAGGGCGATCAGGTCGAGGTCCTGGGTACGCTCTCCCTCAACAAGCCGGGGAATTATGCGTTTTCAGCCATCAATAACGATGAGATGGAAATGGATGTCGCGGAATTCCCAAAACCGCTCGTCATCGAATGGAAGGGCGCCTCCGGCCAGCCTTCGCAGGTGGGCACCCACCCATTCCGCATCCGGCAGGAGAATCCCCGCCTGGCAAAGAGGCGGGCCCTGCGCGAGGCCCACCGGGAGGATCCGGATGCCCCGCCCTTCTTTTACGGGCCTGAAATCAGCCTGCAAATCAATCTGGTGGCGCAAGATGGAAAGCCGGGCGCCTTTATCAAGAGCCTCCCATTCCGCCTCGAGGAATTTGCCGCCCCCTGGCATTGACCCTCCTCCGGGTCAATCGGTGTGCAAACGCTGAATGGTATCGGCGTAACGATCCGTAATGACGTGCCGCCGGAGTTTGAGGGTATTGGTCAATTCGTCTCCCACCTCGAACGGCTTGGCGATCATTTGGAAATGCGCAATGCGCTCAAAGGATTTGAAGCCCGTGTGCGGGCCGATGAGACGCCGGATTTCCGCGTCCATGAGCGCCCGGACATCCTCCCGCGCGACAAGCCCAGAAAGGTCGGACGCGGAGATTCCCGCCGCGCGGCATCCCTCGATGGAAGGAACGATCAGCGCTCCCAGTGCCTTCTGATCCTGGCCTGTGACCATGCAATGCGCGATGAGGGGCGAGGCGGCAAGGCGGCTCTCGAGGGGAACCGGCTCGACATTTTCCCCATTGAGCAGAACGATCGTATCCTTTGAGCGTCCGAGGATTTTCAGGCAATTGTTAAAGGTGATCATCCCAATATCCCCCGTATTTAACCAGCCATCCTTGAGGACGCGCGCCGTGGCCTCCGGGCTTTTGTAGTATCCCTTCATGACCTGCGGGCCGCGTACGTGGATTTCCCCGCGTTGTCCGCGGCCGCCGCCCCTCCGGAACCGGTCGGGGTAGAGGATCCGTCCGGTATTGAGATCCACGATGCGGATGGCGGTTTCCGGGAAGAGTGGTCCCACAGTCCCAATGACCAGGCGATCCCATGTCCGCACAGCCAGGACGGGCGATGTCTCCGTGAGTCCATAGCCCTCGAGAACCGGGATGCCTATGGAATTAAAAAATTCATCCACATGCGGCTGGAGCGCGCCCCCGCCGGAAATGGTCCCGCGGAAATGCGAACAGCCCACGGCCTCGCGCAATTTTGAGAGGACAATGCCGTCGAGAATCTTGCTCGGAATGGCGCACAAGATCCAATCCAGGAAATGCCGGGCCCCGAGCGTCAGCGTTTCCACCAGGGATCTGCCCGCGAGATCGAGTTCGCAACCATGAAAAAACCGGCGCGCATTATTGACGCGACGGCTGCTCGATCGGGCTGCCGCAAAGAGCAGCCGGCGGATCCATGAAGTTTCCCGAATCCGACTCAGAAGTTTTTCATACAGGCTCTCCCAAAGGCGCGGCGCCGAGGCCATGATATGCGGGCGCACCGTCTTGAGGTCCTCCCCGATGGTCCGCAAGCCCGTATAATAGGTGCAGACCCCCATGCTGATCGTGACCATCTCGAAGACCCTCTCGTAGCTATGCCAAATGGGAAGGATTGAAAGGGCACGCTCACCGGGATGCAGCGAAAACGGCAAATTTCGCACCTGGGAGGCCATGTTGGCATGCGTGAGCTGGACGCCCTTGGGCGTTCCCGTGGTCCCGGAGGTGTAAATGATCGTAAACAAATCTTCCGGACGGACCCCCTCCAGGCGATCCTCGGCGCGGGTATCCCCCGCCGCCCGCAATTTTCTCCCCCGCTCCTCGACCTCCGCAAGCGTCAGGATCCCGGGAGGCAAATCCCCACGGGCCTGCATGATCACCACATGGCGGATCTTGGGAGTGCGTCCACGGACATGATCCCATTTCGCAAGAACGGCCTCGTTTTCAAGGAGAACCATTGTGGCATCCGAATGATCCAGGATGTAGGCAATCTCCTCCACGGTGGCATCCGTTCCGCGGGGGACGTCCGCCGCGCCAGCCATCAGAATCGCATAGTCGCTCAGGATCCACTCGAGTCGGTTGTCTGCCAGGAGCCCCACGTGTTCGCGCGCCCCGAGACCAAGATCTATCAGACCCGTGGCAAGATCCAACCCACGCTCGAACAGCCTCCGGAAGGAAATGGTCACATAGTCCCCAGGGGCCCGTCGCGAGGCGAAAGCTGGCAAATCCGCAAATTGAGTCGCAGCCAAGCGAAACAGCCGGGGAAGGGTCTCCGCAATAATCCGATCGTCCTTCATGGCCGACATCGGCTCACCATTGGGACTGCCCTATTTCCTCGCCTGGGGAGGAGACTGCTCGGACTCCCGAAAGGTGATGCGCGCCTTGCTCGTGTCATAGGGGGATATCTCCAAACGCACCTTGTCCCCTGGAACAATGCGAATGAAATTTTTGCGCATTTTTCCGGAAATATGAGCAAGGAGTACATGCCCGTTGGGCAGCTTCACCCGGAACATGGTCCCCGGCAGCACGTCCACGACAACCCCCCCGCTCTCAATACAATCTTCTTTGGCCACAATTTTGATGAAAAGGGAATATCATAGGCCAGAACCGGAGAGGATGCAATGCCAATCGATATGCCCTGAATCCGCGCGCCCGACAGCATTGCCGCTTGGCGAATGAAGGAAAGGTCGCCATGCTGTTGTATTATGGCAGCAGATGGGAAAGATTGCATTGGCTTGCATCGGAGTCCTTGTGCTCATGGGTCTGATGGTCGCGCGCGCGGCGGGCAATCCGTGGAGGCGCTCTCATGAGCCATCTTGAGCCAGGACATCTCGGGATCGCCGGGCGCATGGCCCGGGCATTCGTGGATTCGAAGCTGACTCCGCTCGTGATTATCGGCTCGATCCTGCTCGGCCTCTTTGCGCTCGTCCTCCTGCCTCGGGAGGAGGAACCTCAAATCAAGGTCCCCATGGTGGATGTCCTGGTCCCCATGCCGGGATCCGACGCGCGGGAAATCGAGGAGCGCGTGACGCGCCCCATGGAAAAACTCCTCTGGGAATTGCCCGGCGTGGAATACCTCTACTCGACCTCGAGCGACGGCTCGAGCCTCGTCATTGTGCGCTTCAAGGTCGGCAGCGATCCCCAGGCAAGCCTGAGCGAACTCACCGAAAAATTGCGCTCAAATTTTGACCGCATCCCGCACGGGGTCGGTCAGCCCCTGGTGAAATTGCATTCGATTGACGATGTCCCCATCCTGGCCCTGACCCTCCACAGCGACCGCTATGACCACCTGACCCTGCGGCGGGTGGCGGCGCAATTGGATGACGCCATCAAACAGGTTCCCAAGGTCGGCGAGACGAAAATCATCGGCGGGAATCGGCGGCAATTGCGGGTCCTGCTCGATCCGGTTCGCCTCGCCTCGCGCAATCTCTCCGCAGCGGGTCTTGTCCCCATGCTCCAACAGGCGAATCGTCAATACCGCGCCGGTGGCCTCACCTCGGAGAATCGCGAGGTGATTGTCGAGACGGGCGCTTTTCTCAGGAGCGCCGAGGATATCGGCAATGTGGTCGTTGGCCTTCATGAGGGGAAGCCGGTCTATTTGAGGGATGTGGCGGAAATTGTGGATGGAGCGGAAGAGCCCGCGGATTATGTCCTCTTTGGGAAGGGTGCCTCAGAGCGCGCGCCAGGCGAGGGTGAGGAGGCGGCCGTGACGATCAGCGTGGCCAAGCATCCCGGCGCCAACGCGATTTCCGTGGCGGAGGATGTCCTGCGCAAGGTCGAGGGCCTCAAGGGGACGCTCATTCCGGAGGATATCCGGGTGGACATCACGCGTCATTATGGCGAGACAGCCGCGGAGAAATCCGACGAACTCCTCCTCCACATGGGCCTGGCTGTCCTGGGCGTCATGCTCCTCATTTGGCTCACGCTCGGCTGGCGCGAGGCGGGGACGGTCGGAGTGGCCATCCCCACGACCCTCGCCCTCACACTGCTCGTCTTTTTCCTGGCCGGTTTCACCCTCAACCGTATCACACTCTTTGCGCTGATTTTCAGCATCGGCATCCTGGTGGATGACGCCATCGTGGTGGTCGAAAACATCGTCCGCCATTTTCACCTCCCTGGGAACCGGGGGCGTCCCTGGAGCGCCATTGCCACCGAGGCCGTTGGCGAGGTCGGCAATCCAACCATCCTGGCCACGTTTGCGGTCATTGCAGCGGTCCTCCCGATGGCCTTTGTGGGGGGGCTCATGGGACCCTACATGCGGCCCATCCCGATCGGCGCCAGCGCCGCCATGCTCTGGTCCCTGCTGATCGCGTTCATTGTGACTCCCTGGGCCGCCATCCGGATTCTGCGCATCGGCAAAAAGTACAGGCGTCTGACCGAGGCCCGCGCGGAAACCTCCGCCGCGTCGCAAGGTCATGGCGATCATCACGAGGATGCCTTCACCCGCCTCTACCGACGGGTCATGGACCCCCTCCTGCACCACAGAGGATGGAATTGGATATTCCTGGGGACCATCATTGCGCTGTTGCTCGCATCCCTTGCGACGGTCGCCCTGGGCTGGACCAAGGTGAAAATGCTGCCCTTTGACAACAAATCGGAATTCCAGATTGTCCTCAACATGCCCGAGGGCAGCTCCCTCGAGCGAACGGTCCAGGCCGCCCGGGAAATGGCCGCGGCAGTGAGCGCGGAACCCGAAGTGCGCGACTACCAAATCTACGCGGGCACGGCCGCGCCCTTCAATTTCAATGGCCTCGTGCGCCACTATTTCATGCGCAGCGGCGCCCATGTGGCCGATATCCAGGTCAATCTCACTGGCAAGGACAAGCGCTCCGCGCAGAGTCACGACATTGCCAAGCGCGCGCGGCCCCGGATCGCGGAAATCGCGGCCCGTCATGGAGCCCGGGTGGCTGTCGCCGAAGTACCCCCCGGCCCGCCGGTCCTGCAAACCCTCGTCGCGGAAGTCTATGGCCCGGACGACGCCTCGCGCCTCGGACTGGCGGAGAAAATTCGGGACATCTTCCGGGAGACCCCCGGCGTGGTGGACGTGGATTGGTACGTCGAGGATGACCAGCCCCTGGCGCGCTTTGTCGTGGACAAGGAAAAGGCGGCCCTCCACGGCCTAAGCGCGGAGACCATCTCTCAGACCCTGCGCATCGCCGCGGGCGGCCAGGCCGTGGACCTCCTGCACCTCCCGCGCGAAAAGGAGGACGTCAATATTGTCCTCGAATTGCCGCGCGCGGCGCGGACCACCCCGGAGGGATTGCTCGCCCTGCGCGTGCGCTCAGGCGACGCCAATGCGCTCCCCGAGCCCGGCGCCTCCTCGCAGGACGCTCCGCTCATCCCCCTGCGCGAGTTGGGCCGTATCGAAAAGACAACCGTCCCGAAAAGCCGCTATCGCAAGAATCTGATGCCCGTGACATACGTCATCGGAGACGTGGCTGGCGTCATCGAGAGCCCGGTCTATGCCATCACAAGGATGAACAAGGCGCTCGCGGAACTCGACACGGCCGACTTCGGCGGCTCAGGCGGACGCCTCGCCATCCACAACGCAACGATGCCCACCTCGGACGCGGAGCCCTCCCTCAAATGGGACGGCGAATGGCACATCACCATCGAGGTTTTCCGGGATCTCGGCCTCGCCTTTGCCGTCTGCCTCGTCCTGATTTACGTCCTCATGGTCGGCTGGTTCCATTCGTTTCTGACGCCACTCATTGTCATGGCGGCCATTCCCTTTTCCCTCGTCGGCATCCTGCCCGCTCATGGGCTCCTGGGCGCGTTTTTCACGGCCACGAGCATGATCGGCTTCATGGCAGGCGCGGGAATTGTCGTGCGCAATTCGATCATCCTCGTGGACTTCATCGAACTCCGCCTCGCGGAGGGCATGCCGCTCGACGAGGCCGTCATTGACGCTGGCGCCGTGCGCTTTCGTCCCATGCTGCTCACAGCCATGGCCGTTGTCGTTGGCGCGGCGGTCATCCTCGCCGACCCCATCTTTCAAGGACTCGCCATTTCGCTCATGGCCGGAGAAATTGCCTCCCTCCTCATCTCCCGCCTCGCCGTCCCCGTCCTCTACTTCATGGCCAACAAACGACGCCTGAATTTCAAAAAGAGCTGAGAAAGCCCGTCGGTCATTCTTCTGTCACTCACCGAACCAGAAATCAACGATCTGATTGCGGTTCCGGAGGCTGGAGGAAGTTCTCCCACGGAATCCGGCGAGGCGGATTCCGGCTCATCTCCCATGTCGCCGTCCGCTCCACCTCCGCCTCCTCCAGCGGAGGATGCTCAACCCATAGGAGAAAACATCTCGTCTTCCGAGACCAATCACACAGATTCGTTACATTCAGAGACTCGGAGCAATCTCTCGGTCGTTTCACCATCGTCCGTCCCACACACTCCACTATCTTCGATGGATTCCGAAACTTGGCCACCACCGGTCAACCAACTTGGCATGATCGGCCAGCACGAACCCGTTTTGCGTCTGGTGGAGCAGGCGCTCTATGCGCGGAATACCGGACGACGCTTCAGCGACAAGCTGCTCGTCGGTCCCGCCGGGGTCGGCAAAAGCACCCTGGTGCGAAAGATCGCAGAACTCCTGCTCGGTCAGGATCATCTGTTTTTCAGCGGTAGCAGCCTGCGCCAGCCGCGCGATCTGATCGAGCGCCTGCGCCAGGAAAACCTGATTCCCGAAGAGACGGAGGGGGGGATCGTCATCAAAACCTGCCTCGTTTTCATTGACGAAGTTCACGGCATCTCCGCTCCGGTCGCCACCATGCTGCTGAGCGCAATGGATGACGCCCGACAATCCACCATCGAGAATGCGCTTTACGATTTTCGGAATGTCATCTTCCTCCTCGCCACCACCGATCCGGGAAGACTCTCCGAGGCTTTCCAAAGCCGCCCCAACAAAACCTATCTTCGTCCCTACACCCTGCGCGAATTGGCCGGGATTATCTGGCTGCACGGGAAATCCGCGCTCGACAACGCGGAACTTTCCAAGGAAGCCTGCTTCGAAATCGCCGCGCGATGCCGCTGCAATCCGCGTCGCAGCGTTCGGGATCTGACCGAAACTCTGATCCCGCACTTTTATTCCCGGGTCTGCCAGAATCACGGCGGGGAGGTCACTTACCCACAAATTGCCGCGATCATGACCGCCGACGCCATTGCCGCCTTCTACGAAGGGCAGGGCATTGATTTTAACGGCCTCGATAACGTGGCGACCCGCTTTTTGATCTATCTCAAACAACAGGGCAGCGCTTCTGGGGCCACCCTGCGCCAAGCGCTGGGCATTCCTCACGCAAACGATTTTCTTGAGGTTGCCGAGTACCTTGTCCGCCTCGGCCTGGTCGAGACCGGCGCCAGTGGACGTCGCCTCACCCGGGAAGGTCTGCGCTACCTCAAGGAGGAAACACGACCTGATCTACGATCCCGGATTTCCCGGGCATTGGAGTAGGGCACGCGAGAATCGCAGACATCAGGGCGATAGAAAAAATGACCGCTTTTAAAAAATACTGTTGACGCCCCTGCGCGTTTTATGATTGAAATCCGTCATATCAGAAATTCTTAGCCACAACAAACCAAGCATGTCCGCGTCATCTCCAGCCCTATCACGTCAGCAGGTGGAATCCCTGGTTCGGGAGGTTCTGCTGCGTCACATGGTCCGCGCGGTGGCGGCGCCGACAGCAGCGCCTTCGGAGTTGGTGGTGAACAGTTCCGCGCGGCACATGCACATTTCCCCGGAGAATCTCGAGGTCCTGTTTGGTCCGGGCGCGGAATTGACCGTTCACAAGTGGCTGTATCAGGAGGGGCAATTTGCCTCGGAGCAGACGGTGACTCTCATTGGACCGCGCAAGCGGATTATTCCGAACCTGCGGATTTTGGGACCGTGTCGGGATTTGACGCAGATCGAGCTGGCCTTTACGGATGCGATCCAGCTTGGGATGGACATTCCCGTGCGGATGTCCGGGGACATCGAGGGGACGCCTGGAGCGTATGTGATGGGGCCGAAGGGGATGCTCGAGATGAAAAACGGCGTGATCCGCGCGGCGCGGCACGTCCACATGGCGCCTGCGGACGCGGCCTTTTACGGGGTGCGTCATTTGGACCGGATTGCGCTGCGGGTGATCTCGCCGGGATGTACGACGCGCCTCGAGGATTTGATCGCGCGCGTGGACCCTTCCTTCAAGCTCGAGGTGCATATTGACACCGACGAGGCCAACGGGTGCAACCTCGAGGGGGCGACGCGGGTCGAACTCGTCAAGTGAAGGCTCCCATGATTTTTTCACAACCCAAACCAACAACAACACAACAAAACCAATGAACGAAGCCATCGGACTCCTCGAGACGCGGGGCTATGTCGGGCTGGTCGAGGCCAGCGACGCCATGGTCAAGGCGGCGAATGTCGAACTCATCAAACACATCCCCATCGGGGGCGCCTTTGTCACGACCATCGTGCGGGGCGATGTCGGCAGCGTGAAAGCTGCCGTCGAGGCCGGCCGCGAGGCCGCCACCCGCGTGGGCAATCTCATCGCATCGCATGTGATCGCGCGCCCCGCGCCGGAACTGCTCAAATTTTTCACCGCCTGAGCCACGCTCGGGCACAACCACCACAAAATCATGCCAGGACAAGCTCTGGGAATCATCGAAACGAAGGGTCTCGTCGCGCAATTTGACGCGACGGACGCAATGCTCAAGGCGGCGAATGTCGAACTCGCCGGCTGGGAAAAAATCGGCTCCGGCAACGTGGCTGTCTTCATTCGCGGCGAAGTGGCCGCGGTCAAGGCGGCCGTCGAGGCCGGCGCGACATCCGCCTCCGAAATCGGGGAAGTCGTCGCGGTACACGTCATTCCGCGTCCGCACGAGGATCTGTCCCAACTGGGCAAATTCCTCTCGGCCAAGGCGGCCAGCGGCAAATAACCGCGCATGAGCCGGAATCGGATCCTCGTAGCCAACATCGGCAGCACCTCGTTCAAGTTTCGTCTGATCGAGATGCCGTCCGAGCGTGTCTTGGCGCGGGGTGGATTCGAGCGGATCGGCTCACCGAAGGGGACCTACCGCATCCAGGTCGGCGAAGAGGCGCCTGTCTCCGCAGAGGCCGCATTGCCGGATCATGGGGCTGCAATCCGGATTGCGGGCGAGGCCCTGGGTGGCCTGGGGAGTCTGGCTGCGGCCGGTTTCAAGCCGGTCATTGCCAGGGGAATATCCGGAACCCAATACATGACGCCCCGCGTACTCGAGGCCATGGACGCGGTCCGGACACTCGCTCCGGCGCACAATCCGCCGTGCATCGCGAGCGTACGGCATTTCAATGCGATGGACCCGAACCTCCCTTGCATTGGGACATTCGAGACCGCGTTTTACGACCATGTGCCGGTTCACAACCGGCGATTCCCCATCCCGCTCGAATGGGAAAGGAATTACGGGATCGTCCGGAATGGCTTCCATGGAGCCAGCCACCGGTACGTGACTGAGCGCTTCGCGGAATTGCGCGGGACCCGGAACCTGCGCCTGATTTCGTGCCACCTCGGAGGCAGTTCCTCGATGGCGGCTGTGCGCGACGGGGTGGCGGTCAATTCGAGCTGGGGCATGACCGCCCAGAGTGGCCTCCCGCAGAATAACCGGGCGGGCGACTTTGATTGCTTTGCCATGATGTACCTCGCCCGGGACCTGGGTCTGGGCTGGGAGGCGGTCGAAAAGACCCTCGCTTCGGAATCCGGACTCAAGGGAATGTCCGGGCTCGCTACGGGCGACATGCGCGACCTGCGCGAGGCGGCTGCGGCCGGCAACCGGGACGCTCAGGACGCGCTGGATGTCTTTGTCGCAGCCATCCGGAAATACCTCGGCCAATTCCTCGTCGAACTCAATGGCGCGGACGGCTTCATTTTTACAGGCGGCATCGCCGAGAACAACCCCGGTTTGCGCGAGGCCATTTGCCGGGACCTCGATTTTGCGGGACTGCGCCTCGATCCCGCGGCCAACAATGCGGCCATTGCCACGGAAGCCATCATTTCCGCGCCGGACTCCAAAATCGAAGTCCGCGTCCTGCCCACCAACGAGGAAATCGTCATTGCGCGCAATGCGTGGCGTCTCCTCGAAACTCAGCCGGATGGCTGGAAGAATTGATTTTTTACAACCACCAACAACCCAAAAACTACCATGCAACAAGCACTAGGAATGATTGAAACCCGGGGACTCACCGCTCTGGTCGAGGCCACGGACGCCATGCTCAAATCCGCCAACGTCGAACTCGCCGGTCCCATGACCCAGGTCGGCAATGCCATGGTCACCGTCTGCGTGACCGGCGATGTCGCCGCAGTCAAGGCCGCCACCGAGGCCGGACGCAATGCCGCCCAGTCGCTCGGCGAAGTCGTCAGCGTCAGCGTCATCGCCCGCCCGCACAACGAACTCACCGCCGTCCTGCCCAAGGTAAAGTAAGTATGAAGGAAGAAGGCGGAAGGAAGAAGGCGCTCAGCAATGAGGATCTGCTCCAGAGGACGAAAGACTTCGCATTGCGGATCATTCGACTGAGTTCCTCGCTGCCTTCCAATCGGGAGACCGACATTCTAGCCAGGCAGGTTCTTCGTGCGGGGACTTCTCCGGGAGCAAATTACCGGGAGGCACATCGTGCGCGGAGTCGTGCAGAATTTGCCGCAAAAATTGGTGAATGTCTCAAAGAACAACATGAGACCCAATATTGGCTCGAATTACTGGCAGAATCCGGACTCATCCCGTCAGCCCGCCTTACGCCCCTCCAAAACGAATGCGGAGAATTGATTGCGATCTTTTCCACAATCCGGAAAAAGGCCAAGCGCCCACTTCCAACTTCACACTTCCAACTTCCTCCTTTCCCATGATTCTCGCCAAAGTTGAGGGCAGCGTTGTAGCCACAAAGAAGAACCCGAAAATGACCGGGAGCAAATTCCTGGTCGTGCGTCCGATGGTCGTGGAGAGCCCGGAGGCGAAGGGATTCCGTCCGGGCGCTTCGACGCTCGTGGCCGTGGACAGCCTGGGGGCGGGCCCGGGCGAATTTGTGCTGGTCGTACAGGGGAGTTCCGCGCGGCTGGCGGCGGAGGACAAGGACACGCCCGTGGATGCGGTCATTGTCGGCATCGTGGACACGGTCGATATCAAGAAAACAAAAATTTATCCTGAAAATTAGTCATGGCCCATCTCGACGAACACCTCATTTCCCAAGTTGTCTCGGAAGTTCTCACCCGGATTCGGACAGTCCGCGAGGGTGCGGCTCCCAACGCGGCTTCGCCTGCCAGCAATGGAGAATTTGGCGTGTATGAGGACATGGGCGCAGCCATCGAGGCAGCCCAGAGGTCCTTCGAAAAATTGCGCAAAGAGGGCGTCGCAGCCCGCAGGAAGGCCATCGCGGTCATTCGTCGGATGTGCGTCGAGCACGCGGAGGCGTGGGGCCGGATGGAATTCGAGGAGACGCGGATTGGGCGTCTCGAGCACAAAATCGAGAAACTCCGGATTTGCGGCGACCTCGTTCCGGGAGTCGAGGCCCTCGAGCGCGTGGCCTTCAGCGGGGATCATGGGTTGACCATTATTGATTTCGCGCCATGGGGGGTCATTGGAGCCGTCACACCTTCCACGCACAGCGTCCCGACACTCACTGGCAACGCGATCAACATGATCGCTGCGGGCAATGCGGTCGTTTTTAATACACACCCGGGCGCCTGCCGGTGCGCGGCACACGCGATCCGCGCCTACAACGAGGCCATCCACAAGGAGACCGGCATTCCGGATCTCCTCACGACGGTCGTCAAGCCAACGCTCGAGACCTTTGACACGATGTGCCGTCACCGCCATGTGAAATTGCTCTGCGTGACGGGCGGACCGGGGGTTGTTGCTGCGGCCATGAAGACCGGCAAGCGCGCGATTTGCGCGGGGCCGGGAAATCCGCCGGTCGTCGTGGACGAGACCGCCTGCCCGAAGCGCGCCGCGCGCGACATCATCCAGGGCGCTTCCTACGACAATAACCTCCTCTGCATCGGCGAAAAGGAAGTCTTCGTCGTCGAAAAGGTGGCCGACAGGCTCATGACCGAACTCGAGGCCGCGGGCGCCATCCGGCTGGACGCCACACAAATCGAGGCTCTTGCCGAGAAGGCATTCGTCTTTCCCAAAGGCAAGGGCGCGGGGTGTCCCGATCCGGTCGTCAGCCGCGACCTCGTTGGACGCGATGCCGCCGTCCTCGCGCGGGCCATCGGACTCGATGTCCCCGAGGGGACCCCGCTTCTCTTTGGCGAGACCGCAGCCGACCACCTCTTTGTCGAGGAGGAGCAAATGATGCCCTTCCTCCCGATTGTGCGCGTGCGCGACACGGACGAGGCCATCGCCCGGGCCGTTGAGGCCGAGCACGGGTACCGTCATACCGCCGTCATGCACTCGCGCAATATTGACGCGCTCACCAAGATGGCCCAGGTCGTGGACACGACGCTCTTCATCAAGAATGGCCCGTGCATGACCGGTCTTGGCCTCGGCGGAGAGGGATTCCTCAGTTTCAGCATTGCGACGCCCACTGGAGAGGGTGTGACGACACCCATGACCTTCACCCGGTCGCGCCGGTGCGTGATGGTCGAAAACCTCAACCTCTACTGACCCATGCGCGAGGCGGTCATCACCGGCATGGTCACATCCACGGTCAAACACCGCAGCCTCGAGGGCTTCCGCCTGCTCGTGGCGGAATCCCCGGATATCCCTCCGCAAATTGTCCTGGATCCGCTCGGCGCGGCCTTGGGTGAGAGGGTCCTCATCTCGAGCGATGGCGCGGAAGCCCGCCGCCTGACCCGCGACGAATTGAGTCCCGCGCGCTGGTCCGTCCTGGGCATTATTGATCCCGTCCCGAAGGGGCGCGCGTCATGAGAATCGGAACCGTCATTGGCCGCGTAACCCTCTCCGTGCGCGCGCCCGCCTTTTCCGGCGAGCGTCTCCTCCTCACCCTCCCCTGGCGGCGGGAAACGCTGCGCGGGGAGGAAAAATACGATCCCGCAATTGTCGTCTATGACGAACTCGGCGCGGGCGTCGGCCAGGAAATCGCCATCAGCGAGGGCCGCGAAGCAGCCTGCCCCTTTCGCAAACCCACACCCGTGGATGCCTACTGCGCGGCGCTCATCAACAAGAAATTTATACAATCCGACATCCCATCATGAAACTCTTCGCGCAAAATGACGCCCTGGCCTTCCTGAAAACCGGCGCCCGGGAATTCCGCTACAACCGGGACATTCGCCTGACCCCTGGCGCAAAGGATGTCTTTTCCGAAGCCGGGGTGAAGGTCGTCTTCGACGCAGAGGCGTCCGCTCCGCCCGCTGAGCCGCTCGCATCCGGCTCCGCCGCGGCCCTGGACGATGTCCACCTGTTTGATTCGCCCGCGGCCCGCCGCCTCAAGGACGAAATTTGCGAGATCGGACGCCGCATTTGGATTCGCGAATATTGCGATGGGAACGGAGGCAATATTTCCGTCCGGATCGGACCGGACCGGTTCCTGTGTACGCCCACGGGTGTGAGCAAGGGCTTCCTCAAGCCCGACATGCTCTGCATGGTGGACGGGACGGGCCATCAAGTGGCGGGCACATGGAAACGCTCGAGCGAAATCCGCACCCACCTGGCCATCTACCACAATGCCCCTGACGCCGTGGCGGTCTGTCACGCGCACCCGTGCCATGCCGGCGCCTTTGCCATCAAGGGCATGCAACCGCCCCCGCGCCTCATTCCCGAACTCGAGGTCTTTGTGGGCACGGTCGCTATTGCCGAATACGAGACCCCCGGCTCGAAGGAAATGGCCGAATCCATAGCCCCCCTCGCCGCCAAGCACCAATCCATCATCATGGGCAACCACGGAGTCATCACCTGGGGCAAGTCGGTCGAGGACGCCTACTTCAAAATGGAAATCACCGACGCCTACTGCCGGACGGTCATCCTCGCGCAGAATATCCCGGGCGCCTCCGCGATCTCCGGCGACAAACTCGGCGAACTCCTCGAAATCAAAAAGAAAATGGGCCTTCCCGACGATCGCTACGACCTCAAACCCGTGGAATTGTGCGAAGTGGACCCCTGGGCGCAAATGTGCGGCCAACACGGATGCTCGTCACCCGTCACACCCTGGAATCCCATCACGGAAACCACCCCCGCCCAAGGATCCGGCGATCCCGAGACCGAGCGCCTCATCCGAAAACT
>WBZO01004786.1_pt1 | contig 14336 bp, 24 predicted proteins | sample 5204261 | NCBI WGS metagenome assembly WBZO01 (sample SAMN12412400, study PRJNA552823) | activated sludge metagenome | isolation source: activated sludge from anammox sidestream of wastewater treatment plant... | place: USA: North Carolina | collected 2017-09
CTTGAAGCCGCGCTTCGGCAGGCGCATGTGGATCGGCATCTGGCCGCCTTCATACCCCTTCACCGCCACGCCGGAACGGGACTTCTGTCCCTTCACGCCACGTCCGCCGGTCTTGCCCTTCGTCGAACCGATACCACGGCCGACGCGAATGCGCGATTTGCGGGCGCCCGGATTGTCGCTGATTGTATTGAGCGTCGTCATCTCTCTCTCGCCTCGCAAACCTTACGCCTCGTCCACGACACGGACGAGATGGGCCACCTTGCTGATCATCCCGCGCACCGCCGGCGTATCCGTCAGCGTGCGCGTCCGATTCATCTTGTTGAGGCCGAGACCGATCAGCGTTTCCCGCTGGCCGGGCTGCCGCCTGAGCGGGCTGCCGATCTGCTGGACGGTTACGGTCTTGCCGTCTGTCTTCTTCGCCGACATATCTCGGTTCCTCTGACTTTAGTTCGTTCCGCCTGACTTACTCAGACAGGGCTTCACCGGCGCCATCGGCACGACGGCCGACGATCTCGCTCACCTTCTTGCCGCGACGGGCAGCGACCATGCGCGGGCTCTGCTCGTGCTTCAGCGCGTCGAAGGTCGCGCGCACCATGTTATAGGGGTTCGAGGAGCCCAGCGACTTCGCCACCACGTCCTGCACACCCAGCGTCTCGAAAACGGCACGCATCGGACCGCCGGCGATGATGCCGGTACCGGCCGGCGCCGCACGCAGAACCACGCGGCCCGCGCCATGACGCCCATCGACGTCGTGATGCAGCGTGCGCCCTTCGCGCAGCGGCACGCGGATCATCGCGCGCTTCGCCGCATCGGTCGCCTTGCGGATCGCCTCGGGAACCTCGCGCGCCTTGCCATGGCCGAAGCCGACACGGCCCTTCTGGTCACCGACAACGACGAGCGCTGCAAAACCGAAGCGCTTGCCGCCCTTCACCACCTTCGCGACGCGGTTGATGTGGACCAGCTTGTCCACAAACTCGCTGTCGCGCTCTTCCCGGTCCCGCTCTCGTGTTCTTTCGCGTGCCACTGTCAAATCCTTCAGAAATTGAGACCGCCTTCGCGGGCGCCGTCAGCGAGCGCCTTCACACGCCCGTGGTAGATGTATCCGCCGCGATCGAAAACCACGTCCTTGACGCCCTTTTCAAGCGCACGCTCCGCGACGAGCTTGCCGACAACCGCCGCGCCGTCGACATTGCCGCCCTTCGAGGCGAACCCGTCTTCCAGCGAGGAGGCGGACGCCAGCGTGACGCCCTGCGCGTCGTCGATGACCTGGGCGTAGATGTGCTTCGAAGAACGGAACACTGAGAGCCGCGGACGTCCGTTCGCGATCATCGCGAGCTTGGTGCGGTTCCGCTGCGTCCGGCGCTGATGAAGATTCTTCACTTTGCTCATAGCCATCCGCTCACTTCTTCTTGCCTTCCTTGCGGAAGATGAATTCGCCGGCGTACTTCACGCCCTTGCCCTTGTAAGGCTCCGGCTCGCGGTAGGAACGGATTTCCGCCGCCACCTGGCCGACCTTCTGCTTGTCGATGCCGCTGATCGAGATTTCGGTCGGCTTCGCCACCTTGACCTCGATGCCCTCGGGGATCGCGTAGAGAACTTCATGGCTGAAGCCGAGGCTCAGCTGAATGTTCTTGCCCTGCAGCGCCGCGCGGTAGCCGACGCCGTTGATCTCGAGCGTCTCCGTGAACCCTTGCGTGACGCCAACCACCAGATTGTTCACGAGGGTGCGCGAGAGGCCCCACATGCCGCGGGCGCGCTGCGAGTCGTTGCGCGGCGTCACCTTGATGCCGTCAGCTCCCTGCTCCACCGCCACGTCGTCGACGAGCGTGAGCTTCATTTCGCCCTTCGGACCCTTCACGGCCACTTCCTGGCCGTTGATGGTCACGGTCACCCCTTTCGGGACCTCGATGGGCCTTTTACCAATTCGCGACATGGTCGTCTCTTTCCCGTCGTACGGCGGAGCTTGCTGCGCGTTTTAGAACACGCGGCAGAGCACCTCGCCACCTACATTCTTCTCGCGCGCCGCCGCGTCGGACATGATGCCCTTCGGCGTCGAAAGGATCGAAATCCCGAGGCCGTTATGTACCGTCGGCATCGTCTTCACCGACGAGTAGACGCGCCTGCCCGGCGTCGAAACGCGCTCGATCATCTGAATGACCGGGGCGCCTTCGTTGTACTTCAGCTCGATCTCGAACTCGCTCTTGCCGTTCGGATAATCGACCTTCGCATAGCCGCGGATGAAACCCTCATCGGCGAGCACGTCGAGCACCCAGCCGCGAAGCTTCGATGCGGGCGTGATCACCTTGCCTTTGCCCCGGAGCTGTGCGTTCCGGATGCGCGTGATCATATCGCCCAGTGGATCGGTCATCGTCATGCGCGTCTCCTCACCAGCTCGACTTCACCATGCCGGGGATCTGCCCCCTGGACGCGAGGTCCCGGAGCGCGATACGCGACATGCGCAGCTTGCGGTAATACGACTTGCTACGGCCGGTCAGCTCGCAGCGGTTATGAATACGGGTCTTGGACGAGTTGCGCGGAAGCTCCGCGAGCTTCAGCTGCGCATTGAAGCGCTCTTCGACCGGCAAGGATTGATCGATCGTCATCGCCTTCAGCTTCGCCCGCTTGGCGGCATATTTCGCCGCCAGCTTCCGCCGCTTCTGGTCTCTATTAATGGCGCTTTTCTTAGCCATCCAAACCTCCGTCGGGTTCACGCCCTTCGCGAACCACAAGATTCCTACTTTGCGAACGGGAAATTGAATGCCCGCAACAGCTCGCGTGCTTCCTCGTCCGTGCCTGCCGTCGTGCAGACGATGATGTCCATGCCCCAGACCTGATCGACCTTGTCGTAGTCGATTTCCGGGAAAACGATGTGCTCCTTGAGGCCCATGGCGTAGTTGCCGCGCCCGTCGAAGCTCTTCGCATTGAGGCCGCGGAAGTCGCGCACGCGGGGCAGAGCCACCGTCACCAGGCGGTCGAGAAACTCGTACATGCGATCCTTGCGCAGCGTGACTTTCACACCGATCGGCATGTGCTCACGGAGCTTGAAGCTCGCGATGGACGTCTTCGCCTTGGTGATGACCGGCCGCTGGCCGGCGATCGCCTGAAGATCCTCGAACGCGCTCTTGACCTTCTTGGAGTCGCCGACGGCCTCGCCGACGCCCATATTGATCACGACCTTGTCGAGTTGCGGCACCTGCATGATGTTGCGGTACTGGAACCGCTCCTGCATTACCGGGCGAATTTTCGCCAGATACTCCGCTTTAAGGCGCGGTGTGTACTGAGCTTCAGCCATCGATCGTTTCTCCCGACGCCTTGGCGAAACGAACCTTGCGGCCGTCTTCCAGCGTCTTGAATCCAACTCGCGTCGGCTTGCCGGTCTTCGGGTCCTCGATCGCGAGGTTAGACAGGTCGATCGACGCTTCGCGCGAGACGATGCCGCCCGTCGAGGTCTGCGACGGCTTCGTGTGACGCTTTACAATATTCACGCCCTGAACGAGCGCCCTGTTCTCTTTCGGGTAGACGGCAAGCACTGCGCCCTTCTTGCCCTTGTCCCTTCCCGTAAGGACGACGACCTTGTCGCCCTTCTTGATTTTCGCAGCCATCAAAGCACCTCCGGCGCGAGCGAAACGATCTTCATGTGGTTCTTTGCCCTGAGCTCGCGTGTCACCGGGCCGAAGATGCGGGTGCCGATGGGCTCGCCCTGGGCATTGATGAGAACCGCAGCGTTGCGATCGAAACGGATCACGCTGCCGTCGACCCGACGAATTTCCTTCGCGGTACGAACCACGACGGCCTTCATCACGTCGCCCTTCTTCACCTTGCCGCGCGGGATCGCCTCCTTGATGCTGACGACGATGATGTCGCCAACGGAAGCGTACTTCCGCTTGGAGCCGCCCAGTACCTTGATGCACATCACGCGGCGCGCACCTGAATTGTCAGCGACGTCGAGGTTCGTCTCTTGCTGAATCATGACTTCATCCGCCTTGCTCGGAAGAAGCCTTCACCCTTCGGGCTCAGGCTTCGTCCTTGAATACTTCCCACTGCTTCAGCTTCGACATCGGCCGGCATTCGCGGATCTTCACGACATCGCCAACCTTCACCGAGTTGCTCTCGTCATGCGCGTGATACTTCTTCGAGCGGCGCACGATCTTCTTGAGCAGCGGGTCACTGAAGCGGCGCTCGACGCTCACCACCACCGTCTTGTCGTTCTTGTCGCTGACCACGACACCCTGCAGGATTCTCTTCGGCATTTCTAAATCCTCAGCCCTTGACCTGCGCGACTTCGCGCTGGCGCTGGATCGTCTTGATGCGCGCAATATCGCGGCGCACCTGCCTCACGCGCGAGGTCTTTTCCAGCTGTCCGCTCGCACCCTGGAAGCGCAGGTTGAACTGCTCCTTCTTCAGCTTCAGGAGCTCGTCCTGCAGCTGGTCCGGCGTCATGTCTTTCACTTCGCTGGCCTTCATGGCCTCACCCTTTCGTTCTAACCGCGCTCCGGCGGACTTGTTCCGCTTCAGGCGCGCTCGCCGGGACGGGCCACAAACCGCGTCTTGATCGGCAGCTTGGCGGCCCCGAGGCGAAGCGCCTCCTCGGCAACGTCCAGCGGCACACCGTCCAGCTCGAACATGATCCGGCCGGGCTTCACGCGGGCAGCCCAGAACTCCGGAGAGCCCTTGCCCTTACCCATGCGGACTTCGGTCGGCTTCTTCGAAACCGGGACGTCCGGGAAAATGCGGATCCACACGCGGCCAGCACGCTTCATGTGACGGGTGATCGCGCGGCGCGCCGCTTCGATCTGCCGCGCGGTCACGCGAGCGGGCTCCTGCGCCTTGAGGCCGAAAGCCCCAAAGTCGAGGTTCGTGCCACCCTTGGCATTGCCATGGATGCGGCCCTTGTGAGCCTTGCGGAACTTAGTGCGCTTCGGTTGCAACATGATCGAAACTCTCTTCGCTCAATTCTTCGGTGTTCAGGCGCGCTCTTCGCGACGCTGACGTCCACCCGTTTCACCGGCGCCGCCCTCGAGAGCGCGACGCTCGGAGGCCATCGGATCGTGCTCGAGGATTTCACCCTTGAAGATCCAGACCTTCACGCCGCACGTACCGTAGGCGGTCTTCGCCGTGGCGACGCCATAGTCGATGTCGGCGCGCAGCGTGTGCAGCGGCACACGGCCTTCGCGGTACCACTCGGTGCGCGCGATCTCGGCGCCGCCGAGACGGCCGGCGCAGTTGATGCGGATGCCGCCGGCGCCGAGACGCATGGCCGACTGGACCGCCCGCTTCATCGCGCGGCGGAAAGCGACGCGGCGCTCGAGCTGCTGCGCGATGTTCTCCGCGACCAGCGTCGCGTCGATCTCGGGCTTGCGCACTTCGACGATGTTGAGGTGCACTTCAGACGCCGTCAGCTTGCCGATATCACGGCGCAGCTTCTCGATGTCAGCGCCCTTCTTGCCGATCACCACACCCGGGCGCGCCGTGTGAATGGTCACGCGGCACTTCTTATGCGGACGCTCGACGACGATCTTCGAGATGCCGGCCTGCCTGAGCGTCTTGCCCAGGAACTCGCGGATCTTGATGTCTTCGTGCAGAAGCTTGCCGTACTCCTGACGCCCCGCGAACCAGCGGGAATCCCAGGTACGGTTGACGCCAAGCCGCAGTCCGATCGGATTGACTTTCTGACCCATCAGGCCTGCTCCTCGACTTGCCGTACAACGATGGTGATCTGGCTGAAGGGCTTCTCGATCCGCCCCACGCGGCCGCGCGCACGCGCATGCCAGCGCTTCAGCACCAGGTTCTTGCCCACATAGGCCTCGGCCACGACGAGATCGTCGACATCGAGGCTGTGGTTGTTTTCAGCGTTCGCGATGGCGCTCTGCAGCACCTTCTTCACGTCGCGCGCAACGCGCTTGTTGGAGAAGGTCAGGTCAGCGAGCGCGGTGTCCGCCTTCTTGCCGCGGATGAGCTGCGCGACCAGATTGAGCTTCTGCGGGCTCACCCGGATCATGCGGCCGACGGCCTGAGCTTCGTTATCGGGAAGCCTGCGCTTATGTGCTGGTTTGCCCATGACTTACCCCTTCTTCGCTTTCTTGTCAGCCGAGTGGCTGAAGAACGTCCGCGTGGGGGCGAACTCTCCGAGCTTGTGGCCGACCATGTCCTCGGTCACGAGCACAGGAACGTGCTTCTTGCCGTTGTGCACGGCAAAGGTGACGCCGACGAACTGCGGCAGGATCGTGGAACGCCTGCTCCACGTCTTGACGACATCCTTGCGGGCCGATGTACGCGCGGCTTCTGCCTTCTTGAGAAGGTAGCCATCGACGAAGGGGCCTTTTTTGACGGAACGTGCCATGTCGAGCTACCTCAACCCTTCTTCTTGTGACGGCTGCGAAGGATGTACTTATCCGTCGCCTTGTTTTGCCGGGTCTTCTTGCCCTTCGTGGGCTTGCCCCACGGAGTGACTGGATGACGGCCACCCGAAGTGCGGCCTTCACCGCCGCCATGCGGGTGATCGACCGGGTTCATCGCAACGCCGCGAACGGCGGGCCGCTTCCCGAGCCAGCGATTACGGCCAGCCTTGGCGAGCGTGATGTTGGCGTGATCGGGGTTGGACACCGCACCGATCGAGCCCATGCACTCGCCGCGCACGAGGCGCTGCTCGCCGGACGAAAGACGCAGGATCGCGTAGCCCTGATCGCGGCCAACGAGCTGCACATAGGTGCCGGCCGAACGGGCGAGCTGGCCGCCCTTACCAGGCTTCAGCTCGACATTGTGCACGATCGTGCCGACCGGGATCGACGAAAGCGGCATCGCGTTGCCCGGCTTCACGTCCACGCGCTCACCCGACACCACCGTGTCGCCAACCGCCAGACGCTGCGGCGCCAGGATGTAGGCCAGCTCGCCATCGGCGTACTTCACGAGGGCAATGAAGGCCGACCTGTTCGGATCGTATTCGAGCCGCTCGACCGTCGCCGGCACGTCGTATTTGCGGCGCTTGAAGTCGATGATGCGATAGGTCCGCTTGTGACCGCCACCGCGATTGTACACGGTCGTGCGGCCATGATTGTTGCGGCCGCCCGACTTCGTGAGGCCATGCGTCAGCGCCTTGACCGGCTTGCCCTTGTGGAGGGCCGAACGGTCGACCAGCACGAGGCCACGCTGCGCGGGGCTGGTCGGTTTATACTTCTTCAGTGCCATCGGTCCAGCTTCTCTATTTAGAGACCGGTCGTCACGTCGATGGAAAAACCATCTTCGAGCGTCACGATCGCCTTCTTGAAATCGCTCTGCTTGCCGGCCACGCCGCGGAAGCGCTTCGTCTTGCCCTTACGCACCAGCGTATTGACGGCCTTCACCTTGACGTCGAAAAGCTTTTCGACGGCTTCCTTGACCTGCGGCTTCGTCGCCTTCGGCGCCACCTTGAAAATGACCTGGTTCGCTTCCGAGGCCATCGTCGCCTTTTCGGTGATCACCGGCGAAACGATAATGTCGTAATAACGCTCGTTCATTTGAAGCGAGCCTCCAGGCTCTCGACCGCGGCTTTGGTCAGCACCAGCTTCTCACGCCGCAGAATGTCGTACACGTTGATACCCTGCACCGGCAGCACATCCACATTCGGGATGTTGCGCGCGGCGAGCGCGAAGTTCTCGTTCACCTCGGCGCCGTCGATGAAAAGCGCCGACTTGAGGCCGAGCTTGCCGAAGGCGTCCTTCAGGGCCTTCGTCTTCGGCGCGTCAACATTCGTATCCTCGAGGATAACGAGGTTGTCGCTCTTCGCCTTCGACGAAAGCGCATGACGCAGAGCGAGCGCGCGAACCTTCTTCGGCAGATCGATCGCATGGCTGCGAACCACCGGACCGAAAGCCTTGCCGCCGCCGCGGAACTGCGGCGCCTTGCGGTCGCCGTGACGGGCGCCGCCAGAACCCTTCTGCTTCACGAACTTCTTGCCCGTGAGCGAGATTTCCGAACGGCCCTTCGTCTTGTGCGTGCCGGCCTGCCGCTTGGCGAGCTGATAGTTCACCATGCGATGCAGAAGATCAGCGCGAGGCTCAAGCCCGAACACCTCATCCGAGAGCTCGACCGTGCCGGCCTTCGTCGCCGCGAGTGTGGTTACGTCGGCTTTCATCACGCACCTTCCTTCTGCGCGTCCGCAGCGCCATTCGCGCGGCGCACCGCGCCCGGCGTCGGAACGCCTTCCGGCAACTTCGTCTTCACGGCGTCGCGCACAAGCACCCAGCCGCCCTTGGAACCCGGAACGGAGCCCTTCACCATGATCAGGCCGCGCTCGACATCCGTGCGGACGACTTCCACGTTCTGCGTGGTGACGCGCTCGGCACCAAGATGGCCGGCCATCTTCTTGCCCTTGAACACCTTGCCCGGATCCTGGCGCTGGCCGGTCGAACCGTGGCTGCGGTGGCTGATCGAGACGCCATGCGTGGCCCGAAGACCGCCGAAATTGTGGCGCTTCATGACACCGGCATAGCCCTTACCGATCGAGGTGCCGCTCACATCGACGCGCTGACCTTCGACGAAATGATCCGCCGTGATCTCGGCGCCCACATCGAGCAGGTTGTCTTCGCTGACGCGGAACTCGACGAGCTTCAGCTTCGGCTCGACCTCGGCCCGCGCGAACTGCCCGCGCTGAGCGCGCGCGACGTTCTTCACCTTCGCGCGACCGGCACCGAGCTGCACCGCTGTGTAGCCGTTCTTCTCGGCCGTGCGCTGGCTCACAACCTGAACGTTGTCGAGCTTCAGCACCGTCACCGGCACATGGCGCCCGTCCTCCAGGAACAGGCGGGTCATTCCGACCTTTTTGACAATCACTCCGGAACGCATGGTCCCATTCCTCGTTCTAATCGGCGATCAGGCTCGTTTGTCTGAAAATCAGAGCTTGATCTCGACATCCACACCCGCAGCCAGATCGAGCTTCATCAGCGCATCGACCGTCTGGGGGGTGGGATCTACGATATCGAGCACGCGCTTGTGCGTCCGAATTTCGAATTGCTCACGGCTCTTCTTGTCGATGTGCGGACCGCGAAGCACCGTGAACTTCTCAAGCCGCGTCGGCAGCGGAATCGGTCCCAGCACCTGAGCGCCGGTGCGCTTCGCCGTGTTGACGATCTCCCGCGTCGAAACGTCGAGCACGCGGTGATCGAAACCTTTCAACCGGATGCGAATCTTCTGCCTTTGCATTTTCGTCCTCGTGCCTGTCGGCCGAATAAAGCGGGGCGCGGGCTGTCCGCGCCCCGTAAATATTACTTCAACACCTTGGAGACGACGCCGGCGCCGACGGTGCGGCCGCCTTCACGGATGGCGAAGCGGAGCTTCTCTTCCATCGCGATCGGCGCGATCAGCGTCACGCTCATCTTCACGTTGTCGCCCGGCATCACCATCTCGGTGCCTTCCGGAAGCGTCACCACGCCCGTCACGTCCGTCGTCCGGAAGTAGAACTGCGGACGGTAGTTCGTGAAGAACGGCGTATGACGACCGCCCTCTTCCTTCGTCAGAATGTAGGCCTCGGCCTCGAACTCCGTGTGCGGCGTGATCGAGCCCGGCGCGCAAAGAACCTGACCGCGCTCCACATCCTCGCGCTTCGTGCCGCGCAGCAGAACGCCCACATTGTCGCCCGCCTCGCCCTGGTCGAGCAGCTTGCGGAACATCTCCACGCCCGTGCAGGTCGTCTTCACCGTCGGCTTGATGCCCACGATCTCGATTTCCTCGCCGACCTTCACCACGCCACGCTCGACGCGGCCCGTCACCACCGTGCCGCGGCCCGAGATCGAAAACACGTCTTCGATCGGCATCAGGAACGGCTGGTCCTTCGGACGCTCCGGCTGCGGGATGTAGGCGTCAACCGCCTGCATCAGCGACAGGATCGCATTCTTGCCGATCTCGTCGTCACGGCCCTCGAGCGCCGCCAGCGCCGAGCCCTTCACGATCGGAATCTCGTCGCCCGGGAAGTTGTAGACCGACAGAAGCTCGCGAACTTCCATCTCCACGAGCTCCAGAAGCTCCGGATCGTCCACCTGGTCGACCTTGTTCATGAACACCACAAGCGCCGGAACGCCAACCTGGCGGGCCAGAAGAATGTGCTCGCGCGTCTGCGGCATCGGGCCGTCCGCCGCCGAAACCACCAGAATCGCGCCGTCCATCTGCGCCGCGCCCGTGATCATGTTCTTCACATAGTCGGCGTGACCGGGGCAGTCCACATGCGCGTAGTGACGGTTCTCCGTCTGATACTCCACATGGCTCGTCGAGATCGTGATCCCGCGCGCCTTCTCTTCAGGCGCCTTGTCAATCTGGTCGTACGCCGAAAACGTCGCCCCGCCAGCTTCCGCAAGAACCTTCGTGATCGCCGCCGTCAGCGTCGTCTTGCCATGATCAACGTGACCAATCGTCCCGATGTTGCAGTGCGGCTTATTGCGCTCAAATTTCTCTTTGGCCATCGGTTCGTTACCTCGGTTCCTCGATTGGTCGATCTGTCGAAAACGTCTTGTTACTCTTGCGCTACGGCGTCTGGCAAAGGGTTGGAGCGGGTGAAGGGAATCGAACCCTCGTCATCAGCTTGGAAGGCTGTTGCTCTACCATTGAGCTACACCCGCCTGACCGTTTCCCTTCGTTCCGCCTTACATCGGTACCCCCGGGGCACCCCGGTGGGTGGTGGAGGGGGTTGGATTCGAACCAACGTAGGCTTAGCCAACGGATTTACAGTCCGTCCCCTTTAGCCACTCGGGCACCCCTCCGTGTCCGACGTCAAATGTTGTGAAATCCCAATAAGTTCGCCGCCGCCGTGATCCCGCGCACGGGCGGCTTTATTGAGCTTTGCCGCCGTGCTGTCAACTAAATTCCCGGTCTCAAAAGCGTATAACGCCCCGCAGCGTCTTCAGCTTTTTCATGACCATCGCTGAAGGCACTGTTGGGAAGGGCGTTTGCATGAGCCCGGGCGGCGCAATATAAGCGCCCTCATGAGCAAGCGCAAGCGATCCGGCCCGGCCGGCAACCGCCCTCAGGGCAACCAGCGTAACATGGAGCGCGGCGAGAACGAACCGCGCCCCCGCCACCGTCCGCACGGTGGCGGCCGCCCCAGCAAATCCGGCGGCGACGAGCATTTTCTCTATGGATTTCATGCGGTTATCGCCGCGCTCAAGAATCCGGCCCGCAAGCCGCAGCGGCTCGTCCTGACCCGCAACGCCGAGGCCGAGCTTGCCGCGCAGGGGCTAGCCCCCGGCCGCGGCCTCGCCCTGCAACCCGAGCTTGCAGGCGCCGATGAGATCACGGCGCTCCTCCCCTCGGGCGCGGTCCATCAGGGAATCGCGCTCAAGGCCACCCCGCTGCCCGACCTCACTCTGGACGAGGCATGCGAAGGGACGAATCTCGCCATCGTCCTCGACCAGGTGACCGATCCTCACAATTTCGGAGCGATTCTGCGTTCGGCGGCCGTTTTTGGCGCCGGAGCCCTCATCACGACCGACCGCCACAGCCCGCCTCTGGGCGGCGTCCTCGCCAAGGCGGCGTCGGGCGGCCTCGAACTGGTGAAGATCGCCAAAGTCACGAATCTCGTCCGCGCGCTCGACGAACTGAAGGATCTGGACTTCGAGGTCATCGGCCTCGATGGCGAGGGGGACGTCTCCCTGCCTGAATTCGGCACGGCGCCCAAGGTCGCCCTCGTGCTCGGCGCCGAGGGGGCGGGTCTGCGCCGCCTGACCCGCGAACATTGCGATATTCTGGCGAGACTGCCCGCGGCCGGCGAAATGAAGAGCCTCAACGTCTCCAATGCAGCCGCCGTCGCTCTTTATGAAATCGCCCGGCGGCGGGGCTGATCAGCGCAGCTCGAGGAGATAGGGCGCGACGATCACCCGCTTGAGCTGCCAGCCCCAGTTCCATTCCATGAGATAGATGGTCTGCTCCGCGGCGGGCGAGCCGGAGGGGCCGATATTTGCGCGGAAGAGGAAGGGGCTCCCCTGAAAGAAGGCGTAGCGCACGCTTTCCATCGGCTTTGCCGGCCCCGCCCCGCCTCTCGACAGCCCTGCAAGGGTGCCGGGATTGATCTGCGTCTGAATGGTGCGGTCGATGATCGTGGCGCTCATCGCCTGGGCAAGCTGCTGGGCGCGCGGGTCGATCGAGGTGATCCGGGCCGTATAGGCCGCCTTGAGATCGTCGCCGATGCCCGCGCGAACCGACGGCCAGTCGACCGAGGAGGCGAGGCTCACCTGATCACCGTCAGCGATCGCCGACTGGAGCCGGTAAAGCGACCAGTAGGGCCAGATAGTCCAGAGAAGCGCGAATATGGCGCCTGTCGCCACATAGGCGCCATAGCGGCCGAACCGGCCGGCGGCCACCCCATACGCAATCCCGCCCGCAAGCGCCGCGGCAACCGCCGTGCCCAGAAACCAGTAAATCGGGTAACCCAATGCACTCCCCCGCCCTCGCCCGGCGCATGGCCGGCACTTTGCCGGGCGCTACTCTAGCCGCACGGCCGCCAGAGGCCCAACCCCAATCGCTTTGCCCCGGACGCGGCCGGGAGCAACGGCTTGCAGCCCGCGGCCCGCATAAGTATGTTCCGCGCGTCAATGACGGGGCGCACTGTGCCCTTCGGATGCCCTTGTAGCTCAGTTGGTAGAGCACCTGATTTGTAATCAGGGGGTCGCGGGTTCAAATCCTGCCGGGGGCACCAGTCTCTCCATCGAACATGGTCGCAAGCCGCGCCGCGCCCGTCCGGCGAGCCGGGAGCTGTCGCCAGCCTTCAGCCACGCCGGTTGAGCGCTCGCACGCCCCGCAGATGGAAGCTATTCCTTGCACGGATATTTGTCGGCAAGGCTCCTGCCCGCCAGTTCGACGGCCGGGCGCGCATTGAGTTCGGGATGCGTCTTCGCATAGGCGACGACCAGCGTCGAGAATTCCTCATATCTGAGAAGCTGGGGCAGGTGGAAGCAGACGCTTTCATCGCGCTTCGGCCCCAGCCGATGCAGCATCGTGGCCTGCCCCGCCTCGGTCGAGTTATAGACGGCGACCACCATGCCCGCGAGGAACTGGTTGCAGGCCGTTGCCGAAACCTCTCCCCCCTGGCTCGTATCCCGGCCGAGCGATGCCTGACAGGCCGCGACGAGATCGGCGCCGGTCTTGATGTCGACGCTCCTGCCCGGATCGGCAAGCGTGGGTGCGGCGAGCGCCGCCAAGAGCACTGGGACGGACAACAACGAAATCTGCCGGGTGAACCTGCTCATCGAAAGCTCCTGTTTCAGACGCGCCTTGACCCCCTCGGACAGCATACAGAAAAGCCGCGCCACTTTCGAGGCGCGGCTTTCGTGAAGCGGGCGTTTCCGTCAGTCCGCCGATTTTATGGTCTTGTGGAGATCCTCGGCAGCCCCCTGATCGGTGATCTGGCGGCCAAGCGCCACGACATTGGGAATCTCCTCATCCGTGAGTTCCTTCATGCGCTGCTTGCGCTGCATCGCCTTCTCGATATAGGGCGCAAGCTCCTCGGCCTTCTTCTTCTGCCGCTCGTCCTCATGCTCCTTGAACTCGGGCATGACGTCGCTGGCGAAAAGCTCGAGCGCCTCGCAGATATGCTCATGCTTGTTGCGCCCGCCCTGCTGGATGAAGGTCACCTGATCGACGCCCGCCTCCGCGAAGCCCCGCAGGTGGCGGCGCATTTCGTCCGGCGAGCCGATGCCGCGATTGCCGCCCTCCTCAGGCAGCGAGGAGCGTGCCTTCTCGAAGGCCTCCCAGATATTGGTCCGGCCCGGCTTGTGCTCACCGAAAATATAGTGGTGGCCGAGCGCATAGCTGAAGAAGCGGAAGCCATCCATGCCGCGCGCCTTGGCCACGGCGGAATCGTGATGCAGCGAGAAGCCCGTGACCATCGCGACATTCGGGTTGCAGGCATGTCCGATCGGAACGCACTCTTCCTTGAAAATACGATAGTAATCGTCGACCCACTGCTTCGCCTCTTTCGGATCTACGAAGGCGAAGGTCAGCGCGCCGATACCGAGCCGCGCGGCGAGCTTGATCGTCTCACGGTTGGAACAGGCGACCCAGAGCGGCGGGTGCGGCCGCTGCACGGGCTTCGGCACGACGTTGCGGCAGGGCATCGAGAAGAATTCGCCCTGGTAGCCCGGGTAGGGGTCCATCGCCATCATGTTGGCGCATTGCTCCACCGCCTCCCGCCACATGGAGCGCTTCTGCGCCACCGGAATGTTGAAGCCGCCAAGCTCGAGCAGCGCCGAGCTTTCGCCCGTGCCCCATTCGACGCGGCCACGCGAGACGAGATCGAGCGTCGCGATGCGCTCGGCCACGCGCGCCGGATGATTGTAGCTCGGCGGCATCAGTGTGAGGCCGTGGCCGAGCCGGAT
>WBZO01004787.1_pt1 | contig 14329 bp, 20 predicted proteins | sample 5204261 | NCBI WGS metagenome assembly WBZO01 (sample SAMN12412400, study PRJNA552823) | activated sludge metagenome | isolation source: activated sludge from anammox sidestream of wastewater treatment plant... | place: USA: North Carolina | collected 2017-09
CGCCGAGGCGCTGCGGAGCCCGGAGGAGATAGGCAGGATGCTCAAGGATGCCGAGGGCAAGCTGGGCGCACTCACAGAGGTATTCGGCGGCACGTGCGTCGTCGCGAACATGTGCCCCGCCAAGTTCGCTTGCGTGGGCTGCGCTGGCAACGCGCCGGACCCGGCGAAGCGATCCCAGATCGAGCAGAAGCTGGTTTGGGCCGAAGAACAGGTCCGCTATGCTGCCCGGGAGCAACTACCCGCGGAGGAACTCAAGCTGAATCAGCTGATCGCCGACTGCAAGCTGGTTTTGGAGGAAATGAAGTTGATTGAAGCCGCTCGGGCTGACCAGTCCCAAACCCTGATGGTCCGCCACGATCATCGCAGCCAGTGAGGCCGCCAATGTCAAAGAGACCAACCCCGGAATGGCTTCGGCCACGTTGGGAGGAGAAGAAGCGGGAGACGGCGGCGCACGTGCAGGCGGCCGTCGATCAGTTGCGACGGCAGGGACGGAAGGTGACTCTGGAGGGCATTCGTGACGCGATACGCACGTTGTGCGGCGTTGCGATCTCGGCAACCACAATCCAGCGGAACGAACTCGCGTATCAGATCTATGTGGCTAATCGCGAGAAGCCAAGGACAGTCACTCTGCCGGAGCCGGCGCTCAGACAACTGACCGAGAACGCCTCAGCCGAAGAGCGTCGCAGCCTGCAGTCGAAGATCTCACGCCTCCGGCGCGGGACCAAAGACGCTTTGGTTGCCAAGGTGATTTCCCTGGAACGCACCGTCGGCAAGCAGCGCGACGTGGAGAACCTGCTGCGCGAAGAGATTCTCCGTTTGAGTCCACGGCCATGAGTGAATCGCCTCCAAAGCTGAAGCACTCGAGCGGATGGTTCGCAGCCGGCCGCGAGGTCTCGCGTGCTTTGGCATTACTGTCGGATGGCGCATTCAAGCTGTACGTCTATCTATGCCTCAACGCGGACCGTCGAACGGGGCGATTCAAAGCCGAGCAGCGCCACCTGGTGAAGGCCTTGGGCAAGAGCCGGCGGTCGGTTGTGACGTATTTGGAGGAACTCCGGCGCCAAGGCGTGTGCTGCACCCAGGCGGCCGTGAACCAACATCTTGGCGGCCAGATCGAGATCTGCGACGCTTTCTGGCCGTACGAGAAGGCCGAGTCATCGACAAAAACGGACACGCTGTCAGGCTATATCGAGCAGACGCGGCGTCTGCTCCGAGCCCGCCGTTGCGTTGGGAATGCGTTCACCCCGGGCGACGAGCGGGTGGCAACAGCCCTGTTTGAGAGAAGGGTCCCGATCGAGCAGATCGAGCACGCGATCCTGCTGGGATGCGTTCGAAAATATGTGGCTTTGCTCAACCATGAGTCCGGTCATGTGATCGTCTGCTTTGGCTATTTTCGGAACGTCATCGAAGAAGCTGGAGAGTTGAAGATGCCGCCGCAATACTGGCAACATCTCCAGATCCGGATGGAAAAACTCGAGCAGCAGTGGGTCCGGATGACATCAGGCGCGGCGAGCCGCGCGGCTTCCGGATGAGATTCACAGCGCGCTGAGCTGCGTCGCCGCGGCTCGAACGCCCACTTCTGAGGCGAACCTATGCCACAGAGAGCGTCAACCGTCCGTTCGAACGATTCCTCGCCGTCGGCTTAATGACAATGTGGACATCCCGGCCCAGGCGGGTCAGGCATTCCAACAGTCGGTGCTCGGAAATCCCGCGAAACCGCCCTTTCAAGAGGGCTGAAACCTTGGGCTGTGTTAACCCCAGGACCTCGGCAGCACCGGCTTGCGTCAGGGCCCGGCGCTGAATGATCTCGGAGATCTTGGCGGCCAGTTGAGCCTTGACCAGCATGCTCTCGCTGTCCGCATAGCCGAGGTCGAGATACACGTTGCCGGAGCCTTCCTCGACAGGGATGCCCCGTACGACCCGCTCTTTCTTCATCGCGATAGCTCCTTGGCGATCTGCTCCGCCACCTTGAGGCGCTCGCGGATCAAATCGATATCGGCCTTGGGCGTGGCCCCTCCACGTTTAGACTTCTTCTGGAACACGTGCAGCACGAACACCGCGTCCTTGAACTGCACGGTGTAGACGGCTCGATACGTGCTCCGATCCCAATCCTCAACAACCTCCAGGACACCGGCGGAACCGAAGCCCCTCAGGGCTTTGGCCTGATCGTGCTTCTTGCCCGCCTGAGCAAGATAGAGAGCGTATCCAAAGAAATCCTCGACCGGGCCGGGCAACGCCTGCAAGTCCCGTTTTGAGCTACCCACCCAGTTCAGTGGTTTCAATGATGGAGGATTGTCCATCTCCGTTCATTATACCCACATTGGTATAAACATGCCGCGTTTGTGTGTCCAGCACTCACCGCCTTGGAGGTACTCGTGCGCCCCGCCGGTAAAATGAAGCTCGGCTATTTTCCTCTGCCCCGCGGGGAGGCTGAACGCATTCGGCTGTTCCTGGCGTTTCCCAACTCGACATTGTGTTCCGCTCTAGACCCGTGTATCGGAGACGGTGGCGCCTTCGCCATCATCGCCGAACCCGCGAGGCGGTACGGTATCGAACTGGACGCGCTTCGTGCCGAACAGGCCCGATCCGTGACCCATGAGGTGATTCAGGGCAACGCGTTCGACGCTCACAGCCCGGTGGAGTCCTATTCGCTGCTGTACCTGAATCCGCCTTACGATTTCGAGTACGGGGACGGGCGCAATCGTCGCATGGAGCGGGTGATCCTCGAGCAGTTCTACCGTTGGCTCAGGCCTGGCGGCGTCCTGGTTCTGGTTGTTCCTGGGGACCGGCTCAAGGATTGTGATGAGGTTCTGGCAACCCACTTCAAGAACAAGCGCGCCTATCGGCTGACCGAAGGCGATTCGAAGAAATACAAACAGGTCGTGCTCTTCGGAGTGCGCAGAACCAGGTGCGAACGCGAGCAATTGCGAGATTCTGAGGTAGGCTGGGCCCGCCATCTTCTTGGTCAAATGAGCCGCGGCTGGCAGCAATTGCCGCCCTTGCCCGATCATCCCGATGCAGAGTACGCAATCCCGGCAGTCGGGCCGGCGCATCTCGTCTATCGTGGATTGCCGCTCGACGAGATCGAAGATCTGTTGGCGGAGTCAGGCGCTTACAGGCAAGCTGCACGCATCTTGTGTCCTCCTCAGACGCGGACCGCCGGACGCCCCCTCACACCTCTGCATGCCGGCCATGTCGCCATTCTGGCTGTGAGTTCAATGCTGGACGGAGTGTTTGGATCGGGGGAAGACCGGCACGTCGCGGCTTGGAGATCCGCCCGATCTCGATGAGACTACTCACTACGCCAAGGAGCGGCGCCTGCTCGACGAGGTGCAACGGGAACTGGCGCACGGGCGCAGGGTACAGGTCTATGCCGTGTACACGCAGAAGCGGGACGTCACTCGACGCCTTCAGAGCATTCTGCGGGAATCGGGGGTTCGAGCCGAAGTTCTAACAGCGGACACCCCACCAGAGCAACGCGAAGCCTGGTACGAGCGGCACCTGCGAAGTGGGATGCAGGTTTGCATCTGCCATCCAAAGTTAGTGCAGACCGGACTCGATTATGTGGAATATGGCGTTGGCGGCGACATGGCCTTCTTGAAACCAGTTGTCGGGTTGACGGTCCGGCGCGCAGCTGGAGCCTGTTTCAATGCTAAGATGTGTACAGTGAGTACGCAATATGGAAACCGTTAAGATCGGCATGCGCGAGTTCCGGGAGAACCTGGCCGGCTACCTGGAGTCCGGTACGCCCCTGGCCATCACTCGACACGGCGAGACGCTCGGATTCTATATCCCGGCGCAGAAGAGAAGCCGCAAGGCTGAGCTCGCTGCCATGCGAGCCGCGGCCAAGGAACTCGACCAGATGATTGCTTCTCTGGGGGCTTCTGAAGACGAGCTGATGGAGGACTACAAGGAGATCCGCCGGATCGCTCGAGAGAAGAAGCGGAATGCCAAGTAAGGCGCTCGTTGTCGACGCCAACATCCTCATTCGGGCTGTGCTTGGGAACAAGGCCCGGGCTTTGCTTGAGACGTATGGCGAGAATGCCTCCTTCTTCGTTCCGGAGCCAGCTTACCTGGAAGCGGAGGAGCATTTGGCCGCTCTGATGGTCAAGAGGGGCGGCGACCCCGCGAAGGCGCTGACCTTGTTGCGGGCGATGCGCGGTCTTGTGGACCTCGTCGGCGCCGACGTCTACGGAGGGTTCGAAAGCGAGGCGCGAGAACGGCTGGGCGCGCGGGATCCGGAAGATTGGCCGGTCTTGGCCGCAGCCTTGGCCATCGGCTGCCCGATCTGGACTGAAGACACAGACTTCTTCGGCTGCGGAGTGGCGACATGGTCCTCAGGCCGCGTTGAGATGTTCCTGAAGCGGTGAGCGGTCAGAAGTAGTCACTATCGCAAAGGCAGCGGATTTGGTCAAAGCCGAGGGAGTCCGGTTGCCTCCCATCCGATATGGCAGCAAGTCGAACCGAGAAAGCCCGGACCAGTCTGGCGGCGATCGACTCAGAAGCTCTCCGGCCTGCCGCGTCGCCGTCAAGGAGGAGGACGACGGAATCGAAGTACCCCTTCAGTAGTTCCTTCTGCCTCAACGAAAGTGAGCAGCCCATCATGGCGACGACGCAGGGAAGGCCAGCTTGATGTACACGGATGGCGTCGAAGAACCCCTCCACAAGGACCACTCTTTTCCCCTTGCCCGCGGCCCGATTGAGATTGAAGAGCACATGGGACTTCCGGAAGCGCGGTGGAAGGCGATACTTGGGTGCGGAGGAGTCTAGAGAGCGGCCGGCATAGGCGACCAGAGCGCCGTTTTCATCATGAATTGGTATGACGATGCGCCCCTCCATCAGCCCCTTGCCCAAGTGGTACCCGACGCCGAAGAGGCGTGCCGTCTCGACATCGACCCCGCGAGCGGCGAGGTATGGGTGGGCGTGGTCGACTGCGGTGATTTTGAAGGACAGTGGCTCATTTGCTTCGGGGGCCTCCGGGAGAGCAGCCGGTTCCGAGCCCGGCCGCGCGGCAGGCGAGACGAAAGCAGGCGCAGGGAGTCTCAGAGCGAACCAATCCTGAAGTTTCAAAGCGGCATCGCGAACGGAGCACCCCTCCATGGCCGCGACAAAGTCGATGACATTACCGCCGATGCGACCGCCTCGCGCTGCGGAGCAGGAAGCGGAGTGGCAAGCCCAGGCGTTCTTGTCCACGTTGACGACGAAGCTCAGGGCGCTGCTGCCCGATCGATGAGCCGGCAGAGGGCACTTGCCTCGATAGTAGGACTCGTTCAGGCGATTCAGGCGAACACCATAGGAGGCAAGCGCCATTTCCATACTGACGCTCTCCTTGACGGTTCGGAAACTCACCCAGGCCAGCCGACGCAGTTGGCGCATCGGGCAGAAGCGGCCGGTGCGAGTTGGCTTCCTGACGTACGCGGGCACGGCCCAGGAAAGCTGTTTGCGTCTGATGGGCAAGAAGCTACTGGTGTCGCTCGCTATGGAGGGCAAGCTCCAGACCGAAGGACTGCAAACCATCGACGAGGACGACGATGTCCTCACGACGATGGCGCGCGAACTGGTGACCCGGCAAGGGGTCGGAGAGGCCGCGGCGGAGGTTTGGCGATCTCTCCAGCAACAGGCAACACAGGAAAAGGCCACCACGCCAGTGATTGAGCCGCTCATCGACCTCGGCTCAACTCCGGAACCCGAACTGTCCATACCGGCGCCTGCGATGGGACCCGCAGTCCAACTCTCACTGTTCTGAAACCACCGCGGGAGGTGACTCATGCCTGAGCAATCAGCTGTTCGCGACCCTCGTTCGCTCTTCGACATCGACGAGCGGCTCGTCGAGCTGATGGACCAGGTCGCCGATGCAGCCGCCGATGGACAGGATCCGCCCGCAGAACTCATCGAGGAGATCAACGAGTACATCGAGGCGTTCCAGTCCAAGGTGGACCGCATCGCCGGCTACCTGCGCTGGCAGGAGTCGATCGCCTCAATCTGCGGCACCGAAGCGGAGCGGCTCTACGCGCGTAAGAAGTCGGCGGAAGGGCGTGTCAGCCGCTTGAAGAACATGTTGCTGCACTTCATGTTGTCCAGAGGGCTGAAGAAGCTCGAAGGGGAGCGCGCAGCAATCGGGCTTCAGCCGAACTCAGCGGCCTCGTTGGTCGTGGACGATCCGCTCAGGATCGGCGAGTGCTTCTTCGAGCGATCCATCGGCTTCACGAAGACCGAAATGCAGGAGCTGATCTACCAGTTGCCCGCAGGAGACCTGAGGGGCCGGCTGGAGGCGCAACTCGCCGAAGACGAATGGCAGGTCAACGGCAACGCGATTCGGGCGGCCTTCGCGAACGGTGCAGAGATCGCCGGCGCCCGGCTCGTGAAGGGCCATCACATCCGGATCCGATAGGGCAACTCGTTCGCTCCGACGGATTGGTCGGCTGACAATCCGGGTGAACGGGGCTGTCGATGCACTTTGCTGGAATCGCATTCACACTCGGGTTGCTCTGGCTCATGTGGAGTGTCAGGGGAAAACTGAGCTCTCACGGCTTCGAGTACGTCCATTGGGTTCCCGCAAGCCGGCGTTCAATGGTCCAGGCGGTGGCCGCTGGTGCTGGAGCTGGCATTCTGGTCGCGTGGTTGTTCGGTGGCTACGACAAGAGCGCCAGTCCGATGTTCACGGACGTCTGGATGGCCATCACGCTCGGACCCTTGGCAGAGGAGCTGGTCTTTCGTGGTTACCTCTTCTGGGTGATCGGCTCGCTTCTTGCGCGACTGAGAGTTCTCTCTGGTGCTGCGACCGCATTCGTCGTCGCAGTGCTTTTCGCCCTGGCGCACGCGTCGAAGTCGGGGATCACCGGGCCTCAACTCGTAACCATCTTCGGCACGGGCCTGCTCTACGGTTGGTTGCGGCTCGATTCCGGTTCAACGGTCCCCCCGGTCATCGCCCACATCTTCTTTAACGCGGTCATCTACCTGGCCGCCGTCTTCGTCTGATTCGACTTCCGATTCGAGGAGTTCACCGCATGTCTCGTTCAACCGAGGAGTTCCGTGGTGTGTTCACAGCCGCCCGGCGGGCTGGCACGCCTCTGGTTGCCGTTCGTACGGCCGACCCGGCCAGCGCAATGGCACAAGTCATGGCCAGTCTGAACGGCAAGAGCGAAATCCCGACTGTGGTCTGGGACATTCTCAATGGGCTGACGGGCCGCAACGATCCTGGCAAGGCCGCGGTAGGCAAGCTGGTCGGCGAGAACGCCGGCCCACTCGGACCAGCCGACGCTTTGGCGGCGGCGCAGAAGATCGCCAGGGATACCGTCCTCTTCTTCCTGAACCCGCAACGCGTCTGGGAACAGATCGACGTTCTGCAGGGGATCTGGAATCTTCGAGACGTTTTCAAGGCGAACGGCCAGATGCTCGTGCTGATCTCGACACCCGGAGCCTCGTTGCCACCGGAACTCCAGAGTGACGTCATGGTCATCGACGAACCTTTGCCGTCGGCGGAGGAACTCGCGGCACTCGTGCGGGAGACCTTTGAGGCGGCCGAGCTTCGGGCCCCGAGCGAGGAAACCGTCGAGAAGGCGGTCGATGCGCTCGTTGGCCTGGCCGCGTTCCCGGCAGAACAGGTGCTGGCCATGTCGCTCTCGAAGAGCGGCCTGGACTTCGGACGGCTCTGGGATCGCAAGCGCCAAGCGGTCGAACAGACACCCGGACTCACCATCTGGCGGGGCGGCGAGACCTTCGATCAGATCGGCGGCTGCGAGAACATCAAACGCTTCCTCGACGCCGTCATTCACGGCGAGGAGGCGCCCCGAGTCATCGTCTTCGTGGACGAGATCGAGAAGGCGTTCGCCGGCAGTGGAACGGACACTTCGGGCGTCAAGACCGAGATGACCGGCACGATGCTCAGTTGGATGCAGGACCGCGGCGCGGACGGCGTGATCTTCATCGGGCCGCCCGATCCTGCGACATTCTGCACCACCTCGCTAAGTGTTTGAAAACATGCATTCTTGCGCCGCGGAGTGAGCGCCCAGCGGAATGCGGCGCTCTTTCTTGATTGCTTTGACCACTCTTTGTACTTCGGCCGATTCGAGACTTCTTGTGGAGATCTCCCATGGCGCGGTTGGCACGACTTGCGTGCCTTCAATGATCTTCAGGTCGATTAGCTTTCGCACCGTCGTCGCACAAATTGACAGCCTCTTGGCGGCCTGGTCCGCGGTGAGGTATTCGCGGTTGACCGCTGCCGGATCGAAGCGTGGCAGCTTGTGGTGGCTCCGCAGTGAGCACACACGGAGCGGCGTCCAAGTATTTCCCGCCCCAGTGCGAATAGCCAGTCGGTTCAGCGTATTCGCGATTTCGCGATCGGCGAAACGATCTGCCATCTTCCGCACTACCTCGACGGCCTCGAGCGAGGTACACCGTGCGTGACGACCCGGGTCGGCCTTCTTGACGCGGAGTTCCGAGTGACGGCCGCCTGTCCAGTGGATCAATAGGAGGATTTCGCGGCTGGCGTCATCGACGTCCACAACGATTTCGCGGATCAGAATTCGTACAATCCGCTGCTTCAGAGCCATGTCTGTACTTGGTGAGTTCCAGATCGAGGGGAGATCCTGAGCCAGACTGCACAGCACCCCTTTGTCGGGGATCTGATCATGTTGAAGCTCGCAGTCAAACTGCCGCAGCTTTTCTTCGGACTCGGTAACGCGTTTCAGCGCGGAATTCCACCGACTTTCCAGTTCGGAGGCAACGAGGCGATTCTCCGGATCAACCGCCTCGAACCGCCGTGCGGCGAGTCGCGCCTCGTAGTGCATTTGCTCAATCTCAAGGCGCAGCGCATTGCGGCCCTGTTCGCGCTGCAGGCGCAATTGTTCCGCAGCCGCCAAAGCCGCATCGATGGCGTTGCCAGCGACCGCCTTCAAAAGCTCCGACGAGATGGCTTGATCAGGCCTGGTGGCCCCGAATCCGAAGCAGGCCCCGCCGCCAATCCTTATTGAGTCTCCAGCGCAGTAGTACCGAGCGTTCGTCTTGCGCCGGGTGTAGTAGCAGACTTTCAGCATCCTGCCACAACGCCGGCACCGGAGCATTCCCGATAGCAGCGCCTGCCCGCCTCTCGCGGCCATGCGTCCATTGCCCGACTTCATGAAGTTGTTCTCAGCCAAGATCGTCTGGTGGCGCTCGAACTGCTCCCATGTAATGTAACCGGGATGGTGACCGCGGAGCAATACAATCCACTCGCCGACAGGTTTCTTGTGGCCCACTGTCTTTCGGGGCCGATCGGAGACGACCGTGATCTTCGTGCGTGTCTTCCCGAAGACGTAAGCGCCCGCGTACATCGGATTGATCAACGGCCTCAGGATGTGAAAGTAGACCGGCTCTTTCCACACGGTTCGGGTCGCGCCATCTTCGTGAACCCCTACCGGCACGCGCAAGCCCTCCTGCCGGAACCACTGCAGCACCTGACGCGCGCTGCGAAGCTCATCGAACTTCGCGAACACAAGCCGAATCGCTTCTTGGACTCGACGATCGGGGTCGAGTTCGATCTTGCCGGCCGGGCTCCAGCAGAGCCCAGCGGGCAATTCGAATCGCAGTTCACCCCTGGCGGCCTTCTGCCGGATTGCCTCGGCTGAACGCTGCCGGAACAGGTTGAGTTCGAATTCCGACATCGTGCCCTTGAGCCCCAGTAACAAGCGATCGTTCACGACGCCCGGGTCGTACACTCCATCCAAGTCGATCAGCACGGCGCCGACAAGGCCGCACATCTCGATCAAATGGTGCCAGTCGCGGCCGTTGCGGGCCAGGCGGGACGCTTCGATGCAGAGTATTGCGCCCACCTGACCTGCACAAACATCCACAACCAGTTGTTCGAAACCGGGCCTCTGGACCAAGCCAGAACCGGAACGACCAAGGTCGTCGTCGATGACGCGGACGTCTTGAAAGCCGAGTTGTCTCGCTCGTTCAACGAGTGCGTATTGGCGGCGTTGGCTCTCCAGGTTATGGAGAACCTGTCCGGGCGTCGACTGGCGAACATAGACCAGTGCGCTGCGCTGGAGCCGCTCAGGCGTCAGCTTCGAACTCATGGTTTGCCTCCCTGCTTCTGTCCGTGGCATTGGCTGCGCCCAGCAGCAGCTCAACCAACGCCTGGGTTAGCTCACGTCTGCTGTCGCCCGGAAGATCGATGGGGTCATCGCCGGGCGACAAGGGCAAGTTCAATTGGGCAAGATCGTGCTCGTTTCTTGGCGTCATCGAGTCCCTCTTCCCCTTTGAGGGAGAGTCAACGCCACGAGATTCCGCCCAGCGCACGGATTCGAAACGGATTTCGGAGGTGAGGGTTCGATGGAGATACGAACGACTGAGGACTTCACGCGAGCATTCAGAGCCGCCCGGCGCGTTTCCACGCCGTTGATCGCGGTCCGAACGCCCGATGCCGCCAGTGCAGTTCAACTGATCCGCGCGGCCTTGAACGGACAAGGGCCGTGCCATGCGCTGCTTTCCTGGGACATCATTCGCGGGTTGCAGGGAGAGGGACAGACCGGCCACGAGGAACTGACCCGAATCATGTCCGGGCGCGACGCATCCCAGGTCGGCCCAGTGGACGTCTTGATTTCGGCCCAACAGCTTCGAGAAGACGGGGTGTTGTTTTACGCCAATCCGCAGCGGCTCTGGCACGATCCAGCCGTGCTCCAGGGAATCTGGAATCTCCGCGATCCCTTCAAGAGCCGCGGGTGCATGTTGGTGTTGCTGACTCCCCCTTACACCACGATTCCCCCGGAACTGTCGCAGGACGTCCTTGTCCTGGACGAGCCGCTGCCTTCGGAGAAGGACCTGGAACGGATCGTCCAAGACACATTCGCGGCTGCCGAGCTGCAGGAACCCGAAGTGCATGTGCTCCAACAAGCGGTGGACGCACTGGTTGGATTGGCTGGCTTCCCCGCCGAACAGGCTCTCGCAATGTCCCTGGCCAAAAGCGGGCTGAACTGCGCTCAGCTTTGGGAGAGAAAGCGGCAAATGATCGAACAAACGCCCGGCCTGACAGTCTGGCGTGGAGGTGAGAGCTTCGCCGGCATCGGGGGGTGTGAAAACATCAGACGGTTCATGAGTGCCGTAGTAGGCTCCGATGAGCCGCCACGCGTCGTGGTCTTTGTCGACGAGATTGAGAAAGCCTTTGCCGGCACCGGCACGGACCTGTCGGGAGTGAAGACGGAAATGACAGGCGCGATGCTGAGTTGGATGCAGGATCGAGAGGCCGAGGGCGCAATTCTGCTTGGGCCTCCCGGAACCGCCAAATCCGCAGTTGCCAAGTCCGTGGGCAATAGCGCCGGAGTGCCAACGATTGCGTTTGACATCGGCGCGATGCAGAACTCGCTTGTCGGGTCGTCTGGCGAGCGGTTGAGAGCGGCGCTGCAGATCGTGGACGCGGTTTCTCAAGGCCGCAGCCTCTGGATCGCGACCTGCAATTCCATTGGCGCGCTTCCACCGGAGTTGCGGCGCCGCTTCACCCTGGGCATCTTCTTCTTCGATTTGCCTACGAGCGAGGAGCGGGACAGCATCTGGGGGATTTACACCAAGAGGTATGCCGTCGGGGGCGACCTGCCAGACGACGAGGGATGGACCGGGGCCGAGATCAAGGAATGCTGCCGGAAGTCGGCGCGCCTTCGGATCTCCTTGCGCGAGGCGGCGGCCTACATCGTTCCGATCTCGCGGAGTGCCGCCGATGAAGTAAGGGCGCTCCGGATGCAGGCCTCGGGCAAGTTCATCAGCGCGTCGAGGCCAGGCGTCTATCAGTTCAACGACGCCTGCGACTCGCAGAAAGCCCGGACGCGTGTCATAAGGCAGGAGGATTGAAGTCGGAGGATTTGCTCGAATCATGTGTTTTGGCGCCGTTTCCGCAAGTTGCCGCGGCTCGCTGTTGCGGCTTTCGCATCGGCGCCGCTTCTGACGATTGGCGCGCCATCCGTCGCCGTGCGCTGTCCGCTGGTCTGACCGTCGAGAAAAGAGCGCAACTCTGCAAGCGCATCGACGCTGACTTGCGGCGGGCCGACCGTTGCGGTTTGCCAACCAGGGTTGGTCATCCAACACGGAATGCCGATGAGCTCGCCGTTCGGAAGTATGCAGATCAGGTAGTCCGACGTGGTTTCATTCAGAGCCTTATGGACCCGCAATGTCGCCCCAGCAAGGTAATGCCATGGGTAATAAACCGTCACGAAGCCATGACGGTATGCATTATGTAACTGTATCGGCGGGGGCAGCCAAATCGGCCGTAGGGAAGGCGGCGGGCGCAACGGCCGGGATTCCGACGGTCGCTTTCGATCTCGCCGCGATGCAGAGTTCGCTGGTCGGCGGCTCAGGAGAGCGGCTTCGCACGTCGCTGCAGGTGGTCGATGCAATTTCGCAGGGACGTAGCCTCTGGATCGCGACCTGCAATTCCATCGTGAGCCTGCCGCCCGAGTTGAGGCGGCGGTTCACGCTGGGGACGTTCTTCTTCGATCTGCCCTCGCCGGAGGAGCGCGCCGCGATCTGGACGATCTACCGCGAGCGGTGGGGACTCGATGGGGAGTTGCCCGAGGACGAAGGCTGGACTGGAGCGGAGATCAAGGAGTGCTGCCGGAAGGCCTGGCGGCTGAACCTCTCACTGCGCGACTCAGCGGCATACATCGTGCCGGTTTCGCGCTCGGCGGCGGATCAGATCGAGTCGCTCCGCCGGCAGGCCTCTGGCCGATTTCTGAGCGCCTCGCGCCCGGGTGTTTACGTGTTCGAGGAGCCGGGAATGGCGGTCGGCGCGGGGAGGAGATCGTTTCGAGAATTCGTGGAGTAAAGGGAGGCCCACTATTAGCAAGTACGAAGCTTTAGTGACGAAGGTAACCGAGGAGCGCTTCTTGGTCGAAGCGCTCCAGGAGCTCGGATACACGCCGGAGGTCTGCCGCGAGGGCGCGGCGCTGTACGGCTACCTGGGCGACGAACGGCCCGAGCGCGGCCAGGTCATCCTGCGCCGGCGGCAACTCGATCCGGCGAGTAATGACATCGGTTTCGCGCGGGACGCGAACGGAGTCTACCGGGCGGTCATCAGCGAGTTTGATCGCGGCATTGGGTTCAACGAGGCCTGGCTCGGTCGACTGTCGCAGGTCTACAAGAAGCGGCAGACGATGGCGGTGGCCAAGGCGAAGGGTTACGTCTTCAGAGGCCGCGAAGTCATCGACACACCGCAGGGCAAGAAGGTGCAGCTCCGGTTCGCCGTGCGCTGAGGAGGATCGCAATGCAGGAGAAAACGATCATCGTCGAGATCGACGATCACGGCAACAGCTCGGTGGACTTGGTCGGCTTCCATGGCAAGGGTTGCGGGGATGTCGCCAAGATCCTTCGCGGCGACGACGCTGTTCGAGCTTCTCAGACAAAACCGGAGTTCCATGTTCAAGACAAGGAGCAAGTGCGCAAGGTGAACGCACGGGCGCGGCCCTGAGTTCTGTGAGGCATGTCTACGAGTGGTTCGGTGCACACCGCGCGAGGATGAGCTTCCAGCCGTTCCTCACCTCGACGGCCGCCCGGACGATGTCTGCGACCTCGGCTGCGTCTACGCGATCATCTGAGATGCTCGCTGTGTGGGCGAATTGCTCTGCGAGCGCGCGTCGCTCAGCAGGATTCCTTCCGCGCTCGAGCACACGGGCGTATGCTTCGCATGAATACGCGAACGTCTCCCGCTTCCGAAACTCGATGTCGAGCAGCCATTCTTTCTTCCGAGTCTCGGGGAGGCCGACGGTGGCACGCTTGCAGTTGTGGAAAATGTGGGCGACTTCGTGCACGATGAAGTCGTCGAATGGGCCGTCCCCAGAGAAGTACTCCGGAGTGACGAAGCAGGTTGTTTCTTCGCTGAAGCCGACGAGGCACGGTGCGTCATCTGCGAGCAATTCCGCTCCGACGCTCGCGAGAAAGAGGTTCGCGAGCGTCCACGCCGAACCATCAAAGGGGCGCTTCAGCAGGAGCGGCTCAACGTTGGCCTCTGTGACGAAGACGACAGACTGCTCGAGCATAGCGAGCACCGCATCCTGCTCCACCTTCGGAAACAGACCGTGAACCATCGGCTCAACTTTGGTGCGGGTCAGTGAGACCGTGTCGGACTCTGGCACCGGCTCGTGGTTGAGCCCCGCACTCAATCGTCTGACCTTGCGAACGAGCGCATCGCGAAGATCTTTGTGAGCAAGGTGTTCGCGTTCCAGGAAATCGCCCGGCCAAGCTGCGCGATAGGGATCGGTTTCTCCCGTCCGGAGATAGCTTTCAATCTCTTGGGCAATCGTGCGTTGCGGTCCTGTCATCTCGGCATCGTCGCGCCCGGAGAGGTGTCACCCATGTTGGTTCATTC